>ERZ1504955.249-NODE-249-length-23386-cov-10.208821_pt1 | contig 23386 bp, 20 predicted proteins | sample MGYA00574590_ERZ1504955 | MGnify/ENA primary metagenome ERZ1504955 (study PRJEB39906, sample SAMEA3182091) | gut metagenome | biome: human; feature: gut; material: Stool; isolation source: human stools | place: Canada | collected 2013-03-11 ...
TAGGGCACTGAAAAGTGCCCTTTCGAAGGGGGATGCCCTAAATTGAGTGCTTACGGATTAACCATTGTTACTACTACATTCCTCTTCGCTCTCATGCTCTTCATAACGTCCGCAGGGCTGGCGGGTGTAGTACACGGTTCCTGTGCGGCACAGTTCCTGGTCGCGCACTTTCAGCACATCCAGGCGGGTGAAGGCACGGTCGGGTTCGTTTATACGGGTGATGGAGAGGATGAAATCGGCCAGATTCGCCCAATTGGCACTGCCGGATATGGTGTACATGTTGATGTCCTCCATTGCGTTCTTTCCGTCTATTTTCTTCAGGCTGCGCGGATGAGCCACGATGATTACCCAGATATGGTTCTCGCGCCCCCACGACTGGAAACGGGTCAGCATCGACTTGATGCTTTGGGTTTCGGTCTCGCCTTTTCCGCTTTGCGCCTCTACAAAAAGATAAGGGTCTATCACCAGATATTTCAACGGCTGCCTGCGGCGTACCAGATCGGCCCGGTGCAGAATGTTTCCGGGAGTGGGCGGCACTTCGTGCATATCCAGATGAATCATGTGAGTGTTCAGAAAATCAATATAGGGTGTCAGCTGCTCGTCGGTATAGGCGGTGGTGTTGGCTTTGCCCAGCAGCAGGTGTATCAGGTGTGCTATATGCTTGTCCTTGTCCGGAACTTCGAAAGAGAGGTAGCATACAAAGCGTTCCGTGTCGCGCATGATGCGGCTGGTCAGGTCGTTCAGAAAATCCGTTTTTCCGCTGTTGGGCATACCGGTCATGATGATCAGACCGCCTGTGTCGGTGGGATGGAAAACGCGGTCGGTCAAGGGGCCGTAGCCCACGCTGTAGCCGTGGTCGTATTTGCCGTGCAGCACGTTCATCACCTCTTCCCTGCGTTGTTCTACAGTGATGATATCGGTGGTGTGGCAGGCACAGGCATCTTCTATGACGCTTTGCACCACTTCGGTGCCGTAAAGATTCATCACATCGCCTATGTCTTTGCATCCTCCGGGCAGGGTGGTGAAAAGGCAGCGTGCTCCGAAGTAGTCGGACAGATGTTTCACCAGTGTGCGTCCGGGCAGGTCGGTGTCACCGCAGATCACGATGTCCTGCACCTGGTCCAGCCAGGAAGTGAATGCCTCGAAGCTTTTCGCCAGGTCGCTTGCCGCTCCCGAGGGCACGCTGATGACGTGGCGGTATCCTGCTTCCATCAGTACCAACACATCTTTTTCGCCTTCTACGATAATGAGTCGGGGAATGGTCTCTTCCTCCACCAACAGCGGATTGATGCAGTCTATGTTGTAGGGAGCGCATGGTTTGGTGGGCGAATCCTGACTCCAGAATTTGCTGTAGGTTACGGAAGATTCTTCCGTTGTTCCGTCCGGAATTTCTATCTCTCCGGATACTGCGGAGGCGTTGGCAGCGGTAACGGTCTTTGCGGATGGCGAGGGGCTGCATGAGCGGTACTTGGCATTAACGGGACGTCCGTCCACGTAGTTCACGTAGGCGATGCAGGGAAAGACGGAGGAAGCCTGTTCGCGTTTGTCCTCACTGTTCTTGGTGATGCAGTAATGACGCAGGCAGCCGATATGCGTTGCGATGGCTGTGGCGAGAGAGATGCCCTGATCGGCCAGATAACGGCGTGCTGCCAGTTGGTCAGGATCCGTACACTCGGGCGATTCGTCCAGCGGCTTGATTTTTTGCAACACGGCGGGGGATAGGATTTTGTAATCGCCCGGCAGCATGGGGACTTCGTTTACGCTGTTTTCTGTCGCATTTCGATATTCCGGCAGGTTGCCTGTGAGGTGGCGCGTTCCGGGAGGTAGGTATGTTCCGGTTCGATCGGACGACTTTTCTTTGGGGTAAGAGAACATGGGACGCTTGTCTTTGCAATAATCAGTCAGGATGCCATTGAATTCGCATCCGGCGTAGAAGCAATGATACAGCCCTTTGGCTTTTGAGATATACAGATGCATGGTACCGCATTTGGGACACCGGGCAATGAAATTTTTTCCCGCATTCTTACGGTCGGGAAAGTCGGAGAGAGAATAATAAGGTTTCATTTGAATTAAAAATTGAGAATTAAAAATTAAAAAATAAATGCCGGGCAGCCAATGCGCAGCCCACTAATCATAAACCACTAACCACTAATCTCCCGTGTCTATCCATTCTTTGGACAGCACGTTCCAGATGGCGGTTTCGACAGGTCGTGGCGGCGCATTTTCCGGTATTTCCACTTTTCCGTCTATGGGGTCGTCGTAATAACGGATATCCGTGCCGGCGTCCTTCCACTCGAAGGGTGAGACGGGGCGGAATTCACGGAGTTTCCTACGTTTCTCCTCCAGGTCTTTGCTCAGTTCGCTGCTCAGCCGGGCGACGGCTTGTTCCATCAACGACTGTCCGTGGCGCGTCTTCATGAGGTTTTGCAGCCAGATGATTCTTCCTGCGTGCGAGTTCCGTGAGAAGCGGGGATCGGCATTGAAGTGGGGAATGAGAAATTGGTTCACCAGAATTACCAGTGTTTGCAATGCCCTTGGGCGGGTGTAGTTGTGACTGGTGGCTATGCGGTTGATGAGCGGTATCAGTACCCGTTGCTTGTCTTCGGGGGTGGTGTTGAGCCGGTGGAAGAAGTCGGTGGCAGGAGATAAAGTCTGAGAAGTTTTCTCGCCGTCAGGCGTTTCCGAAGGAGTCTTTCCGGCATCCGCTTCCATTTTCTTCGCTTTCCGCGCTCCGTTTCCGGCGGGATCTCCCTTACGGGAATCCTCCGGAGGAATTATATTATTAATATTATATAATACACTATTATTCGTAGTTGCTTGATTTGCAGCTGTAGTTGCCGGACTGGCAACAGGAACTGTAAGTTCGGCAACAGAACCGGCTGCTTGCGCGGGGGTATTTTTCAGTCCGTCGCACCACAGGGGGGAGTAGAATCCCAGCAGGTGGGTACGGTTTTCGTTCCAGATGAGGCCGAATGAGCAGCACTTCCTGATGTTTTCCAGCAAGGTGGTGGTATGCGTGGTTTTCATGGACTGGCAGATTTGGTAGAGGTTGCGCATGGGATATATTCCTTCGGCAGTCATGTAGGGTGTCAGTCCCAGATAGAGATCCAGCAGTTTCAGTGTGGCGGAATCAGTGATTCCTTTCGCTTTCCACTGGTGGATCATTTTCTGCGTCTCGCTGATGGAAACGCTTTGTTTCAATGCTTTTATAGCCATGTATGCTTGTTTTAGTAATAATGGCGGTGAAGTTACAAAGGAAAAAATAGACGTGTCTGTCCACAGTGGACAGACAATTATGAGACAGATGGTATTATTAACAATGTTTAAACTGAAAAAAATGAAAGACAGAGAGTTTTCTACAAAGAAGTTGGCCGAGAGCATCAAGGTTCTTAGAAAAGCCAGTGGCGTAAATGTAAAAGAATTTTGTAAATCTATCCACATGACGGAACGTAGCTATTACAGTGCTCTTAAAAGTAAACTGACAATCTGAATTTTTATGCTACTATCATGCATTCTTTGGTGGAAAATTATGGCGATTGCGGAATGGACGAGGAGATAGAGGCGGTGAAACGCGAGTGGTGGAATGTGGTGACGGAGAACTCGTGGGAGTATTTGGCGGGGGAGAAGAAAGAGGAGTTGTGAGGAGTATGCAAATAGGACACAGTTTTAATAATATTAGATGTTTGAGAAAGTGTCTATATAGATGGGAATATTCCTTTTTGAATGTTGATAAAAGACGGATTTTTTGCGATGTATCAAATTGGGTTACTTAAAATATTTAAACGGATAGATTCTTATGAAAATTGGAATACTTACATTACGGTTGTTTAAAAACTATGGAGGCATATTGCAAAATTATGCATTGAGTCGCTTCCTTCAGAAAAACGGTTATGATGTAGAAACTATTAATATAGTTTGGTCATATCAATTGAATGGGGTAAAAAAATATTTTGTTTGGCTTAAAAGATTGGTTAGGAATATGCTTATAGGAAAATGGTATTCACTTGATGAAGAAAAAATCCTGCGGAATAATGAATTAGTGGCGGCCCAACGTGTTAATGCTTTTAAAGAAAAGAATATTCCTTTGTCTCAAAAGGTGTATTCTTTACCTGGAGCGGACTTTAGTGATATTTCAAATAAATATGATACAATAATTGTTGGCTCTGATCAAGTTTGGAGGCCTAAATACACTGGTGGAATAGAAAAATATTTTTTAAGTTTTGCAGACAACAGAATAAAAAAAATAGCATATTCGGCTTCATTTGGTACAGATAAGAATGAATATTCTTTTTATGAAAAGTGGGTTTGTGGTAAATTGATAAAACGGTTTGATGCTATATCCGTAAGAGAAGAGTCTGCTATTTCGTTAATACGAGAGCAACTTCATTGGGATGTAGATGTGATTCAAACACTTGACCCGACAATGTTATTGGATATTACGGATTATAAATCACTGGTAGGTCAAGTGGTTAACAATAATAAAATTTTTGTTTACATTTTAGACAGTAGCGTGCAAAAAATATCTTTTGTTGAGAAATTGGAAAAGGTATTATGTATGCCGGGATTTACTATCACACCAAAGGGAATGGACAACAAAAGCGCATACGTAATGCCTCCTGTTGAAACATGGTTGAGAGCCTTGTTGGAATCTGAATTTGTATTTACAGATTCTTTTCATGGGTGTGTGTTTAGTATTTTGTTTAACAAACCTTTTTATGTTTATGGAAATAAATCTAGAGGAAAATCTCGTTTTGATAATCTTTTAAAGATATTCAATCTTCAGGAAAGATATATAGATGAACATACGCCACTTGAGAATTTTGAAGTTAACGCTGATATTGATTGGAACAGCGTCAATGCACTGTTACAGAAACATAAAAAGAAATCAAAACAGTTTCTTTTAAACGTTTTGGAAAAATAAATAGTAATATGGAGTTGTTGAAATTTATTATTTATAGTATAAGTTTTGTTATAGGTGTTCAAATTTCTAAGGGAGATCTGAAATTATTAAAAGGTAAAATTGAATATAAGCTACGGTTGTCTAATTATGTAGCCTATCTTTGTGCGTTATTAGGTTTTGTATTAATAGGGGTTGATATATATACCAATGGAATGTTACTGTATATTGGTGCAGTTATGCTTTCATTTGGAGCTGCTATAGTGGGAACATGGATAATATCGAATATAAATAGTAAAAGTTTCTTGTTGACTTTGACTGAACTTGCAGCAGGTTTTTTCCTTTTCTTTCTCGTGTTGGACCTTTTCTTATTAGAGAAGATGAGTATTCCTTTTATTATGGGACTTTATTGGAGAAATAATCCTTTGGGTGCTCCATTCATAAAAAAATTCTTATTGTTGCAGAATTATGAAAAACCTCAATGTGTCAAAATCAGAAGTGATGAATATACAATAGGAGCTATCGATTATAATTATGCAGGACAGAAAAAGAGTTTTGAGAGATTAAGACTTTATAATGTGATGGATTTTGGTATAAATCCCGATGTTGATGAAGATGCTTTGCCTAAGGTTCAAAAAATGATAGATGCTATTGGAAAAACTGGAGGAATAGTGTATTTTCCTAAAGGACGATATTATTTTAACAGGAATCGTGCGAATAGGAATTTTCTTCGCATAAATACTTCCCATATTCATATTCAAGGAGAAGTTGACGAACAGGGAACTCCTGTTTCTGTATTGGTGAATTGTAATTCAACATTATATGGAAAAAAGAATCCTTGGTTGTCGCCTTTCTTTATTACTACTGGTGAAAATATTCAGGCTAGTAATATTTTTTGGGGATTGCAATTTTTAAAAAAGAAAAATATTGTAACCAAAAGCTTGTCAATGTCTGATCCTGGCAGTGATGGCACTATTTTAACTCCGGAGTATTGTACGGATATCATACAAGAAAGTAAAATAGGGGATGATATATTGACTGTTGAAAATACAGATTGCTTGATAGGGTGTAGCCATATTATGGTGGGTATGTACAATACGACGGAAGATGGTAATTTGATTAAAGATATATTAGGCGTAACAGAACTGCGTCCTGAATGGAAGACGGCATGCAGAGCTGGTGAAGAACAAGCTCCTTCTTATCAATGGCTGGTGGAGATTGATCATATTATAGATGAGCATAAAGTGAAACTGACACGTCCGTTTTTGCGTGATTGCCCTATGAAATATACACCGAAAATTTTTAGGGTTGAAATGTTGGAAGATATAGTCATTCAGGATATTAGAATTGAAAGTAAGTGGAATGGATTATTCCGTCATCATGGTTATCCACTGTATTATTCTGTTGGTCAGGCACAGGAAATGGATTACGGTTGGAATGCTATAAATATGAAACGCGTGGCGCATGGTGCAATCAGTAATGTTATTATTCAGAATTATACGAATCCGTTGTATATTATGGATAGCCGTAATATTACTGTCGAAAAGATAATAATACGTGGATCGGATGGGCATCAGGGAATTAAGCTTTACGAACATGCTTGCGATAACTTGGTAAAGGATGTCGTTTTTTATAACCATTATGCAGATATGATGGGTGGTGAGGGGAATGCTTATGGGAATGTCTTTGATAATGTAGCTTATTGCAATCCCTACTTCAGACCTGTGGATTTTGATTTCCACGGTTTCTCGGAAGGCCCGATGAGTCCTCCCTCTCATAATCTATTTATCAATTGCTACGGTTTTAGGGGTATTAAAGGCGCAGGGGCTTCTTACAATTTACCTGCGTGTGGTAAATCTAATGTATGGATTAACATTAATTGGCAAGGGAGAACTGTTAAGTCATCTTTTTTTGTTGGTGATGCTATTCCTAGTTCGCTACAGAAAGAACAAATAATTAAGTAATAGATACTTCTTTGTAAATGAAAGTTTTATTTGTATCGGATAATGCTAAATTATCCAATCCATTTGTTGAAACATTGATAGCCGGATTATATGAATTTAATTTAGATTGTACAGCTTCAATTAAGGAATGGTGGGCTAATGTGGAAGAATATGATATAATTCATTTCCAATGGCCTGAAATCGTATTTTATTGGGAACATATCAGGACTAAGGACTTGCAGGAAATGGAGATGCAACTACAGAAGGCTAAATCTTTGGGTATAAAAATAGTTATAACTTGCCATAATCTTAAGCCGCATCTGAAAAGGAATCAAGATATGGTAGCACTCTATCAACTTATTTATGAATATTGTGACGCTTTTGTACACATGGGGGAATATAGTTTTAAATTGTTGCAAAGTGATTATCCGCAAGCCAAACATTTTATTATTCCTCACCATTTATATGACAATATTTATAAATTTGATAAAGGAAGAAATGAAAGTTGTGTAAAACTAAAAATGCTTGATAACCGGATAAATATATTGTGTTTTGGGCAATTTCGGACGGACGAGGAACGAGATCTGATATTGAAGTTGAGAAAGCATAAAGATATGCAGAATGTAAACTTTATTGTTCCAGGCTTTTTTCGTCATCGTTTAATTTGCAAAAGACCATTGGAAATGCTTTCACGAATTTGGCATTACATACGCTATCGGATGGAAGGCGTTGAATTTGTTAATCGTGTTTTGAGTACTACAGAAACAGAAACATATTTTTGTGCTTGCGATATTGTATTTATCCAACGTTTCTCTGTTCTTAATTCTGGCAATCTTCCTATGGGATTTGGTGCGGGCTGTGTGGTTGTTGGACCGAATGTTGGAAATGTGGGAAGTATATTGAATAAAACAGGAAATCCAATATTTAATCCTTATGATATTGATAGTATTGTGCTTGCTATTAAAAAAGCAAAGGAATTATTATCTGTAAATAAAGGGGAAGAAAATAAAATGTATGCTCAGACAAAATGGAATACGTCCGCTATATCTCGGCAGTTGGCAGAGGTTTATCGGTGTCTCAAAAATGAATAGACATTTCGTAAGATAATGAATCCTGCTTTTCTGATAACTGTCCATAAAAATTTCAGAACAATTAAGTGAAATGGTTCGAGTATCAGATGTTTCCGGTCATTGTAGTAAAATTGATTTCGTACTTTTTAATAAATTAAAAAATAAGATATCAGAAAGAATAGAAGAAGTGTGGAATTTTGATTCTTATTGAAATAATGTACCTTGCAAATTTACACACCTCATTTTTATGTAATTTAATATATCCCACTTTTAGCAGGATATTACTTTACAGTTGTTAACTCTTTTAAAGTGTCCGTATCTTCACTCCGATTGCTAAAAATTGTTTTCCTGTTTTCCATCCGATAGCTGTTTCTTGACAGTTGTATAATCTCACAACAGTAGAGCAGTCTGTCAAGCAATGCCGCTGCGACAGCTTCCTCTCCCGGTATTGCCAGCCACTCTGTAAGGGAGTAGTTGGCTGTAACGATAAGCGATGTCTTTTCCTGAAACTCATTCACCAGTTTGAACAGCAACATGATATCTTCTCTTTTCAAGGGAAAGAGTGTGGCATTGTCAATGGCCAGCAGCTGTGCCTTCATGATCCGTTTGTAGGTTTTCATCGCATGTCTGGAAACATCCCTTGTCTTCAGACAGGTCAGAAGGTCCTCCAGCGTAACCATATATGCCCTGTATCCGGCTTTCACCGCCTCATGGACAAGTCCGGCGGCAATATAGGTCTTTCCTGTTCCGGAACCGCCTGCCAGAAGCAGGTTGTATGCCTGTCCCACCCATACCAGCTCGCGCAGTTCGCGCAGCTTTCTGGAGTCGATTCCTTCCGTCCGGGTAAAGTCGTAACGGTCCAGATCATGCCTTGCAGGAAGCCCGGCCGCTTTCAAACGGCACAAATATTTCCGGTTCTCTCTGGTCCGGAGCTCCTCCCTGAGGCAGGCGAGTAGAAACTCCGGATAGGTCAGCTGCTTTTCCTGGGCCTGATGCAGCAGTTCCTCCAGATGTTCGGTCAGATTGCCCAGCTTGAGCATACGTGCACATTCCATGAGTTCCTTCTTATGTCTTGTCATAATCCCTGAGTATTTCGTTATAAGACTGTATCAATCCGCCTTGTCGGGGCAGGCGATCCTCCAGTCCGTATATTTCTGTTCCATTTTCCTTTCCCCTGCACACATATTCACACAGGCTTTTAACCGAGTCCCCGTTATAGATGCCTTTGTCCAGACATATCCGTATGGCCTCTATCAGTGTATTCTTGTCATATCCGGGAATTATGCGCAGGATCACCTCCAGATTATCCCTGTAATAACGTTCCTTCCTCCTTTTCAGATTATCCATCCACATGGCCACCTCCCTGTTGCCCGACACATGGACAAGGATGCGTTCGGCTATCTTCACTCCGGCGTTTCTCGGTTTTCTGTGGGAGTCGTCATAAACGGTCCTTCCCTTTCTGGTACAGAGCGCATGCCGGCAGATGAGTTTCCCCGTATCCTTGTTGTACAGCTCCACATTCCCTTCCGTTTCCTGCAGCCAGACGGTTGTCTGCCCGCTCCGGTAAGTTCCGCATGGCAGGCTGTAATAATTCCCCCTGTACTGCACTGTATTGTCCTTGCGTACATGGTATTCCCTCATCTCCTCCTGCGGTGGTTGTGGCGTCCCATGATAGGGCATGAGAAAGCCTTTTTCCACGGCAAACTCTTCCCGGGGAAAAAGACGGGTGGTCCCGTGCACCTTCCCGTTCCCCGTCCTTTCAAGCCATTCGAGGGCCTCCCTGTTCAGACTGTCAATATCACGGAACACACGTGCCACCAGAAAGTTCTCCTTCACATATTTCACTACGTTCTCGACCTTGCCTTTGGACTCGGGATCGGCCTTATGGCAGAACACCGGCTGGAAATGCTGCTCCCTGACAAACGTCTGGAACTTCCTTGTCAGCATCAGGTCCCCCAGGTTCTCCCGGGAGATCAGCACCCTGTCCTGGTCATAAAGGATCTTTTCCGGTTTCCCTCCGAAATACTCAAAAGCACACTCATGTGCATAGATGGCGAGTTCCGTGTCGAAAGGGCGGCGGGCGAAAAAGGTGAACTTGTAACGTGAACGTGCCAGGACGATCGCAAAAAAATAGACTTTCGTGCTTCTGCCGTTTCCCGCTGACATCCATTTCTCCCCGAAATCCGCCTGCGCATACTCCCCGTAGGGGGTGTCCGGCAGTTTCTCATAGTCCCTGCGTATCCTGGCCTCCGACTTCTTTCCGATGCCATATTTGCAGCGCACCTTTTCTACAAAATTGAATACGGTCTTGTCGCACACTTCCGGGAAATCCGGATAGCATTCCTTAAGCCAGTCATGTATCCTTGCGGCCGATATATACGGATATTCCTCCAGAGTTCCCCGCACATACTCCTCGTATCCTGCCAGTTTCAGCGTGTATTTGCGATGCGAATTCCGCCTCCTTACAAAATCTTCCCGGGACATCTGCAGATATCTCCGCACGGTGCTTCTGTCCACTCCCAGGTGCTTCCCGATCTGTGTCTTGTTTAATCCTTTTGACTGAAGCTCTCTAACCTTGTACCACATATACTGTTTCTCTTTAAAAAATCGGCTCGTTGTTATCATAATGATGTCTGTCTTTTTGAGCCGGCAAAGATAGGCATCCCCGGAAAAGTGCTGTATTCACATTTTCCATTTTCCTGCTGGTAAAGTTACAAATTACATACATGGATAAGAATTCCCCGCATTGGGCGGGATATACGGAACGGCCGTACTTGAAAAAACATTCATTCCGGATAAAAGTGAGAACAAGGTTATTTTTTATCGGGTGTGAACTGTAGCGGGGACGGGTACTATTCTTCAGACTGCCATTCCCGGAACTGTCGTACCTTTTTTACCAAAGACAATGCCGCCCTCCTTGAGAAATGTACGGGGGAAAACGTTTGGCAGGGAGGTGAACGGTATTCTGCAATTTACTTAAAAAGTATATATGTATAATAATAGAAAAAAGTAAATCATTGCCTGAAGTTTTATATGCAAGTTACTTGTTTCTATAAAAAATCCCCACTTTCCCTTGAAAGGAAAATGGGGACACGGTAATAATAAAGGAGAGAGCCGTCCGTTATATTTCTTTTGCATATCCTGTCCGTATGAGATCGGATAGGAATTTCTCCGGAGTATCGGTGGCAATCCTCACCCCGGCCTGCACCACATAACGTTCGGCAAAATTGTGCATATACTGCTCGTCGGTACAGTCGGAATCCATCCAGCTGCCCACACGGAGTTCATGCACAAACTCTTCGGCGTTGCCGGCAACGATACGCTCGTCACCAGGCAACATATATGTCTTCTTGTTCATATTATTCATACGGCTAATTTTTTTGTTCTTAATTTATAATACAACTTTTGTTTCTCTCCCAGGAAAGGAAAATCTTCCAGTCTGATTCCTGCAGGCAGAGAACCCACGGATGCAAAGGTAATCATTCTGTCGAGAAAACACACCCAATTTTCTATTTTTGTAAAACTGATGGTTCCCGAATGCTGGCGGAACTCTACCGTCCTGTGGCGTGAATAGGCTTGAAGGTTCACTTTCATATACCTGCTGGGGAACAGCCCCTGAAGTTCCCTGATGTTTCGTGCCGAGCGTATCCGCTCATCGGGAAACTGGATGAGGGAGCCACAGTAAGTGTTGCTGCCGCCCCTGCGCGAGGCCGGCATGAACTTGTCTATTTCCGCTTCGGCATGCTTGTAGGAAAGCAGCAGGTTCCGCCATGTAGTGATGTTGAAGTCCTCCGCATTCATGTGCACATGCAATCCGCAGCTTCCATTAATCTTGACATTACAGGAGTCCAGCACCCAGCAGACCCTCTCCAGCTTCTCCAGTCCGCCCTCTCCCTCCAGTATGGGGCTTACGAGTTCGAATGTGTCATTCCCGTTCAGACTGCTGTCCGTTACCAGTTTCCAGTGCGGACGGAGGTCATGGTTGTATCTTTCCGAGGCCACCTCGATTCCCGCTTCCGTCAGCTCGCGTACGAGCCGCTGGCATGTGCAGTTATAGGCTTCTATCTCGACACCGAATTTCCTTCTGAAAGAATAATCAAGTTCGGGTGTGGTGGTGGCGGTGGGAGTCCCTGCGGATACGATCAGCCCCTCGTCCCTCATTCTCTTGTAGACATTCCATACAAACCCACGGTTTCCACGGGTTACAAGATCGGCAATTTCACGGTGGGTGAGTCCGAGCAGCAGAAGTTTTCTGATTTTCGAGGTCTTTGTACCGTCCTCGGCTAAAATGGTTCTAATTTGTTCATTCATAAGATGTTATCTCCTTTATTGTTACATATCAAAGGTAATGATTTTTCTTCGAATATCCAAGTTTAATCATGCTATTTATCAGCGTGTTAGCTTTGTTTTGCTTCTGCTAAAAGTTGTATCCGGTATTTCCATGAGCCGTTTTTCCTTCTTTCATGGGGATTTTTCCACATGCCCGTCATTTCCTCCATACGTTTTCCCCTTTTCTGCATGTCATTTCTTTTCATGGGATGGGCCTTCCCTAAAAACGCCTTGTTCCGGACATGCCACGCTGCCCTTCCTTACCGGGGGAGCTAAGGGGTTCATCCCCTTAGTGAATTCCTGATAAGGAAGAGCAAGAGGTGTTCCCGCACACGTGAACATGAATCGACGCATAGCGTTGATATACAACAATTTAATTATATACAATGTTACAGGTCGCGCATACATTTGTATGCACCTTTTCTCCTTTCTCTCTGGTTCGCAGTGGGTTAAGTTGTGGGCATCTCCGTATGCGTGTCCGATATTTTACTAATTTTCAGCAAGTTATAAAACTTTCACCTCTCTGCGACAGGTGGCGCTTGCAGGAGAAAACAAAAACAAGTAGCTTTGTGACAGCTATTTACATGTATAACTAAAACGCATACAAGATGAAAGAACATTCAATAAAGTCGGTCAGGCTTACTCCCACGGTAAAAGCCCGTCTGGACACCTTTAAGGGAAGCGATACGGTCAGTGTCTGTGTGGACAGAATGATTACTTTTTTTGAAATAACGGGATTCAACCCCCGTTACGCATCCAAAAATCCGACAGCCTTGGTGGAGAAAAGAATTGAGGATCTTATTAAGATCATAAAGTCCCAGGAACGTGACATCTTCAAGCCCATTCTTGATAAACTGGCCGGCATGGGAGGCGGCCTCCATGAATCCCCGGACTATGCAAGGCTGATGAATGAGATGCATGATCTGCAGGAAAGGAACAGGAAGCTCCAGCAACAGCTGGCGGAGTACGGGGAGGGCTCCCCGGCGGATGTGGAAAAAGAACGGGAGAAGCTCCGCAGGCTGGCAGAGCTGATAAAATTCCAGCTCAATCCGGACAAGTTCCCGAAGGTGAAATTCGGCGATGATGTCAAGGTTCCCGTCAGCACCCTGCAGCTGCTCATCAAGAAGATCAACGAGGAATATGTACTGTAAAGTCCACCGGCCTGTAAATACTCCGGGCGTGTCGGACAACAAGGGAAAATGCGTGCAGCTGGTGGAATATCTCAGCAAGGAGCTGAAGGAGGAACGTCCTTATTATGATAATTTTTTTTCACAGAAAGAGGACTATGTGACCCCTCTGACCGTCATGCATCATATGGACAACAACCACAGGACATTGAAACGGAACGACGACAAGTTCTATATGCTCACCATCAATCCCAGCGGTGAGGAGCAGCAGCACCTCATTGAAAAAGTGACCGGGGAAAAGACCGCCGAATTCCCGGAGCTCTCCCCGGAGCAGCAGAAAGAAGTCCTGGCTGAAATGAAACGGCTCACCCGTGAGTGCATGGATGAATATGCCCGTAATTTTTACCGGGAGAAGATCAGGTCCGGTGACGATCTGGTATGGTATGGGCGTGTGGAAACAGAACGCCACTATAAAGGCGATGATCCCGAGGTGGAAGCCGGCAAGGCAAAAGCCGGTGAAAGAAAACCGGGACTGCAGCTGCATGTGCATATTATCGTCTCCCGCATGGACAGATCCCAGACCGTGTCCCTTTCCCCGCTGTCCAAGAGCAGGGGAAACCGGCAGGTTCTTGACGGCAGGGAGGTGGTGGTCGGCTTTGACCGTTCCCAGTGGTCCGCCCGGTGCGCCTCCAGGTTCAACCGGCTGTATGGCTACTTCCCTTACTGCCGGTCCAAGGATGAGGGCCTGAAGGAATATTCCGGGGAATGGAAGGCAAGGAACGAGTTGCGGAACGAGACTGTATCGAGAATCAAGCGTGAGATCCTGCACGGGGAGTTCAGGGAGGAAAGGCGGCTGTACATGAATGTCTGCCGTCTGTATCGGTTCGTGGTGAATCCCAGGAAGGCCATCATCCAGGAACTGAAAAGGCTGGGGACCGATCTTCTGACCGGAAGGGAAAGATGAGGGTCGGTCCGTTCACTCACACGGGAACAGCTCCCGTACCTCCTCAAGAATCCTTGCGAAGTTCCTGCCCAGCTCTCCCGGCTCAAGGACCCGAACATCGGGCAGGGGCTCCTCGTTCCTGTCGTCATACATCTCCAGCTTTACCTTGAAGTAGCTGACGTTGGCACGCGTGGCGGAACCGATGAACTCCCCGGGTTCCAGATCCGCAAAATCCTTTCCCTGATAGATGTCCTCTTTCTGGGACGATACGGTCACGCTCCTGTTCGTGCTTCCCCCGCTTTTTCCCGCGCTGCGGGATCTCCGTTCCTTTTCCTCCTTTCCGAACATCATGGGATAATATTTCAATGACTCCACGTCTTTGGTCCGTCCGAAAAACTGGTTCCCGAAGTTGGCTTCCACGGATGAACGGTCGAGCCTGCCATACTGGTTCTCCACCTTGGAACCGGACTGTGTTAAAAGAACAAAGGCGCAAAGATACTCACGCAGGACGGAAGGCAGCGTCTCAAAGTTTTTGATATTGACTGTCGTCATCTCGTCCAGGAAATAGACGAAAGGAACCTTGTTCCGCATGGTGAATTGCCGGGAGGATATGGTCATGAGCATGCCGATGACCGGAGCATAGACCGAGTTCTTGGAGAAGTTGTTGCTGATGGCAAAAAGTTTCGGATTTTCCGGATCGATCAGGTTGAAATCGAAATCGTCCCCTGAAAGGACATAGGCGATCTCCTCGTTCTGTGAAACGGTGGCCAGATTGTTACACAGCGTGGAGAGATAGGATGCCTGGGTCTTCTCGGAACCTTCCGCCTTCAGATAGGCGCCGGCCAGCATTTCCGACACGAGGTTCTGCTGCAGGAACAGGGAGAGCTGCCTTGCCGAGGCGGTCATGATGAAGGCCAGTATATGCGGCAGCGTGCAATGCTCGGGGAACTCGTCCCAGAACCGGAACGCCACGCCGCGGAGGATGCCCAGACCTCCGGCGACCCATTCGTTCTGCTGTTCCTTCTTGGGAAGCAGCGCGAGCAGCACGTCCTCCATCAGCTGGATCAGTTCCGTGCGGTCCCTCACCACCTTGAGCGGGTTGAACCGGTACGACCGTTCAGGCCTGTCGAAACTGACATAGTAGAACTTGTGCGGATACCTGTGCCTTTTAATGAGGTTGTAGGCGGTACGGGTATAGTCCGTATCCTTGAAGTCATAGATGAATCCGGCGAATCCCAGCCGCATGTATTCGCTCAGAAGCCATTTTCCGATACTTTTCGTCTTTCCGGAACCGGCCCCTCCGTAAACCAGGAAGTTGGAGTAGTGGTAATAGAATTCGAGCCGGGACTCCCGGATTCCTGACCTGACCGGCAGCCGGATGGGATCAGCCCCGTTCCCCTTTGCCGGGGTTCTGGACAGGTCCCATATCCGGGAAAGGAAGAGGATTATGAACGAGGCGGCCGCCGGACACAGCATGTATCCGGGGAAGAACAGGTGGGCCAGAAAGGTCTCGCCCGAGAGGCATGCAAGAAATGCGGCCAGGTTGACATACCATCTCCGGCTCAGCATGCAGCAGGCCGTTATCAGTGACAGCACTGCCAGAAGCGACAGCTTGCAATAGAAAATGTAATGTTCCATTGTACTTTTTTAGTTTTTACCGCTATTTACTTTATTAATATCATACTTTATAAGTAGTCCGGTCCAATTACTGCATTTCCGCCTGGAAGGAGTGTCCCTTTTCCCCGGCCGGAAACAGACACCTGACCGTATATCCGGAAGGGACCCGTACCATGACCAGGGGGCTTTCACATCCCGGCAGCACGGTAGGCCGTCCCCTCAACAAGGAGATCCATCTGGCCGGGGATATCCTTTCCGGCCTCGCGCCGGCTCCACGGATAGTCTCCAGCATCATGGTCATGTCATGGGGGACACCGTTCACATACAGGGTGGCCCCCTCTCCGGAAATCCGGATTTCCCGCCTTCCCCATGAAAGGCTTATAGCGTTTTTTTCACCGCACTCGTCCATATCTTATTTTTCCGTATCCTGTTTTACATTTCCATTCCCGACTCTCTTGCACTCCCCGGTGACACACCGGATATCCTCATCCCGTATCCGGCCGGTTCCCTTACGGCCATGAGCTTCCTGCCGCCGGGAAGGATGATGCCGCCGTTAAAGACGGCTTTCCAGTCCTCCTGCCCGAGAGAGGCGGGGCTGATCCCCGCTTTTCTCATCCGTTCCAGAAGGGAGGTCGCATCCGTCTCGACCCCTTGCCGCCTGAGAACCGCCCGCCCGTATCCGCAGGAGAGTTCAAGATCCCCTCTTGCCGTCTGTATTACGGCCGGTTCCGCAATTCCGGTGAGATTTTTCTGGCTGGCGGCGAGTATGCCCCTCAGTTCCCTTGTGCCGATTTCCAGGCAGAAGCCCAGCTTTCGGAGGAGATTCCGGAAGGCGGTGACAATCCTGTCCCATAAGGACCGGTCCGTACCGTCCTCGGCCATCCGTGCCAGATACTCTTCCGTTGCGACACGTATGTCCGTCCTGTCCGCAGCCGCCATCCGGAGAATCTCATCCCGTACTTTTTCCCCGCATCCGTTGAAGATGTCATCCAGAAAAGCATCCATATGCTTGTGACCTGCAAGCTTTCTGAGTCCGTAATGTGCCACACCCTCATGCAGCAGGGTACGCTCGACGTCCGCTTTCCCCCGGGCATGCGGAAGATACAGGCAGACACGTTGCGAGGGGATGTCATACCAGCCCCGGATGTCTTTCCCGCAGGAGAGCAGGCCGCGTATGTCGGGAGAGCCTATCTCGTCGGCACGACGGATCACTTCCACCGGAACATGCAGCTTCCCGGCCAGAAAAGACACATGACGTGCGAACTCGTCCATTTGGGCATCCCTTGAAAGGAATATCTGCCCGTCCCGGGCGATATCCTCGGTGGAAACGGCAAGCGTGTTCCGTCTTTGGGCTGAAGTAAAGTCCAGTCTGCTTTCCACGTTGCGCGCTTCCACCTCCCCTGCAGTGGAAAGGTATTCCTGTATACTGCTCCTGAAGCTGCCGATGTCGTTCACGAGATCGAATATCGTCTCATACCCGTATTTGCCTGCCACCGCGTCCAGGCTGGAGCTGTTGTCCCTCAATATTGTCCCGCCATAGGCTGTCTCACGGTTCAGTGCGGCGAAAATGCCGTCCGGCGTGTTGTCAAAACCGCCGCCCTCCAGAATCCTTCCGTCAGTGGCCCGCACGATGTCCAGGATCACATTCTCCGCCGTGTTTTTAAACTCCCCGGGATTGCTTCCCCGCGCAAACCCCTCCATGGCCTGTATGGCGTGCTGTATCTCATGTGCCAGGACAGGCCTCACATCATCAGCCCGGGAGATGTTTATCACGATTCTGTTGTCCGGATGGAGGTAGGCCCCGCAATAGTCGGCCGACGGCAGGTCCACAAATTCCAGCCGGGTCCGTTTCATTTCAGGATAGGCCTGGAACAGTTCATCGTCCTTCACATAGTCATCAAGATAGATCCGTTCACGCAGCGCGTCCTGTTCCTTCAGGCCGGCTGCCAGCTCCGTCAGTTCCTCAAAACGTTTCCACTCCGCTTCAGAGAGTGTTTCTCCCTCTATCTGCCGGTCAAGAAGATTTTCAAACTCCCCATGCCAGGACTGTCTCTCCAGCAGGCGTGAATAGCCCAGATCTCCGGCCGGATGGTATTCGAAATCCGCCGTTTCATAACGCCACTTGCTGTCAGCCCCGCGTTCCCAGCCTGTCGCCGTCTTTATTGTTCCGGCATCCTTGCCGGACTTTTCCATTTCGCGGGCGACGGCAAGGTTCTCCAGCCGCAGGGAGGCCCCTTCAGACCGGTCAAGTCTGGAGGCCCCTTTCTCTCCGATGAAGCGGAAGCGCTCATGTGCGGTTATCTTCAGGTCGGCCTCGCTGAAAATGACATAGTTCCGTGCGCCGTCGGCCCGGCCGCCGGTTGAACACTCCGCCGGATAGTCAATCCCGGTAAAACCCGCCCGCGAAAGAAACCCGCTGGCAAGCTGCTGGGAATCGGTATCCCGGTCCGGATTCATGAACATATAGTCCAGAAGGCTGTAGAACTCTTTTCCGCTGTTCCATACGTGCGACTTGCCGTTCCAGAATTCCACCGTAAGCTCCGGCCAGAAAAGCCGTTCCTTGCGCAGCTGCAGAAATATCCTTCCCTGCTGTTCCGGGGATACCGGCCTGTCCCAGTACAGATAGTTCCTCCCGTTGTCTTCCGGGATTTCCACCGTATAGAGGTGTCGCGGCGGCTCAATGCGTATCCTGCCCGCATCTATGTCGGAAAGCAGCTCCTGCTTCTGCCGCTCGAATGCCTTTCTCCGTCCGCTGTATGCGCTTGCGGTACGCCCGTCCATATACACGGAAGAAATGTTCCGTTTCAAACTGTCCACATCGGTGGAAGAAAGGATCTGGCGTTTCCATATCCTCCATACCTCATCAAAATAATATTCGTTGTCAAGCACCGGGGATAAAGGCTCCCCGTCATAGGTGATGTGTTTTCCCCGCTTTATACCGGTGGCCGCATATTTGCGGGCGATTCCTTCCACTTCCGTCACGTATGTCCCCCATCCGTAGGCCTGCGCCCCTTCACCGGTTCCGGTAAAGGCATGGTCGAAATGACCGAAGGAGGCCGGACTGCCGTGATAGACCTGACGGAAGCGGATGTCGTCATTTGATGTGGAAAACGCGCCCGTGTTTTCATAAGCGTCCTTCAACTGTCCGGGAGACATCACGGCTATGTATTTCACTCCCTCGTCGTAACCGACAAGCCCGTCGTAGCCCGCCTCCCTGACTTTGGACAAAAACTCCGGGGTTTCCGTCAGCATCCAGCAGTTCCTTTCGCTTGATGCCAGCTCCAGCGCTTTCTCCGGGGATACCGTATCTCCTTTTCCTCCATAAAAAGACAGGACAGGTATCTCGCTGCCCAATGACTGCAGGATTTTTTTTACGGCCTGCCCGTCTTTCGGGTCAAAAGGGTTTCTTGAATTTACATACAGGTCATACACGTATCCTTCTTCCGTCCATTGTTCATTGCCATATTTGTCATCGGGAATGCTCATTGCACGCGTCTCTGCAATACCTCTTGCCTTTTCCGCATCGACGGAAGTGAAAATCAGGCCGGAATATTCACCGCCCTTGAATGTGTGGAACGGAGCCTTTTGGGGTATGTAAGTGATCCCGTCCCTCTGCCATCCCCTCTCGGGAGTAATCTGGTCTCTGCGCAAAGGTGTTCCATGGTGGACAACCAGAGGCTCGCCATTCTCATCGACAATCCTTGAAGCTGCCTCCGGTGCGTTTTCCCAGTCTCCAAACCAGTTCTTGAATGCCCTGGTGCGCACTTGGACCCACTGCCTCTCATCCAGGGAAGTCGGACTGCCGTTCGGAGCTTTCATGTACATGCCGTCCGCCTTGCCGCGCGTGACAAGTTCCAGTTCCTCGTCCGTGAAATGTTTTTCGGAAGTATGTGTCATTGTCTGCAGGCTTAATAAAATACCTTGTTCATAAAGAGTCTTATTAGCAAAAGACTTGTTTACTTATTTACATTTATGTAATTTAAAGTAAATAAGTAAACAAGTGATATGTGTAGAATACAAATGTTACTTACATTTCCGCATTGGCCTGCCGGCCTGCCTGGTTTATGGCGCCTGCCGCCTTCAGCGCATATCCCGCGGGTGTTCTGGCAAGCATCAGTGCGCTTCCTTTTCCTGCGGCCCCGGATGCGCCGGAAACAAGGGGCGGCTGTACGGCCTTCCCCTTCATCAGGGAGTGCCATTCCCCGGCTTTCATGTTTTCCACGGCCACCCTTTCCTTGCGCAGTTCCTTGACAATCTTCCCCACATTGCATTCCTTCCTTTCCGGAACGGCTGCCGAGTTGAATTTTTCATAAGCCTTGACAAGCTTCTTCTCCCTGTTTTTCCCGGCAGCCGAGACCTCGCTTTCCCGTTCCGCGGCGTTGTCCGAGTACTGCGCCTCGTAAGTGGCCTGGAAGTACTCCCTGTTTATTTCCCTGATCTCGCTGTCCAGTTTCTCCACCGCCTCTCTGATCTGCTTTGCCGAGGGTTTCTTTGCCACGCCCTCCGCCGCTTTCTTTCCGGAGCTTCCGGAGGTTTCGGATGTCCGGGCCGCTGCCGTCTGCTTGCCGGCGGCATTTTCCAGTCTGAGGCCGTACATTTCCATCGCCAGTCTTTTGATCTCTTCCGTAGGCGAACTGATAAACGGTGCCGCATCCCGGTCTGCGTTCAGAACGACGGACTGCACCTTTTCCGTAGGGTTTTCTATATACCGGATATTCATCGGATCGTTTCTGACAGCCGCCAGTTGTACAGTCTCGGACGGGGCGGACACGTATCTGATGTTCTCCCCCTTGGCCTGCACCGCCGCCAGCCGCACGCTTTCCTCAGGCTGCCTGATCTGCCGGAAGATATCCGGATTCCTCTGGACGGCCATATGCTGCACCTTCTCCGTCGGTTCCGCTATATGACGGATGCATTCCGGATTTTTCTGCACGGCGGCCAGCTGTACTTTTTCTGTCGGCTCCCTGATTGCCGAGAGATACCGGGGATCTTTCAGGACGGCCGTCAGTTGCACCTTTTCTGCGGGCTTCTGCAGCAGGAAGATGCATTCCGGTCTCTTCTCGACGGCTTTCAGCTGTACTTTTTCCGTAGGGTTTGGGATGAAGCCGATATAGGAAGGCCTGTTGCCTATGACCGTCAGCTGCACCCTCTCACTTGGCGAAGTGATGAAATGGATGTTGTGCGGTGCGTTTCTGACAGCTGTCAGCTGTACCTTTTCCGTCGGTCTCTCAATAAAGCAGATGACACTTCTGTCCCTTCTGACCGCGGCCATCTGGACACGGGCGGAAGGGTTGGCGATCATGCTGATGGCGCGGGGATTGTTCAATACCGCCCTCATGTCCTTGTCGAACAGCGCGGCAAGGTGTTCCAGGATTGTAGGCATGGCTTTCAATGTTTAAAGGATTTGACTTCATCAAAAAACTCCTTTACGGCTTCCGTATCCGGTTCTCCGGATTTCCTGTTCCCCTTCATCCGGAATACCAGCCTTTGGGCGGCAGCCAGAATACCGGCTGTGGGCGGCAGGTCCGCCTTGAACATCCCTTCCACGGCCGTGAAGCAGGCCAGGGGGGATGGGGCCTGCATGAGAAGGACACTTTCAGGAGAGGCGATTACGGCGGCAAGCTGTACTTTCTCCGTTGGGTTGGTGAACAGCCGGACAAGTTCCGGCTTTTTCTGTACGGCGGCAATCTGCACTTTTTCTGTCGGCTCTTTGATCCTTTGGATTGCGTCCGGATTGTCCAGAACTGCTGCAAGTTGTGCACGTTCCTGCAACAGGTTGTTTTCATTTGGCATGGCAGTTTCTTTTTTATGTTATATTTCAGGGGCAATGATAGGAGGATACAGTGCAACCGTATTGCACTTAACAAAAATTAAGCGGATATCCGGGACTCACGTCCGGGATATCCGCAAGTGGAATTCAAGGTGGTGTGGCCGCTTCAGGCCGCTTCAGTCGTTTCCTTGTACAGCATGATGTCCGTATAGGACGAACTGTAGTTCATTCTGGCCGTAAGAGTGGACATGCCGGCCCCCTTGAAAGGATTGCCGGTTTCCGGATGTTCCTCCATCCACCGGCAGAAATCCAGTATGGGGGACTTGCCGGAAGTGAAATAGACGAAAGGGTGTCCTTTCAGTACCAGCAGGACATCCAGATAGTCCGTAAGTTTCCAGTCCATCCTGTATGTGCTGATGTCCGTCGCCATGTAGGGGGGATCTATCAGAAAGACCACATCCGGGGAGTCCCTGTACTTGTCCGTCAGCTCCCTGTAGTCACAGCATACCACCTCGAGTCCGTCAAGATAGCCCTCGCAACTGTAGTCGCTCAAGCGTATATTGTTGTAGAAGTTCAGTTTTCCGAGCTCCCCGATGTTCCTGGCATATTTGCCGGAGAACAGCAGGGAGGACGAGATGGTGAGATAGTCCACGAAGCCGGTGCTTTCCTCCCGGCGGATACGTTCCAGGAATATGCCGTGCATATCCCTGGAAAGCATCCTGTGGCGGGGGATTCTTTCCGAGAGGCGGCGGAGGTCGGAAAACAGGGCGTTCGTCCGGCTGATGTTCTCCAGACGCTCGCGGTAGTTGTCGTGGTCATTGTAGATTACGGTTGCGTCGGGTCTTTCCCGCTTGGTGATGTGCGAGAGCAGTCCGGAACCGCCGAACAGGTCGACGAACACCGTCCTGTCGCTGAAACGCTTCAAGACTTTTCTGAACTCCGATGCGAACATGCGTTTTTGGCCCACAAAAGGAAGTGGGGCCTGGCTATAATAGCACTTTTTCATTGCTGTAGTCATTCTGTCGTGTAATTGAGTGTTTATGTTTCGGATGCAAAGTTCGTCTCTTCTCCCTAGGAAAGCAAAAGTTCCGCTCTTTTCATACTGTATGGAACGTACATTCCTTTTTGAACCGCCCGAGGATCTCATACACCTTTCTTTCGGAAACGCCATGTCTGGCCGAGAGGAAGGCCACACAATACGTCACCTTGTCACCTTTGCGGCGCATTTGTTCGTACTCCCTGTACAGGTCTATATATTTATAGTCGTCCGGCTTGTAACCTGTCCCGGCCAGACGCTCCAGAAGCTCCCTATTAAAATTTAGAATCTCAAACAGTGTCATAGCAAATATTTTTCTATCTTTGCAGAGCCAATCATTTTTGTAACAATAAATAAAATGCAGAACCGTGACAGAGGGTCTTTGCCCCCGGTCGCGCGGTTCTGCGTTATGTTACAAAGTGATTGGCGTTACTTTTTTAACAGGCCGGGGGCTTTTTTACTTTACTTTCCATATAAAAATCCCCGCAGATCTTTTTTATTATGCGTATATGTGACAGGCTTTGCGTCTTTAAGGCTGCAAGATATACCACAAGGCTGCAATTTCGTTGCAGCATGACTTTTATTCAGTGAAAAACACGTTTGTTTCTATGGAAAATATACTTATTTATATATTAAAGTAAATAAGTAATATAC
>ERZ1504955.278-NODE-278-length-22087-cov-3.603985_pt1 | contig 22087 bp, 6 predicted proteins | sample MGYA00574590_ERZ1504955 | MGnify/ENA primary metagenome ERZ1504955 (study PRJEB39906, sample SAMEA3182091) | gut metagenome | biome: human; feature: gut; material: Stool; isolation source: human stools | place: Canada | collected 2013-03-11 ...
GAAATCTTGTCAATGGAGTGGTTTATGGCAAGGCAAAACGCTGGTGGGGTTCTGTTCTCAATGAGGACAAGAAGCCGGAACAAGTCGAATTTGATGTGATGGCAGAATCGCTCGATAAAAAATATCTGTTGGTTGGCGAATGCAAATGGACAACCCAAGAGAATAGTAAACAACTGACAGCCGAACTTCTTCGCAAAGCTAATCTATTGCCATTTGCCAAGAACTACACCATCGTTCCGATGTCGTTTCTTAAAAATACTCCGAAGGAGGATAATGGTGATATAATGTTACCGGAAGATGTTGTTGAGTTAATGCAGTAAAAAAGGTTGCAACCATACAACCTTGTCGGCATTTTAGACTCTAAAAAATGCCGTCAGTAGCTTATTGCCGACATAATCGGCAATCTTATCCGTATAATGCTTTCGCAAATATCCCAAAGCCGGAATATTGCCATCCCAGAAATTATACTTTTTCAGCGCCGCGAATTTTTCGTCCATACTCTAAGATTTTACACAAAAAAACATTTTTTCAGACACAAACGAAAATTTTGACAAATAATTTCCGATCGGGCGCAGTGCGATTCGTCACGTTTTGTAACGGAATGTAACGCCCCTACCGCAACCGTTTCGTAAAGCGAGGATACCACTCGACATCCACACCGGTCATCGACAACCGCTCGTTGGCCGTCAGATGCAGTTTGAACCGCAGGAATTTGAACGACGTAGAAGTACGCCGAAAGCGTGCGTCCATATCGCCGACACGACACCAAACGTCGCGCAAGGTTATCCATGTACGGCAGTCGTTCGACCCTTCGGCGATCACATGCACGAAACAGTCCTGCGACATGATGCGCACTACGGCTGTTTCGAGGCGTTTGAAATCGGTCGTTCCGAATTTCAAGGGGCGCGTTACGATGCGGCAATCGACGGAACAGGACATCGTTTCGTCGCCAAGTAAGGCGATCGCGCCGCGCATAATGATCTGCCCGTTATTAAGTATCCGTCCGGTCATATCGCGCGACGACCAGAAGCCGGAGGCCAGCGAATAAACATAGGCATACGGATATTCGGGGTTATAGACGATCAAATCCCCGTATTTGAACTGAAAGCAGATCTGCGCCGTTTTCAAATATTCGGTCAGCTCTCCGGTGTATCGCTCGATCTGCCGGGAAATAAGCTGCGAGGAACGTCCTCGGAGGTTATGTACGCCCCGTGAGGTGATATAAAACACCGTTTCCAACGCCGTGCAGGTGTTCGGATTGATAATCTGGTCGTGATTGACAGGCAGAATATTGGAATAGAGCACCTCGCCTGTTCCGCTTTCCAGCGACCACACGCCCCGATCCGTAAAGACGTAGAGCGGGAAAGCGCCGAAACGGGTTGCGGAAAGCTCATCCACCACCGTCGCAATGGCGATGATCCGCTCCTCGCTTACTCCGAAACGGTACGAATTGGCAAAAGGCAGGGAAAACAGGTTGTTCGTCGCAGATACTTGTACGCGGTTCGTCTCGATATAAGTATCGTCGTCGTTCGTCTGTTCATACTCTACGGGGGATTCGGACATTTTAATACACGGGTATTTTGCATTGCCGGATGGAGTGCCGACGGCATAAGCATAATTATTACCCTCGCAGGCATCGAGCTTGACATTCAGCAGACATTTTCCGCCATAAGAGCCGGGGTCATCGACCATAACGGCAAACTGGACGGCCCGATAATCGGGGTATGATGCGACCCTGCGGATTTTCGTCGGCCGGAACGCTGGTACAGAACGACACACTTGCTTGCTGGTATTGTCTATATCCAACCGGCAAATCAACTTCGTCGTTATCCCCTCTTCCGTCTCACCCAAACAAAAGCGGGAATAACCGGCAAAAAGGCGGGTACGGATATTTCCCTTGTGCAACCGCCCGTTATATTCGTAGTAACACCCTGCAACCTGCGTGTGGAGCGATTGCGTAGGCTCGAAAACCGGCTGGCTCTCCGCATTTTTCAGAAGCGTATAGGTGAGTGCCTCTTTATGGCTGTTCTTGACAAAATCGCGCACTTCAATCTCTTTAATCCGATACAGAGGTTCCTGCAACAAGTCCACGTCCTTTGTAAACAGTTTTCTGAAATCCGCAGCCCACATGTAACTGTTGTCATCTCCGCTCCCCCGATCCGACAGGCTCCATTTGCCGTTCCATGTCTGTTCGAAATCGTACACAGGAATAATCCGAGTGGAATAGATAGCCACGCTCTCGATGATGCGCGTATCTATCCCTTCCGGAATATTGATAACGATTTGAGGCTGGATATAAAAATTATTGGTGCAGGTCGTGTGCTTGTATTTCGTCCCGATGAAAACCCCGTATCTGATACTTTCCGGGACTTTCGACGGCATTCCGTCCGCCACATAATCGACGTACTGACCGTCCTCGCTCTCTCCGCCGTCCGAGGCGAAGATCATCAGTTCCGAGTTCGCCACCGTAGCACCATCCATCATGCGATAGGCGACCATTACGGCTATGGCTCCGAGCCAGTATTCGCCATCCACGGCAGGAAGCAGCAATGTTTTGTTTTTCTTATCAGTGATGCGTGTAAAGAAATACCCGCCGTCCGGAGCGATATTATCCATGCGTGCCAAGTCGTCACCGGCGACGTAATCATACGTGACACTCCCGAAATCATGATGTATCGCTGCATAAAAATCGGTCTTGAAGCGCGATCTATTTTCTTTCGATTCGCTTATATCCGGCGGTTCCGGCATATCGAAAGCGACATATTCATTACCGTAAAGGACGTAATATAGCTCCCGACCGTCGGTAATAAACACCAAGACATTCCCGAACGAAAAAGTCTGCCGCAGCTCCGACACCCCGCGCATAATCACCTGTGTCGAGGACAGCCGCCCGCCCGACACGCACACCTCGTGAATCGTGCCGCTTTCGTCCGAGGCGATATAGAGGTCATCGGCCGTCGCGGGATGCTTATACAACAACGTAAAACCTCCGAAATCGGTTATTTCCGCCACCGGCCGGAAAGTCTCGACATTCCGCCATGCCCCCGCGTCATATCGCAGGTTGTGCAGGGTTTCGCAACAGCCGTCCTGCACCGTCAAATCATTTTCCGCACGGTTAATTCCCGCTATCGGAACCGTCTGCCTCTGTCGTTCCATGCTCTTGTATGTAATAGTTGTGATTGATTTCGTTGTGAATACGCTGGTTCAATACCATGAACAAGTCGTTCGGTTCGGACTGTCGCTTTTCGGCCCCGCTACTCATATCATACAACGTTTTGCAGGCTGCGATCAGATTTTTATCGGACATGGCCCTGCGCAGCTTCGCGTCCGACAGACGCGCCCATAATTCGGCAATAGCCGCATCCCGCGCCTTAATTACCCGTTCAAGATAGTCGCCTGTCAGCTCGCTGCGGACGATCGTTGTCTCGACCTCCTGCCTCAAATCCTCGACCGATGCCCGCAGCACTTGTTGCTGCTGCTCGCCCAACGCCTCCCACAAACGCTTTACACGCATGGGACTGATGCCGTATTCGGAGGCTACGGCCCGCAGACTTCCCGTCTGCGCGTATCTCACGCAGACTGCATTCTTTTCGTCGTCTTGAAGGGTCTTTCGAGACATTAAGTATCTGATTTATTGATATATTCCGATCAAAAATAAGGATATTTTCTCACCTGCGGCCGCTAATTTTACAAAGTGATAAAGATTAGACAATCATGTTTCCCGTTGCATTAGCCATAGGAGCCGGAATTTCGGCTCTCTCCTCCATCGCAGGCGGCGTTTCGGCCAATAAACGCCGCAAGAAGGCCGACCAAATACTCGAAGACCGTCGGCGACGGCTCGACGAATGGTATCAATCGGAAATGAACCAACCGTACCTCGACCGTGCCGATTCGCGGGCGATGCTCAAACGTATTCGGGACTATAACGAGGATGAACTCAAAGCGCTCAATACAAACGCCATCAAGAGCGGAGCGACGGATGAAGCGAAAGTCGCCGCTGCCGGCAAGCTCAACAAGAACTATTCGCAGGTCGTCGCCCAAATCGCCGGATTGGGCGAACAGCACAAAGACCAGATACAACAACAATATCAAGCCCGCCTCGACAACCTCGACAATGCCCGCTACGAAGCCGAATCGGGCAAAATCAGCGGTATGCAAAACATGGTCAGCGGCGTAGGCGATGCGTTCGGGCAACTCGCCATGCTCTATGGCTTAGGAGGGTTCGGCAAATCGGGACTTGCCGGAATCACGGGCAACAATTAGCGATATGGAACCGCAAGAGCAACCGACAAAAGCCATTTTCTCCTTTGCGGATGAACTGCAACGGCGGCAGCAGCGTGCCGAGGAACAGAAAGCCGTATGGGAGCAAAAACAGCAACGGGCCGCAGAACTATACCGCAGCGGCCAAAATCCGATTCTCGCCTACATCGAGACGATGAAGCCGGAAGCCGATCCCGCACGCATCAAACGCGCCGAAACAGCCGCAAAGATCGCGGCATGGAGCAATATGCTTACGGCCCTCGGTACGGGAATCGTCGGTATGGCAACGGAAGGTTATGTGCCGAAAACCGGTACCGATGCTCCGCTGCGAATGCTCGACCGGATCAATGAGTGGGAAAAATTATACGACAGCCAAAACCGCGAATACCGACAACTGAAACTCCGTGCCCTCATGGGACAACAGGAAGGCGAGCAGCAGGCCGCGAACATGGAAGCCTCGGCCGCCGGCCAAGCCTATAACCTCGCGCAGAAACAATACGACGCCTTGCTGGGATATATGTGGAAAGCCCAGCAAGAGAAACAAAAACGGGCCGAGGATCTCCGGGACAAGAAAGAAATCGAAAAAATACGGGGTGAAAATAACCTCAAAGTGGCCCGCACGCGAGCCGCAGCGTCGGCTTCAACCGCCAGCGCACGCGCAGCCGCAGCCGCCGACAAAGCCGTCGTCCAGTTTCTCGACCGCGACGAAAAGACCGTCGTAAGCCTCTCGCCGGCACAGGAAAGTCTGCTTTACGAGAAAGGCCGTGATATGGGCATCATTCCCGAAGATGGAAGCCCGACCAAGAAACCGGCCTACACAGGCGAAAAAGTCCCGCAGTTCTCGTATGGCAAGCTCAAACCGGCACAGAAAGCACAGCTTTTACGCACAGTTTATCTGAAACTCACGGGCGAACAGGAGCCCTCGAAACCACCCGCCGATATAGGGCTGCTGTTCCGGCAGCCGAAACGCTATATTACCGGGCCGAACAGATGCGCGAAGCCGGTTTCTCCGACCAACAGATCATGGATTACTATCTGAATTATGAATAACTCACTTCCCGAACTCACCCCCGAACAGCTTCGGCAGCTCAACGCCATATCCGGCCTACAAAAGACCCGCAGACGTGGAGCCGACGCCTCGGTACCATCCGCTCTGACCGCCGAATCCGAATCGGGCGAAGCACCCGATATATCTGCATCGTATGCACTTCCAAAACCGGCTCCGAACATGTCCGAAGAGGATTACGAGCGGCAAATCAAAGAGGGCCTCACGGAACATATCGAAGCGATCTACGACCGTGCCCGCCAACGAGCCGACGCCCGACGACAGGAGACGTTGGCACGCATGGATAAGGGTACGGACAATGCGTCCTTGTGGCAACAGGCATGGGCTTCTTATGCAAAATCGCAAATGCTACGCAGCCCGTCGGCTCTCGGCGGTGAAGATACGCAGCTCATGCAGGCCGCAGAGCGGGCCTTGAAAATCCTCAATCAGAAAACAGAAAAGGACAAACAGGCCGGAGACGGCACATCGGGACTTACACGTGAAATTTTCGACTGGCAGACGTTGGCGGACTTTGCCTCGCTCGGAACCCGCGAGCTGGCCGAAAACATCGTAACGACACGGGCGCTGAAAAAAGCGGCCCGAAGCGAACGGCTGACCCCGACCGAAAAAGATATAGTCGAATTGTTCCGCACATCAGGGTTAATAAACGAGTATATCGCCCGGCGAGGCGGCCCCACCACCGGCGCGAAAGTCGGCAGCGGCGTCGCGGCATCGCTGCCCTACATGGCCGGCTTTGCCACAACGAGCGGTTTGGGCAGCGGAGCCGCAAAAACCGTCGGACGTGCCCTTATCAAAAAAGAAGCGAAAAACCTTGTAGGGCGGGGCCTGCGTAAATTGGGTGAATATACCGTCAGCGCAGCCGCTATGACGCCTTTACAGGCCGGAACCTACACCAACTACCACCAGCGGGCGCAACAACAATACACAGTGGCAGAAAACGGGACGGTTACAGAACATCCCGTGCCGAAGTACGAACTCATGTATAAGGCGGCCGCCGATTCGTTTACAGACGTGTTTACCGAGCATATCGGCGGAGAACTCGGCAAAGGCGTACAGAAAGTACTGAAATGGCCAGTCGAGCAGCTCGGCCGGCGTATGGGCGTAAAACTGTCGTTCGACAAGCTATTGCCGGGATATTCTCGGAGCAGGTATCTTACCGACTTCCGTAATCGAACTCTATGGAACGGCCCGGTCGATGAATGGTTGGAAGAGGTCGCCGGAGGCATCCTGTCGCCCCTTCTGACCGGAGAGCACGAACAATGGCGGGAGAATCTTTCGGGTGAAAACCTTTGGACGACGTTTCTCACCACGTCGCTCATGGGAGCGGGGTTCTCTGCGTTGGAACTGCCGAACGTCGCAGCATACGTCCACAAAACACACGTCCTGCAAACCGAGGAGAAAAAAGCGCTCGCCAAAATCGAAAATGAAGAACTGCGCAAACAGGTTTTCGAAGCGATGCACAAGCCGACGATGAGCCAGCAGGCGCAGGCGATGGCCGCGATCGACTGGCAGGCGGCCAATATCGGGAAAATGGACGCCGCACATGCCGCCGACTATGCCCGCTTCCGACTCCAACGACAGATTCTCGACGGCATGGAGACGGGCGATGCCGAGGGCGAAGCGCTCCATACCGCCGTACAAACCGCCGAGCGGTGGGCCTACAAAGGACTTGACGGCAAAACGGCGACCGAAGAAATCATAACGGCCCGACGTGCGGACGGGAAAACCTATGTCGTACTTTCGGGCGACACCGACGAAGCGGCTACGGACGGAACCTTATTCGTCCTCGACCCCGAAACCGGCCAGCCCGGACAGATCGACCGGACGGAACTCGAACATATCGAACGAACGCCGCTGGCGGAATTTTCAGCACGGCAGGCTCAAATCATCGAACAGCAGGCCGAAGCTGAGAATCGGGCCAAGCAGGAACAATACGACATGGAAACCGGCACCGAAGCGGGCATTGCCCCAGAGGAAGTCGCACGAATCGTTACCCCCGAAGCCGTACAATACGCCAACGGCGACGAAGTAATTACCGCAGACGGGGTACAAGGGCGCATCACAGGGAAGCAAGGCGGCAGTTACGTCGTACAGTTGGATACCGGACAATTCGTCCTTACACCGGCCCATGCGCTCACCCCGAAATCCGAGGCACCACCACCGACCGAAACGACCACCGCCATCGCACCTGCGCAGCACAATGAAGCCACGGATACCGACACGACGAACAATGAACCGATCGCCCGGCAACTCGCCGAGGCGATTCGGGCAGCCGCAGGAGAGCAGGATGCACAACGAATCATACAACGTATGCTCGACGGAGCGGCCGATGCCGGACAACGGCAAATGTATTCGGACGCCTTGCAGTTTTTACAGCAGCACGCCACGGCAACGGTTCCCGTTGAAGAGCACCCGACACCGGTCCCGGCCGTGCCGCCCCCGGCGGCACCCGCCCGCACAGAAATACCCCGAATCCGCAAAGAGCGAACGACACCCTACACCCAATCTGCGGCCGAGTTAGGTGATTTCGTATCTATCGAGGACGTGATCCTGCGCGACATCGCCAGCGGGTTGAGGTTCGCATGGAAAGACAGCGGCAATCGTCGGGGGTTGGCCCGAGAACTCGGATTTACGGGCAATGAAAACGAACGCCGCTCGCGGTTCAGCATCCTATCTTCGGACGGTATCACTCCCGAACAATACGCCGAGCGGCTTTATTTCCAATACGGCGGCGGGAATACGGAGCAGGCACATTGGGACATGGACGACAAGACGATCAAAGATGCCGTGCTGGAAGTACTCTCCCGAATACATTCGCCACGACAGGCTTACAACGCTGCCGTAAGGTTGCACAACGACACTCCGAATCCATACGACGATATGGACGAAGAGGATTACGCCCGGATGCAGGAGTATGAAGCCGAACAGGAGCGCGTCCGCACGGAATTATTATATGACGACGCCTTCGCACAATGGGCCGGACAGACGTCGCAGGATCAATGGGCAGAAATAGATAATTTATTCATTGAGGATGCGTCCGAATCTTCAAAAAACACTAACTTTGAAGCGACAGAGACAGCACCTCCCAATCCAGCAAATTATGACGACGAAACCGAAAACGGAAACGGGATTGACACCTCAGCGTTTGGAGCGACTGGCAACGATCGTAGCGAGACTGTCGATGGAGAACAACGTAACGCCCCAGCAGGTGATGATGCGTATCTCGGACAACAGGGCGGCGGGTCGGCCGCAGTTCGACATGGAGGCGGACTGGACGCAATATCCGGCCCCCTCACCGACGACGAACGACGAATAGCGGCCGAGACCGCCGCCGAGATCGAAGCCCGTCTCGACCAATACAGGGCCGAACTGCACACGCTTCGCACCCGCTATGCTGCCGAAAAACGCAATATCGGAACCGCTTACGAAGAGGATAACCAAACAACGTTGTTCGGGCCGTCTCACGAACCTTCCGACGGCGATCTGTTCGACGTGCCGCGCGATTTCTCCGACCGTAATCTCAACGACATTTTAGCTCCCCTGCAAGCGGAAATAGGCCGTTTGCAGGAACGTATCGCCCGTACCGAAGCCTCGAAAAGCAAAGTTATTGCCGAGGCGGTGGAGGCTTATCATGCGCAGGGGACTTTACCGCTCCGAGAAGAACGGCAAAAGGAAATCCCGCAAAACAGCACATCGGCCGAGGATACGTTTCCGCCTGCAATTACCCAAGAATACGACAGATACCTGCATCATGCCGTCGCGTCGTTTCCCGATAAGGTTTTCAGCGTGCTGAACAATGACCTTATCAAAGCCGGATTCATCCGCGACGTGCGGCGGCTGGCCAAGAAAGACGTTCGCGCCGCAATCAAGTTGGTTGCGGAAGCCAACGCTGCGGCTCAAAAATATGCGGGCAAACCGATCCTTACGCCTCGCCACAGCATCCATGCGGAGCTGGCAACCCTTGCCGAAAGTCAGCATCGAACGAAAACCGCGACATCCGACACATCGGCCGAAACCGGACTTTTCAGCCCTACGGAACAAACCCGCCACTCCAAGACCGGCGCTACTCTTTACTCTGTCAAATTGGCAGAACGGATCGAACGAAATGCATTTCAAAGTTTGAAAAAGAGGGCCAAAGAACACGACGGATATTACAGCTCCTTCACTCGCAGTTTTCTATTCGACACCCCGGAAGACGCCGAGGCATTTCGGGGGACAGCACCAACATCCGACGCCACCCGCCCGACATCGGAAGAACAGCCCGCCATCCAACATCCGCTATTTGATAAAGCGGCATTGGTTCCGGTAGATTCATACTCTCCGAAGGCATATAATATGTACCGTTTTTATTCGGCAAGGGCCCGTGAGGGACTGGGATATAAAAAACAAAGTATCGTTCAAAATGACGAAGCCCGCGAACGATTCATCGACCATATCCGTAAATTGGCTGAACAAAGTGCAGACGCCGCTATCCGGTTAGTGGTGGAAATCAATAAGGCAGCAGAACAAGAAGAAGGAAAACCCGTATTTCCGCTCCAACACAGCATCTATGCGGAATTAGAGGAGGTACACGCCCGACAGACAGCGGAAAAACAACAATCGGAAACAGCCGACGATTCCGCTTCATCGGCCGGCACAGCTCCCGAATACGGGGCGCAGAACAAATTGGTAACGACTGAGCAATACGAGGAACTGAAACGACGGATGCGCGAGAAACTCGGACAACTCAACGCCGGCTTCGACCCCGAAATACTCTCCATAGGTGCACAAATGGCCGCTTACCATGTTGAGGCCGGAGCGCGTCGATTCGCCGACTTCTCCCGCCGGATGATCGCCGATCTGGGCGACGTGATCCGCCCCTATCTGAAACCTATTTACACCGCCGCCCGCCAAATGCCCGGCATGGAGGAATATGCCGCGCAAATGGACAGCTACGAGCAGGTGGAGGCGTTCGACATGGCCGATCTCGACAAGGCCGAGAAAACATCCCAGCCGACAGGAACGGGAGCACAATACCGATTGGCAGGAATATACGACATGACGGGGGCTGTCGAGAAAGACACAAACGAGACTGGCAATCTACGCCCCGAAAAGAACTTCCGCAAGGATTTGGAGCGATTCAGCCGTGCTTTCGCCGATGAATTGGGCTGGGAGCACGAAACGGATCGCAAGGGTAAAACCATCTATGCCCAGACCAATATAGCACCGGCCGGCGGCGACGGCTCGTTTACACTTTGGGCACCCGAAACGGATTTGGGCATTTATGTCAGTGTACCCGTCGCACCACAAAGCTACGACAACCGATACGGGTATTCTAATAACTTGAAAATAAAAGATATTATGGGCTTCGGAGAGCCAATATTATGGCGACTGCGAAACAAAGAACAAACCTTTTTACCCAATGGACACAATCGTTATGCCCCGGCAGATATTACCGTCGGCGAGCTGGCCGAACTTGCAAAAAAAGAATTAAATGCTTATCTTGACAACATAACAGCGGCCAAGACGCTCGACCATATATTACAAGAGAATCAAAATACACGAAACGATGAACGACGGGAAAACAGTAGCGAGAAAGACTATCCCGCTTATGGAGACGGAAGCCGCAAAGACGGCGCTTTGGGAACTGGCATTTTATCAGCCGAGAAGCCTGTTGCAACAGTATCGGGAGAATCCGGCGGAATTGCTCGATTCGATAGACCAGACCGTAACACGGGCGATGCGGTGGCGGCAGGCAGCACTCGAACGGGACGAAGATCCGGTAGTAGTGGACGAGTATTACTATCAACTCCTCCGACCGTGTTACTGTCCGGAGGAGCCGGAACAAATACCCATCAGCGAAAAAATGATGCGGGAGATCATCGCCACGTTGAAAAAGGTGGAGAAAGCGAAGTCGCAAAAAACACCTCGTACAAAAACCATGTAATCGAACGAGGACACGACCTCGCTCCGAGAGGCGAGGTTGGCAAGATCAAAGCCAATCTCGCCGCAATCCGGCTCATTAAAGAAATCGAAGCCGAAGGCCGCGAAGCCACCCCGGAAGAAAAAGCTGTATTGGAGCAATTCTCCGGCTGGGGCGGTATTCCAGCAATCTTCAAAATAGCCCATCCCTACCACAACGAACTGCGCGAACTACTGACAGCCGATGAATACGAAGCGGCACGCGCATCCACAACCACCGCATTTTATACTCCACCCGAAGTCATATCGTCGATATGGGATATGGTGGAACGCCTCGGATTCGACGGTGGCCGCATCCTCGAACCATCGGCCGGCATCGGACATTTTTTCGGTCTGATGCCTCTTTCGATACGGTCGAAATCGGATTTGACAGGAATCGAACTCGACGATCTGTCCGGCCACATCCTTCGTGCGCTCTATCCCGAAGCGCATATCCACATCGAAGGTTTCGAGCAGCAGCGCATACCTAACAACAGCTATTCGCTGGTGATCAGCAATGTACCGTTCGGAACGTTCAAAGTACACGATACGTTCGACCGCGATTTATCCTCACGTTTCGAGATTCACGACTATTTCATCGCCAAAAGCATCCGGAAGCTCAAACCCGGCGGATTGGGCGTATTCATTACCTCGACAGCAACGCTCGATCGGAGTGCAAATTTGCGGAATTGGGTCGTAAACGACGGTAATGCAGACTTCATCGGGGCAGTCCGTCTGAATACCGGTACATTCAAAAATACGGCCGGCACCGAAACCTCGGCCGACATCATTATCGTCCGCAAACGCGACGAAGCCGGGCCGGCACCCTATGCCGTAAATATGCAATCGACCATTACGGAACGCGAGGCGCCCTACGAACGAATTATCAAACTGTCGAACGGGAAGGTAAAGACCGAAGCAGCAACGGCACACATGAACTATAACAAGTATTTTCACGACAATCCGCAGTTCATGGCCGGCCAGATGCGCTTCGGATTCGAAAGTGGCGTGGAAATACGCCCCACAGAACAGCGCTGCGTCCCCACAAGCGACATAGACCAGTCCCGCACGCTCGACAGTTTCATATCCGCACTCCCCGAAAATATCTACACATCGGCCCCGGCACCCGCAACGGAGCGAATACCGCAAGCGGTCGAGGCCCCCAACAGTACAAAAGAGAGAGGACTTACGATCATCGACGGAAAACCATATATCGTGCGGTTCGGACAAGCCGTACCCGCCGACTGGAACTCGTTGAAAATCCGCAACCGCAGTAAAGTCGAAGCGTTAGGCGATTACCTGCGGCTGAAAAGTGCGATCACAGAGCTGCTCGATGCCGAACGCAATGATCTGCCGAACATCGAGCAACTGCGAGCCGAGCTTAACGACGCCTACGCTACCTTCACCCGTCGTTACGGGACATTATCAAGAAACACGCGTATTTCATTCCTGCGCGACGACGTGGATTTTCCCTCCATCGCAGCCATCGAAAACGACAAGGAAATCGTAACTCCCGACGGAAAGAAACGACATGACATCCAAAGGTCGGACATCTTCTTTCGCCGGATGCTGGAACCGACACGCGAACTGAAAGCCGACACGCCGAAAGACGCGATCGCCGTATCGCTCTACCGCTACGGACGGCTCGATATGCCCTATATCGCAGAATTGCTCCACATACCACAAGAGGATACAGAAAAAGAACTGCTCGCACAGGAACTTATCTATGTCAATCCGGTAACGGGTCTTTATGAGGAGCGCAACGAATACCTCTCGGGAAATGTCCGCGAGAAACTCGAACAGGCCGAGCAAGCCAATGAAAACGGACAGTTCGACGCCAACATCCGTGCGCTCGTGAAAATTATTCCGATGGATATTCCGCTGCCGCTGATTAAAGTATCGCTCGGCAGCACATGGATACCGATCGCCCTATACGAACAGTTTTTCAAAGAGACGTTCAACGTAACGGCCCATATCGCCAAAACATCGGCCAACAAGTATATCGCCAAAATCTCGAACGAAGGGAATACGGTCGATACCAATATGGGGATTCCGCAAGCGCCGGGGAGCAAACTCGCACTCGACCGGATGAACAAGACGCAGACCTACATCAGTCGCAGCGAATACGACCCTTTGGCTCAGAAAGAAAAGCGTGTCAAAGACCCCGAAGCGATGACGCAGGCCGCCATGAAACAGACCGAGCTGGAAGAACGATTCGAACAATGGATTAAAGGACAAGATAAAACAACGACCGATAAGCTCGTCGAAATATATAACAGAACCTTCAACAGCACCGTCGAAAGACAAATCGACGTTTCATCGTTCGATTATTTTCCCAACGCCACACACACGAAGAAGCCGCGCGAGCATCAGAAAATCGGTGTCATGCGAGGTTTGCAAGGAGCAACGCTGCTGGCACACGAAGTCGGCACGGGAAAAACCCTGACCCTCATAACTACGGCAATGGAGATGCGGCGGCTCGGTATCGCCCAGAAGCCGTGCATCGTCGTACAACGCTCGACATTCAACCAATTCGCCTCCGAAATAAAATCCCTCTATCCGGCCGCCCGTGTCCTCGTTCCGTCCGAAAAAGACCTCACGGCATCGCAGCGGCAGGAATTATTCGCAAAGATCGCCTATAACGATTGGGATATTGTCGTACTCTATCACAGCTATCTGGATGCCATACCGGATGCCCCGGAGCGTGTCAATGAATATATCGACACGCTGATCGCAGAGAAGATGCAACAGCTCGAAGAAATCGAAGCCAATTCTCCGGACAATGCCAAACGGCAGGCTTATGCAATCAAGAAACAGATCGAAGGACTGGAAAACAAGAAAATAACGGATAAAACAGTCAAAGAGGAAGAAAAACTCAAAGCACAGGCCCGTACTCGTGCATTACGTCTGCTCGACCGCCGCACGGACGAGACGATGACCTTTGAACAGTTGGGAATCGACGCTTTGCTGGTAGATGAAGCACATGCCTACAAGAAGCTCGGTTTTACCACCAACCTGCAAAATATCAAAGGTATAGACCCTGCGGCGTCGCAACGGGCGCAGAGCATGAGGCTGAAAACATCTTATATTCTGGCAAATAAACAGAACAAAAACGTCGTATTCGCCACCGGAACACCCATATCCAATACAATGGCCGAGATGTGGACGTTCCTGCGCTATCTGCTGCCCAAACACGAACTTGAACAGTACGAGATCGCCGATTTCGATTCCTTTGCGAACAATTTCGGAAATATCGAGGAATCGGCCGAGTTTGCCACAAACGGCAAATTCCGCGTAGTCGAACGCTTCGCCAGTTACTCCAACGTGCCGGAACTGCTGGCGATCTGGAAGAAAGTCGCGCACACCGTACTCACGGAGGATGTACCGGATCTGCGCGAAGGTGTAGGAACGCCGCGCATTGAGGGAGGCAAACCGAAGGATATACTGCTCGACCAAACGCCTGCGCTGCGGGCAATCATGCGCAGCATACGGGAAATACTGACTCAATACGACGCTATGTCCGGTAAGGAAAAACGTCGTAACTCCCATATCCCGCTGGTCATGTTCGGACTGGCCAAACGTGCGGCAATCGACGTGCGGCTGGTTAATCCCGCTCTACCGGACGATCCCAACAGCAAAGTCAATCATGCCGTGCGCGAAGTCGTAGAAGATTTGAAAGCAACGGCCGATTACAACGGCACCGTTGCTGTTTTCTGCGACGCCTACCAAAGCCGCGACCACAGCTTCAATCTTTTCGTGGATATGAAGCGTAAATTCATCGACGCCGGCATACCGGCCCAGCAGGTCGCTATCATCCACGACTACATAACGGACGCGAAACGCGAGGCGCTCTACAAGCAAATAAACAACGGCGAAGTACGGATCGTACTCGGCACGACCGAGAAATTAGGTATCGGAGTAAATATGCAGGAGCGTCTGCACATGCTCGTCAATCTGGACGTACCCATACGTCCTATGGACTACCTGCAACGCATCGGCCGCATTGTGCGGCAGGGCAATCTGCACCTGCAAATGGACAAACCCGTGCGTATTCTGCGCCTCGGAGTAAAACAAACGCTTGATGTTACGGGCTACCAACGGCTGAAAATCAAGGAATCGTTCATTAAGCAGGCAATGAAGGGCGAGGTTACGGAACGCTCGCTCGAAGAACCCGAAACCGACAGCAGCGACAGCACGAATTTCGGGCAGATGATGGCCTCACTCTCCGGCAGCGCTGCGGCGCTCGCCCTGTCGCTCGAACAGAATAAACTACGCAAGCTGAGAAACGCACGCGACTACTACAATCAACATCAAATATACGTCGCACATGAACTCAAACGACTGCAAAACGTCCTTCAAACAACCCCGCAAATAATTGCTCAAATCCGTAAGAAAAAAGATTTCCTGCGAAGCCTGTTTCCGGACGATAAAGTGGTATCGGTGGAAGTGGGAAAACTCAAAGCCTCCGAGCCGGAAAAAATCGAAGACCTGTTCGTTCCGCTCTCGAAACGCATCGAAGCCGAAGCGGATGCCCTCCGCCAATCACCCGACCGTACACAATCGGACATGACACTCCGCATCGGAATCAACGGCAAAGAGTTCGACATTATAATTGTTTTACGACGGAATTACCTTTCCAATGAAAAGGAGCGCATCAACCGCACGATTTATTACCAATGCAACGAATGGCGCGACCTGCAAGGCGAAGCCGGAGCTAAGATGATTAACGTCATCAGCCAAGTCGAAAAAGTGCTCTCCGGTGAGGAGTACGACGCCGAAATACAGAAGCGGCAGCTCGGAATGGAAACGGCACAACAAGCCATCGAATATTTACAGACGCAGGTCGGCAATGGATTTCCCAAACAAGCAGAGTTGGAGGCGGCAGAAGAACGCATCGCCGAGCTGGAAGAGCAGATGAAAGTGGAACTGGCAGCGATCGAAGCACAGGAGGAAACCGACAAGTCCGGAACCGCAACCATAGACATCGACCCTGACGAATTGATTGACGACAATGCAGGAAACGGCCTCCGCTTCCGCGACGGTGGCAATCCGTTCGGTTCCGACGCCCCGGCAAGCGATGCGGAGTTGGCTCGCCGCGTTCGCCGGATCGCCCGCACGCTGAACACTCCGGTCGAGATTATCGACGACCTCGATGCAATTACCGATTCCGACCCGCTCGTGCAACGTCGTAAACGACACTCAAAAGGTTTTTACGACCCGCAAACGGGACAAACGTTCATTGTCCTGCCCAATATTACGACACTCGCCGATGCCGAAGCGACCGTATTGCATGAAATTGTCGGACACATGGGCTTACGCTCGCTGATGGGCGACCGTTTCGGCGACTTTCTCGATAAGGTTTACAATGGTCTCGATACCGAAGGGCGCAGCCGTGTGGCCGACATTGCCCGCGAGCAGGAGCACCAATCCTCCGGCGCCAAGCACCGCCAGGCAAATACCCGCCGTCTGGCAACGGAAGAATACCTCGCACATTTGGCGGAAGGCGACATCACGCCGAGCCGCTTTGCCCGGATCATCGGCCGTATCCGCTCGCTGCTACGCGACATATTGCGACTTCCGCTGCGTATCGGCGACCGCGACATCGCTTATTTGTTGTGGTTGTCGAAACACCGCCTGCAAAAAACACGCACGGCCGCCGAAGCCGTCGCCGCAACAGCGACCGAACGACGCATCCGTAAACAGCTTTTCGGTCGTTCTGAAAACGTGCGTTACCGTGCGATATTCGACGACGCTACACCTGAAAATATCGAACGGTATAGCATCGAACGCTACATCCGCGAGCATCATATCACCGGAGTTTTACTCGGCGAACATAATGCCGATGACTTCGCTATGCGTGTATATGGACTGCTTGATGACATGGGCCGAGCCATCATTGACCGCATGGGCAATGATCGTTTGAAGGCCATGCGCAAATACCTCGCATTATTCGACCTCCAAAAGCTCACCGATCAAGAAAGCTATCGCAGCATCATCGACGAACTGGTGAAAACCTTACCCCAAGAGACGAAAGAGCAAATCGTGCGCTCCATGCGCAAACACCTCGATTTCGTCCTCTCCGACAACTACCGCACTCCGTTGCGGCGACGCACGATGAAAAGCGAACGACCTCTACCGGAGAATTTCAAATATGCGAGCGAGTATGTCGAAGAATTGCTTAAAAAGAAACGGGCACAGCCCGAAATGGCTCCGCCGGCCGGAATCGAACCGACTGTGATTTACGACAAGCGGAATTGGAAAAGCCGTCAGCAACTCCGGTTCATAGATAGCACTTTACCCGTCGAAAGATTACAGGAAGAAGTCGTGCGGCGCGGAGGCAGCATCGACGACCTCACGGACATACACAAACATTTGAACCACTTGACAAGCATCGCCAAAGTCGCAATCGACAAATACACGAAAGAGTATTTAGACCCCATACTCGACCAAATCGCAGCCATAGCCCGTGAAACAGGCATGACGGAAACACACATCATCGACTACATCACGGCCGAATCGTCGCTCGAACGGCAGGCAACGGGGATTGCGGCCCTATCCCTCGACCCGCGCGATGCGTGGAACGAAACGCTGGCCCGAAGTATCGTCGCAGATTTCCGCCGCCGGGCCGGAGAGATTCCGACACAGCGATTATGGCAGCGAATCAATGCGGCTAACGACCGCGTGCTGGAAATCCTCGTCGAGGACGGAATGTTAGCCCCCGAACACCGCAAGTTGATAAAGGGGCACGGCTGGGACTACTATGTACCCTTACGGGATTATGATTACAACTACCGCGACCAGAAAGGCGAGCCGGTGGCTTTCGATGCGGCCGACGTGTACGACTTCATCGACGACAGTGCGGGGCCGCGCCCCTTACGGAAAGTGCTGCACGAAGCCGAAGGACGTATCGCAAAGCCCCGCAATCCGATCGCTCAAATGGTGAATATCGGTATCGGAGCGATCATCGCCGCCAAAACCAACAGGGCGAGGCAGTCGGCCTTACGGTTGGTGCAGAACAACAGCCGCAATTCGGAAGACTTGTTCCGCGTCGATAAGGTCTGGTTGGCAAAAGGCATCGGCAACAGATGGGTTACGACGACCATAGACCCCGCCGTCGAGGACATCGAACTATCGAAGGCGGCACGTAAGGAGATCGCCCGGCTGAAAAAGGAGATGAACGCGGCACTTCAAGCACACGATGATGAACTGGCCGACTACCTGTATAACCGTATCGAGGAGACCGAACGGTTCAACATTGTCCGCGAAGCCGAATCGGGCAGTCGTTTCGAGCACGAAGGACACTTGGGACATTCTTACGAACGACAGCGCAATGTGGAATGTTACGTGAACGGTATCCGTTATGTGATAACCTTCGCCGATCCCGCCGTGGCGAACGCGATCAACCAGTATAACCGGCTGGCGATTCCAAAATGGCTGGATGATACGGTCGGGAACGCGACACGCTGGCTGGCAAGAGCTTTTACCTCCCGAAATCCGGCGTTTGTCGCAGCGAATTTCCTGCGCGACGTGCAGCACGCCGCGCTGGTACACGCCATCGACAAAGGCGGGAATCTCGAAGGATTCGTGCGTAACATCCCTGCAAGTATGGCCGCAATCACCCGCGAACTGCGAGGCAAGGCCGAGCCGCTGACCATCGCCGAAACCGGGACGCTCGACGTACTCGACACCGCCGATCGGCAGGAACTAATCCGGCAATTCGGCCGCGAACGGGTCATGGACACGCTTTACGACTATTTCCGTGAAAACGGCGGGGAAACGGGGGTCGTACATAGTAAAGACATCGCCGAGGCCGAAAAGGAGATCAAACGTTACGTTGCATTCCGCACGGGGCGTATAGGTGAACTGCTGAAAGCAACGCAGCGCAGCGAACGCGCCGGGGTATGGCTCTCGTATGCTGCCCGCAAAAGCGGTATGCAAGCAATAGGCGTCGCGCTGGAAAATGCCTCCCGCATTGCCGAAAACACATCCCGTTTGGCGACCTTCACCACATCGCTTGAACAAGGAAAATCGCTCCTTACGGCTATCGACGATGCAAAAAACGTTACGGTGAATTTCAACCGTCGCGGTACGGCAACCCGGCCGCTCGGCATGTTCTACGTCTTTTTCAATGCTTCGGTACAGGGAGCGGCACAGGTCGCACGAATCGCCATGCGTAACCGGAAAAGATTTGCACAGGCTGTTGCCACGCTGACGGCGGCTGGATTTCTCGACAGTCTGCTGCTTGATTTCTTCCTCGCCGGAAGCGGAGGCGACGGCCGCGATCTGGCCGTTACGGAATACGAAAGACATAACCACCTCATCATCCCCGGCATGGGAAAGCGCGGTTACTTGAAGATTCCGCTTCCACAGGGATTCCGGGCTTTCTTCGGCATAGGAACTGCCTTGCATGACCTTTACCGAGGAAAACTCGGCTCCGAAGATGCCGCACGCATGATGCTTACGATGCTCTATGAGGACTTCTCGCCCGTAGCTTCGCCCTCATCCAAAGGAGATGCGACACGTGTACTGATTCCTACGGCTTTGACGCCGTGGTACGACATCTGGTATGCCGGAGAGGATGCGTTCGGTTATCCTGTCGGACGCCGCAGCTACTCGACGACGGCAAACTATCCGCTCTCGGAAATGGGACTGAGAAACGTAAACAAAGCGATTTATTACCTCTGTCGAGGGATCAACAGGTTAGGCGGCGGCGATGAGAACACACCGGCCGGACTACGCAAGAACGGAGAAATCGACCCGCTGCTGCGGGGTATCTTCGAGTACAACCCCTCGCACGTCGAACACGTATTGACCTATTACGGCGGCGGAATGGGTAAGTTCATCAAAGACATGGTGCACACCTCGCAGGCGCTATTCACCGGAGAAGAAATCAGCAGCCGCGATCTGCCCGTAATAAATCGCTTCTATGGAACGGCACGCCCCGAAAATCCAGCCGAACGGTATTACACCCTCCGCGACCGTCTGACGAATATCGAAGCCAAATATAAACGCATGGGGCCGGCACTCGACCGCACCGATCCTGCCGTACAACGGAATCTGCAACGTATCGCAATTTTCAAGGCACACCAAACGGCGGTGAACAAGCTGCGGGCGATACTTGCCGATACGCGTCCCAATACCGCAGCTTATGACCGATTACAAGAAGAATTGAACGAAACGATGATGAACGCATTAAACGAGGACGACCATGTTACGGAATATTGATACCCGGCGGTTGAAACTGTTGGCCCAAACGGATAAAAGCGTCGCTCGAACACGCCGCGAATGGGAGCAAGGCACGATGCGCTACGCCGACGACAATCTAACGCTCCTGTGGTGTTGTGCGCGGGATTGGGACGCAATGGACTACCTGCGCAAAGAGCACTCCCGGAATCTGCGATACAAGAACGGCGACCAATGGAGCGACACGGTACCCGACCCCGACCATCCGCACCGGACGATCCGCGAAGATGCGCTGATCTCCCGCAGCGGGAAAGTGCCGCTCAAACACAACTATATCCAGCAATATATCCGTAATATTCACGGACAACTCCTTTCGTCGCCCACGCAAACGGTCGTATATGCCCGCAGTCGCGACGACCAGCCGCTCGGAGAAATGCTGACCAACGCCCTGCAAGCGTGCCACCAGCTCAACAGAATCCGAAAAATAGACATCAACGTTGTTGAGGAACTCTGTCTGACGGGGATAGCCTGCGCGAAGGTACGCTACGGCTATTGGAGTACCAAGAACCGCACGGACGGAAAAATCGACCTCGTGAACATCAACCGGCTATTTTTCAATGCCGACATCGAAGATCCGCGACTGACAGACATCCGCCGCATCGGAGAGCTGCACGACTACACGTTCGACGATTTGGTGCGCAACTTCGCCACATGCCGTGAAGACGTGCAGGCATTACGCGAAATTTATGGCATCTGCCACGACCATACAAAGCTGGAAAACCTCTATGAAAATCACGCCTCACGGCTTCAAAATCTGAATTTCCTATACACGAACGACCTCGGCAAATACCGCGTTATCGAGGTGTGGGAACGCCTCGGCCGCTGGGTACTATACATACATGACTACGCCGACGGAACGGAGGAGATATACACCGAACTCACGATGCAAGAAGTCGAAGCGATCAACGCCTCGCGCATCGAGCAAGGTATGGCCGCAGGGATCGCCCCAGACACAGTGAAACTCATCTACGCCCGTGAACAGTACGAATATTATTGGCGGGTGAAATACCTTACGCCGAACGGCTACTGCATCAAAGAGACCGAAAGTCCCTATGCACACGAAGAACACCCCTACGTGCTTGCGGCCATGCCCGTAATCGACGGACGGTTCAAAGCCGTATTATCGGACGTAATAGACATTCAGCGCTATATCAACCGGCTATTGACCCTTTTGGATTTCATCATCGGAGCCTCGGCAAAAGGGCTGTTGATGGTTCCGCAGGAGTGCATACCCGACGATATGGACATTCGGGATTTCGCACGCGAATACGTCAAAACGAACGGCGTCATTCTTATCAAAAAAGGGGCCTACGACAAACTCCCGAAGCAAATATCCATGAACGGCACCAATATCGGAGCATGGGAAATGTTCGCGCAGGAAATGAACATCATGCAGCAAATCAGCGGACTGAACGGAGCGGTACAGGGGCAAGTTCCGCGAGCCAATACGCCGTCGAGTCTCTACGCCCAGCAAGCACAAAACTCGATGATGAATTTCGTCGTGCTGTTCGAGAATTACAATATGTTCTGCGAGGAACGCGACGAAAAACTGCTTAAAGTCCTCATGCAATACTACAC
>ERZ1504955.400-NODE-400-length-16857-cov-4.016308_pt1 | contig 16857 bp, 10 predicted proteins | sample MGYA00574590_ERZ1504955 | MGnify/ENA primary metagenome ERZ1504955 (study PRJEB39906, sample SAMEA3182091) | gut metagenome | biome: human; feature: gut; material: Stool; isolation source: human stools | place: Canada | collected 2013-03-11 ...
GTACCGGGATAGCCTATCTGTTCAGCCTGTTCAACATGCTTTTCCCCGAATTCTGGCTGGAAAGGGGCATTCACCCGCACGTTTACTTCGAAGCTGCAAGCGTCATCATCGCCTTTATCCTGCTGGGACGCCTGCTGGAGGAAAAGGCCAAAGGAAACACTTCCTCCGCAATCAGGAAACTCATGGGACTGCAACCCAAAACAGTTACAGTCATCACCGGTTCTTCGTCGGAAAGGATTGTCCCGATTGAACAAATCCGTCCCGGCGACATCATCTTAGTGAAACCGGGAGAAAGGATTGCCGTAGACGGCATAGTTACGGAAGGCAGCTCGTATGTGGACGAAAGCATGCTGAGTGGCGAACCGGTAGCGGTAGCCAAACAAAAGGATGCCAAAGTCTTTGCCGGAACAATCAACCAGAAAGGAAGTTTCCGGTTCAGCGCGGAAAAGGTGGGAACGGATACGCTGCTGGCTAAAATCATCCACATGGTACAAGATGCACAAGGCAGCAAAGCCCCCGTTCAGCAGTTGGTAGACAGGATTGCCGCCATCTTCGTGCCGGTCATCATCGGAATTGCCGTATTATCATTCGTAGCTTGGATACTGCTGGACGGACAGAACGGATTTACGCATGGACTGCTGGCACTGGTTACGGTACTCATCATTGCCTGCCCATGCGCACTGGGACTTGCCACCCCTACCGCCATTATGGTAGGCATCGGTAAAGGTGCGGAAAGAGGCATCCTGATAAAAGACGCCGAAAGTCTGGAAATCGCCAAAAAGATTGATACGGTGGTGCTGGACAAAACCGGAACAGTGACCGAAGGAAAGCCGGTGGTCGGTGATTGGATACAAGCTGCGCAGGCGGCGGACACAGAAGACATTTTTTACAGCTTGGAGAAATTATCGGAACATCCGCTTGCCGAAGCGGTAGTCCGCCACTTTAGAAATGCCCGGACTGTGAAGATCGATAACTTTGAGAGTATCACCGGCAGAGGCGTACAAGGCGAATGGAATGGAAAAACCTATTATGCCGGTAACCGTAAATTGCTGGAAGAACACCGGATTAACATCAGTCAATCACTGTGTGAGGGCGCTGCCCGCCTGACGGCGGATGCACAAACCGTCATCTGGTTTGCCGACCATGAAAAAGCATTGGCAATAGCAGGCATTACAGACCGCATCAAACCGACATCCATACAGGCCGTCAGCGAATTGCAGTCAGCCGGCATCGAAGTCTATATGCTGACGGGCGACAATGAAGCCACCGCCCAGGAAATTGCCCGCAAAGCCGGTATCCTCCATTATAAGGCAGGAGTCTTGCCGCAAGAAAAAGCAGCCTTTATCGGCAACTTGCAGAAGAACGGCAAGAAAGTGGCAATGGTGGGCGACGGCATCAACGACAGCGCAGCCCTGGCACAAGCCGACCTCAGCATCGCCATGGGCGGAGGAAGCGACATCGCAATGGATGTAGCCAAAATGACCATCATATCTTCCGACCTGACCAAAATACCGGAAGCGCTGAAACTCTCCAAGCTGACCGTACGCACCATTCGTCAAAATCTGTTTTGGGCATTTATCTATAACATAATAGGTGTACCCGTCGCAGCCGGCGTGCTCTACCCTGTCAACGGTTTCCTGCTGAATCCCATGATAGCAGGCGCTGCCATGGCATTCAGCAGTGTCAGCGTAGTTACCAACAGCCTGCGGCTGAAGAGGAAAAAGATAGAAATAGCAGAAAGCCCCGCCATCGGCAACGCGGCAAAGCCTGACAATGAAGTGAAACCATTGACAAAGAAAGTCATGAAGAAAGAATTCAAAGTGGAAGGCATGATGTGCAACCACTGCCGCATGCATGTGGAAAAAGCATTGAACGGCATGGACGGCGTACATGCCACTGTGAGCCTTAATCCCCCGGTGGCAACCGTAGAGTTTTCGGAAGGAGAAAAAACACTGGATGAATTGCAAGCCGCAGTAAGCGCGGAAGCCGGTGACTATACGCTGAAAGAATAACTGAAAATTATTTATAGTGATTGGCATTATTTTCCTATCTTTGCCGCTAAGCGAAATAAATTAATAAACTATGGCAACATACAAAAGAATCTTATTGAAACTCAGCGGTGAAAGCCTGATGGGAGAAAAGCAATACGGCATTGATGAAAAACGTCTTGCCGAATATGCGGCACAGATTAAGGAAATTCATGAACTGGGCGTACAAATCGGTATCGTCATCGGCGGCGGAAACATTTTCCGCGGGCTGAGTGGCGCCAACAAAGGCTTCGATCGCGTAAAAGGCGACCAAATGGGCATGCTGGCAACCGTTATCAACAGCCTTGCCTTGAGTTCGGCATTGGTAGCGACAGGCGTAAAGGCACGCGTACTGACGGCGGTCCGCATGGAACCTATCGGCGAATTCTACAACAAATGGAAAGCCATTGAGTGCATGGAAGCAGGCGAGGTGGTCATCATGTCTGCCGGAACGGGCAATCCGTTCTTCACGACTGATACCGGCTCCAGCCTCCGCGGCATTGAAATCGAAGCGGAAGTCATGTTGAAAGGGACACGCGTTGACGGCATCTATACCGCCGACCCGGAAAAAGACCCTACGGCCAAGAAGTTCCACGACATCACCTACGACGAAGTGCTGAAACGCGGCCTGAAAGTCATGGACCTTACAGCTACCTGCATGTGCAAGGAGAACAACCTGCCCATTATTGTCTTTGACATGGACACCGTAGGCAATCTGAAGAAAGTGATGCAAGGCGAAGAAATAGGAACGCTGGTGCACAACTAAACTTCACGACAGAGGACACAGAGTTCCACAGAGTCGAATTATTCTTTTAATCAACATAATTGCGGTACAAAAGAAAAAAACTCTGTGGAACTCTGTGTCCTCTGTCGTGAATTAATTATATTTGCAAAGTTCAAATTAAAAGCTACTTCAAACAATAGAAATATGAAAGACGTAAAAGACATCTTAGACGAAGCACAAGAGAAAATGGATATGGCCGTAATGTATCTGGAAGAATCATTAGCCCACATTCGTGCCGGGAAAGCCGATGTTCGTTTGCTGGACGGTATCCGCGTTGACTCTTACGGAAGCATGGTTCCCATCAACAACGTAGCAGCCGTAACCACTCCGGACGCCCGCAGTATCGCTATCAAGCCATGGGACAAAAGCATGTTCCGCGTCATTGAAAAGGCAATCATAGACTCCGACCTCGGTATCATGCCCGAAAACAACGGTGAGATTATCCGTATCGGTATTCCTCCGTTGACGGAAGAGCGTCGTAAGCAACTTGCCAAACAATGTAAGAACGAAAGCGAAACAGCTAAAGTCAGCGTACGCAACGCACGCCGCGATGCTATCGATGCCTTGAAGAAATCCGTAAAGGAAGGACTGGCTGAAGATGCACAAAAAGGCGGTGAGGAAAAGCTGCAAAAGATACACGACAAGTATATCAAGCAGATTGACGATATGCTGGCCGCAAAGGACAAAGAGATTATGACAGTATAAATCCAGTTGAGAGTTGAGAGAGTGCCGACAAATACTCTCAACTCTCAATGTTCAACTTTTAACAGATTTGAGGGGACTCGTTATTAAAAACACAGGAAGTTGGTATTTAGTAAAGACCGACGAAGGAACATACGTTGAGTGTAAAATCAAAGGCAACTTCCGTCTGAAAGGCATCCGAAGCACCAACCCGGTGGCAGTAGGCGACTACGTACAAATCATACTGAATCAAGAAGGTACGGCTTTCATCAATGAAATTGAAGACCGGAAGAACTACATCATCCGTCGCTCATCCAACTTATCCAAACAATCCCATATCCTCGCTGCCAACCTCGACCAATGCATGCTGGTAGTAACGGTGAATTACCCGGAAACGTCCACTACATTCATAGACCGCTTCCTTGCCTCGGCCGAAGCATACCGCGTCCCTGTCAACATCATATTCAATAAAACAGACGCCTACAACGAAGATGAACTTCACTATCTGGACGGGCTTATCCGCCTTTATACCACCATCGGCTACCCTTGCTTCAAGGTATCTGCCAAAACCGGCGAAGGCGTCGACACGATAAAGGAAGAACTCAAAGGAAGAATAACCCTCTTCTCCGGACACTCCGGAGTAGGAAAATCCACCCTCATCAACACCATTCTGCCGGAGCTGGACATCAAAACCGGCAAAATCTCCGCCTACCACAATAAAGGTATGCACACCACTACCTTCTCTGAAATGTTTCCCGTACCGGGCAACGGCTACATCATCGACACACCGGGCATAAAAGGCTTTGGCACATTCGACATGGAAGAGGAAGAGATAGGACATTATTTCCCGGAAATATTTAAAGTCTCCGCCAACTGCCGCTATAATAACTGTACCCACCGCCATGAACCGGGATGCGCCGTACGCGATGCGGTGGAGCAGCATTACATCAGCGAATCCCGCTACGCCTCCTATCTGAACATGCTGGAAGACAAAGAAGAAGGGAAATACAGGGCAGCGTATTAATAAATTACTTTTATTAACTTTTCTTGTTTTAAACTTTTTTCTTCCCTTTCAGTCTAAATCTAAGGCTAAATATACTACTAATACTGCAACATGAATAAAAAAGTGAAATGGGGCATCATAATATCCATTGGTGCCGGACTGATAGGCGGGGGGATTTATTCCCAACTTCCCAAAGAAAATGAAGAACTGGCAGCTGCCGACAAAGTAATGACCGGCAAACGCGGAGAAAAGAAAATTCTAAATGTGAACGCTCAAATAATAAAACCGCAACTGTTAAAGGATGAAATACAGATCAGCGGCAGCCTGCTGCCCGACGAAGAAGTAGACCTTTCATTCGAGACATCCGGCAAGATTATCGAGATAAACTTTGAAGAAGGCAGCTTCGTAAAAAAAGGTCAATTGCTTGCTAAGGTAAACGACCGTCCCCTCCAAGCGCAACTGCAAAGATTAGTATCGCAACTGAAACTGGCTGAAGACCGCGTGTTCCGTCAAAATGCATTGTTGGAAAGAGACGCAGTCAGTAAAGAAGCCTATGAACAGGTGAAAACCGAACTTGCCACTCTGAATGCCGACATCGACCTGATAGAGTCCAACATTGCACAAACCGAACTTCGGGCGCCTTTCGACGGCGTCATCGGTCTGCGGCAGGTCAGCGTAGGAACATACGCTTCTCCCTCGACCATTGTAGCCAAACTCACAAAACTCTCCCCCCTGAAAGTAGAATTCGCAGTACCCGAACGATATGCCAATGACGTAAAAATCGGTGCAGGTCTGGACTTCATCCTTGAAGGAAAACTGAACACGTTCCATGCCACCGTATATGCCCGCGAATCAAAGATAGACCCTGTTACCCACACATTAACCATCCGCGCACTCTATCCTAATACCAACAGTGCCGTACTTCCGGGCCGTTATGCCAGCATCAAACTGAATAAGGACGAAATACAAGACGCGCTTGCCGTACCTTCCGAAGCCATCGTCCCGGAAATGGGCAAAGACAAGATTTTCCTCTATAAAGCAGGAAAAGCGCAACCGGTAGAGATAACCACCGGCATCCGTACGGAAGCCGAAGTACAAGTATTGCAAGGCTTGAGCGTAGGTGATACGGTCATCACTTCAGGAACCTTACAACTGCGCACAGGGTTACCGGTTACATTAGACAATATAAATTAATGACCCACTATGAATGATGAATTGCTATGCCGCATGGCAGCCCGGCTGTTCATAACTCATAATTTATAATTCATAATTCACACCATGAATATATCCGAATTAAGCATACGGCGACCGGTACTCTCCACTGTATTGACACTGATTATCCTGCTCTTCGGTTTCATCGGGTACAACTACCTCGGTGTCCGCGAGTATCCGTCAGTGGATAACCCCATCATTTCCGTATCCTGCTCTTATCCCGGAGCAAACGCCGACGTTATCGAGAATCAGATTACAGAGCCGCTGGAACAGAACATTAACGGTATTCCGGGAATCCGTTCCCTCTCCAGTGTCAGCCAGCAAGGTTCATCGCGCATTACGGTGGAGTTCGAGCTCTCCGTAGACCTGGAGACAGCCGCCAATGACGTGCGTGACAAAGTTTCACGCGCACAACGTTATCTGCCCCGCGACTGCGACCCGCCCACCGTATCCAAAGCCGATGCGGACGCTATGCCTATCCTCATGGTAGCCTTGCAGAGTGACAAACGTTCCCTACTGGAACTCAGCGAAATAGCCGACCTCACCGTAAAGGAGCAGTTACAGACCATTTCCGACGTAAGTAGTGTGAGCATTTGGGGAGAGAAACGTTATTCCATGCGCCTATGGCTCGACCCTATCAAGATGTCCGGTTACGGCATTACCCCCATCGACGTAAAGAATGCGGTGGATAATGAAAACGTGGAACTTCCTTCGGGCAGTATCGAAGGCAACACCGTTGAACTCACCATCCGTACCCTCGGACTGATGCACACAGCAGAAGAATTCAACAATCTCATCCTAAAGGAAGACGGCAACCGCATTGTCCGGTTCAGCGACATCGGCCGCGCCGAACTTGGTCCGGCGGACATCAAAAGCTATATGAAAATGAACGGAGTGCCCATGGTGGGTATCGTAGTAATCCCGCAACCGGGCGCCAACCATATCCAGATTGCCGATGCCGTATACGAACGTATGGAGAAGATGAAGAAAGACCTCCCGGAAGACGTGCACTACTCATATGGTTTCGATAATACCAAATTCATACGCGCCTCTATCAATGAGGTTAAACAGACGGTGTATGAGGCATTCATACTCGTTATCATCATTATCTTTTTGTTCCTCCGCGACTGGCGCGTCACACTGGTTCCCTGCATCGTAATCCCCGTTTCACTCATCGGCGCCTTTTTCGTCATGTACCTGGCAGGATTCTCCATCAACGTGCTTTCCATGCTTGCCATTGTGCTTGCCGTAGGACTTGTGGTGGATGATGCCATTGTAATGACTGAGAACATCTATGTCCGTATCGAAAGAGGAATGCCTCCGAAAGAAGCCGGTATCGAAGGAGCCAAAGAGATCTTCTTTGCCGTAATCTCCACCACAATCACGCTGGTAGCAGTATTCTTCCCCATCGTATTTATGGACGGTATGACGGGACGCCTGTTCCGCGAGTTCAGCATCGTGGTGTCCGGTTCTGTCATAATCTCTTCCTTCGCCGCACTGACATTTACGCCGATGCTGGCCACCAAGCTACTGATAAAAAGAGAAAAGCAAAGCTGGTTCTATCGCAAGACAGAGCCGTTCTTTGAAGGCATGAACCGCATTTACAGCCGTTCTTTAGCAGCTTTCCTACGCAAACGCTGGATTGCACTGCCCTTTACGGCAGCAACCATTCTGATCATTGGCTTTCTATGGAACTACATTCCCGCGGAAATGGCGCCGCTGGAAGACCGTTCGCAAATCAGCATCAACACACGCGGCGCCGAAGGTGTCACCTACGAATATATTCGTGACTATACGGAAGACATCAACCTGCTTGTAGACTCAATTACGCCTGATGCCGAAGCAGTAACCGCCCGCGTATCCAGCGGTAGCGGTAACATACGCATCACCCTGAAAGATATGCAAGACCGCGACTACACCCAAATGGAAGTAGCAGAGAAGCTGTCGAAAGCAGTACAGAAAAAGACTATGGCCCGTTCCTTCGTCCAGCAGTCTTCTTCATTCGGCGGACGACGCGGCGGCATGCCTGTGCAATATGTGTTGCAAGCCACCAATATTGAAAAGCTGCAGGAAGTACTGCCTAAGTTCATGGCAAAAGTGTACGAGAACCCTGTGTTCCAAATGGCAGACGTAGATTTGAAATTCAGCAAACCGGAAGCACGCATCAACATCAACCGCGATAAGGCAAGCATCATGGGTGTCAGCACCCGCAACATCGCCCAAACCCTGCAATACGGATTAAGCGGCCAGCGCATGGGCTACTTCTACATGAACGGAAAGCAATACGAGATATTAGGAGAAATCAACCGTCAGCAACGCAACAAGCCCGCCGACCTGAAAGGTATCTACATCCGCAGCTCTCAGGGAGATATGGTACAACTTGACAACCTGATAGAACTGACAGACGGTATCGCTCCGCCCAAGCTATACCGTTACAACCGTTTTGTGTCCGCCACTATCTCTGCCGGACTTGCCGATGGCAAGACTATCGGACAAGGATTGGACGAAATGGACAAGATAGCCAAAGAAACGCTGGACGACACCTTCCGCACCGCCCTCACCGGCGACTCCAAAGAGTATCGCGAGAGTTCTTCCAGCTTGATGTTTGCCTTCATCCTGGCAATCCTGCTTATCTACCTCATCCTTGCCGCCCAATTTGAAAGCTTCAAGGATCCGTTGATTATCATGCTGACAGTACCCCTTGCCATTGCCGGAGCATTGGTATTCATGTATTTCGGAGACATCACGATGAATATATTCAGCCAAATCGGCATCATCATGCTGATTGGTCTGGTAGCAAAGAACGGAATCCTGATTGTAGAGTTCGCCAATCAGAAACAGGAAGCCGGCGAGGACAAGATGCAAGCCATCAAAGATGCCGCCCTGCAACGTCTGCGTCCTATCCTGATGACAAGCGCTTCTACCGTACTGGGATTGATACCGCTGGCTTTCGCAACGGGCGAAGGCTGCAACCAACGCATCGCCATGGGTACGGCCGTAGTAGGCGGTATGCTCGTATCCACTCTGCTCACGATGTACATCGTCCCCGCCATTTATAGTTATGTATCCACCAACCGAAGTAAACTAAAGAACGAATGAGACGTACGATTTTATCTTTCTTAATCATTCTGTGCACCGCGCATGCCGCTCAAGCGCAACCTGCACCCATCTATACCCTGAAATCTTGTTTGGAACAGGGACTGCTGAACAACTACTCCCTGCGCATAACCCGCAACGAGCAGCAAGTCAGCAAAAACAACGCCACCCTTGCCAATGCCGGATACCTGCCCACGCTCGACCTCTCTGCCGGCTACCGGGGGACATTGGACAATACCGAAACCAAGCTGCGTGCCACAGGCGAAACCACCAAAGAGAACGGCGTGTTCGACCAGACCATTGATGCCGGTATCAACCTGAGCTGGACCATCTTCGACGGTTTCAACATCACTGCCAACTACCAAAAGCTCAAAGAACTGGAACGACAAGGCGAGACCAACACCCGCATCGCCATCGAAGACCTGATAGCCAACATCGCCGCCGAATATTACAATTATGTACAGCACAAAATCCGTCTGAACAACTTCCGCTATGCCGTATCGCTCTCCAAGGAGCGCCTGCGCATCGTAGAAGAACGCTATCACATAGGTAACTTCTCCCGTCTGGACTACCAACAGGCCAAAGTGGACTTCAACGCCGACAGTGCGCAATACATGAAGCAGCAGGAATTGCTCCACACCTCGCGTATCCAGCTGAACGAACTCATGGCAAGCGAGAATGTGGACCAGCCTTTCATTATCCGGGACAGCCTCATCGACGTCAGTGACAAACTGAACTTCGAGGAACTCTGGAATGCCACCTTGCAGGCCAATGCCTCTTTACTGAAAGCGGAACAGAACAACACCCTGGCACGTCTGGACTATAAAAAGGTAAGCTCACGCGACTACCCATACGTGAAGATGAACGGCGGTTACGGCTATACCCTCAACAAATATGACATCTCCGCCAACAGCCGCCGCAGCAATCTCGGGCTCAATGTCGGCGTCACTGTCGGCTTCAACCTCTTCGACGGCAACCGCCGTCGTGAGCGCCGCAACGCACGCATCGCTGTGCAGAACGCCCGCTTGGAACGAGAGCAACTGGAACAAGCCCTGCGTGCCGACCTGAGTAATCTGTGGCAAGCCTATCAGAATAACCTCCAGATGCTGAACCTTGAACGTCAGAACCTTGTCGCAGCCAAAGAGAACCATGAGATTGCCATGGAACGCTACATGCTCGGTAATCTTTCCGGTATTGAGATGCGCGAAGCGCAAAAGAGTCTGCTGGATGCCGAAGAACGTATCCTCTCGGCAGAGTACGATACCAAGCTATGCGAAATATCCTTGCTGCAAATCAGCGGAAAAGTGGAACAGTATTTAGAGTAGGCGTATCCAATAAATCACAATATTTACCCCCTTAAAAAACAAATATTACCATCTTCTCTTCAGAGTTTTCCCTATTTTTGCTCTCAAAGAACCTAAAAAAGCAATAATAGTATGAAACGAGCAATCCTCTTCTGTGCATTGCTCGCCCTCCTCATGGGAACCAATGCACAGGAAACAACCAATTACAAAGAGAAACATCCCTATAAGGACTGGGTAAAAATAGCTCCTAAGCTGGATGATGCCTTCTTCACCACTCCCGAAGCCATCCGCATTGCCGACAACGTATTACTCTATCAGCACACTACCGGAGGCTGGCCTAAGAATGTCTATATGCCGGCCGAACTGACAGCCGATGAGTATAAAAAAGTCCTTGCCGCCAAGAACAACGTCAATGAAAGCACCATTGACAACAGCGCCACCAGTACGGAAATCCGCTACCTCTCCCGCATCTACCTGGCCACCCGCATAGAAAAGTACAAGGATGCCGCCTTAGAGGGAATACGTTACCTGCTGAAAGCCCAATATCCCAATGGCGGCTGGCCCCAATTCTGGCCACGATCCAAGGGTTATTACACCCACATCACCTACAACGACAATGCAATGGTGAACGTGATGAACTTGCTGCGCGATGTTTACAGCAGGAAAGCGCCGTACACTTACGTACCGGACAGCCTTTGCCAACGCGCCCGCACCGCCTTCGACAAAGGCGTGGAATGTATCCTCAAGACTCAAGTGAAACAAAATGGAAAGCTAACTGTGTGGTGCGCCCAGCATGACGAACACACACTCGCTCCCGCCAAAGCCCGCGCCTACGAACTTCCCTCACTCAGCGGCGCCGAGTCGGACAACATCGTTCTGCTGCTGATGTCCATTCCAGACCCCTCGGCCGAGATTATCGCTTCCGTAGAGGCTGCCATTGCGTGGTTCAAGGCAAGTAAGATTATCGGTATCATGCGTAAGAACTTCACCGACAGCGAAGGCCGGACAGACTACCGGATGATTCCCTGTCCGCAGGATGATTATCCCTGCCCCGTACTTTGGGCGCGTTTCTACACCCTTGAAGACAACCGTCCTTTCTTTTGCGACCGCGACGGAGTGAAGAAGTACGACATTTCCGAAATAGGTTATGAACGCCGTAACGGTTATAGCTGGTACAACAATACCGGATTGAAAGTATTGAAAAAGTACGAACAGTGGAAAAAACGGATAGGGAACTAAGCTGTTATTTATCAAGAGCATACATATACCAACAAGTTTCAACGTTTGGTACGACAAATACCAATGATTGGTACCGACTATACCAACGATTGGTAGGGAGCCTACCAAACAGTGGTACAGCTTGTACCAAACGTTGGTACTAAAAGAAACAAGCAGAAGAAATTCCGTCACCTTCCCATGCAGCCCGCTTGTCATAATACGAAAAGCCGCTCACAGAACTATTTCCGGAGCGGCTTTCATTATCTATATTCGGAGCACCCGAATTATTTACTGCAATTCCATGGCTTCAACTGCTTGAAGAAGTCATTCCCCTTGTCATCCACCAGGATAAATGCCGGGAAGTCCTCCACTTCAATCTTCCAGATAGCCTCCATACCGAGTTCGGGATATTCCACACACTCAATGCTCTTGATATTGTTCTGCGCCAAAATAGCTGCAGGACCACCGATAGAACCGAGATAGAAACCGCCGTACTTCTTGCAGGCGTCTGTGACTTGCTGGCTGCGGTTACCTTTGGCAAGCATAATCATGCTGCCGCCATGACTTTGGAAGAGGTCTACGTAGGGGTCCATACGTCCGGCAGTTGTCGGGCCCATTGAACCGCAAGCCATACCCTGCGGAGTCTTGGCAGGACCGGCATAGTAGATGGGATGATCTTTGATGTACTGCGGCAAGTCCTCACCACGATCCAAACGTTCTTTCAGCTTGGCATGAGCAATGTCGCGACCCACGATGATAGTACCGTTCAGAGACAGGCGGGTGGAAACCGGATACTTGGTCAGCTCCTTCAGGATATTCTCCATCGGCTGGTTCAGATTGATCTTCACCACATCACCCTCGCCGGCCTTACGGAGTTCGGCAGGGATAAGTTCTCCCGGATTGCTGTCGAGCTTTTCAATCCAGATACCTTCTTTATTGATTTTACACTTGATGTTACGGTCTGCAGAGCAGGAAACGCCCAAACCGACAGGACAGGAAGCACCATGACGCGGCAAACGGATGATACGCACATCGTGAGCCAGATACTTGCCGCCGAACTGTGCGCCAAGACCAATCTTATGAGCCTCTGCCAATACCTGCTTCTCCAATTCCACGTCGCGGAAAGCACGACCGAACTCATTACCGGTAGTAGGCAGGTTGTCGTAGAAGTGAGTGGACGCCAGTTTCACCGTCAGCAGGTTCTTCTCTGCCGAAGTGCCGCCGATGACGAATGCAATGTGATAGGGCGGACAAGCAGCCGTACCCAGCGTCTTTATCTTTTCGATGAGGAACGGAACCAGTGTTTCGGGGTTCAGTATAGCCTTGGTCTCCTGATAAAGGTAGGTCTTGTTGGCAGAACCTCCACCCTTAGTCACACAAAGGAACTCATACTCCATGCCTTCGGTGGCTTCAATGTCGATCTGTGCCGGAAGATTGCACTTCGTATTCACTTCATCGTACATATTGAGAGGCGCATTCTGGGAATAACGCAGGTTCTCTTCCGTATATGTCTTGTAGACACCGAGTGAGAGGGCCTCTTCATCGCAGTAACCCGTCCACACCTGCTGTCCTTTTTCACCATGAATGATGGCCGTACCCGTATCCTGACAGAAAGGCAGCACGCCCTTAGAGGCAACTTCGGCGTTGCGCAGGAAAGTCAAAGCCACATACTTGTCATTGTCGCTTGCTTCGGGATCGCTCAAAATCTTAGCAACCTGTTCGTTGTGCGAACGGCGCAACATAAACGAAACGTCCCGGAAAGCCGCATTGGCCATTGCAGTCAAACCTTCTTTTTCAATCTTCAGGATAGGTTTTCCTTCAAACTCGCTTACAGACACGTAGTCTTTCGTAAGCAGATAATACTCAGTTGTATCCTTACCCTTCTCGAACATGGGCTGATACTTGAACGGAGGTGTTGTTGCCATAATTACTTATTCATTTAATGTTTAAAAGTGATTCGTGACACAAAGACAGTGCAAACCGAAAGCTGAAACAAATTTATTTGCATCATGCTGAGGTGCAGCCTGTCTTCGCACAGCAAAGGTAGCAACTATTATCGAAATATTTCTTTAATCAAGGTGAAAACTTGCAAGTGCAACTGCCTTGCCGCCACTTAGCGGACGTGCTGCATACGCCCTATCAGCTCATCACCCAATGCAGTCTTTACCTCAATGTGTTTCAAAACGGCAGTCACGAAAGGATTACTCTCGAAGTCGCCGCGTACCTGTTCAAAGTCAAGTTCCTTCTCAAGGCGCGAACCATCGGCTCCAAATCCGGTCATGGAAGCCAGGGAGAATTCTTTCTTTGCATCTTCATAGACCATACGGTCCAAACCGACAACGGCTTCTTTCCACTTCTCGACGATGTGAATAATATCTTCCGCCGTTATCTCTTCGGGATTGATACCGTAGAATTCCTCCAGTTTGTCGTATGCCCATGTCCACTCATATGTGTAATAGTTCTGATGCATCCGTTCAAACTCGGCATTGATGTATTTCAAGCGGTTCACCGTACCGGATTCAATCCCGTCTATCAAGGCGTCAATCTCACTTTTCGGAGCTATCAGTCCGGAAATGTCAACCCACTCACCGCTACCGATAGAGGTATCGGGCTTGAGACGGGCACGTATTTCTTCATTAGTCCGGAAATCAATGCCTTCCAGACGCTTGATGACAGAGTTGCCGAGGAACTTATGGATGGCGGTTTCGTAGAAACCGATGCCTTTCACCAATGCTGAATTGCGTATCTTGGCACTATGGAAGGAATAGATGTCGGATAGTTCGCCCGAAGCATAACGCAGGTTTTTCAACGTTTCCCGCCCTTTGAACATCTTCTGTACGGTGTAAGGACTCAGCAGGTTGTAGTTGATAAAATCCAGCTTGTTGGTATCGGTACGCTGGTCGCGCTTAGGCCATTTCTGGGCATCGCGGATAGTACCTACACTGCGCAGGTTGACACCCGGCACAAGATAAGTCGTGTTATTCTGCTCTATCAAGTAGGAGAACGGCAGATTGGAAGTGTCGGAATGATTAACGTGACGCCCCATGACAAGGGAGAATGCCCCTACCCTCGCAGGCCACAGGATGTAAGAATCCGAAGTGGTTTTGGCGCCGCGTTCCAATGTCCCCTGGTGAATAGGACCGAGCTTATACATGTGGTTGCTTTGATTGGAACCGGAACCGGCATTCATAAAAGAGAACATACCGGCTATAAGCAAAGTGGACTTATGGTGCGTCACCGTATAAGGCCCGGCAAAAATGGCACACGCCTCACCGTTTTCTCCCTGGCAGTTACTGAAAAACAGGGAGTCCGAAGCAGAATAGTTATGTCCCAGCTTGCAGGCTTGCCCCACAAAACAACGGGTCAGCATAGCCCCGTCGTCCACATGCGAACCGGACGATATGATAAAATTATCGCAAATAACGCCATGACCGATATGCACAGGCGCTATCTCGTTACTGTTAATGCTTCCGTTATACAAACGGCACGTACCACAGATGTGACAATAATCACCGATACGCACGTTCTTGATAGAACCCGTATTGAGTATCATCACGTGGCTGCCGATGGAACCGACAGCGGATGCATGCTTATTGGAATAGAAATCGGTGATCTCCTTCATCCGCGCAATCAACTCCGGACGATGGCGGTAAAGCGCCATGATGTATGCTTGATGCGCAGAGAGCTTATCACTGATAAGCACCTCGCGGCCACCGGTCTCATTCAGGACAGACACCTCCACACCATTACCGAACTTGGACAAACCGTCTACAAGGATAATATCCACATTCTCAATGAAAGTGTCGTGCCCGATTTCATAATTGGCAATGTAGTTCTGGATATTCTCAATGCAACAGTTGTCACCCACCGTTACATTATGAAGCGTCACATGCCGCAAACCGGAATGTTTCCTTATTCCGCCCGGCAAAGTAAACTCTAATTGGAATACTCCCAAACGCACTTCACCCGAAAAGCGGGTGTGATGCACAAACTCCGTTGAAAACTCTTCTGCAACGGTTACTTTCCCCCAATCATCCGCCAGACACGACTGGCTCTTCAACCGGAGAACTTCGTCTTCGGTCAAGTTTCTGTAAGTCATAACACTTAAATTAAGAATGAAGAATCTTCTTAATTCTTCATTGATTAAACTTCTTCTTCGTAAGTCTGATAAAGAAAATCGTTATAGGGATACTTCTGCACGTGCAGTTCTTTTACACGCTGATAAACCACACTCTTCAGTTCTTCTACATTGATCCGTTCGCGGGCAGAAATAAAAAGACAATTGTCTTCCATCTTTGCCATCCACGTCTTCATCAGTTCTTCAAGTGTCAAGTTTTCCTTGGTTCTGGGGGTAAGGTCGTCTTCCGCTTTCGCGATATAGGTGTAAGCGTCTATTTTATTGAATACAAGTATCATAGGCTTACCGGATGCACCGATGTCCGCTAATGTTTTGTTTACCACTTCTATCTGTTCCTCAAAATCAGGATGAGAGATATCTACGATGTGCAGCAACAGGTCGGCCTCGCGTACCTCATCCAGGGTAGATTTAAAAGAGTCTACCAAATCAGTGGGCAACTTGCGTATGAACCCAACCGTATCAGACAAAAGGAACGGCAGATTCTCAATGATGACCTTACGCACCGTAGTGTCCAACGTAGCGAACAACTTGTTCTCCGCAAAGACTTCACTTTTGGAAAGCAACGTCATCAAAGTGGATTTTCCGACATTGGTATATCCCACTAATGCCACACGTATCAAACGACCGCGATTCTTGCGCTGGGTGGCCTTCTGCTTGTCAATCTCTGCCAAACGTTCTTTTAGCAATGACATACGGTTCAGGATGATACGGCGGTCCATTTCCAACTGTGTTTCACCCGGACCACGCAGACCTACCGATCCTTTACCTCCACCGGCTCCCGAACCGCCGCCCTGACGTTCCAAGTGAGTCCACAAGCGTTGCAAGCGGGGAAGCATATATTTATATTGCGCCAACTCAACTTGTGTCTTTGCGTTGGCTGTCTGCGCACGCATTGCAAAGATGTCAAGGATGAGTGAAGTACGGTCCAATATCTTGATTTTCAGTTCTGCTTCAATATTACGTATCTGCTTTGCCGAAAGTTCATCATCGAAAATCACCATACCGATCTCACGCTCGGCTTCTTCTTCGTTACGGATATATTCTTTTATCTCTTCCAGCTTACCCTTACCGACATACGTCACAGAGTTTGCCTGATCCAACTTCTGAGTAAATCTTTTCACTACTTCCGCCCCGGCTGTCTCAGCCAAGAATTCCAGCTCGTCGAGGTATTCATTTGTCTTACGCTCATCCTGAGTTTTTGTGACAAGACCTACCAATACCGCGGTTTCAACCTGTGCTTCGGAAATTACAAATTCTTTCATTCTATTTTATACCTTACTTATATATGTATACTTTTGTTATATGGCGGCAAATATAATGATTTTCAAAAGAATCTTCATCTAACTGCCATAGATTATTAAAGCTGTCTCTTATACACATCTGACGCTGCCGAC
>ERZ1504955.450-NODE-450-length-15658-cov-3.724540_pt1 | contig 15658 bp, 14 predicted proteins | sample MGYA00574590_ERZ1504955 | MGnify/ENA primary metagenome ERZ1504955 (study PRJEB39906, sample SAMEA3182091) | gut metagenome | biome: human; feature: gut; material: Stool; isolation source: human stools | place: Canada | collected 2013-03-11 ...
CCGCAGTAATCTGTGCCGAGTTCCGTCGACAGGCTGCATGGAAGTAAAATCAAAAGGATAAAACAAATAAGGAAATAAAGCTTCCCCCTTCTTTTCTGCTTCCTGCAGATACTCATTAAAACATTGGGAAGATTGATTCGAAACACTGGGAAGATTGATTTGAAACACTGGGATGTTTTTTAAAATCATCCCAGTGTTTTTTATTTCTTCCACCTGACTTTCAGAAAGCAGCACAATCACTCCCGGCATCCATTCAACCGATTCAATCTCTTCGGTCAATGGGAACACACCTCGGACAACTCCTTCGTCAGTGATCTCCACTACCTGCTGCTTCATATATCCGACGGCAGGTATCAGCAAATAATGAGAAGCAAAGCGTTTCATTACAATCAGTTGTTTGAACGTCTTTGTTGCTGCTTCCTGCGTTGATTCATCTGGCGTTCTTTTCTTTGCTCTATCCGTTCCTTTTGGATATGCTGTTCCACCTGAATCTGCTCCGGCTTCTTCTCACGATGAGTTCCCGTACGACGACGGTTCATCTCTTCCGGTGTCAGACGCTGCATGTCATCTTTATTCTTGTCTATGACCTTATGTAAAGAGTCGGCATTTTCTTTAGTAGCTATCTTCTTCAAAGAATCCGCTTTCAATGCTTCTATCTTATTCAAAGAATCGCGTACGGCAAATGCGAGCGTATCCGTACAATGATAACGAGTCATCATGAAGCGGTCGGCCAATACTGCCCCGCCTTTTTCCTGGCTATCCATCGGATAATAAATGAAACCTTTTATTTCTTTCATCGAACCTAATGTGTCTGCAAACAAACGAATTTGTTGCACACCCGGTTCAGTCACCGTTTTCCAATGATTGATCGTATCTTTTTCGTAAATCACCTGCATAGCCATAGTGACACCTCTTAAAGAGTCGGCAAGCATCGGCTCCAGGAAACGATACCGCACTTCCCATACCAGTGTATCCCGGTCTTTGTAGTTAGAGTCGGTCGGCAAAGTAAATACATATTGATTATCCATCATTTCACCGGTCAGACGTACCATACGCTGCCACGGCCAGACATCGATGCTATCACCTTGCTTGGTCATTTTCGGTTTCTTATCACGCTTGGCTATCAGATCACCAACAAGTTCCTGTTCGTCTTTCAAGCGTTTTTTCACCTTATCATAAATTTTCGATAAAATCTCTGTGTTACGGGTATACCAAACCATGGATGAGTCAAATGCAGCTTGTGTAGTCCCGTATTTCTTGAAAACGGCGTCGATATACAATGCTTTCTTATAGTTCTCACTATAAGGCAAATTATCTCCCATAGACTTTGCCACATGATAATCATACAGCAAATTCTCCATCTTCGATTCCGAGATTACATCACTGGGTCTTTTCACTTTACACCCGGCTACCGCAAACACGAACATGCAGATGAGACACAGATGAAACCGAAATTTATTTTTCATGATCCGTAGCTTCCTTTTTATCTTTATCCAGCGAATGATAAGACTCATTCAAATATTTACTATAAAAGAGTAACAAGGCAATGATACCGCAACTGATAGCGGCATCCGCAAAATTAAAGATCGGACTAAAGAATATAAAATGCTCTCCACCCACAAACGGCATCCATGTAGGCCAGTTTGTATCTATAATCGGAAAGTAAAACATATCCACTACTTTTCCGTAAAACCAAGTAGAATATCCACCACCTTCGGGCATGAAACTGGCAATCTGCGAATGAGTGCTTTCATTGAAAATAACTCCATAGAACACGCTATCTATGATGTTCCCCAAAGCACCGGTCAGGATAAGAGCCACACAGACGATATAACCAGTTTTGAACCCTTTCTTTATGATTTTATAGAGATACCACCCTATCAATGCTACCGCAACAATGCGGAATGTTGTCAGGAATAACTTGCCGAAGATTTCCATACCGAAAGCCATCCCGTTGTTTTCGGTGAAATAGATATAAAACCAATCGGTCACACGTATACTTTCGTGCCAGTACATGTGAGTTTTAATCCAGACCTTGATGATCTGGTCAATAATCAATACGGAAAAGATAACGAGAAGGGCAATTCTCCCCTTCGTGAATAGTTTCTTCATGTGTTTATTATAAGTTAAACATAACGAGCTACAAGTGCCGTGCGTAAACTTTGCGCAGCTACTTGTAGCTCGTTACCTGTAGCCTACTTGCTATCTGTTATTTTTTACCACTGTTCTTTGCTTCAATGCTTAATGTAGCATGAGGAACAGCACGCAAACGTTCTGCCGGAATCAACTTTCCGGTTTCACGGCAAATGCCGTACGTTTTATTCTCAATACGTACCAAAGCAGCTTGTAATCCTTGGATAAACTTCAGCTGACGTTGTGCCAGTCGGGTCGTTTCTTCCTTGGAGAGCGTATTAGCTCCTTCTTCCAATACTTTATACGTAGGAGATGTATCGTCGGTATCATTACCGTCCAGTCCCATCAAACTTTTCTTCAACTGTTCATAGTCACGTTGTGCCAATTCCAGTTTCTCCATAATAATGGCACGGAATTCCTCGAGTTCCGCATCCGAATATCTAGTCTTTTCTGCCATAACTTTACAATTTTAAAAGGTTAATCAATATAGTATTAGTCTTTTATCACGTTCACAAACAATGAGAAATCGTCAAACTCCAACATTGTTCCGTCTTTCACTTCATCTACAAGTTCAAGAGATGTGCCTAAAACCTGGTTACAAATATAAGTATTATATTCATTTACCGCATCATCTGTTTGCGTATTTTTGGAGATTGTGATCTTTATTTTGTCCGTTATCTCGAAACCGCTGGACTTACGTATATTCTGAATACGATTCACCAGTTCACGGGCAATACCCTCACGACGCAACTCCTCGGTCACAGTAACTTCAAGAGCTACAGTCAGTTTTCCTTCATTGGCAACCAGCCATCCCGGAATATCCTCACTGATGATTTCGACATCCGAAGTTTCAATCACAGCCTCTGCTCCATCCAGATTCAATGTGTACTTTCCGTTCTTTTCGAGTTCAGCTATCGCTTCCTGAGTCATTTCTGCCACAGCAGCGGCCACAGCCTTCATCTGCTTGCCGAATTTCGGGCCTAATTTCTTAAAGTCACATTTTACCTTCTTCACCAATACGCCGGCAGCTCCATCTACAAACTTGATGTCTTTTACATTCACCTCGTTCATGATCAATGCTTTCACAGCTTCGATATGAGCCTTCTGTTCTTCATCCGCTACCGGAATCATGATACACTGCAGTGGCTGACGAACCTTGATGTTCACTTTACGACGTAGCGCCAACACCATTGAAGTTACGTCCTGTGCCATTTGCATACGGGCTTCCAGTTCCTTATCGATCATTTCTTCCTGATACTTCGGGAATTCAGCCAAGTGGACAGAGACTACATTGTCACGTCCTGTAGCAGTGATCAAATCCGTATACAGACGATCAGCATAGAATGGAGAAATAGGAGCCATCAGCTTCGCAACTGTTTCAAGGCAGGTATACAATGTCTGATAAGCAGACAACTTATCCTGAGTAAATTCACCACCCCAGAAGCGTTTACGGTTCAGACGAACATACCAGTTGGACAGATTATCATTGACAAAGTCGGAGATCAAACGTCCTGCTTTAGTCGGTTCGTACTCATTATAGCATGTATCTACTTCTTTTATTAATGTGTTCAATACAGACAAAATCCAACGGTCGATTTCCGGACGCTCCTCCATCGGAACATCTGCTTCTTTATATTCAAATCCGTCTACATTGGCATACAGTGCAAAGAACGAATATGTATTATATAAAGTACCGAAGAACTTGCGACGAACTTCTTCGATTCCGTCAATATCGAATTTCAGATTATCCCATGGAGATGAGTTAGTAATCATATACCAACGCAACGGGTCGGAACCATACTTCTCAATCGTAGTGAACGGATCGACAGCATTGTTAAGACGCTTAGACATCTTATTACCATTCTTGTCAAGCACCAGACCATTGGAGATCACAGCTTTGTATGACACACTATCAAATATCATCGTAGCGATAGCGTGCAAGGTAAAGAACCATCCGCGTGTCTGGTCTACTCCTTCCGCGATGAAGTCCGCCGGATATACTTCACGATTATCCAGGATATCTTTGTTCTCGAACGGATAATGAATCTGTGCATAAGGCATAGCACCGGAATCAAACCAAACGTCAATCAAGTCTGATTCACGCTTCATCGGTTTACCGTCTTCCGATACCAGAATGATATCATCTACATACGGACGATGGAGGTCTATCTTATCATAATTTCCTTCGGTATATTCACCCGGTACAAAACCTTTATCCTTGTACGGATTAGATTTCATAAACCCGGCAGCTACCGATTTCTCTATTTCATTATAAAGTTCTTCTACAGATTCGATACATATTTCACCCGTTCCATCTTCCGTACGCCAGATAGGCAGTGGAGTCCCCCAATAACGGGAACGGCTTAAGTTCCAGTCATTCAGATTTTCCAGCCATTTGCCGAAACGTCCTGTTCCGGTAGATTCCGGTTTCCAGTTGATCGTCTTGTTCAGTTCCATCATACGCTCTTTACAAGCTGTAGAACGGATAAACCAGCTGTCCAACGGGTAATAAAGTACCGGTTTGTCTGTACGCCAACAATGAGGATAGTTGTGCACATGCTTTTCGATTTTGAAAGCCTGATTGTTTGCTTTCATCATCATACAAAGAGCAATATCCAGAGACTCGGCGGCCTGCGCAGCTTTCTCGTCAAACTTGCCATCCACCATAAACTGCGGATCATAGGCATTTTTCACCCATGCACCCTGGTATTCTTTATACTTGTCTACGTCTACACATTCCTTCACAAAGGTTTCATCCAGTTCATCCAACAGATAGAACTTACCTGTAAGGTCTACCATCGGACGGGTTTCACCTTTCTTATTGATCATGAATAAGGACGGGATTCCTGCCGCACGTGCCACATTCGCATCGTCTGCACCAAAGGTCGGTGCGATGTGAACGATACCTGTACCATCTTCTGTCGTAACATAGTCACCCAATATCACACGGAAAGCTTTATCACTTGCTTTCCAGTCACCGCTTTCCGTCACTTCAACCGGTTTCACCCAAGGAATCAGTTGCTCATATTCCATACCTACCAGGTCCGGACCTTTGTATTCGGCTATTACTTTATACGGAACAAGCTTATCTCCGGGCTTATAATCTTCTAATTTCAGATCAGCAGCTTTCGCATTGAAATGAGTATTCAACAATGCTTTTGCCAGCACAACCGTGATAGGCTCTCCGGTATAAGCATTATAAGACTGCACGGCAACATAGTCAATCTTCGGACCTACACAAAGCGCAGTGTTTGAAGGTAATGTCCACGGAGTAGTTGTCCACGCAAGAAAGTAAGGAGTCCCCCACTCTGTCATTTCCGGTTTCGGGTTCTTCATCTTAAACTGGGCTACCATCGTCGTATCTTTTACGTCACGATAGCACCCCGGCTGATTCAGCTCATGAGAGCTCAAACCAGTTCCGGCAGCCGGTGAATATGGCTGAATGGTATATCCTTTATATAGCAAGCCTTTTTTGTGCAGCTGCTTCAGCAACCACCACAATGTTTCAATATAACGATTATCATAGGTGATATAAGGATGCTTCATGTCCACCCAATATCCCATCTGGTGAGTCAAGTCTTCCCATTCTTTGGTATACTTCATCACATCCTTACGGCAAGCAGCGTTGTAATCTGCCACAGAGATTTTTTTACCAATATCCTCTTTTGTTATACCCAATGCTTTCTCTACACTTAGTTCCACAGGCAATCCGTGCGTATCCCATCCGGCTTTACGCTTTACCTGATAACCTTTCATTGTTTTGTAACGGCAAAAAATGTCCTTAATAGTACGTGCCATTACATGGTGAATACCCGGCATACCATTAGCCGAGGGAGGTCCTTCGAAAAACACAAACGAAGGACAGCCATCACGTTCTGTCATACTCTTGGCGAAAACCTGGTTTTCGTCCCACTTCTTCAGTACATCTTTGTTCACCTGTGAAAGGTCAAACTGCGAATATTCAGTAAATCTCTTACCCATAGCTATATCTACGATTTTACTATTTACAATTTACAATTTGAGGGGTATCCCCGTTTTTAAGGGTGCAAATTTACAAAAACATTTGTTTAGTTGAGCAAAAAGCAAAGACTTTTAATCGGAATCATGTGAAGTTAGCGATTATAAATGGCTATTAACCTAAACAAAACGGATACCTCCTTGTTTTAGTGGGAAAATAAAAAGCACTTAAGTTATGAATTACGGTATTAGTATTTTATTCAGAGCAATCCCTTTGGCGATGGCGGTCTTTTGCTTCGGATACGGAGCATTCATTTATGGTTATGGTGATGCGGGGAACCGTTTGGTAGCGGGCCCTGTCGTTTTTTCACTAGGTATGATATGTATTGCGCTGTTTTGTACGGCTGCTACTATTATCCGGCAAATCATACACACCTATAATGAAGCTACCAAATACGTATTGCCAGTTGTGGGATATCTGGCAGCTGTCATAACGATTATCGGAGGTATCTGCATTTTCAATGGTGCTACCACTACTTCATCTTTCGTTGCAGGCCATGTTATCACCGGTGTAGGTTTTATCACAGCATGTGTAGCTACTGCCGCTACTTCTTCCACTCGATTTTCTTTGATCCCGGCAAATGCAAAAGCGACCGGAAACGAAGTTCCTGAGGGAGCTTTTTCTATTGGTCAGAGACGGGCACTGGTCATTCTCGCGATCGTCATTTCTTGTATTGCATGGATATGGGCATTTGTCTTGTTAAGTAACAGTCACTCTCATCCCGCTTATTTTGTAGCAGGACATGTAATGGTGGGACTCGCATGTATTTGTACCAGTCTGATTGCATTGGTAGCAACCATAGCCCGTCAAGTTAGAAATGATTATTCGGAAAAAGAACGTAACAAATGGCCGAAACTGGTTTTATTAATGGGATCGATCTCTTTTGTGTGGGGCATATTTGTCATTTTGGCTGACTCGGGAAGCGCAAACGGTACGACCGGATACATCATGCTCGGGCTGGGTCTGGTATGTTACAGTATTTCCAGCAAAGTGATTCTGCTCGCCAAGATATGGAGACGGGAATTCAAACTGGCCAACCGAATCCCTATGATTACGGCATTGGCATGTCTGTTTCTGGCAGCCTTCGTGTTCGAACTTGCTACCGTACATGCCGATTACTTTATTCCGGCACGGGTTTTAGTAGGGCTGGGAGCTATTTGCTTCACGCTGTTTTCTATCGTCAGCATCCTTGAAAGCGGTACTTCCGGAAAGGGTTGAGAAACATCCCCTTTATTGGTTTTAAGCCAAAGACCTCTTGGTTTAAAAGAAACGCATCGTTGGTTTTAAACCAACGGGGTCTTGGTTTAAAACCAACCGAACTGCCTCTTTTTACTTCTTCAACCGCACTTCATATACATCATTTCTACGATCCTTCAGATTACGCACGCTACCATAGGTATGGAGTGCATTCAATAAATCCAGATCTACATCCGAAACCAAAATCATTTCCGTATTCGGAGTCGCTTCCGCCCGTTTTCCATCCGTTGGAAAAGCAAAATCGCATGGGGTGAATACTCCTGACTGTGCATACTGGATATCCATATTATGTACACGGGGAAGATTTCCTACACTACCTGCAATAACTACAAAACATTCATTCTCAATCGCACGCGCCTGGGCACAGACACGTACACGTGAATAAGCATTCTGCGTATCCGTCAGGAAAGGCACGAATAATATCTGCATCCCCTGATCCGCCATCAAACGGGAAAGTTCCGGAAATTCCACATCATAACAAATCAGCACTCCAATCTTTGCGCAATCCGTATCGAAAGTCTGTAACAGTCTACCGCCACTCAGTCCCCAGCTCTTGATTTCATCCGGAGTTACATGCATTTTCTCATACATTTCATACGTTCCGTCACGCCGGCAAAGGAAACCTACATTATATAGCAATCCATCCTCTTTCACGTATGGCATACTTCCGGTAATTATATTGATATTGTAACTGATAGCCAGATTTATAAAACGGTCTCTGATTTCATCGGTATATTTTGCTAATCCGCGAATAGCCTGTGATTCTCCTTTATCATTAAACTTCGACATCAAAGGTGCATTGAAATATTCCGGAAAAAGGACAAAGTCACTCTTATAATCGGATACGGCATCGACGAAGAATTCCACTTGTTCAAAAAGGTCGTCCAATGTCTTATAACTACGCATCTGCCATTGCACCAAGCCCACACGAACAGTTGTTTTCGGGTTGATATATTCCTGTGTAGGCGGCTGATAATAAATATTATCCCATTGCAACAGACAAGCGTAATGCTTGGATTCTTCATCATTCGGCAGGTAATTGGTCATTACCTTGCGAACATGAAAATCATTCGATAATTGAAAGGTAAGAACCGGATCATAAATTTCACGCTGGCGTACCCGTGCGATATATTCTTTCGGGCGCATCTTATCGGCATATTTATGATAATTCGGAATACGGCCACCGAACATGATAGCTTTCAAATTCAATGTTTCGCAGAGTTCCTTGCGATATTCATACATACGACGAGCCAGGCGCAAACCGCGGTATCCCGGATGAATAAACACCTCAATGCCATACAGGATATTTCCTTCCGGATTATGAGTATTGAATGTTTCCTTACCCGTAACTTGTGCATACGTATGGTCGTTCTTTACCTTGTCATAGTCAACGATAATAGAAAGAGCACAGCCTACGATCTTGTCGTCAACTACTGTAACGATCTGCCCTTCCGGAAAAATACTTATTAATTTCTTTATCTGGGCATGAGTCCAAAATACATCGCTACCGTCAGAATAAACACGGGTAAACGATTGGGATAACTGTGCATAGTCTTCAATTTGAAGATTACGTATCTGTACTTTATTAATTTTAATCGGATGTTGTTCCATAACAATACATGTTTTAAAAAAAGACAGTGCAAAGGTACAGCTAATACTTTAATAGTGTTTTTAAACCAATGAATATTTATCATTCTTAATTCAAAGTTTCCTATTCGATGCCTTCATTTCTTGTACGTACAGTCCGGAGTATTCTATTTACTCATACTTGATTTCATTGTAAACCAACTGCATGTATTATTTGCAACTCTCACTAACATCAGCATGACCGGAACTTCAACCAATACCCCTACCACTGTAACCAGTGCAGCACCGGATTGTAAACCGAAAAGCGATATAGCCACGGCCACCGATAATTCAAAAAATTGCTTGCACCAATCATTCCGGCAGGTGCAGCTATATTGTGAGGCAATTTCCACCACTTCGCCCAGCCATAGGCTACAAAGAATATCAGAACTGTTTGCAACACAAGCGGAACGGCAATCAATACAATGTGCAACGGATTGTTCAATATGGTTTCTCCTTGAAATGAGAACAGAATGATAAGTGTTAATAGTAACCCGCCAATCGTATAATTATCAAACTTACGAATAAATACAGTATTAAAATATTCTATCCCTTTTCGCCGAATAACCAGTATACGGGTCATTATTCCGGCAGAAAGAGGAATGACAACAAACAATACGACTGAAAGCAATAATGTATCCCACGGAATCGTAACGCCACCTACGTCCAATAAAAAAGCAACAATAGGAGCGAAAGCAACCAATATGATCAAATCATTTACTGCAACCTGTACCAATGTATAGGCAGCATCTCCTTTGGTCAGATAACTCCATACAAATACCATTGCTGTACAAGGTGCAGCACCTAATAAGACTGCCCCGGCTAAATATTCTTCGGCCAATTCGGCAGATATTAGAGACTTGAAAACAACGTAGAAGAATAGATAAGCTATTCCAAACATTGTAAAAGGCTTTATAAGCCAATTTGTAATACAAGTGATGATAATTCCTTTCGGACGCTTACCAACATTTTTAATACTCTGAAAATCTACTTTCAGCATCATGGGATATATCATTAACCAAATCAGGATGGCCACGGGTATAGACACGTTGGCATATTCAAATTTGCTCAATGTTTGCGGTATTGCCGGAAGATATTGTCCGATGGCCATCCCGATAACGATACACAAGGCTACCCAAATAGTCAGGTATCTTTCAAAAAATCCAATTCCTTGTTTCTTTTCCATAATGACTGCCTTTTATTTTAATTGCGGTTTTAACTCTTGCAGGTAAAAATCATAGAAACGCATTCTTATTTCATCCCGTACCCGAAGAAATTCACTATTTATAAACTCCGGTGTCCCGGTCACTTCTGATGGGTCGTCAAATCCAATATGCAATCTGTTTTTTACCTTGCCTGTAAACATAGGGCAGCTTTTATTTGCGCCACCACATACCGTTATCACATAGTCCCATTCGTGCTCTAAATACAGGCTTACGTTTTTAGGGGTATGGTTAGTAAGGTCTATTCCTGTTTCAGACATAACTTTTACCACCATCGGATTAACCTTTTCAGCAGGTTTTGTCCCTGCTGAAAAGACATCCATGTTTTTATCGAATGACTGTAAGAAACCGTGTGCCATTTGGCTACGGCAACTGTTACCAGTGCAAAGGATTAAAATCTTCATATTCTTATAAGTTTTTCCATTCAATCAGGACAGTATTGCCCTTTGACAATTCTTCTACTTTCTTAATCCAAGTCAATTCACTTTGTGCTTTTGCTTGCAAAAAAGAATTTTCTGTATTTGTCAATGACAAACAGGCATTTACTACCCACCATTTATTGTTAATCCCGGCACGTTGTAAATCCATTTGTAGGCGTTCTGCTTCAAATACAGGTGTTGCTTCGGGTAAAGTGACAATTACTACTTCCGTTTCCTGTGGATTACGCAAACGGGGTAATAAATTGGCTACTGCTCCGGTTACTTCTCCCTGTGTACGTTCTACTTCTTTGTGATAGCTTTGGGTAGCATCCAAAAGCAACAAAGTATGTCCTGTTGGTGCAGTATCAATCACTACGATTTCATTCTCCGCTTTGTCTACAATTTCAGCAAAAGCCTTGAATACGGCGATTTCTTGCGTACATGGTGAACGTAAATCTTCCTCTATATATTCCATATCTTCGGCAGTCATGGTTTCAGCAGCTTTGCTACGAACTTCATTCTTGTATTTTTCCAATACTTCCGCTTCGTCTATATGGCTTACTGTAATACCTGATTTGATGGCAAAATCATAGTTCAGGTGATTTGCCGGGTCAGTAGTGGTAAGATGAACCTTTGTACCGAGCTTTGTTAATTTCAAGGCTATTTCTGTGGCTAAGGTCGTTTTCCCTACGCCCCCCTTTCCCATTGTAAACACTACTCGTTTGCCGGAAGTATAGAGGTCATTAACCAATTCATCTATACTTTTGCTATCAGTTATCGGCTGATAACTAATTTCATTCGTAATACTATCACTGTATAGCATACGGCGGATATTGGCAATATTGGATAAATTGTAAGAACGCAAAGGAATGCTATACATGGGATATTCAGATAATGCAATAGGCATACTTTGTAACGCCTTTTGCTGCCTGTCATGCAGTTGTTGTGAAACATTGTCTGCTTCATCTAATTGCCGTAAAACACCATTTATCACCAATAGCTGATTTTTAATTCCCAATAGTTGTAATTCATGCGAAGAACGGGCAGCCTCTTTCAACGGTGCTATTTCAGGACGGCTTACCAATACTAACCGGGTTGCGCTTGTATCAGACAATGTATCCACCGCCTGTTTATAAATTCCTTTCCGTTCCTCCAAGCCTGATAACTGCCCTAAACAGGATGCACCATGTGTACTTTCACTAATGAATGTACTCCATGCAGATGGAAGCTGCAACATTCGCAATGTGTGTCCGGTAGGTGCTGTATCAAAAATAATATGATCATACTCCTTTGCTTCATTAACATCGGTAATAAAGTCCGAGAACTCATTAAAAGCAGCGATTTCTACTGTGCAGGAACCTGAAAGCTGTTCTTCCATATTCTGAATAACGCTTTCGGGTAATTTTCCCCTGAAAGGTGCGATTACACTTTCCCTGTATTCTGCTGCTGCCTGTTCAGGGTCAAGATTTACAACAGTCAGCCCCGGCACTTCTGAAATAGCTGTGCCATGTCCGTTTAAGGGTTGATCGAAAACATCTTGTAAGTTAGAAGCCGGATCTGTACTGATAAGAAGTATTTTCTTTCCCTTATCGGCCAAACCAACCGCCGTGGCACAAGCAATAGAAGTCTTTCCTACTCCACCTTTACCAGTAAAAAACAGGTATTTAGTTAGTTCTATATCGGATAAATTAAATGCTTTCATTTCTTTTTTAATACTAATCTGGTATACACTTATTTAGCGGGCATTAAATCTAAATTCACTCCCGTCCATTCACTCATTTGTTTAGTGGTAGGATAAACTTTAGAGACTGCAATTTCACCATCTACCAAAGTAATAGGTAAAGCTTCTGCACCATTCTTTTGAAGATATTCATTTACTGTTTTATTGCTCACATACACCTGTGGTTCATCCCGTAAATTGTGACGGGTAACAATAACACCCTGTCTTTTCAATGTTTCGACAACAACTGCAACCCTCATCAATTCAGGATTGATATTTGTTCCACACAAACCCGTAGGGCAACACATTGCCGGATCAAAAATTTCTATCTTTTTCATACTGTCTTTTATTTTAATTAAATTGTTCATAGATAAAAAACGACCGCATAATAGATTCCTATGACTATAAAGAGTATAGCAACAATTTTGCGGAACCATTTTTCAAAGATTTGTACACTGTTATAAAACCTACCTAATCCGGCAACACTATACGCCAATATCCAAGCAACAAGGATTACAGGTAACCCTGTAGCGATAGCATATATTACGGGTAAAAAATACCCGCCCGTTTCTACTGCTGCCAAGGGCATAAGTATACCGAAATAGAAAACTCCACTGGTGGGGCAAAAGGCAAGAGCAAACAAAATACCCAATAACAAAACTCCCCAACTACCTTTTGTTTTCTTCTTTAGCCCCTCTCCGCCAATATTAATTTTTGGTATATTTAGCTTTATAATATCGAGCATGAATATCCCTACAAGAATTAATACCGGAGCAATCAACATCTCACCGTATTTGCTTACTGCCTTTTGAACCATATACATACTTGCACCCTCACGAAGAACCGGAATAAGAATACCTCCAAGTACTGTATAAGTCACTATCCTGCCAAATGTATAAAGTAACCCATTTATGAATATACGGTGACGGTTTTCTATATCCTTACCAATAAAACCTATTGCCGTTATATTAGTAGCCAAAGGACACGGGCTGATTGCCGTTAAAATTCCTAAGATAAAGGCTGTTATAACAGGAACAGAACTATTGTCTAATAGTGATTGAAGAAAATCCATCCTATAACTGTTTTAGCAATTCATCAACTTTATTTTTAATTCCCTCTTTAAATTTGTCCGGTGATTTTCTTGCATTGGAAAAACTGAACTCCGTCATGTTGTTTACATTCTCTTTTCCATCTTTCCAACCATTCACAAACAATGACGACCAAGTAACCTCGTACTTGTCCGCAATTTGCTCGTTTTCCTTTTTTGAAATATCTATAACCTTATAGATAATCCTATCGCCTGCCTGCTCTTTGGAATAAAGGCTATCCAAAAGGGCTACCGTATTAGCTTCTATTGCCCGACAGGTGATACAGCGCTGCGCTCCATGAAAATAAAGCACTTCGATATGATCAGGCTGCTTTTCTTCCGTACTCTGTGCCTCCGTTTTTGCTTTTGCACCATTACCACAAGATATTAAGATAATGGTTGAGAATAGTAAATAAAAGAGTTTCTTCATAACTATCTTATTATTGAGGTATCAATTCTTTTACTTCTGCAAGTGATAATCTTTTTCCGGCAGATACGACTTTTCCGTCAACGACTAAAGCCGGAAGACTTAAAACATTATACTCCATGATTTTTAATAAATCTTCCTCTTTAATTAATACGACATCGCAACCCAATTCAGTAATTGCTTGTTTAGTTGTTTCATACAATGCCCTACAACCTGCACACCCGGTTCCCAATACTTTGATTTCCATTTTCTATTCTATATTAAAGTTTATTTTTAAATCGTAATTCGTAGAACTACGAACAATATTCTCAAAAAAAAGTGCTGTTATCCACAGCACGATGTTCCTGTACATTTACAATCTTCCCAAAATGCAGCAAATAATTTGCGGGCAAGTTCCCAATTTTCCTTGTTAATACAATATCGCACCTTGGGCGTTTCTATTTCTCCCTGAATTAATCCTGCATCTTTCAGCTCTTTCAAGTGCTGTGAAACGGTTGCTTTGGCAATAGGCAATTCTTCGTGAATATCTCCAAAGAAACAACTTTCCTGTTTAGTCAAGAAACTAAGAATAGCCATTCGTGCCGGATGTCCCATAGCTTTAGCAAAACGAGCTATCTGCTCCTGCTCTGCTGTATACTGCTTTTCTTTCACTTCAATATCTCCTTCTTATTTATTGTTCGCAAAACTACGAACAATGTTTTTAATCTGCAAAATTAATTAGCTATTTTTTCAAGGAGTAAGCATAAAATGTATACATCAGCAAATCACTTTTTACAATAACCACCTGTATAATAACGTATTATAATGACACTTCTTTTTTCTCGGCCAAAAGATTAAACACATAATACCGATTTCCGAAAGACGTATGCTTTGCCATATATCCCATGGCTGAAAGTTTCAAGCCCAATTGACGTGCAGAGACCTCTTTCAAAGCTGCAGAATTGAATTTACGCATCACTTGAAATATTTCAGCTGTTGTCAGCCAGATACCTTTTTCCGTTTCCAAAGGATGACGGAAACAACAATGAAACACATCTTCTAGTAAGGATTGGCGATAATATGCCTTATTATGTTTCTGCAAAGCCTTTTCTTCTTCTTTGTTTAAATAATCCGGTGCACCGGATTTCAGTTCTTCTTTCAGCTGCGCATATATTTGCTTATGCTCCAAAGGTTCTTCCGAAATAGGTTTTAACACCTCCACACACAGAAAGCGACGGCTTCCTGTGGAGTCAATCAATACCTGATAGACATTTGTTGTGGCTATAAAAGAAGCAAGACGGGACTCATTCACCCATCCCAGTCGCTTGCCACGAAAAACGGGAACATTCACCATTTGAAGAAGATTCTTTAATGTAGCCTGTTGACTCTCTTTAATCTTATCGAATTCATCTAAATTAATCAATCCGTTTTTCACGAGCTTCTTCTCCGGCGAACTGCCAGCTGCCAAATTCAGGTTATCAACAAAATAATGCCGCAATGAGTCGGGCATCAGCAATCGGCAAAAAGTACTTTTACTCAATCCCTGCTTCCCACTTATTAAAACGGGAGTAAGTACATTGGCGTGCAGACGTTCTTCCCCACTCCACTGTGAAAGCATTGCCCGTAACCAGCAATGTCCTCCTCTCAGCCATATCTCATTATCTGAAACACGTAGTAATAAAGGTGTTACACGATCTACTCCATCCCAACCCGGCAATGGGGCTGTGTCAAAACTAAGGCACATCCCCTTCTTTTTTTAATATAAAATA
>ERZ1504955.485-NODE-485-length-14913-cov-2.728295_pt1 | contig 14913 bp, 14 predicted proteins | sample MGYA00574590_ERZ1504955 | MGnify/ENA primary metagenome ERZ1504955 (study PRJEB39906, sample SAMEA3182091) | gut metagenome | biome: human; feature: gut; material: Stool; isolation source: human stools | place: Canada | collected 2013-03-11 ...
TTGCGGTTCTTGACGACACTTATCTTGTAGGCAAGATAAAGGCAAAGACGCACCCATTTGTTGAATATTTCAAGTTCCTAAAGCAGTTCGAGGATGAGAATACAGTTGCAAAGTATACGATACCGGCTCCTGCACAGACATTCCAGCAGATGATAGTACCTGACAATATTGCAAACACAAGGAAGTTCTATCCTACAAATGAGGAGCTTATCCAGGATATCGGAAAGGCTTATCAGGATGTTATTAAGCAGTTCTATGATGCTGGATGCCGAAACCTGCAGCTTGACGATTGTACATGGGGAGCCATAGTGGGGGATGCAGCAAAGCAGAGATATAGGTCGCTTGGAATATCACTTGAGGATGTCAAGAAGGAGCTGCTTGCAGTGAACAATCTTGCCCTTGAAGGAAAGCCGGAGGATATGGTCATCACTTCACATATCTGCAGAGGAAATTACCACTCAACATTCTTCACAAGCGGTCCTTATGACACAGTTGCAGATTATGTATTTGCAAATGAGAATGTAGATGCGCTGTTCCTTGAGTATGACGATGAGAGATCGGGCGGATTTGCACCTCTTGCAAAGGTTTCAGAGAACAAGAAGGTCGTGCTCGGACTTATCACAACAAAATCTCCGGTTCTTGAGGATAAGGAGAAGGTCATTGCAAGGATCCATGAGGCTGCAAAGTATGTACCACTTGACAGATTATGCCTGAGCCCTCAGTGTGGATTTGCATCTTGTGAGATCGGAAACAAGCTGACAGAGGAAGAGCAGTGGGCAAAGCTCAAGCTCGTTAAGGAGATAGCAGAGGAAGTATGGTCATAAAATAGAGTATTATAAAAGTGAAGTGGCGGCGAACAGAAGCAAGAATCTGTTCGCCGCTTTTTTGTGTTATGAAATCTGTTATATACAAGCCTGATCGATATATGATACTATTAAGAAACGCGGAATCCTTGCGGGAGTTATATTCCCAGTGCTTTTGCTCGTGAGGATACTTCTTCTGAGAAAGAAGAATGCTAAAGAAAATGTATGTTAAAAAGCAGAAATATAGATATAGTTAGGAGTTAGATTCATGAAAAAGATTGTAGAGATGTGGAATAGGGTGTCGCTGATCGCGAAGATATTGGTTGGAATAGTGATCGGTGCGGTGCTGGGACTTCTGGTGCCGGGGGCAACGGGAATAGGCCTGATCGGAACCATGTTCGTCAGGGCGCTCAAGGCAATTGCGCCGATACTGGTGTTTGCCCTTGTCATCAGCTCAATTGCAAATGCAGGAAAGGGAAATGGCCAGCAGTTCCGTATGGTGACGATCATGTATATGCTCAGCACGCTGTGCGCAGCGATAGTGGCGGTGAGCGCAAGTTTTATTTTCCCTGTAACCATGACACTGGACCTTGAATCATATCAGGCGGATGTCGTCCCATCGGGAATCATGGAGGTCCTCCAGAATCTTTTGCTCAACATCACCGATAATCCAGTAAATGCGATACTCAACGCAAATTATCTCTACTTGCATGGGCACTTTTGTTTGGACTTGCCATGCGACGGACAAGCAAGTCTATAAAATCTGCACTTGTATCCATATCGGATGCGGTATCAACCGTCGTGAGGTGGATCATCGGGTGCGCACCATTTGGAATCATGGGACTTGTGTTCACGACAGTATCGGAGAGTGGATTGTCGATATTCAAGGAATATGGCAGATTGCTGCTTGTGCTTGTGGGCGCCATGCTTACGGTTGCATTGATCGTAGATCCTCTCCTTGCGACTATCGTCTTAAGGAGAAATGCATATCCACTTGCGTGGAGATGCCTCAGAGAGTCAGGTGTGACGGCGTTCTTCACCAGAAGTTCTGCGGCAAATATCCCAGTGAACATGTCACTTTGCAAAAGACTTGGACTTGACCCGGATGTGTATTCGGTATCCATACCGCTTGGCGCGACCATCAATATGGATGGTGCCGCCATCACTATAACTATAATGGCGCTTTCCGTTGCAAATACCATGGGAGTGTCGGTTGACGTTCCGACAGCACTCATGCTCAGTCTTATGGCAACCCTTGGGGCGTGCGGTGCCTCAGGTGTTGCGGGAGGTTCGCTGTTGCTCATTCCTATGGCGTGCTCACTGTTTGGAATTCCACAGGATATATCCATGCAGGCTGTTGCCGTCGGAATGATCATCGGAGTGGTCCAGGATTCACTTGAGACAGCGATCAACTCATCAGGAGATGTACTCTTTGCCGCTACAGCGGAGTACAGACAGTGGCAAAAGGACGGCAGAGAGTTTAAGATAGGCGCCATCGTGAATCCGGATGAGTAGGATATTTTCATATAAAAAATAACCGGGCATGTTCAGGAAGAAACATACCCGGTTGTTTTTGTCTTTATATTCCCCGTATCCCTGATTCCACAATTCCATTTGAATCTTTAGAGATTCCCTCAAGAACATGTGGAACTACCAAAATATCCGTTCCGCATTTAGGACATGCCGCAATTCCCAGCAGTTCGCTGGTGCTTTCCAGACGATATTCAGACTGATATTCTATACCATCTTTCTGCCACATAAAAATGTGTCCGCATTTGAAACACCTAACTTCCCTAAATGTATTTCCCATAATAACCTCCACTGAAATTGCTTGTATTTTTAGTTTAACACATCGTTAATAACAATGGAAGAAACGACAGGTTTATCTTTAAATGCAATATGAAACTACAAATAGTATTAATGACATTAATAGCCTACAGAAACTTGTCCAGCTCCGCATCGACGTTCTTCCTCTTCTTGATCTTTGGGTGGTCGATGACTCTTTCAAATATACAATATCCTAAACTTGGATTGCAACAGATGAAGAACTTTTATATAATTGTAGACAGTACGCGGAAGCGAAGATAACATATGGAAACTGAAAGAAAAACAGGAAAATGAACACTATGGAGAATGAGCCATTGTCTGGCAGATCAATGACAGAGAATAACAAAACAGAATACAAGGCACATTACCATCTGCCCGGACTTTTTGAATTCTACGAGCTGTACAAGGTATTCCTGCCACTATACCGTGAGCACAGGGAATATTTTTACGACTGGTGTGATATCGGCTCGGTGTATGGCGCACCGGGTGACTGCCTCTGGGGCGGTGGCAGAGTGGGATATGGTGACAGCGGTGCCAGAGATGTGCTGGAACTTATGAGAGAGTATGGAATATCGGCGAGGCTGACCTTCAGTAACTCATTGTTAAGACCGGAACATCTTGCGGATAAACGGTGTAATGATTTGTGCAGAGCGTATGAGAAGGGTGATATTCAAAACGGTGTCATAGTCCATTCGGAGTTGTTGCTTGACTATCTGCAGGAGAACTATCCGGGACTATATATGGTTTCATCTACAACAAAGGTCATTACGGACTTTGACCAGTTTTCGGCAGAGCTTGACCGGGATGAATTCCGATATGTTGTGCCGGATTTCCGGCTGAACAAAGCATTTGACAGGCTGGGGGCGCTTTCGCAAAAGCAGAAAGACAAGGTGGAATTCCTGTGCAACGAATGCTGTTGGTTCTCCTGTCAGGACAGGAAAGCCTGCTATGAGGATGTGAGCCGTATGGCTCTCGGTGAGAAATCAATTCACCACTGTACATCGCCGAACGCAGCAGGTGGCTATCGTTTCTCCAAAGCGATGGAGAATCCCGGATTTATAGGTATAGATGATATAAAGAACATTTACCTGCCACTGGGGTTTTCCAATTTCAAGATAGAGGGAAGAGGTCTTGGAAGTGCCATAGTGCTGGAATTTCTGCTATACTATATGACAAAGCCAGAGTACCAGCTGAGGGTAAGAGAAGAGATATATCTTGACAATACGCTGGATCTGTTCTAGGCGCGCGCGGGCAGTAGTCAGGGGCTGCGGATAGCATGGGAGGATAATATAGGCAGTCGATATGTATTTGAAATCTGCAGAGTATGTTTCGTAGCTCGTGGAGATAACAGAAAATTCCTGATCGAAGGGGGAAATGTATATGGAGAGAATAAAGAATTTATCCAGGACGCAAAAGGTTCTGATGAGCATTATAGTGGCAATGATCATAGCATTTTCCATAATTTATCCGATTATAATGTCCATAAAGGGAATAGAATTCAGGGGTGACTTTCTGACCCGAAAAGAAGAACAGGGAAATGTGACATATACAGATGGACATACAAGTATCATAGTATATGATGACCAGAGCATAGAATTTAAGTGTTATCATCGATTTACAGGAGATGGGTATAGAGACGTAACATATGGACCATATAGCTGGATGGAGGATTATTCTGCCATACCGGCAGGGACGGAGAACGGCATGTTATCATCTGATGATTATATCGGAGTAAAGATCATGGCGGGTGATAAGGTGTTTTTTAGAGGCGCTGTCTCAAAAGATGGATACATGGTATACAATGCGGACGGCACGATGACCAACGAGTTTGATGTGGTTTTAGGAGATTATTATGCAAATCCGCCGGATATTTATGAAATAGTGAAGTTTATTACTGGTCCGCAGACTACAAACAGAGGAAATATAGTATTATATATATTCGGAATCATTATATGCATCATTGCGGTCGTAAGTATGCTGTTTCCAGATGAACTTTTCAGATTGGCCATGTGGCCCAGGGTGAGAAACCTGTATGATGTTGAGCCGTCTGACTGGGAACTTACAGTCCGTGTTATCGAGTGGTATGTGCTTACGATTGGTGCATTTGTGGTATTTGTGATCGGACTTACGATGGGCAGTGTGACGTGACGACTCCGGACGAGTGATAGACAAAAGCGCTTAGCATATAGACAAATAGATGAAAGGATAACTTGAACAATATGGCATACACACCGAATGATATATATGATTATATAATTGAGAATGACAGGGAATCAGAATTCCTGCAGGCGATAACACTCCATAAACAGAACTTTTCCATAGGAGAGATTACAGACAGGCGTTTTCTCGTAAAAGAAGACAAGACGGTAAAGTTTATATCAAAGATGTATAAGATAAATATACAGATCACGGATGACGACATCATAACAGCGGTCATGAATGGCCTCTATGTGAGTGCATTTATCTCAAGACAGGGCGATGCCTACAATGTGCATTTTCTCGTACATGCGTATCCGGAAAATATGAAGTCGCAGTTTGACGAAGAGATATTAAAGGAAGTCCTGCGATACATGATCATGATGACTATTGTACGGCTGAGACTGGATACGCCGGAGAAGGTGGAAGAATATCTGGGGAGCAGGGAGTAGCACTTTATGTAAATAAAGCTTATAGCCGCACCCCTGACTCTTTTTATGAATAATATTTGGCTGTTATAAAGTAGTTTTGATGAAACAAAAAAGCTGTCTGAAATAATTCAGACAGCTTCTGTCACGTGCGCAAGAGGATTCGAACCCCCGACACCTTGGTCCGTAGCCAAGTGCTCTATCCAGCTGAGCTATGCACACATGTTGATTAACAACATCAGTTATATTACAACAGGTTTGAGCAAATGTCAAATAAAAAGTTGCAAATATTTCAATTTTTTCATTCAACCTGAGGTTGAAAAATATCAGTAATAAATAACTGTAGTTATTCTTCAGGTGATTCTCTCTTAAGTTCAGGAATATACCTCTGACCATATATGCTGTTCTTGATGGACTGCATCTCAAGGTCTGTTGCGGATATCACATCTGCGCATTTCTTAAGTCTTGCGGATATCATGTCTACGTTCGGGATATCCTTCTTATATCTGAGCTGGTGATCCAGGCTCGCCCAGAAGTCCATCGCGATTGTTCTGATCTGTACCTCCACACGCATATTCCTTGTGTGGTCTGCGAAGAACACAGGAATCTCGACTATGACATGCAGACTGCGGTAGCCATTTGGCTTTGGATGCGATATGTAGTCTTTTGCCTCGATCAGGGTGATGTCGTCCTGACTTATGAGCTTTTCTGCCACCATGTATATGTCATCGATGAATGGGCAGATGACTCTTATTCCAGCGACGTCATCCAGATTGTTCAGTATACTTGCACATGTAACCGGACAGCCCTTGCTTGCAAGCTTTTTGGCAATGCTGACAGGCTTTTTGATCCTTGACTGTATGAATTCTATAGGATTTCTCTTATATCTTACGCTGAAATCATCGTTCAGCACTTCAAATTTTGTCTTCACCTCTCTGATGGCACATGAATACATCATCATGATCTCCTCAAAACTCTGCATCTCCTGCATGAAAGGATTTTCCTCCGGGCGCAGGAGTGAATTGATGTATTTGCTGTTCAGAGCGTTTGTCTGTATTGATTCCATAACTCCTCCAAAATGTAAAAAACTGGAATGGTGTGTCCTGTTGCACAACTATGTGTATTATACTACATTCCACTTGTGCTTAAAAATAAAATTTTATAAAATACCTGTGAACGATCAATAAATACTGACAGGCATAACCCTTTTGCTTTATTTGTCAGTTCACAGAGTCAGGAGAAGACAATGAGCTATTTTGATGAGATGATCGCCACGGAGCGTATACCGGATTCCTATGTGGGATGGGAACAGTACAGACGTGAGGTGACGGAATATATAGAAAATAACTGCCGGGTAAAAAAAGAATCCGGGCAGGATGCAGATGCAGCGAATTCAAAGCCTGTGCTTGCACTGTGGGGAATAGGGCCGGCCGGCGATATAGATATAGGAAGATTGGCAGATAATTACAGGCTGGTGCTCATAGACAGAGACAGGGAAGCTGTGCTTTCGGCAGTCAGGGAATATGGGTTGAAGGAACAGGATTATATAATAGCGGATATTCCATTCTGGCATGTAGACGATGACCAGTACCGCTTGTATGAGGCGATGCTTGAGGACTGTGAGGACACCGAGCACATACTTGAGTTCCTGACAGGCATAGCGACTGCCAATTCCGGTAAATATATTGGCAGAACGGAATCTGGGGATATAGTAAATGACACCGACAGGTATCTTGATATATTTGATTACAGTGTGGCGGTCGGGCTTCACAGCCAGCTCAATTCCAGATTTGCGGCATTGCTTTACCACTACAGGGACAATTATCATGACGAGGATCTTAGACTCATAAGCAGTGCCATCTCGGGGCTGAACGAGGCGGCGGTGGAGAGACTCAATGACTACATGTACCATATGACAAAGGATGTCCTCATATATGGATATGAGGTCGCTGCATGTGAGGATCAGACATGCGCAGAGAAGCTTGCAAATGCATTTGACAGGCGGGATGTGGAGACGATGAAGTCGGTGGAGCACATAGAAGGTGTGGCACAGCTCATGAAGGATATGTCGCTTCATATGAACTATGACGTGGAGCTGGTTGACAGCCGCCATATGGTATGGCCATTTGACACGGCCGGTGGCAGAAAAAATTACATGATGGGATTTGCCGCCATGCGGAAGATATGATGTTGTAAATAGGCGGAAAAGATTAAAAAGTTAAATGACATTCCATAAAAATCAGTTGATATAACGTATATTATCATGAGGAGGGAGCTATGACAGACAGAGAATTTGAACAGTGCATGTCTGCGATGGCGGCGGGCGACAGGGATAGCCTGCGGCACATATATGATGCGTATCTGAAGCTCATATATGCTGTGGTGTACGACACCATAGGACAGCGCGAGGAGGCTGAGGATGTGACATCGGAATTCTTCATCAAGCTGTACAGCATTGCGGGAAGCTATAAGCCGGGAAATGGACATAAGAAATGGTTGGTCACGATCGCCCGGAATATGGCGGTGGACAGGATCAGGAAGATAGACCGTGAGGCTCTGGTGGATGAGATACCGGAGACCGGGCAGAGTGGCAGCATGGAGGAACAGGTTGTGAACAGCGTGTCACTGAAGGTGGCCATGGAGTCGCTTAAGCCTGATGAGCGGGAGATAGTTGATATGAAGGTGGCTGGAGGATTTACCTTCAGAGAGATATCAGAGATAGTTGGCAAGCCGATGGGAACAGTCACGTGGCTTTACAACAGTGCGATCAAGAGACTTAGGAGGTGCAGACTATGAACAGACATGAAGATGAACTGGAAAAGGAAATAGCTGACAAATATATAGAGAATATGGATGCACCTGATCTCTGGGGAAAAATAGAGGCAGGACTTGATGCGGTGGATGCGCAGCGGGTGCAGGATAAGAAATCTGGAGATAAGAAGTTTGGAGTCAAGAAAGACCGTAAAGACAGGAACAGAAGAACCATCCAGATCGTTTCCGGTCTTGTGGCAGCGGCAGTGGTGTGTGTGCTGATCGTAGCCGGACCGTTAAGGAACAGCCGTAAGAGGGCAAGCGATAAGACAGCGCAGGACAACAGTGTGAAGGTGACTTCGGATGAAAGTTATTATGCACAAGAAAGTGACGCGGCTGCGGCAGACGATATTCAAAGCGATGCTGCTGAAATGGCAGAAAACGCCACGGCGAGTTATGATGTACAGAGAAATACTGATGCTCAGAATTCTGTGAATAGTGCTGACTATATCCCCATGATCATGTTGGATGGTGTGCTCTACAGGGACACATACGACATGGTCGATGCTGACAGCGTGGATGAGAGCAAAGCGGCCTACGCTGAGAGCTACACCGATGGCGTGCCGGCAAATGACGGCGAGGTCAACTTTGACATGAACCCATCCAGAAACTCAGCCTACATTGTGTGTGATGATGGTAGCCTTGTAGTGAAGGTTGAGGGCAACTGGTACAGATTTGAGAGGGCAGAATAGCACAAACAAATCAAAAATTAAAAAATACAGAAATTACCATAAAAAATAATAATCCCTTCGTATATAGAATATAAAGCTTGACCGGTAGCTTGAAATTCATATTACGGAGGGATTTTTTATGATGAAATATAATTCAAAAATATTTGCAAGATCCATATGCGCAGTTATGGCAGGGATTATGATGGTAGGAGGTCTTACGGGTTGCGGTAACGATGATGCAGTAGATGGCAGGGGAATGCGCCTTGAAAAACAAAATGGGGATAAGACAGAGATAACAGGGATCGCAGAAAAGTACAGGGAAAAAGAAAGTAAGCAAAAAAAGAAGTCGCTGCAGGACAATGGCTTGAGTGGAATATTCAACAGTACGTCGAATGATGTTATGTATGCGGAGGAAGCTTGTGATGTGGCAACAGTCGCTGGAGATACAGCGATGGTGACAGATACTTCAAATTCTATGTATACAGAGATCGCCTACGATACGAGAGAGTATGACAGCGTGGCGGAGAATGGATTTGTATCCACAGCGGACAGACCTCTCTCCACATTTGCGGCGGACAGGGATACGGCATCATACAGCAACGTCAGGTCGTATATAGAGTCAGGCTGTCTCCCACCGGACGGAGCGGTGAGAATAGAAGAGATGCTGAACTATTTTACCTATGACTACAGAAGGAAGCCTGAGGATGGAGAGAAGTTCTCCATATACACAGAATATTCGGACTGCCCGTGGAACAAGGCCACAAAGCTCATGATGGTTGGGATCAACACGGATGAAATAGATTTTGGAGACAAGAAGCCTTCAAATCTGGTGTTCCTGATCGACACCTCGGGATCCATGTATGAGGATAACAAACTCCCACTCGTGCAGCAGTCATTTGCCATGCTGGCGGAGAATCTGGATGAGAACGACAAGGTGAGCATAGTCACATATGCGGGTGAGGATACGGTGGTGCTCTCGGGCACATCCGGCTCAGAGCAGTACACGATAAATGAGGCGCTTTCAAGTATGACAGCCGAGGGCTGTACCAACGGCGGCGATGCCATCATCACAGCTTACGAGCTGGCGGAGAAGAACTTTATAGAGGGAGGTAACAACCGTGTCATACTTGCAACGGACGGGGATCTGAACGTGGGGCTTACCAGTGAGAGCGACCTTGTGGATCTGATAACCGAGGAGAAGAAGGAAAACAACATTTTTTTCAGCGTGCTTGGGTTTGGAACGGACAATTTGAAGGACAACAAGCTTGAGGCTCTTGCTGATAATGGTGATGGAAGCTATGCGTTTATAGATTCTGCGTATGAGGCAAAGAAGGTGCTGGTGGACGAGATGGGCGGAACTCTGAACACCGTTGCCAAGGATGTGAAGTTTCAGATAGAGTTCAATCCGGCAAATGTCAAGGGTTACAGGCAGATAGGTTATGAGAACCGCGCCCTTGCGGATGCGGACTTTGCAAATGACGCTGTGGACGGCGGCGAGATAGGCGCAGGACATATGGTGACGGTGCTCTATGAGATAGTGCCTGCGGGATCAGACTTCGATGTGCCTGCAGCCGAGCACAAATACGGACAGGATTCCAATCAGGCAAATACATCGGAGACTGCATCACAAGACGTTAAGGATAAGTCTGATAGCGCAGAGGACTATACCGGTGAGCTTGCGACAGTGAACGTAAGATACAAGGAGCCGGATGGGGATAAGAGCAGTCTTGTGAGCCGTGTGGTGAAGACAGACAGCTACAACGGCGGAATGTCCGTTGACATGAGTGCGGCAAGTGCCGTGGCGGCCTATGGTATGATCCTCAAAAACAGTGAATATGTGGGTTCTGCAGATTTTGATATGGTTATGGCTCTTGTTGGCGGTAAGGTGGACAGTTCAGCCGGCAGTGGCGATATTATCGATATGCAGTGGCAGGGCTTTGCAGACATGGTACGTCAGACGCAGAATATAACTGACTAGGAAAAATGTCGATAAGAGGAGCTGTTCGATATGGCTTTGTAATCACACTTTGTAATCACATTGTATAAAACTCTTTTATTTTATTGATAATTCTTGTATAATAACAAATTAGAGTGTCAATTAAGACGAAAAAATAAAAACAAGAATATCAATATAGACAGGAAGGGTAAGATTCATGGGCGAAAAAAAGATTATGCTTGGTAACGCAGCCATCGCCAGAGGCTGTTATGAAGCGGGTGTCAAGGTATCAGCGGCATATCCTGGAACACCAAGTACAGAGATCAGTGAGAACATGGTGCAGTACAAAGGAGATATCTACTCAGAGTGGTCACCAAATGAGAAGGTAGCCACAGAGGTAGCGATCGGTGCATCATTTGCGGGAGTGAGATCAATAGTGTCGATGAAGCATGTAGGTGTGAACGTGGCATCAGATCCGCTGTTCACCGCAGCATACACAGGTGTGAACGGAGGTATGGTACTTGTTGCAGCAGATGATCCTGGAATGTACTCATCACAGAATGAGCAGGATTCAAGACTTGTAGCAAGAACAGCCATGATCCCAGTTGTTGAGCCATCAGACAGCCAGGAGGCAAAGGATTTCACAAAGTATGCATTTGAGCTGAGTGAGAAGTATGATACTCCTGTAATGCTCCGTACAACCACAAGACTCTCACACTCACAGGGCGTTGTAGAGCTCTGTGACAGACAGGAGATTCCTGACAAGCCATATGAGAGAAATATAAAGAAATATGTCATGATGCCTGGTAACGCTATACCACGTCATGTATTTGTAGAGCAGAGACTCAAGGACATGGCAGCAGACGGAGCTGACATGCCGATCAACAGAGTTGAGATGAGAGACAAGAGTGTGGGTGTCATCACCAGCGGTATCCCTTACCAGTATGTCAGAGAGGCTATGCCAAACGCATCAGTCTTAAAGCTTGGCATGGTAAATCCACTCCCAAGAAAGATGATCGAGGACTTCTGTGCACAGGTAGACAAGGTGTATGTCATCGAGGAGCTTGAGCCGCATATCGAGACTCAGGTCAGATCATGGGGAATAGATGCAGTCGGCAAGGAGCTGCTTACAGTTCAGGGTGAGTACAGCGCAAATATGCTCAGAGAGAAGCTTCTCGGCGAGAAGGTAGAGACAGTCGAGGCTGCTCAGGTTCCAGCCAGACCACCTATCCTCTGTCCAGGATGTCCACACAGAAGCGTATTCTCAGTCCTCTCAGAGCTGAAGATCCACGCTGCAGGAGATATCGGATGTTACACACTCGGAGCTGTCGCACCGCTCAGTGTTATTGACACAACAGTCTGCATGGGTTCATCTATCTCTACCCTTCATGGAATGGAGAAGGCAAAGGGTAAGGATTATATCAAGAACTGGGTAGCGGTCATAGGTGATTCAACATTCCTTCACACAGGTGTGAACTCACTCATGAACATGGTATACAACCAGAGTACAGGAACAGTCATCATACTTGACAACTCGACAACAGGTATGACAGGACATCAGGATCACGCCGCAACAGGTAAGACACTGATGGGAGATCCTACATATGCCATTGATATTTACAATCTCTGCAAGGCACTGGGAATCCAGAGCGTCCATGAGATAAATGCATTTGATATAGAAGGTCTTAAGAAGCTCATCAAGGAGGAGACAGCAAAGGATGAGGTATCAGTCATCATCACAAAGTCACCTTGTGTACTCTTGAAGACGACTAAGATAACAGGAAGATGCAAGGCAATACCTGAGAAGTGCAAGAAGTGCGGTATGTGCTTAAAGCCTGGATGCCCTGCAGTTATCAGGCAGGAGGATGGAACCATCCGTATAGATGACACACTCTGTACAGGCTGTGGACTGTGCATGAAGCGTTGTAAGTTCGATGCTATAGAAAGGGAGGAGTTCTAATCATGGAGACAAAGAATATTATGATCGTCGGCGTAGGCGGACAGGGAACACTTCTCACAAGCCGTATACTCGGTGGAATCACCACGGCAGCAGGTTATGATGTAAAGCTCTCAGAGGTTCACGGAATGAGCCAGAGAGGTGGAAGTGTTGTTACATATGTAAGATATGGTGAGAAGGTAAATGAGCCTATCGTGGAAGAGGGATGTGCAGATGTCCTCATAGCATTTGAGAGACTTGAGGCGCTCAGATATGCACACTTCCTGAAGAAGGATGGAGTTATAATCGTCAATGACCAGAGAATAGATCCTATCACTGTAGTGACAGGTGTTGCACAGTATCCTGATGGAATCATCGAGGAGCTCAGCGGCAAGTACAAGGTTATCTCAGTGGATGCCATGGATGAGGCAAAGAAGCTTGGCAACAACAAGGTATTTAACACAGTCATCATAGGAATCGCGGCACAGCACATGGATTTCTCACATGATGCATGGGTTGAGGTTATCAAGAACACAGTTCCACCTAAGACAGTGGAGAAGAATCTTGAGGCATTTGAGGTTGGCTACAACCTTAAGTAATTTGACGATTTTTGGTACAAAAGACGGATTTTGGCATAAAAAAAGTCCGTCTTTTGTTGATTAATGGTGGAAAAAAGGACCCTCATATGGTAAAATCAACACATATGATGGTTTGCGGGGTGCGTACACATGAATGATATTAACAAGGATGAGATTGACGCAAGATGGCATATGCTGGTATGGCGTATGATGATAGTTATATGCAGTATTTCTTTTGTTATTTCATGGATATTATTTGGAGTATACAGAGTAGATAAGAGCATAGGAGCAGGCGCATATATAGTAAAGTATATCGTGCTGCCGATGATAGTACAGGCTATAGCGATCACAATTTGCTATTTTTATATGAAGCACGATGAGGCGGACATAAAGCACAAGAATTATGTCGTGACAGGTATGATATATGTATGTGTCGGTGTTATAGCATTTACATATTGCACCATATACCCGCTTATACTTATTCCGTGTGTCACCATAATTGCCACGGCGTTATTTGCAGATCAGGAGCTGACGGTATGGTCGGGAGTTGCGGTGCTTGCACTCATGGTCATCAATGTTGTGAGATTACATTTGAATGTCGGTGAGCTTGCCACACAGATGAACTGGGTTGGAGCACTGCTCATATACATACTGGTAGTATCTGTTATGTGTGCGATGGTTATGGTCGTCAACAAGCACACGAAGGCACTTATGGAATCGATTGCCGGAAGCTACAACAGACAGGTAACACTGATGAGTGAGCTTATGGTTGATCCGATGACAGGCCTGTACAACAGAAGATCATTTGAGGAGAGCCTTGATAAGGAGATCGAGAATGTGGAGCAGACTGGGGCGAAGTCCTATGTCACCATATTTGATATAGATCATTTCAAGGAAGTCAACGATACATATGGCCACAGCAATGGAGATATAGTTATCAAGGCGCTGTGTAAGATGATGAAGGAGAAGTCGAAGGATATGGGACTTGCCTTCAGATACGGCGGTGAGGAGTTCGTGATACTGTTCCATGATGTGGAACTGTCCAAGGTCATGAATGTTGTTGAGGACATAAGAACAGAGTTCAGATGCTACTATTTCCACTTTATGAACAAGGATGGAATAACATGTAGCTGTGGTGTCGCTGAGTACACCAAGGGAGAGAGTTCCAAGGCATGGTTCAACAGAGCGGATTCAGCACTCTATAAGGCGAAGGAATCAGGAAGAAACAGAACAGTTATAAGTGAATAAAAAATAACACATTGGGCTGTGCTCAATGTGTTATTTTTTTATGGAATTATTCAAATGTTATGATATGTCCGGCGTTACTGGACATAATCGTTCAGCCACTGAACCACACCGTTGGATATTGCCTTGGCGTAGTTCTCAAGATTTTCATTGAAATAGTCCAGATCGTCCTGGTTGGTCATGAAGCCCATCTCAACGATCATGCTTGTCATATCGGTGTCTCTGATGACCGCATAGTCATCATCGCTGTCTCCCTGGGTTCCGATTCGCACCCCTCGGTTGGCGGTTATACCAACTTCCTCGAGATTGCTCAGAATGTCATCTGCGGCCGCATAACTGCGCTCAGATCCTGAGCTGTGTATCCATATCTCAATGCCCTTTGTGGTGTTTGGGTTGGCTGTTGAATTGCGATGTAGCGAAACGAAGATATCAGCCTTGGCCTTGTTTGCTATCTTTGAACGGGAGTCGAGCTGTGTGTCGCT
>ERZ1504955.568-NODE-568-length-13332-cov-3.787678_pt1 | contig 13332 bp, 8 predicted proteins | sample MGYA00574590_ERZ1504955 | MGnify/ENA primary metagenome ERZ1504955 (study PRJEB39906, sample SAMEA3182091) | gut metagenome | biome: human; feature: gut; material: Stool; isolation source: human stools | place: Canada | collected 2013-03-11 ...
TCTCGACACACGCACCTGAAACGTGCGCGTCTACCAATTCCGCCACCTGGGCAAAGATTATATTTCCAACATTTCAAAGAAACATGAGCGGAAAACGAGACTCGAACTCGCGACCCTAACCTTGGCAAGGTTATGCTCTACCAACTGAGCTATTTCCGCATTTTTTCGTTTGCGGTTGCAAAGGTAGGGATTTTCCGTAATTCTGCAAACATTCTGCCTGTTTTTTTCACAAGAATCTGCACACTTTGCTTCCGCAAACAAACAATCGTTTTGATAATCAACTCATTCGGTCTCGATAGTCTTCGTAAGAAAATTGCCTGTATATTTCAGCTTTACCTTCTTTTGTCCACAAAGCGATGGCCGGATGGTGTATTCCGTTAAACATATTTGTCTTGACCATGGTATAATGAATCATATCTTCGAACACAATCCTTTCTCCGATTTGCAATTCATGATCGAAGCTCCACCATCCCATATAGTCACCACTCAAACAGGAGTTTCCTCCCAAACGATAAATGAACTCCCCTTCGTTCCCCATTTCCGCACCACGAACGGCAGGCTGATAAGGCATTTCCAGACAGTCGGGCATGTGACAAGTGAAACTGACGTTCAGAATGGCTGTCTTGATGCCACGGCTTTCAACGATATCGACTACTTCCGAAGTCAGGACGCCTGTCTGCCATGTAAATGCCGAACCGGGTTCAAGAATGATCTGCAAATGGGGATATCGCACTTTCAAGTCCTGCAACAGTTTAATCAGATGCTCCGTATCATAATCCTTTCGGGTCATCAGGTGTCCGCCTCCCAGGTTCAGCCATTTTATTTGCGGAAACCAGCGGGAGAATTTCTCTTCCAGATGCTGCAAAGTACGTTCCAATTCGTAAGAAGATGATTCGCAGTGGCAATGACAATGGAAACCTTCGATTCCCTGTGGCAATGTATCCGGCAATAAGTCTGCAGTAATACCGAAACGGGTACCGGGAGCACACGGATTATAAAGTTCTGTTTCTACTTCCGAATATTCGGGATTCACACGGATACCGCAGGAGATTCCGCTTCCTTCGGCTACTGTCATCGGATAGAAACGATGGAACTGTGCCATCGAATTAAAGGTGATATGGCTGCTGCAACGCATGATCTCCGGAAAATCCTGCTCGGTATATGCAGGCGAATAAGTATGTGCCTTACTGCCGAATTCTTCCAATGCCAGACGTGCCTCATACACGGAACTTGCCGTAGAATGGTCTACATATTCGCGGAATATCGGGAAAGAGCGCCACATGGCGAATGACTTGAAAGCGAGAATAATCTCCACTCCTGCCCTGTCGGCCACACTTTTTATCAAACACAGGTTCTTTCGCAAGAGCTCTTCTTCCATGATATAGCAAGGAGAAGGAAATTGGGTAAAATCTATCATATACAAATTTATTATCTAAAGTCACGCCTTACGGACGCGACTGCAAAAATACAAAATCAAAAGCAAAGAGAGATTCTTTTATTTTTAATTAAGACATTGAATTTCGAGAACTTTTTCTTATTTTTAGACCTTTATTTCATATAAGTAGTTATTTCATCCTAAATACCCGATTGATTATGAATAAAGATTTAAGAAAAGTAGTGATTCTCCTGGCGCATCCCAACATGAAAGAATCACAAGCAAACAAAGCATTGATTGAGGCAGTGAGTGACATCGAAGGTGTAGCGGTATTCAATCTTTACGACCAGCAAGATGCTGCTTTTGATGTCGATGAGTGGAGCAAAATCATTTCCGACGCTTCCGCACTTATTTATCAATTTCCTTTTCATTGGATGGCTGCACCGTCACTACTCAAAAGATGGCAGGACGAAGTCTTTACTTTTCTCTCCAAAACCCCGGCAGTAGCAGGAAAGCCATTGACTATAGTGACCACCACAGGTTCCGAATACGAAGCATACCGCAGTGGAGGCAGGAACCGCTTCACAACAGACGAGCTTCTACGCCCTTATCAAGTGAGCGCCATTCATTCGGGGATGTCCTGGCAAACACCTATTGTTGTTTATGGAATGGGAACCGCAGATGCGGGAAAGAACATCGCCGAAGGAGCTAATCAGTATAAACAACGGATAGAAATGCTTATCGGCAGCAGTAATGCAGGAAATAACTGGTAAATGAGATCTCCCCTATAGCTTATTTCAATTAGCTATTAGCAAAAACAAATTAGCTAATAGCTAATTTGTTTTTGCTAATAGGATATATTATCCTCTATATGTTATTGCAATAACTTATCCAAACAGGCTTTTACCTCCTCGGCTGTTGGCTGGATAAGCAGAATTTTCCCTTCTTTATCAACCAGGAAAGTTCCTCCTCCGGCATTGCCGATTCCATATTTTTCCCATATCTTTCCTGCGTCATTCAATTCTATAAGATTCAGCCAGGGATATTTATCTTTGGCTACAGCTTTTTTCATATCGTCTGCCTGACGTTCACGGGCAACACCGACAACAGTAAAACCTTTATCTTTATAAGCTTCATAAACAGGAATCATGCTGATAGACGACCGCCGACAAGGGCCACACCAGGAAGCCCATAAATCAATCAACGCTACTTTTCCTTCTATTTCCTTGGATAATGTATGAGGAAGTCCTTCTGCATCAGGAGCTGTAAAGTCGATATACTTGCCACCCAGCTTTATTTCCCGGCTTGCAATCCAAAGTTTCATATAGTCCGTCATAGGATTATCAGCAAACTTGCCTGCATATCCTGTCTTATATATATGCATGATATCAGAGGCTTCTTCAGTGTCATGCATCCTTCTGATTTGTTGCTTCAACAGATACAATCCTACGATTGTAGGGTTCGACCGGATATATTCCTTTTCATAATTTTTGTATTTGCCATTAACTTCCTGACTCTTTTTTTCCAATATCTTATAATCTTCTGTATAAGCCTTACCGTCATCATCTAACTGGCGCATCTTTTGAAAGATTTCCTTCCTTTCCTCTTCATTTTGAGCTTTTTCTACCTCTGCCTGCAAAGCAAGCGCTGCAGGAGTCAATATTTTATTCTCTTTTTCTAATTTTTCCCTTTCTTCCCGAAGTGAGTCAAAGAATAGCTTACCAGTTTCCTGTTTGAAACGGAGCAATTCTTTAGTCAATGGTGCGTCCGAGTAAACTTCAGGTGCCTGGGACGAATGCAGGACAATTTCAATTTTCCCGTTCTCTGAAAAGAAAGAAGTCGGATACCAAGCCCCCTGCAGGTTATCACTCCAGGCATACAGTTCATAGGGTTCTTCCCTATCAGTATACAAGTCATACGAGAATTTCCCGTCACGTACCGGAATGGAAATCCATCCCTGCACACGTGGATCGGTTCCTTCCGGCATTAACATCAAGCGGCTGTATGCCGGACAGTTGGCTACCGTCCCTTCAATACGGCAATGAATTTTCTTATTTATCTGCTTATTTTCCAAGCAAATATCATTTACCCGAAAACCATTCCCTTCCGGAATCATTTCATCATAATCAACCATTCTGTCCCGTTTATCTACCGGCTCGAACTGCAACGAAAACGAGCGATTCCAAAACTCGGGCATATACTCTTCGTGATCCAGTTTGATCCCCGTAGCACGTATCAAACGGTAGACTTTTCCCGTTTCTTTCCCTTTCAATACAGAAGAAGAAGCTATCCGGACCCAATAGTTAGGGCGGCTATACATATCTCCTCTAAGGATAACTGCCGTATCCGAAACTTCCGCCTGATAAAACTCCAATGCATCAGTAGTACGTTGTCCCATTACCGGATAATCAATGACTCTCGTCTGTGCTGTGGCATACATGCCTATGAAGGCAAGTCCAACCGTTAATAATATGCTTTTCATCTTTCAATAGTTTTATCAGATCTTACAATCTTGTGAGTTTTTTTAAAGTCAGCACCGGCAAGAAAACAAACACTCCGATCACGGACATCACCAATCCTCCGATAGTACCTGCTGCCAAAGGAAACCAGAAGCCTTCTTTTTCTGCTCCCACCATGAAAGGGATAAAACCTAAAATAGTAGAAACGACTGTCAGGAAAATAGGAATCACTTTCGTATTCCATGCCTTCACATAAGCACGGAGAGGTGAAAGGCGGGTAAAACGTTTACGAATCGCATTATACTCGTTCAGAATATAAATACTGGCATTCACAGTAATACCGCAAAGCAAGATGAACGAAGCGAAACCGCCCTGGTCAAAATTCAGTTTGAACCAGTAGAACGTCAGAAATACGCCGATATAAGATATCGGAATGACGAAAATAATCGCTAACGGCTGCTTCAACGAATTGAACAGAATACTTGTAATAAAGAAAATGATAGCAATCACAATCAGGAGCAAACGATACTGTTTGTTGGCACCCCCGCCCCATGACCAGTTATCACTTTCCGCTTCCGCCTTATATCCCAGCGGGAGAAGTTTATTAAAACCTTCCAAGTCTTTTTTCAGCAACTTATGTCCCTGTTCCGACGCACCGATATACTCATATTGCAGGCACAGACGATATTGCTGATTCTCCTTTGCCACTTCCTGTGGCATCTGTCCCTTCTCCACTTTAGCCAGTTCTGCCAGTTTATACTCTTTTTCGCCTACACTGAAAGGATCATACTGCATAGCCCATATATCCCGTTGCCCCGATTGCCGGGAAGAGAGTTTGATTCTTTCCGTGCCGTCTTCAGTGACCACAGAACCAATCTCCTGATTCCGTCCATATATCGGTCGGATGGCTGCAAAGAGTTCTCCGGCTCCGACCCCTGCTCCAATCATCCGTCGCTTATCCAGATCAAAATAAAATTCCTGATAATCATCCTTCCACCACGAGAAATTGGAGCCGATCGTCACCTCCCTGATACGACGATGAGACAACAATACCTCTTTTAGTTTGGTAGCCCAGCTATAAAGTTCATCATAATTATATCCGTACATTTTCACCCGGAATGATCCCGCATTCTCGCGCACATTGTTACTGAATCCCTGATCCTGCAATCCATAAATACTCCAGTCTCCTCCTCCCAGTTGGAGTGCCTTGCTGATCATGTTAGCTTTCAGCGTATACGGAAACCCGCTTTTCTGATTTTCCTTGGTGAAATGGATGCTGATAGATGCCCGGCGGGCACTTTCCACCGATGTCTGAAACTGCTTGATCTCCTTGAACTCGCTCAGATAAGTTTCCATCCGCTTGATCAGCGTATTCATCTGTTCAAGCGTACTGCCATTCGGCAAATTGGCGTTGGCATAAAGTACTACCTCCTCATTCCGGGTAAAGTAGCTGCCCTCATATACTTTTTGCACAAACAATCTCAGGCTTCCTCCCAACGCTTTATCCACTATCGGTTTCACCTTTTCCTTATAGGTGGGAGTGCCCAGTGTCTTATTATAAATCTCTGCCCATTTGCCATCCCCATCCACCTTTTCCGGCAACAGAAAGACCGGTAATCCGAATGCCAGCAACAGTAGCAGGCAAACCGCCACTCTCCAGCGGCAAAGCCTCTGTATCAGCCACCTGTAGAAACGACTAAAGTAGACCGGTCCCCTTCGCATCTTCGAACGCAGCCATCTAAAGAAACGGGTATTCCCCATTTTCCATTTTCTCTTCACTCCGGTCAGAGAAGACTTCCTGCGTCGTTTCAACCCGATTTTGTCAATCAAAGAAGGTACAAAGAACAGAGCAACCAATAATGAAACTCCCAGATTAATCATCACCACTGCGGCAAAATCCTGCAGATTCAGACGAATCCTCTCGTCCAGAAAGAAGATGATGACCAACGCTCCCATTGTTGTCAGTGTAGCCGCCAATACAGACATGAACGCCTTCCGGTTTTTACATCGAAGATAATGATCACTCATCACAATCGTATTATCAATCACCAGGTTCAGTGAAACCGTGATACCCGCCAAAGAATATAACTGCATTTCCAGTCCGAAGACATAGTAAAAGATAACGGCTATTGCCATATTCACGGTCAGACTGGTGACAATCAAAAACAGATATTTGGGGCTGAAAGTAATCAGCAGTACAAACAAGAGCAGGATAGCCACCGTCACTCCCGTGCGCAAATAAATCTTGTTCAGCTCGTCATGTATAAACTCTGTAGTATCATAACTGGTATGAATCTCGTATCCTGCCGGAAGCGACAGTCTGATGTCATCCATGCACGCCTGTACCTTTTTGCTCAGTTCCAGCTGATTAGCTGCCTCTTCAGCGACAACAGACAGATAAATCGAATTCAACCCATTGATCCGGTAATAACTCTGAGGCTGCTCTTCCATACGGACGACCTTCACCAGTTCGTCCAAGCGGATGATTCTCCCATCCTTCACTTTCACCTGTATCTGCCCGGCGTCAAACTCCCGGTTATCATGTTCGGGCATCAGCACCAACCGAATCCACTCCTTGCCCGAAGCCGCCTGTTCCACATCATAAGTCCCCAGAAACTCTTTCTGATAATGCAGACCGACTGCCTGACTAATTTCATCCGTACTCACCCCCAACGCACGCAACTGCTCATAATCATACTCCAGACGCCATTCCATCGGTGTGGCTCCGCTGACGTTTATCTTATAGATTCCCGGAAGCTGCGCAAGGCGTGTCTTTATATGTTCCTCCGCATACTTCTGAATCAGACTGGGAGTGGCAGGCGCATTAATCGTGAATGCGATAAAAGGTCCCTGACTTTTCTGCTCCGGACTTGCCATCTGAATGTACGGGTAACTAACTCCCGCCGGCAATTCCGGCCAAGTCTGACGAATGATGGTCGAAGCCTCAAAACGTGCGACAGCCGCATCTGCATGCTTGTCCAGACTCACATTTATACTTCCCCAGCCATTGCCGGAAGTCGAAGATATGCTTTGTATTCCCTTGACACGGGCAAGCATCGCCTCCAGTTTGCTGGTAGCCGTCATCTCCACGACACGCGCCGAAGTCCCTCCCATGCCGAACCATACAGAAAATCCGGGTAAGGTCCGTGACGGATTCAGCTTCACCGGCAGCAACGGAACAAGTGCCAGCCCGACCAACGCCACGCTGATAAAAGCGACAATGAGCGTAAAAGCGGAAGCCTTTGATGACTTTTTAATTTCAGAACCTATATCTTGCATGATTCATTTGTCTATATCCCAAAAGAAATTACTATCTGATCAGTCTCCCTCCATTAAAGTCGAAACGATCCGAAAGAGAAAGCTTCGTAGCAAAATCGAATAAAGTCAGACGACGTATTTTATAATAATTCAGCCAGTAGTTCTGCAAGGCAGAAATGTAGTTGCGCTGCGCCTCCTGCTGCCTGTTGAGCGAAAGCGTCAGACTATTAATATCCGCTTTACCGATAATAAAACGTTGCCTTGTCTCATTATAAGCCAGTATCGCCAGGTCCAGCGCTTCTTCCGCACTGGCAATCAACTGCTGCTGGATATTAAAATCACTCACCGTCATGATGACTTCCTCCTCAATACTGATCTCATCCTGACGTGCCGAAATCTTCACTACATTCAGATTATTCCGTGCCATGTTGTATTTGCCCTTACGAACGCCCCAGTCCAGCAGCGGAATAGATACGCTGACCGCTACCAAGTCCTGCTGCATCGGTTTATGATACACATCTCCGAAGTTTTCCGCCACCTGGTTGAAACCGATACTGGCATTCACGCTGGCATTGAAACGGGATTCCTTCTTTGTTCTGTCCACATTCCGCTCCGCTTCCAGTACATTCTGCTTCAGTTCCAGCAACTGCGGATTATTGCTCCTTCCCCATCTCAAAGCCTCATCCACCGGAATCTCCATCATACTTGGGCGTGAAGGAAGCTCCAGTTCGATCTGGGTATTCTTATCCAGATTCAGAAAAGATGCCAGTGAGAACATTGCCCGTTTCAAGGCGCTTGCCCTATTCTGCAATGTATTCTGTGCATTCACTTTATCCAGCTTTAAAGTCAACAGGTCCGCCTGTGAAATAGCGGCGATCCGGTGCCGTTGCTGTCCGATGCGGTACAAAGTATCCGTAGATGCGAGGTTCTCCTTTGCCAGTTTGTATTCCGCCTGCGCCATCGCCAGCGAAAAGAAATAATTCGTCGCCGTTTCCGAAACCTTTTCCACATTATAAAGAAATTCCTTTTTCACACGCTCGTATTTCAGCGGTTCGATCTTCCGGTCCCATTTGAAAGGATTATACCCGACCAGGCTCTGCGAATAACCGAGCCGTATCGGGACGCTGGTAAACTGCGTCGCACTATTATCCCCGAAATTACGCATATAGGCAAGGTTCGACTCCAGATAGAACGTACCTCCGGTCAAGTCCAGATTTTGACGGACACTTAATCCTCCATAGGCATAATATGACTGTTGCGTACGGTAGACATCCAGGTCCTGTCCCGAATCATAACGTTTCGTGATATCCCGGTTATATTGTGCCGGGGTAAGGTCCATTGTCAGACTCGGCAAACGGTTTGCCCGGTACGTCCGGTATTCCCAATAACCGGACAGATACATATTTTGTGTGCGGAATGACTCCAGCGAACTGTCGTTAGCTAAAGCGATAGTCTGGTTCAAGTCCAGCACCAGACGTTTCTGGGCATATACTGAAGAGAAACATATCCCCGATGCTGCCATCAATACAAAAAGAACGGATGATTTCTTCATAATTCAACATGTTTTTCATTTGGTTTGTGATTCCCGCTTTTTCCCCGATGGATAAACCAGTAAAGCAGCGGTATGATAAAGAGGCTGACCGCCGTACCGATGGACATCGTGCCTATCATGGCGATAGACAACGGCTTTTGCAGTTCCGATCCCATATCCGAGGAGAACAGCAACGGCACCATGGCAAAGATGGTCGTCAGCGAAGTCATGATAATCGGACGCAGACGCCTGCGGCCTGCTTCATGAATAGCTTCCAGCAAAGGAACGCCTGCCTTGCGCAGTTCATTGATCGCATCCAGTTTCAGGATAGAGTCATTGATTACAATACCACAGGTCACAATCAGACCGATGGCAGACATCAGATTCAGCGTATGCCCGCATATCCAGAGCAAGAGTAAGGCAAATGCCACATCAATCGGGATTTCCGCCAGTACCAGCAACGGCTGCAGAAAACTCTCGAACTGTGCGGCAAGAATGAAATACATCAGCAGCAGTGAGATCAACAGGATCACGACCAGTTCATCCAGCATCTCCTTGTTGGAGAAGATACTGCCGGAGAAGCCCGTATCCCAGTCCCCTGTTTCCTCCGCCACCTGTTTCACTTCACGCATCAGCCGGTTCGCATCCTGCACGCCGTAAAAGTCGAACGGGACATACTCGCCATTACGTCCGGAAGTAATACTTTTCAAGTCTTCGGCGGGAGCTACGTTGATCAATTCCCGAAGCGGGATAAAATCGACATTCCCACGGTTGTCCGGTTGCGTCTGCACCAGTGTTTCCTGCAACACCTCGTTCACAGTCTTTTCATCCCCGGCAATGTTGATCGGCAAATATTGCTGATAAGAGTGCAGCATCGTCACACTGTTTTCCCGGAAAGCCGTTTTCAATACCCGATACAGTTCGTTGTAGGAAACACGGTAGAGCAAGAGTTTCTCTTTACTGATACTCAGATTCAACTGGTTTTCGAAGGCGATACCTGTCGGATTGATTCCGGTTTTTCGTCCCAGTTCCTGTTCCACGCTGCGGATTGCTTCCGCTTTGGGGGCTTCCGCTTTATTACGGGTGTAAAATTCCGCCACCACATCCGGTTCACCCGTCACAAAGAGTTTCTCAAAGACCGTTTCCGTCGGAGAGAAAGAGATGACAGACAGCGGATAACGCTCCTTCAGTTTCCTGTATACCGTCTGTTCCAAAGGAGCAATAGCGTCGGAAGTCTCCGTACGGAAATAAAGTTCCGCTTCGGAAGAAGACAGTTCCCTTTCCCGATTGAGGATGAAATCCTGTCTGCCAATAGAGGCTGTTTGCTCCAGTACTTCATCTTTCAGTTCCTTGAAAAGTTCATCCACCCGTCGTTTGTTTTCATCCACATGGATATTCTCATTCCATTCTATCCGGGCGATCAGTTCATTTTCCTCGATATCGGGCATCCGTTCTTTGTCTATAAAGAAAAAGAAGAATACACAAAGCGGAATGGAAATCACACAGAACAGTACACTGAACGTTTTATGGCGGAATACCCAGTCAACACCCGCATCATAGAAGCGGTCCAGCGTGTGATCCTTGATCGGGTTATTAAATTTGAAAGAAAGCCACTTCCATTTCCGGGTGCGGACACCTGTCCGGTAAACCAGCAGATAAAGCACGGGAAGCAGCATGATACCGGTGAGATAAGACACCATTAGTCCTACAGTGACAGAAAAAGCCTGATCAAAGAAAATAGCGCCTGCAATACCGCTCATAAAAATCAGTGGGGCAAAGACAGCAATAGTCGTCAGAGAAGAACTCAGCATGGGGGTGACCACTTCACTGGTTCCCGTCACACAGGCACGGCGCAAGGAGTATCCCCGTTCACGGTATTGCGATATATTCTCGGTCACAATAATCGAACTGTCAATCATCATTCCCAATGCCAGGATCAATCCGGCAAGTGAAATGATATTGAGAGACATATTGCAAAGGTAGAAAAAGACAAAGCTGATCACGATGGATACCACCATACTAAGTCCGATAACCAGCGGAGACTTTACATCTCCCAGAAACAGAACCGCTACCAGACAAATAAAGAGAAAACCAAGAGAGAGATTCTGCTGCAGATTAGAGATGGTATAGTCCAGCAGTTCCGTCTGATTACGGCTGATGCTGAAATCAATCTCCGGGTATACTAACTGAAAATAGGTCATCGTGCCTACCAGCGCCTGCTTCATCTTATCCATGTTCTCATCCGCCTGTTTGATGACGGCAAGGCTCACCGCTCGCTTTCCATTGGACAGGGATACTCCTTTTTCCTTTACGGGTACGACGCTTACTTTGCAGAAGTCTTTTAACTGTACGATGCGGTCGCCCTTACGCAGATAGATATTTTCCACATCCTCCGCCGTACGCAGCAATGTCGAGAATTTAATATTGTATTCATAATACCCGTCTCGCACTGTCATGCTGCCCGGTTCCACATTATTAGAGGATAAAGCCGATTCGATATCTCCAATGGAGAGTCCCATCATGGCGAGCTTGTCCTTGTCGGGCACAATCTGTCCCTGCCGTTCCAAAATTCCGGTCACGTCCACCATGGCAACTTCTTCAAGCTGCTCTATCCGGCGCTTAATGACAGACTCGGCAAACTCACACAATTCAAGGAAGGAGTGCTGTTCCGTAGCTCCGTAAGCACTGTCATTCTTCAGTGTCAGATTCAGATAGAATACGGGAATATCCGTTGCACTCGCTTTGATTACCTTCGGACGTTCCGCCTCTTTCGGAAGATAGTTCATGGCGGCATCTATCTTCTCATTTACCTCGATAAAGGCAAGGTCGGTATTCGTTCCATATTCAAATGACAAGCGGATAATGCCCGCCCCATCTCTCGATTCACTATGAATATCCTTCAGGGTAGAAACTTGAATCAATTGCCCCCTCAAAGGTTTGACAATCGTATTTTCCAATTCCCGGGCAGAGGTATTGGCAGAAGATACCTGTACCGTAATTTCAGGAATAGCGATATCGGGAAGCAGCGATATAGGCAGCGTAGAGTACGTCACTACCCCGATAATGAAACAGGCGGTAAAGGCCATCAATACGGCAATAGGACGCTGTATTAAGAATTTTATCATAGATTCATTATTTAATTCTTAATTATTCATTTTACATCAACTTCCGCTTCATGCGCCAAATTCAAGTTTCCGGTGACGATAACCGTATCTCCTTCCAGCAGACCATCCTCAATACCTTTCTGCGACCTATCGGAGACCACACACTCCGTTGCATTCTCCAATCCTGTATTTACATAATTCCACATAGCCTTGCCCTCTTTCAGGGTAAATACCACTTGTTTGCCGGAACGCAATACGACGGCTGTTTTGGGAATAACCAATTGCTCTCCCAATGAACGGCGGACACTTACCTTTACATTCATACCGCTAAACAGCTTTCCTCCCGCATTTACCGCAGCCTTGACTTTCACCATACCATTGGCATCCACCAACGGATTAATCTCAGAGACACTTCCTTCAAATGCTCCCCCACCGGCATAAGGAGTAATTACCACTTTATCTCCTACCTTGATAAAAGCAAGTTCATTTTCCAGCACCGTGAAATCAGCTTCCATTCCTTTGGAATCAATAATAGTACAGAATGCTTCAGAAGTATTTGCCGGATTATAGGGCTTTGAAAATAAATTGGCTACCACGCCGTCAAAAGGAGCAATCAATGTAGCATGTTCCATCTCTCTTTTCGCCAGTTCATATTGGGATTTAGATTGCTCATAACCACTTTTTACTTTGGCTATTTTCATCGTTTCGACAGGAACTTTATTAAAATCGTCAGGAGAATACCCCTGTCCGATCAGTACGTCTTTCAATTCCAGTTCGGCTTTCAATAAAGCATCTTCAGACTGAGACAATTTCTGCTCCAGACGGAATTTATCCAAATCAGCCAGCTTCTGCCCTTTCTGTACACGATCGCCATTCTTCACATAGATATGGGCGATGACTTCACTGGTTTCAAAGCGTAGATCGGCTTTGCCACGGGCACTGATCTTGCCGTTACTCATTAGTTCGTGATTAAATGCCTTTCTTTTCAGTATTTCTACAGTCACCTCATTTTTAGACATAGGAAGAACGGTGGAAACACCCTTTTCCGATTCATCCTCCATATTTTTCTTGCCGCTACAAGCTGTCATCATAATCAATGCAGAAGACAGACAGATCCATGCTAACTTGTGTTTGTTCATTTTTTATTTTGTTAGTTACACACTCAAAAATACATATTTCTTTCTAAATAAAAAGAGATACAGGATGATTATTTAAATAATACTGCGAAAACAGTAAATCACTCCACAAAATCAAATTCTGATATTTAGAAAACATTATCATTATCAAATTATTTCTTTATAAGTTTCTTCACTTCTTCTCTCATCTCCTTTATTGCAGTAGATTGCACTTTCGGTTCCTTCGTCAATACAATCTGAACCGCCTGTTTTAATTTCTCCAGATGTCGATATTCCGGTTCCACATAAAGTTTCGCTAACAAGTAATACGGATAAATCCGTCCCGGAAGCCGATGAGTAGATCGTATGAAATATTCTTCGGCTTTCTCATATTCTCCTGTAGCCTGATAATTCTTTCCTATTATATTCAGAATCATAGGATCACAACTATGCATCATTGCTTCTTTCAGAACTTCCGTAGAATGATCAT
>ERZ1504955.582-NODE-582-length-13013-cov-4.903689_pt1 | contig 13013 bp, 6 predicted proteins | sample MGYA00574590_ERZ1504955 | MGnify/ENA primary metagenome ERZ1504955 (study PRJEB39906, sample SAMEA3182091) | gut metagenome | biome: human; feature: gut; material: Stool; isolation source: human stools | place: Canada | collected 2013-03-11 ...
AACCTGCTAATTTTTGCTCTTGGTAAATATTTATAAGGAGAGAGGCTAAAGCATGACTTGGCTTCTTTTCTTTTTTTTCTTTATTGGGTAAGTCGTAGACAGAAGATTATACGATAGTAGATACATAGCCGAAGGGGGAATATTTTATTCACAAAAAATGTACTTCTATTATAAAATGTACACGATTTGCACAACTTTTTATTCCACTTTCATCTCCCTACTGGAGTTATGTATGTCGTTTCACTTTGTTCACTTACTTTTCGCCTTCAGCTAACCCCACGGAAATAAGAAAGGACCTCTATATCCCTAGACGAGAACAGAAGCCCTTTCAAAACAAAATAAACCAGACTTTTATTACCATTATTATTCGAGCTTCACACCTCTAATCCAATCGTATAAAATTGCACAGAAATAATTTGATTGGCCATTCTTTTATTTAGATTTTTTATACATATCACAGAAAAATAAAGCGAGAGGAATCTGCTAACTTCTATTGCGTCAGACAACCCCCTATCTTTTTACAAAAAGAGAAATCTAATAATAGAAATCTGTTATTCTAATTTTTTATTATGAGTAAAATACTAGCATTGTTTTTCTTCTTCAAATTCAAAATATTTGTAATATATAGTGTAACCCCGGGAATGATTATTCAGTAACAGCAGCTTTTAGTTATGAAAGTATAGTTTTTCTTAATGAGCAATGTGATAGCAATATATAAAAGTTGTAAAAAAGACGATTTTAGTGAATTTATCCTTACCTTTGTATGTATGGGTTATTATACCTGAACGACAATAAGAGAAACATGCAGATACATAATAAATTCCGATTATAAAACACCTTATTATATTGAATGTATGTCGATATGGAGCAGATTCATAGGAACTAGAAAATCAGAGGAAACCAATAATGTCATCGGTAATCAAATCCATATGTGCCATATGATGCCCTCACGTTATGCCATAGTAGATGTTGAGATTGGTTTAAAGGACCATAAGATTCATGATATTGGTGCACTCCGTCATGATGGTGCAATATATCATAAAACTTCTAAAGAAGAACTATTTGAATTTCTTAATGACGTAAACTATGTCTGTGGACATAATATCATTCATCACGATGCCAGATATCTGTTCACAGATGAAGCATGTCGCTGGCTTCTGGTCGATACACTTTATATCTCACCTTTATTGTTTCCGGAACGTCCTTACCACAAGCTTGTGAAAGATGACAAACTGATAAGTGAGCAGATGAACAATCCGGTAAATGATTGCGAAAAAGCAAAAGATCTGTTATTAGACGAAATAACACGCTGGAATTTATTGCCAAACGAAAAACGCAGGCTATTTGCCTCGTTGTTAAAGGACAAGAAAGAGTTTGAGGGCTTTTTTAGCATGGTGGGAGCGGAATATATCAATGAGGGGGTATCTGAACTAATAAGAAACCTTTACGTAGGGAAAATCTGTCAACATGCAGATCTTGACATGTTGGTCAGGCAACATCCTTGCGAATTGGCATATGCATTGGCTCTAATTGCCACTACCGACTATCGTTCTATTACTCCCGGATGGGTACTCCACAATTATCCCGGAGTGGAATTTGTAATAAAACTCCTGCGTCATACCAGTTGTAACGAAGGCTGTGTTTATTGCAATAGCCAATTGGATGTGCTCCATAACTTAAAAGCATTTTTTGGATATGGACGATTCCGTACATATGAGGGCGAGCCACTTCAAGAGCAAGCTGCCCAGGCCGCGGTGAAAGGTAAGTCATTGTTGGCAATATTCCCTACCGGCGGTGGGAAATCGCTTACTTTCCAATTGCCTGCACTTATGGCAGGCCGTTCTGTACATGGACTTACGGTTGTTATCTCGCCATTGCAGTCGCTGATGAAAGACCAGGTAGATAACCTTGCGGATAGGGGGATTACTGATGCTGTAACCATTAATGGTTTGTTAGACCCTATTACAAGGTCACTGTCAATACAAAGAGTACAAGACGGAGAAGCTTCGCTTTTGTACATATCTCCTGAAATGCTCCGTTCAAAGACCATCGAGAGAATATTGATGGGACGCCACGTTGTGAGGTTTGTGATAGACGAGGCACACTGTTTTTCTTCATGGGGACAGGATTTTAGGGTTGATTATCTTTATATAGGTAAATTTATTAGTGAATACCAGCAAAAGAAAAAATGCAAGGGCCCGATACCTGTGTCTTGTTTCACTGCTACGGCCAAACAAAAAGTAGTGCAAGATATCTGTGATTATTTCAAACATACATTGGATTTAGACTTAGAGTTGTTTGCGTCAACGGCTTCAAGAACGAACCTGCGTTATTCCGTCATATATGCTGAAAGTGACGATGATAAATATTTAAAACTAAGGGAACTTGTGGCTGAATCCGATTGTCCGACAATTGTTTATGTATCACGTACCAAACGTACAGAAGAACTGGCTATCAAATTAACCCGTGATGGTTATAATGCATTACCTTTCAATGGCAGGATGGAACCTGATGAAAAGATTGTAAACCAGGATGCATTCATGAATGATCAAGTACGCATCATTGTGGCAACATCAGCTTTTGGCATGGGAGTCGACAAGAAAGATGTCGGTCTTGTAGTGCATTATGATATATCCGATTCGTTGGAGAATTATGTTCAGGAAGCAGGCAGAGCCGGTCGTGATCCCAGCCTCAGCGCACGTTGCTATGTGCTTTATAGTGACAACGACCTAGACAAGCATTTTATATTATTGAACCAGACGAAGCTAAGTATTAGTGAGATACAACAGATCTGGAAAGCTATAAAAGACCTTACCAGACAACGCATGAAAGTCAGCTGTTCTGCATTGGAAATTGCACGTCAGGCAGGTTGGGACGATTCGGTATCCGATATTGAGACACGTGTTCGGACAGCTTTAGCGGCTTTGGAACAAAATGGATACCTGGTAAGAGGGAGTAATATGCCTCATGTATATGCCACAGGCATTACGGTAAGGAACATCGATGAAGCAAGAAAACGTATATCAGCATCGCTGCTCTTTGGCAGTGACGAAATAGAAAAGGCAGTCCGAATCATTAAATCATTAATATCCCAGAAATATATTGCCAAAGCTCAAGATTCAGAAGCGGAGTCGCGGATTGATTATCTGGCAGACATTTTGGGAATAAGCAAAAGAGAAGTCATATCCGTGGTGGAACGAATGCGACAGGAAGGCATATTAGCCGATAGTAAGGATATATCTGCTTATTTGTTGGATACAGGTGACTCGGAAAGAAAATCACAAATACTCCTTGAACGTTTTGCAAAACTCGAACAATATATCCTTACCCACATTCCTGACGGGTCTTTGCGGATATCATGCAAGCAACTGAATGACAATGCTGTGAATGACGGAATCAATACATCCAAAGAAAAAGATATCCGTACACTACTCTATTTTCTTACCGTTAAGGGATATACTCGCAAGAAAGAGGATGAGGTCCACAATATGGAAATCAGTCGTCTGGCAGATATGGAATTAACTATCAAACGTTTTGAAAGGCGATTGGAGGTGAGCCGTTTTGCCATAGAATGGCTATATAGGCTAACCGCTGATACAGGAAAGGGAATAAGGCCGTTCAATTTTCTGTAGTAGAACTTTTAAATCAAATAAAGTCAACTCCCCAATCTTTTTTTAGTAGGTTTGACAATCTACAGTTGGAAGACGTGGAGGAAGCACTTTTATATCTGTCAAAAATCGGTGCGCTCAAACTCGAAGGCGGCTTCTTGGTCCTTTATAACACCATGAATATACAAAGAATAAAGGATAACAAATCGAGATATAGACAGGATGACTACCGGATGCTTAATGAATTCTACAAGCAGAAGATTCAGCAAGTTCATATTGTGGGTGAATATGCTAATCTGATGGTAAAGGATTATAATTCAGCTTTGCAATATGTTCAGGACTATTTCCAAATGGACTACAAGAAATTTGTCACCAAATATTTTAAAGGAGAAAGAATTAGTGAAATACAGCACAACTTGACACCACAGAAATACAAACAATTGTTTGGTCAGCTGTCCAAACGTCAAATGGAGATTGTTGCCGACAAGGATTCACGTTGCATCGTTGTCGCGGCAGGTCCTGGCAGCGGAAAGACACGTGTACTAGTCCACAAACTCGCATCACTTCTTCTGCTTGAAGATGTAAAACACGAGCAACTTCTGATGCTAACGTTTTCAAGAGCAGCCGCTACAGAATTCAAACAAAGACTTATGGAACTGATAGGCAACGCTGCTCACTTTGTTGAAATAAAGACATTCCACTCCTATTGTTTTGACCTCTTGGGGCGGATAGGAAACCTTGAAGATGCCAAAAATGTCGTAGCAAAAGCTACCGAGATGATTAATCAAGGAGAAGTGGAACCAAACAAAATAGGCAAAACGGTACAGGTCATAGACGAAGCTCAGGACATGGGCGTTGAAGAATATGCACTTGTAAAGGCCCTTATGAATAAAAACGAAGAGATGCGTGTGATAGCAGTAGGCGATGATGACCAAAGCATTTATGAATTCCGTGGGGCCGATTCCGGATATATGTACCAGCTGTCACAGGAGCCCGGCAGCAAGTTGGTCGAGATGACTGAGAATTATCGCAGTGCGCACCAACCAGTTAATTTCGCCAACGAATTTGTGCGAGGTATCAGTAAAAGGATGAAAAGCACACCAATTATCTCAATGAGGGAAGAGGATGGTTGGGTTGGTGTGACACGCCATCAATCAAAGTATATGTTTCAGCCGCTCGTTGAGGAATTGATTCATTATCGGGGGAGCGGTACCTCGTGTGTGCTCACCCAAACGAATGAAGAAGCTGTAATCTTGGTGGCTCTTTTGCGGAAATATGGCATAAACAGCAAGTTGGTACAGTCTATGGATGGTTTTCTTTTCTGGAATATGGCGGAGATGAGGTATTTCTTGAGGTATCTGGACAGACGAGTGAGGATACCTCTAATTCCAGAGGAATTATGGAAAGACGCCAAACATGCAACCTTTTCCGCCTATGACAGGAGTCAAAGTCTGACATATATAAAACGTTGTGTACAACTGTTTGAACAAACCAACAAAACCAAATATTTTAGTGATTTCAAAGAGTTTGTCTTTGAGTCATCAGTGGAAGATTTCTGTGATGTTTCAGGCGCAGATGTTGTGGTATCGACTATTCATAAAGCTAAGGGGAGAGAATTTGATGACGTATATATGCTCATATCTGATAATTATTCGAAAAATGTTCATTTGATGCGCCGGTATTATGTGGGAATGACCCGTGCAAAAAAACGATTGTTTATACATACAAATGGCGATTGCTTTAATCACTTAAGTGTGGGCCAGTACCATATCAGCACAAAAGAGTATGAAATGCCAGAAGAAATAGTTCTCCAACTCTCTCACAAAGATGTTTATTTGGGATTTTTCAAAGAACTTAAGCAAGAGGTATTGGCATTAAAAAGTGGAGATTTTTTAAATTACAACAATTTCGTTTTGTATAACATCCTAACTAAAAAACCGGTAGCGAAGTTGTCACAAAGCATGCAGATTACATTGTCAGAATGGCAAGACAAAGGTTATAAAGTGAAATCCGCATCTGTTCGATTCGTTGTGGCATGGAAGCCCAAAGATGCACCGAAAGACGGACCGGAAATAGCCGTCTTATTGGCAGATTTGCTTCTTTCCTTGTAATCAAAATGTATGACAGTTACTTCTTTCAATAAATAGAACGATGGCCGTATCTCAATTCGAAGTAAAATAATCCAAGCAAAATCTGTCACGAGCAAATTTGAATAAATATAGGGTATCAAATTTCAGGAATAGCATTTGGTCTCAATACCGTATTTTAGAATATTCTAAAATCTAAGGGATTTTTTTTGTTATTACAAAAAAACAATATGTTTTTGTAATATTCTTCGTACATTTTATCCTCTGAAATGTGGCAAATATTTTTTTCTGTCGTATTTTTGCAGTGTAAATATCTATAACATAGATACCAATGGATCAATTTCGATACAAGATAATAGAAGAATCATGGTCTAAAAAAAGGCTTCGTGATTATCTGCTTGTTCTCCGGAAGGAGGACTACCCGGCTTCTGAGCAATACATCCTGTCTTTCTTTGAAAAGTTGTTTGCCCTTCTGGTAACTTCTTATATGAGCCAGGATTTAGAGAGAGGTGATAATTATTTGCAGCGGGCTGCTAATGGATTGAGTAATGAAACTTTATGGAAAACCGCAACAAAAATATCTATGAATGTTCCGGGTGTTTTAGGCAAGAGCGTAACTTTTGTTTCCGTCTATCTGGCCTTGAAGTCTTTCTCCAATTATGTCCGTTGGCGTGATTACAGTCTTACGCATAAAACGATTCTTCCTTTATCCGCATTATTTCCTGAGTTTATCCGGTGTATTATAAGTTTTCCTGTTTATGACAAATATCTTGATTTTATAACCTTGATCTATTCTGCGCATTATTACCTTTATGATGAGGAGTCTCCCTAATTTTCGGATTTTATATTTGATATGCTCCGATCCCGGGATTGTAAGGTGAATGACAGATTATATGATGATTTATGTCATTCGTCTTTTCTCTATGAGATACAGACTGAATTCCGTGATTATTGTGTCAGAAAAAATATAAAGGAGCAGTCTCTCTTTTTAATGGATCCGCCTTCTCCGCAGGAGCCTGTCTCTCCGTCCGGCCCACAACTGGATCCTGCTGCCCCCTCTTCCTGTGGTACTTCAATCAGTAAGAAAGACTATTTCCCCAACCTGTCATTGGATGAGAGGAAGATCCGTATCCTTTATAATGCATTGATAAGGAACGGCTTTATTTCACCTGATACCGATTATTCCGTTTTTCATTTTCGTTTTTCCGGTAAGAGCAAGCCTGTGGAGACATCGCCCGTATGCTGGGACAAGAAAAAGAAGGAGCTTGCTTATCTGATAAAACGTTTGACTCGTAAGGATATTCATGATCCGGATTGTAAAGATGCTACCAGCAACGATGTCTACTCCAAAACTAAAAAGTTCTTTATAGTCAAAGTAGAGAGTGGCGTCCTTCCGATAATCTTAGTGACATGGCTTCTAATTTGAATTTTACGGACAAAGAAACGGTTGATGGCCTGTTGGATGAGCTTTTTGAATGCAGCTGATTGTTTTTTGATCCCCCTTTTTATTTCTGCCGGTTGGAAGGAATGGCCGTTTCTCTTTTTTATAGGGAAGCGTTCATCTTGATGTCTGAGGATACTGTCCGTTGATTCTCTATTTCCCTTTGATACCGCATACCCTTTATCACAGTATGCACAGTTTTGGGTATATTTCTGTTTCTATCCACTTTCTATCGTTCGGATATTGTTTCTATCATCGTGCCCAAATGCTTCTATCGTTTCTATCGGGGGGGATATCGGGGCCTGTAAATGCTTATTTTCGCACACACTAACCAAAAACACAATATATGATGAAAATATTAGATCCGATCAGGATTCTTGAAACCATTGAAAAGCTGGGTGCCAGAAAGAGCATCAAATACGCTTTCATAGGGACAGGTTGCATACTGGTTGTTGTAGTTCCTATTTGTTATGCTATTACGTCCGTCAAATCTCGCGGTAAGAGTAAGGAGCAGAATAATGCATCTGCGAACAAACAGGGGGAAATTAAGTGTACTTCTGAATGTAAGATACGGGGGAAGGATCAGACCCACGCCCATCGTATGGAGGAAAATGCACAAGTTCACGAACATCATATGGAAGAGATTGAAGCCAAGAAAAAGGCTGACATTGAAAAAATGGAAAAACGTGATGAACTTCGTAAGGACAGAGATGCGGAAAAAGCCAATCAGCCCCTTGTCGGTCTCCATTTGAACGGCATACCTGAAAGCTACCACGAAGCTGTGAAAAGCGGTACTGTTCATGTCAGCCAGGAAAGGAGTCTTGGATTCTCCTGGCTGCGGGAGGGGTATGATACCGGTCTTGCCGGTCCGACCGACTGTGGAAAATCAGTTTTCATTATGCAGGTTGCTACGGCTTTGGCGCGAGGTCGTTGTGATGTAAACTTGTCTTCAGAATGGCATGACATACCACCGATGTCGGTTGTCATGTTCTCTCTTGAGCAGAGCAACCATGAGATAAGGGAGTATTATGACTCCGTTATTGATAATTTGTCTACCATCAAATTATATGCCGGAAGCCAGATAACCCCTGCCCATATTATCACTATCATTAAGGAAGAGCTGGAGAAAGCCGGTGGCTTGGGAGTGGTTGTCATTATTGATAACTATACCAAGCTTGAAGGACAGTCGGGTGTCAAAGCCATGAGGCAATTTTGTGCGGATTTGGACTATCTCCGTCGGCTGGGCCTGGAAAAGGGTAAACCTCTGACGCCTCTTAAGGTATGTCATGCCAAGTCTGACTGGAAACTAACCAATCCTTTGACTCCTGCAAGTGTAAGAGGAGACAAGAGGAATGTTTGTTTCACAAACAATTTTCTGTATCTTACATATTGCAAGCTGGGTTCTGATAAGCGTGTACTTGGTTTCATGAAATTGAAGCATGGTAATAAGGAAGCCGTTTCCATATTGGAGTTTGTCGGTACAAAAATAGATCAGTTCCGCTACGTTGGAAAAGGCGGTAAGAAAGATCTTAGTGAACCGGCAGAACCTGCTGAAGAGAGCAGTGGTAATAAAGGTGGCCCGGGTCGGAAATCTAAATATGGTCTTGAGGAGGTCATGGTCTTTTATAATATGGTACAGTCGAAAAAATGTACATACGAAGATGTTAAGAGGGATTATGGTATTTCGAGAAGTGCGATAAGGAAAAGGGTCTATCGTGCCCGTATAGCACATGGTACACATGGGTGATAAAAGATTACAATAGAATGTACAGATAGTGATATTATTTCATGTGTCTTGTTGTCTGTGAAAGGGGAGGACAAATTCAAAGGGGATAAATGTTGTGGATTGTATAAATTGCATACAATCAGAAAGATATAAAAAATAAAGAGATGTGGGTGATTTGTCCCCCCCTTCGTGTCTCGCTTCCGAGTACATGTCAATTTTTCACTGACCGATTTATAGTACGTGATCAATGACACTACTTCGAATGTACAGGTCTCTGCTTTCATTTATCCTACTTCGTCTGCCTGAAAAAACGAAAGGCAACTATTGAAACTTATTCCTTCAACAATTGCATTGTCTTCTCTATCCCCGATACTCACTGAGATCTCATCTTCATCAACTCCCTTTTGTATTATGAGCAACTGGACTCTGCAATATTTCTTTGCATCCAAACTACCCTTTAACCAGTCTACAGGATGCAACATTTTTGTGTCCACGAGAACTACTATTATTATGAAGTGGTTAATTAAATAGTATAGTTCGTAACTTTTATAGAGATGATGGTAGCTCCATCGTATTCGGTTTACAGGAGCCGATTACAAATCACTTTGTGCTGCCTTGATGGAAACCGATAGGTAGTGAGCGACAAATGAAAGTCATCCCAAAAGATGGATAGGTGAGTTATAGGGAGATGAATGAGAATGGACTATTGCTGAAGCATCGTTATTGCGTAAGTAGAAGTCACATCAAAACCAAAATCTAAAAGTAATTTAGGGGTAACTGTTGAGGACACCTGTTTACCAACGCTAGATGTGCGATGTAAATATGGCATGAACCTGTGTAGGCTCTATAAAGGAACGTGAGAAACAGCTATGGAATGCCAAGAGAAAATACTAACGCATTGACATGCAAGATAGAAAGTACTGTTGTTCGTATCTGTGTCGGGTTGTTCTGTAGTAATGATAAAGCTTCTGTAATGGGAGTATACCAACCGAATCATGGCTGGGATGAAGATTAACAGACGAGGAAATTGACGGCTGGTATCCTTGGTGGAAAACTCTTGATGAAAATGGCAATCAGCTGGGTTATGGAAGGATAGCCAAACTGATTGGAGTGAGTAAGAATGATGTGAAAAATGCTTTTAGAAAGTATGAGAAAGAAATCGGATTGAGTTAATACAGATAAGAAGGACACCACACACCGGCGCTCTCCTTTCTCTTTTTTAGGGGTGTAAATGCCACTTTACAGGAGTGTAAATGCTGAATGTATGAGTTTTCGATTAATTCAGCATATTATAACGAATTGCATTGTATATCAATTGCTTATATATGAAAAAAAACTATCTATCTCTTAGAGGGGGTAAAACGTTGCACCTTGAATATGATAATGGGCGTGATGACAATAATTCATCGGCCTTTACACTTCTCTATTCCATGTATAATTTGTTTTTTAAATCTCTCTCTTTTTTAATAGTAAATGCACAGACATACATTTTGCCAAAACAAGAGAAAAGATTGTATGTCATAATGTTCAATTTGAAAAAGTCGAGACTGTCTAACAAGTCTCTTTTTAACGATTTCTCCCTATCAGAACAAGGTGATTTTTTTTCTCGGGTTGTTAGACAGTCTTATTTTTCTAAAGAAGAGTGCTTTACAAATCCTCTTAATATCAAAGTCTTACATGAAAAACTATTTGGTCACCTTGTAAGTTCCGCTTCCATAGTTCTTTGACTTTATCTCTCCGGGAAGAGTTACGGTGGCGGTCACACCCTTAGGAATGGTGAATTTCCAAATCCAGGTGTCTCCTTCATATTTCCAGGCGCTTTTGATGAGTCCGGCGGCGGAACGGTATTCGGCAGTTACGTGTCCCAATCGCTTGTCTGGAATGGGCTTCATAATGATATGCTTGAAGCCGGGGGTAACAGGATCGGCTGCGATGCCGGCAACGGTTTCCCAAATCCATTCACACACACATCCGTAGGCATAATGATTGAAGCTGTTCATGCCGCGTGGTCCCATTCCTTTGTCTATCATATAGCTGTTCCACCGTTCCCAGATGGTGGTAGCTCCATTGTCCACAGAGTACAGCCAGCTTGGATTCTTACGTTGGAAGAGCAGTTCATAGGCAATGTCTTCCATGCCATTCTCCGTGAGGGTAGCCATGAGGATGGATGTGCCCAGGAATCCGGTCTGCAAGCAAAGATCGTGTTGTGCGAAGTTTTCGCGCAGGCGGTCTATCATCTTCGATTTGGCTTCGCCTTCCACAAGTTGGTTCTTCAGGGCGAACAAGGCAGGAGTTTGCATAGTGTTGAGGATGGCGGTTTTGAAGGTGCCGTCCTCGTTGAGGAAGTTCTCTTTGATGTATGCCTTTGCCGAATCAGCCATTTGCTGGTACTTGCCGGCATCGCGACCGGTGGCGGCGGCCATGTCCCGCATCATGAAAGCATCTATCACCCAGTAGGAAGCACTCAAATAGTTCCAGTAGCTGATGGCATCAGGAAGCGGACCTTGGGGAGAAAAAGCCAGTCCGCTGCAGCTTTCCAACGGTTCATAGCTCAACCAGTCGGCCCATTGGTAGTTGCCGTTCTCACTGCAGAGGGTCTCATGGTTATACTTGGTGTCGTTGATATGGTTCATAAACAAGTTCATGGCGTTCCAGTTTTCCTCGATGATTTGCGTATCACCGAATTGTTTCCATACTGTCCAAGGTACGATGATTCCGGCATCGGCCCAACCCAAACGCATTTTCTCATCGCCGTATTGTGCCAATGGAGCCACTCCGGGGAATCCGCCCAAACTGTTCTGGGTATCGCGCATGTCACGCATCCACTTGTGGAAAAACTTCATGGTGTTAGCAAAGAACGTACCAGTTTCTGCAAACACTTGTGTGTCTGCTGTCCATCCCAGTCGCTCGTCTCGCTGCGGACAGTCGGTAGGTATAGACAGGTAGTTGGATAGCTGTCCCCAATAAGTGTTGGAGATGAGCTTGTTCACAAGGTTGTTGCCTGTGGTGATAATGCCGGTCTCCAGTTCCTTTGTGATGGAAGTGACGGGTATGGACTTTAACGACTTGATGGCGACATTTCCGGTGGCAGTTATGGCGACATAGCGGTAGCCGAAGAAGGTGCAGTGAGGATAATAAGTCACATAATTATTTCCGGCAGCAAAGGTGTAATCCAGACGGATGCCGGTGTGGGGGATGCGCAGATTTTCGCGGTGGCAGCTTCCTTCCGGACCGTCCATGCCGCGAATCTTGGCACCATTGCCGTCATTGAGCAACTCTGCGGGAAGGCATGTCAACACTGTTCCCTCGGCAGCTTTGAATACGAAAGAGGGTACACCGGCACAATTTTGTCCGAAGTCCACCACTAATGTCTCTCCCGGACTTACGGTCATCTCCGTGCCCGATGTGAACTCACGGGTGATAATCACCTTACCGAACTCATTCTCCTTCGCTCCTTCTATATTCTTCCAGGCATATGCTCTGACAGGAGCGAGGGCGAGATCTGTGCGCAGGTAGACTTCTGCTCCGTCCGAAGGTAGGATGTCGCCAGAGAATTCGGTATTCTCTTCGGGAATGGAGAGTTCATCCACACATTCGTAGCCCATCGGTTCGCGTGCATCGTACTCTTCTCCGTCAAAGATACCGGCATGTTTCACTGGGCCCGCAATTCCGGCTTTCCAGTTTTTAAGGTCAGTACCGTAGCGCTTCTTGCTTCCGTCAGAAAAAGCCAGTTCCAGAACACCGCGGAAGGCACATTTCTTGCCTATCATACCGTCATGTCCTCCGGGGGTTATGATTTTGTCACCCCACCATCCCGGCGTCACCTGTACGGAGAGCATGTTTTCGGCGTTTGGTTTGGTACGGATGATATCTGTAATATCATAGGTGAAAGAGCGTTTGGTCTTGGCATAGTGTGTGAAACCCGGTTTCAGAAACTCCCTGCCTACAGGTTTCCCATTCACATATAACTGGTAAACTCCTAGTCCAGCGGTCATCCACTTGGCGGAGACAATTTTCTGTTCGTTTCTCACGGTGGATACGAACCAACTCGCGCCATCGGCTGCGCGCCCGTTGTTATGTCCTTTCACTACAGAAGCGTCTACTGCGGAAATCCATTTGGATTCGTTCCAGGCTGATGCTTCCAATGCGTC
>ERZ1504955.583-NODE-583-length-13001-cov-3.750888_pt1 | contig 13001 bp, 10 predicted proteins | sample MGYA00574590_ERZ1504955 | MGnify/ENA primary metagenome ERZ1504955 (study PRJEB39906, sample SAMEA3182091) | gut metagenome | biome: human; feature: gut; material: Stool; isolation source: human stools | place: Canada | collected 2013-03-11 ...
AATAAAGTATTTCAATCTATAATCATTGCGCTCATGAGTGCAATGATTCCCTTCTTCTCATCTTGCAGTGATGATGATTCGGTTAATGAATGGGATATGAGTTACGTTTCTTTATTACCGGCAGATTATTTGCAGCCGACTCCTTCATTCACACTGAAACATGTTGAAGAAGAAGGTATTGAAGGCAGTGTTGAGTTTCAGTTTATGGCTACAACACAAAAAGCCATTGCTCAGGATATAAATGTGCGCTACAGTGTTACTTGTGATGGAATTGATGCAGACAAGATCAATCTGAGTGATAAAAATCTAGTGATAAAAGGTGGTTCTACAGCCTCAGAGCCGATTACCTTAAGTATTACAGACTGGAAGTATCTGGAAAGCACCAAAGAAGCCCTTGACTATACGTTGAAAATCAAGATCACAGATATTGAGTCTACATCGTCGGAAGTCGCAAATGCAGCATATTATCAGGAAATCATCCTGAAAATCTCTAAAACTGCAGAAAAGAAAAAAGAAAGTGTATTGCTGACCAATGCCAAAGACTGGATATTCACCTTTATGGAAGGAGTAGAAAATGCAGAATCAAACTCCGTTGCAGGAACAGGAAGCAATGACGTTGCCACGAATGGAGTACCTTTTTGGCTGACAGTTGACTTTAAAGAAGTAAAAACAGTCACAGGTATTCAAACTACCCATTGGGGAGCCGGATATGCTCCTTCAAAAGTGGAAATATTCTCCTCTGAAAATGGAGACAAGTGGACGTCTATCGGACAATGGGACACGAAAGGAAGAAACCAAACCATCACTTTTGATGAACGGATTAAGACACGTTACCTGAAATATCAGATGGTTACTGTTCCCAGCCGTGTAGATATCACAAAATTCTATATCTATGCATGGGAATAAACATGTGGAATAAGTTTTCCATCAATTAAAAAACAGACAAGAGCAAACTTACAAGGAAAATGTATAAGTTTGCTCTTGTTTTATATAGAGCTAAAATCAACCTTTGACAAACATAAATTAGATAAAATGAGAAAACATCATCTATTAGGAGCTATTCTTTTATGCGGTGGGTTATTTTCCTGTTCTTCAGAAGTCATCCAACAGGCAAATTATGAAATCATTCCTCTGCCCCAGGAAATCAAAATCAGTACTGGTAATTTTGTACTGAACGACCGGACTTCTATTGTTTATCCGAAAGGCAACGATGAAATGCAGCAAAATGCCAACCTACTGGCGACATACATTCGTCAGATGTCCGGCAAAAAGCTGAAAGTTATCGATGAACAGATTACATCGAACGTTATTACATTAACAACGGGACTGAATACAGACAATGCTGAAGCATACCAGTTGAAAGTAACTCCGGATAATATAATTATTAGGGGAGCCTCAGAAGCTGGTACTTTTTATGGTATACAGACATTACGAAAGTCACTTCCGGCAACAAACAAAGGAGATATAAGCCTTCCTGGTGTCGAAATTAACGACTATCCACGTTTCTCCTATCGCGGAGTACATTTAGACGTTTCACGCCACTTCTTCCCTATCGACTCCATTAAACGTTTCATTGATATGATGGCCTTACATAATATCAATCGTCTGCACTGGCATCTGACAGATGATCAGGGATGGAGAATCGAAATAAAAAAACGTCCGGAACTCACGACTATAGGTTCCAAACGTTCAGCAACAGTCATCGGGCACAATTCCGGAGAATACGACGACGTTCCCTATAGTGGATTTTACACACAAGACGAAGCCAAAGATATTGTAAGATATGCCCAAGAACGCCATATCACGGTAATACCGGAAATAGATCTTCCGGGGCACATGCAAGCCGCACTTGCTGCTTATCCCGAATTGGGTTGTACAGGCGGTCCTTATGAAGTATGGAAAATGTGGGGAGTATCGGAGGACGTGTTATGTGCGGGAAATGACAAGACTCTGCTATTTATAGAAGACGTTTTAAGTGAAATGGTAGATATCTTCCCTTCCGAATATATTCACGTTGGCGGAGATGAATGCCCGAAGATACGCTGGGAAAAGTGTCCAAAATGTCAGGCACGTATCAAAGAACTAAGATTGAAAGCCGATAAAAATCATACAGCCGAACAGAAACTACAGAGTTACATCATCAATTATGCGGAGCAGTTCCTTAACGGTAAAGGACGTCGGATCATCGGCTGGGAAGAGATACTGGAGGGAGGATTGGCACCTAATGCCACTGTCATGTCATGGAGAGGTATAGAAGGAGGAATTGAAGCTGTAAAACACAAACACGACGCGATCATGACTCCCAGTTTATTCCTGTACTTCGACTACTATCAGACCATGGATACAGACAATGAACCACCTGCCATTGGCGGATATGTACCTTTGGAAAAAGTATATAGCTACGAACCGGTACCTCAGACACTCACTTCCGAAGAAGCAAAATACATCGTAGGAGTACAAGCCAATTTATGGACGGAATATATTCCTACTTACAGCCAAGTAGAATATATGGAATTACCCCGTATGGCTGCATTATCAGAAGTACAATGGACTATGCCGGAGAAGAAAGACTATGCAGATTTCCTGAAACGATTGCCCGGACTGATTACCATCTATGATCTGAACTACTATAATTATGCCAAACATATTTTTCAAGTAAAATCCCAATACATTCCTGACACAAAAGCCAATATACTGAATGTGGTCCTATCTACTATTGATAATGCTCCGATTTATTATACCCTCGATGGCAATGAGCCTACTGCCGGTTCCAACGTATATACAGATACGTTGAGAATTAATCAAAGCTGCACATTGAAAGCAATCACCATCCGTCCAAACGGTACAAGTACAGTGTTGAAAGAGGAAGTTAAATTCAATAAAGCTACTATGAAGCCAGTAACGATGCTACAGCCCATCAATGAAAAGTATAAATTCGAAGGAAAAAACACACTAATTGACGGGTTGGCAGGCAGCAGAAATTATCGTACCGGACGATGGATTGCATTCTATCAGAATGACCTTGAAGCAGTAATTGATTTACAGCAGGAGACTCCGATAAGCAAAGCATGGGTACGCACTTATGCCGAAATAGGAGAAGAAATTCTCGATTTGCGCAAACTTTCCGTAGCCATATCAAACGATGGGAAAGGATACAAAGATATAAAATCTGAAGTTTACCCTGTTGCCAGTAAGGAAGATAGAAATGGTATTTATACCCATGAACTATCTTTTGATACAGTGCAGGCACATTATGTGAAAATAACAGCCCGACCGGAATATGACATACCGACATGGCACTGGGGAAAAGGAAGACCCGCATTTATATTCGTAGATGAAATAGGGTTGGAATAAAACCTAAGAAAAGAGTTGCTGTTAAAGGATCTCCGATAAGTTCAAATAAAAAAGGTATGCCATTCAGCGACATACCTTTTTTAAACATTCTCTCTATATCTCTTTATTTTTTAGACAATCGAATAATCCGCCCTTCCTTCTTATAACTGAAGTGATTTGTATGCATCAACACATTCAATATCTCGTCTGGAAGATTATCTGTAGAAAATTCGCCGGTAAAACGTTCAACCTTCAAACTCTCGTCATCATACACAAACTTCAAATCATACAGTTTCTCCATGATATTTGTAATCTCCAGCAATGAATGCTGCTTGAATTTCAGCTTTCCGTTAATCCAGAGCAGAACTTCAGTCGGCTCGGCATATTCTATCAATTCAGCCTGATAAGTTGTTGTATTAATGTTCAACGTTTGTCCCGGCTTCAGCAAGTATCCATTATTTACGGTTCGCGGAGATTCCATTCTTACAGAACCTTGCAACAAAGTAGTCACTACCCTATCCTCTTCTTCACGTGCCCGTACATTAAACTTTGTACCCAACACACAGGTCTTAATATGCTTAGTATTAACAATGAAAGGAGCATGCTTATCACGAGCCACCTCAAAATAAGCTTCACCCGACAAATCAATCTGACGATCCGTACTCCAGAAAGAATTACGGTAAATAAGCTTCGTAGATGCATTCAGCCAAACCTTACTACCGTCCGGAAGTACTGTTTGCGCTCTCTGTCCGCCGGTAGTCATCACTGTATAATCAGAAAGTTTATTGGAAAGCAATCCCCACGCAATTCCACCTGCGAAAACAAGACCTGCCAGAAAAGCGGCTGCCGCGGACGCATAACGTCCCCATCGAACCGATATACTTCTTCGCTTGGCTTTTTTCTCCTTTTCACGTACGAGCGACTTAAACTTCGTCAATGAAGCTTCTGTGTCTACAGCATCCATCACTGCCATACGGTCGCCTACAAAAAGGGTATAATAAAGTTGCTCTAGTATTTGTCGGTTTTCCGGTGCTTCTTCACACCACAATTCTACCTGCCGACATTCTTCGTCATTGCTTCCTCCCCGCAAGTAGTTCACCAAGATAGATTCATCCATGTTCAATCATCCTTTTACTATAAAAAAATATAATACCTCTGTTATTAATACAGTTGACAGCGCAAAGATACTAAACTAAAAAAGAAAAAAATATTTTCTCCCGTTTTATTTCGTTTCTTTCATTGCTTTCATTATTTTTGCTCTGCATAAAAAATAATGAAGAATGCAACAACCTCCTATATACCTAGATATTAACAATAATAAATCTATCATCACCGCCTTAAAGGCAGGCGAAGAATATGTATTCGACGCCGTCTACAGGCACTATTTCAGTAGATTATGTGCTTTTTGTTCGCAATATGTCAGCGAACAAGAGGAGATTGAGGAGATTGTACAGGACACAATGATGTGGTTATGGGAAAACCGTTGTAGCCTTCTAGAAGAGCTGACATTGAAAACGCTTCTTTTTACTATCGTGAAAAACAAGGCCCTGAACCGTATTTCGCATTTTGAAATCAAGCGTAAGGTACATCAGGAAATTACAGAGAAATACGAGAAAGAATTCGATAATCCTGACTTTTATCTGGAAAATGAGTTATTCCGTCTTTATGAGAATGCCTTGAAGCAACTTCCCAAAGATTATCGTGAAGCATACGAAATGAATCGTAGTCACCGGTTGACTCATAAAGAAATTGCAGAGAAGTTGAACGTCTCTCCCCAAACAGTCAACTATCGTATCGGACAAGCATTAAAGCTGTTACGTATTGCCTTAAAAGACTATTTGCCTTTATTCATTCTTTATTTCGGGCCTAATATATTCAAACAATCATGAAACAATTCATACTAAAAGCATGAGCGAACTCCTAGTCTATAAAGCCTCGGCAGGTTCAGGCAAAACCTTTACCCTCGCCGTAGAATATATAAAATTGCTGATACTTAATCCACGCGCCTATCGGCAGATACTCGCCGTTACCTTTACCAATAAGGCGACAGCTGAAATGAAGGAACGTATCCTTAGCCAACTATACGGTATTCAGATCGATGATAAAGATTCCGAAGCCTACTTGAACCGTATCAAAGAAGAAACAGGAAAAACAGAACTGGAAATACGGGAAGCGGCAGGAATTGCTCTCGGATTTATGCTGCATGATTACAGCCGTTTCCGCGTAGAGACCATTGACTCTTTCTTTCAGTCCGTCATGCGCAATCTGGCACGCGAACTGGAACTCAGTCCGAATTTAAACATCGAACTGAACAACGCAGAAGTACTCAGCGATGCAGTGGATAGCATGATTGAGAAATTAGGTCCTACCTCTCCTGTCCTCGCGTGGCTGTTGGACTACATTAATGAACGAATAGCCGATGACAAACGTTGGAATGTATCGGATGAAGTCAAAAACTTTGGACGTAACATCTTCGATGAAGGATATATAGAAAAAGGAGAAGGTCTTCGTCAACGCCTCCGTAATCCGGATACTATCAAAGAATACCGCAAGCAACTGAAAGCTCTTGAAACAGAGATACTGGAGCAGATGAAAGGATTCTACGAGCAGTTTGAAGGAGAGTTAGAAGGGCACGCCCTGACTGCCGATGAATTAAAAAACGGTTCACGGGGAATAGGCAGTTATTTCCGCAAATTGAATAATGGCATTCTAAGCAATGACATTCGTAACGCGACTGTTGAGAAATGTCTGGATGACGCCAAGAACTGGGCGACAAAAACCTCTCCCCGTTATACCGATATTATAGATCTGGCAAATTCCAGTTTGATACAGATACTGGAAGATGCAGAAAAACTACGTTCTAAAAACAATCTTTTATTAAACAGTTGCCGGTTATCCTTGCAACATCTCAACAAAGTGCAGCTGCTCGCCAATATCGATGAGGAGGTACGCCAACTGAACCATGACAACAACCGATTCCTTCTGTCAGATACCAATGCCTTGTTACATCAACTGGTCAAAGATGGAGATTCTTCCTTCGTATTCGAGAAGATAGGAACCAACATCCGCAATGTCATGATTGACGAGTTTCAGGATACCAGCCGAATGCAATGGGGAAACTTCAAGCTACTGTTGCTTGAAGGTCTTTCACAAGGAGCAGACAGCCTGATAGTAGGAGATGTCAAACAGTCAATCTATCGCTGGCGAAACGGTGACTGGGGAATTCTTAATGGTCTGAATGACCGCATTGAGCACTTTCCTATTAAAGTAAAAACACTGGCTACCAACCGAAGAAGTGAAACCAATGTCATCCGATTCAACAATCATATATTTACTGCCGCTGTAGATTACCTGAACGGTGTCTACAAACAACAATTGGGCAAAGATTGCGATGACTTACAAAAGGCTTATGCCGATGTTGTACAAGAATCCCCCCGAAGTATGCAAAAGGGATATGTCAAAGCTACTTTTCTGGAACCGGACGAAACACACGACTACATCGAACAGACATTAATTAGTCTGGGGGAAGAAGTAGAACACTTACTCTCTTCCGGTATACGACTGAATGACATAGCGATCCTTGTACGAAAGAACAAAAGTATTCCCCGTATCGCAGACTATTTCGACAAAGAGTTACATTATAAAATCGTATCAGACGAAGCCTTTCGCCTCGATGCCTCTCTCGCCATCTGTATGATGATAGACGCATTGCGTTATCTGTCCGATGAAAACAATAAGATAGCCCGGGCCCAACTGGCAATAGCCTACCAAAATGAAGTTTTGCAGAAGAATATGGACTGGAATACGCTCCTGCTTCTTCCAATAGAGAACTATCTGCCATCCGTATTTCTCGAAAAGCAAAGAGAACTCCGTTTCATGCCTCTCTACGAATTACTGGAAGAACTATTCAGCATCTTCGAGATGGGGCACATCAAAGAACAAGATGCCTATCTGTTTGCCTTCTTCGATGCCGTGACGGATTATTTGCAAAGTAATTCCTCTGAGCTTGACAGTTTCATCCGCTACTGGGACGAGACACTATGCAGCAAAACTATTCCCAGCGGTGAAGTGGAAGGTATCCGGATCTTCTCCATCCACAAATCCAAAGGATTGGAATTTCATACAGTACTCCTCCCTTTCTGCGATTGGAAACTGGAAAATGAAACGAATAACCAACTGGTATGGTGTGCTCCTCAAGAGGCTCCGTTTAATGACATGGACATCCTTCCAATCAATTACTCGACACAAATGGCCGAGTCCATTTACGGGAACGATTATTTGCAGGAACGTCTTCAACTGTGGGTGGACAATCTCAACTTGCTTTATGTAGCCTTTACCCGTGCCGGAAAGAATCTTATCATATGGAGTAAAAAAGGTCAAAAAGGCACCATGTCCGAACTGTTAGCCAATACGCTGCCTGTAGTTGCCCTCAAAGAAGGTACTGATTGGGAAGAAGATTGTTATGAGCAAGGAGAACTATGTCCTTCGGAAGAAGAAAAAGCAAAAACTTCGACTAACAAACTAACTCAAAAACCTGAGAAATTACCCGTCCGCATGGAATCTATGCGTCATGATATTGAATTCCGGCAATCCAACCGTTCCGCTGATTTCATTCAGGGAATCGAAGAAGAAGAATCGGACGACCGTTTTATCAACCGGGGGCGTATGCTGCACACACTATTTTCCGCCATTGAAACGGCAGAAGACATTGATCCGGCTATCGAACGTCTGATTTTCGAAGGGGTCATCGGCAGCAACGAAAAAGCAGAAGAAATACGTGAAGTGGCTCACAAAGCTTTTTCTTCTCCGGAAATTCAAGACTGGTATTCAGGGGAATGGACCTTGTTTAACGAATGTGCTATCATTTACAAAGAAAAAGGGGCTTTACAGACCCGACGTCCTGACCGTGTAATGATGAAAGACGAACAAGTAGTGGTAGTTGACTTCAAATTCGGAAAAGAAAACCTCCAATACAATAAACAGGTTAAAGGGTACATGCAGTTACTCACTAAGATGGGATATAAAAATATCACAGGCTATCTGTGGTATGTGGATGAAGGACTAATTGTAAAAGTGAAATAATGAAGACGGCACCGCTCATAGGAATCAGTCGTCATCGGCTCACTACTGATGGTGAGGGAGTTACTACACTTGTGGCTTTCCATGGTTGTCCATTGCGTTGTAAGTATTGCCTCAATCCGCAATCTCTGCATTCGGAAGGCATATGGAAGCACTATGACTGCATGCAACTTTATGAGGAAGTCAGACTGGATGAATTATACTTTCTCGCCACTCATGGAGGAATCACTTTCGGAGGTGGAGAACCTTGTTTGCAAAGTGATTTTATTTATGAATTCCGTCAGCTCTGTGGACAGGAATGGCAACTTTCCGTAGAATCATCACTCAATGTACCACAAGAGAATATAGAGAAACTATTACCTGTCATTGATTATTATATCATCGATATCAAGGACATCAATAATGATATATACCAGCAATACACCGGAAAAGAAAATGAAAAGGTGCTGAATAATCTTCATTATTTAATTGAGCATGGAAAAAATGAGCAAATCATTGTTCGTACCCCCATCATTCCCGTGTATAATTCAGAGAGTGACGTAGACAACAGTATCCGTCTTCTAAAAGAAATGGGTATCACCCAGTTCGATCGGTTTACATATAAAACACTTAATACTTACCAGCCATGAAACGAGGAAAACAAACCTGCAAGATATTAAAGGATATCCGCAGACAAATAGCAGAAGCCAACGATATTGAGTTCATTACTTCCGAGTGTCAATATCAAGGAGATTGTCTGGGCACATGTCCCAAATGCGAAGCAGAAGTACGCTATTTAGAGCAACAACTGGAACGTAAACGGATGGCCGGGAAAGCTATAACTATATTAGGGATATCTGCCGGCTTGGTAGCAATGGCACCGATGACTTCCTGTAGTAGTTCCCCTAATAAAGGAAGTAATCAGGAAACTATCAGTGACTCCGCCAATACAAGTGTAATGTTTGGAGAAGTATGCCCGACTCCTATAGAGGATACTATACCTATGGTAGAGAGAGATACAGTAAACAAACAAGAATTACCTGAGCTACCCCAAGAACAGGGATTAATTGAGATCACTCCTATATCAGGCGATATAATAACAGTAAAAGACTCGCTTGCCGACGTATTGGAAGTGGCTGCTGTCATGCCCGAATTTCCCGGAGGAGCACAAGAACTGATGAAGTTTATCACTAAAAATATAAATTATCCGAAAGAAATAGCTCAAGGAGAATTGGGCGCTCAAGGTCGCGTCATCGTTCAATTTATCGTTGATAAAGAAGGAAATATTATTCAGCCTAAAGTGGTGCGTGGTGTAGATCCCTATTTAGACAAAGAAGCATTACGCATTGTCGGTCTTATGCCTAAATGGAAACCGGGAGAGCTGGATGACGGAACGAAAGTTGCCGTCCGATTCACAATTCCCGTAATGTTCAGGCTACAATAAACAAATATATAAGCTAGAAAATCTATAATTGATATGCAATCATTTCTCCAACTAGTCGCTCACGATTTATATGCCAAGATAGGAAACGACTTATCTCGTACAGTACTCGTATTCCCTAATAAACGTGCCAACTTATTCTTCAACGAATATTTCGCAGGAGAATCCGATCAACCCATCTGGTCACCTGCTGCAATGAGTATCAGCGACCTGTTCCGGAAGTTATCTGTGCAGAAAGCCGGTGATCCTATCCGACTGGTCTGCGAACTATATAAAGTATTCCGCGAAGAGACAGAAAGCCAGGAAACGCTGGACGATTTCTATTTTTGGGGCGAACTGCTGATCAGTGATTTCGACGACGTAGACAAAAATCTCGTTGATGCGGATAAACTTTTCAGCAATTTACAGGACCTGAAGAATCTGATGGACGATTACGAGTTTCTTGATAAAGAACAGGAAGAGGCGATCCGGCAGTTCTTCCAAAATTTCTCTATCGAACGCCGGACAGTGCTGAAAGAGAAATTCATCTCCCTTTGGGACAAACTAGGCACCATCTACCACCGTTACCGTGAAAACTTAGCGGAACTGGGAATAGCCTATGAAGGCATGCTCTACCGCAATGTAATCGAGCAACTGGATACCACCCAATTGAAATACGACAAATATATCTTTGTCGGCTTCAATGTACTCAATAAAGTAGAGACAAAATTCTTCCAACTATACAAGATGCAGATAAAGCCATGTTCTATTGGGATTACGATATTTTCTACACCAAGCAGATTACCAAACACGAAGCCGGAGAATTCATCAACCGTAACCTGAAACTATTTCCGAATGAATTACCCGAAAGTTGTTTCGACACTTTGCGAAAACCGAAAAATATACGCTACATCTCCGCTTCTACTGAAAATGCACAAGCCCGCTTTCTTCCTGAATGGGCACATAACACTCTTTCCACTACCAACGAAGAGAAAGAGAACGCCGTTGTGCTCTGCAATGAAGCTCTGCTGCTTCCCGTACTCCATTCCATTCCACAAGAAGTGAAGAACGTCAACATCACGATGGGTTTCCCGCTGGCACAAACTCCGGTATACAGTTTTATCAATGCCGCTATGGAATTACAAACCAACGGCTACCGCAGCGATACCGGACGCTTCACCTACGAAACCGTATCTGCTATACTGAAGCACCCTTATACCCGGCAGCTATCCATCAATGCCGAACCTTTAGAACGGGAACTGACCAAGACCAACCGCTTCTACCCGCTCCCTTCGGAACTGAAGATGGATGACTTTCTGGCAAAGCTCTTTACTCCTCGAAACGGCATCAAAGAGTTATGCGATTATTTGACGGAATTAGTCAAAGAAATCTCCCTTCTCTATCGGGAAGAAAGCGAGTATAGCGATATCTTCAACCAACTATACCGGGAATCACTTTTCAAGAGCTATACTACTATCAATCGTCTCTATAGCCTGATAGAAAGCGGAGAACTGAACATACGTACCGACACGTTAAGACGCTTGATCAGCAAGGTTCTGACCGCTTCCAACATTCCTTTCCATGGAGAACCTGCCATTGGCATGCAAGTCATGGGAGTACTGGAAACCCGTAACCTTGATTTCCGCAATATAATCCTTCTTTCGCTCAACGAAGGGCAGCTACCGAAATCCGGAGGAGACTCTTCTTTTATCCCCTACAACCTTCGGAAAGCTTTCGGCATGACCACCATCGAACATAAGAATGCAGTCTACGCCTATTATTTCTACCGACTGATACAACGGGCGGAAAACATTACTTTGCTCTATAACACTTCTTCCAATGGACTGAATCGTGGAGAAGAATCCCGTTTCATGCTTCAACTACTGGTAGAAGGGCCTCACAAAATTGTCCGTGAGTATCTCGAAGCCGGACAATCTCCTCAAAGCACAACAGATATCAGTATAGAGAAAACTCCCGAAGTATTCGAACGACTACGCAGTGCCTATGATTGTTCAAGTCCTCAATCATATATACTTTCTCCTTCAGCCCTCAACGCCTATCTCGATTGCCGGCTGAAATTCTACTACCGTTATGTAGCCAAATTAAAAGCACCGGACGAAGTCAGTGCGGAAATCGACTCCGCATTGTTTGGAACGATCTTCCATCTCTCCGCCCAATTAGCTTACACAGACCTGACCGCTAATGGGAGAATGATACAAAAAGAAGATTTGGAACGCCTGCTACGCAACGAAGTCAAACTGCAAAACTATGTGGATCTGGCTTTCAAGCAAGAACTCTTTAAGGTTCCGGCAGAAGAAAAACCCGAATACAATGGTGTGCAGCTCATCAATTCCAAAGTGATTGTTTCCTATCTGAAACAACTACTGAGAAATGACCTGCAATACGCTCCCTTTGAAATGGTCGCTATGGAAAAGCCAGTTGCCGAGAAAATAACGATCCAAACCGGACAAGGTCCCATCACCCTTCGTCTAGGGGGAACTGTTGACCGCATAGATGCCAAAGACACTACTCTGCGTATCGTAGACTATAAAACCGGAGGAAGTCCCAAGACACCTGCCAACATTGAACAACTGTTTACTCCATCAGAAAGTCGTCCCAACTACATTTTCCAGACTTTTCTGTATGCTGCTATTATGAGCCGGCAGCAATCTCTGAAAGTAGCTCCTTCCCTTCTTTATATCCATCGGGCTGCTTCTGAAAGCTATTCGCCGGTCATTGAAATGGGAGAACCTCGCCAACCGAAAATCCCGGTCAGCAACTTTGCCTTTTTTGAGGATGAATTCCGCGAACATCTGCAAAGACTATTAGAAGAAATATTCGATAAGAATGAGCCTTTCACACAGACAGAAGATACTAAAAAATGTGCTTATTGTGATTTCAAGGCAATCTGTAAAAGATAAAGCCATTCAGCATTCAGCCTTTTCAGTATCTCTCGCAAATGCCCTGACAGAAGGGGATAGCGGCTGAAGGCACTATATTATAACCTGTCTCTGATAGGCTCTGAGAAGGGGGAGCGATTTCAGCCCTTTCAGTCGGGAAGACTCAAAGTTCAGAGGCTAATAATTTCTGACTCAATAGAGCCTGTGTTTACCTCAAACAGAGGTTCTATTGGGAACAAACAGAGCCTCTGTTTGAGGTAAACAGACCCTCTTTTTTTTCTGAACTATAG
>ERZ1504955.640-NODE-640-length-12039-cov-3.732059_pt1 | contig 12039 bp, 10 predicted proteins | sample MGYA00574590_ERZ1504955 | MGnify/ENA primary metagenome ERZ1504955 (study PRJEB39906, sample SAMEA3182091) | gut metagenome | biome: human; feature: gut; material: Stool; isolation source: human stools | place: Canada | collected 2013-03-11 ...
CCTCTCTATTCGTCGGCAGCGTCAGATGTGTATAAGAGACAGGAGTATAGCTAATCCAGCCGGTTAGCCGCCCTCTGTTTTTAGATACATAGAATTCCGCTCCATAGGCCTTTGAATAACCTGTGTTCAACTGTGTTTCTATCTGATTATTTAAAAAGATATTTGCATTATCTACAAAATCAACGATATGATCCGTCTTTCTATAATAAGTCTCCAGAGAAAATGTATACATTCCTTTTTCCAGACTTTTCTCATACCCTAAAGCCACTTGTTTCATCACTGCAGGTTTCAGTTGTCTATTAGCAGGTACCCACATATCTGAAGGAATACCGACAGAGGAATTAGACAACATATGCAGGTTTTGTGAAGACTGCGTGAAAGCTGCATGCAAACGGTTCCCGGTTCCGGGAGAGTAGGACAACTCAGCTCTCGGTTCAGGCATTATGTAACCCTTTTGCTTGAGTTCTCCCACTTTAGGAGTATAAAAAACGGGGAAACGAATTCCTCCACTCAGCCGCCATACTGATGAAATCTTATAGGTTGCTTCTCCATAGGCTGCCATATCCAACAGGGACCGCCTATCCATTCGATAAGGAACCACATTACTAAAGTCTCCCCAGCTACTAATACTCCCAGGCATTGTGGTAAATACATGCGCAGAGAGACCACTCCTGATATGCAGTACATTGTTAACAGCATAATCTGCATCATATTTCAATTGATAAGATTGGATATTCGATTTCCATAAGAACTTCATTCCATCTGTTATTGATTTATAGCGATAATAATAATTGCTAAAAATAGCACTGAAGTTTCCCGACAACCGATCTGTCCAAACATGATTCCATCGGAATGTAGCAGTAGTATTTCCCCAATTCATACCATAACTGCGTACCAGTTGATTAAAAAAAGTATGATCGCCGCCATTATATACTGAAAAGAAAATCCGGTTCCGGTCATTTAATGTAGAATTAATTTTGGCGTTCACATCATAAAAGCTCATTTTAGTACCACGAAACTGTTTCAGTACGTTAAGTACAGCTCCCGGATAAGCAAACCTACCAGCTACCAGGTAAGATGTTTTCCCTTTCTTTATCGGACCTTCCAACTGGATTTTGGAGGCGACAACTCCAATTGTAGCACTCCGGTGTTTCTCCTGATTGTTTCCTTCGCGCATTTTGACATCAATAACAGACGAAGTTCTTCCACCATACTTCAATGGAAAATAAGATTTATAAAGACTCACTTGCTGTATAGCGTCATTATTGAACACAGAAAAGAAAGACAATGCATGATTCGGGTTATAAACCATTGCCTCATCCAGCAATATCAAGTTACCCCATTGATTACTCCCTCGAACAGATATATTATTGGAACCTTCATTGCCACTAATGACTCCCGGAAGATATTGTAATGACTTCAATACATCAGGTTCACTCCCTAAAGTGGGAAGTGCCTGAATATCTTTCTGGTTCAATGTCAACTGTCCTCCTGCTTTCTGATTTCCCATTACCTCTACATCACTTAGTTGATAGTTATCGGGCATCAAAGCAAAATTATGAACCGAATTTGCAGTCAGAGTCAACGTATCCATTTGGGTTACATAGCCCAGCATCGAACATCTTAAGACACAACGTCCACCTTTAATACGAATGGAATATAGCCCATACGTATTGGCAGCTACTCCTGTTCTCGACATCAGGTCTCCAATGTTAGCATCCGAGAGCACTTCTCCGGTTTTTCTGTCGGTCACACGACCTCTGACAGTAATCGTCTGAGCATTACATATGGTGAAATTTCCACAGCAGGATAATATAAATAATAACAGGTATTTTTCCATCAAATCCTATGTTTCTTATAAAAATAGATTTCAGAGATAGCACTGACACGGAATATTCCATAAGCACCATTATCAATGTTACTTTTTACAGAGGTCGGACGCGGAGAGAAAGTTCCACCATCCGAACGTATTTGCTTAATCATTTGATCAAACACCTGATAGCAATTTTCAGATATGGACTGCATTTTTATCCAAATGGAATCACTTACAGGATAGCTAAACCCCGGACGATTAGGGAGTACAAACTGCTCTCCCTCGCTCACAACATAGTCTATCACATTTTCCGCCAAATATTCATCATCCAAAATAGAATATGGCCAACCGGCACTATTCGTTGTTCCATAATATAGATTATAAACAGATGCGACACGAAGCACTTTTGAAGAACAAAAATCTGTTTTAAGCAAATAATAGTTATGCTCTTCAGGAGGATTATAAAAACTGATACATGGAGTTTCATTAGGTTCACCTTCTCCAGTATCAATACGTTTCATTACTATTTTGTCTATTGGAGTTTTAGGCACCATCCGCTCACATGCTGTATATTCCTTTCCTTTGTATTTGATATGAAGTTCGTAGGTATGATTTTCAACTCCATAAATCTTATTAGTAACATAAAGTCCACCAGGCGTTTCACCAGGAAGCCATTTCATATAAACAGTAACATCTTTATCTCTATAGTGATCATAAAATCGAAAATCCTGATAACCAGTCAATTTGGCATTCTGTAATGTATCTCTTATACCTGTTGTCAAATCAACAATAACAATTTCTGCATCATTAATCCTATCAAAACTACGATTTTCAGGGTATTTCAGTTTAGTTGACGGTTTACTTAATACAAAATAATAGGGTGGGGGTTCATCGGTTATCACTCCATCAAATACTATGGCATCTTCCGGGATCGGCATACCTACATCAAACGGCTCCTCACAAGCAATACAAAGATATAAAGCCTGCATTAGAAACAGATAAGTTATCTTATTCAGATTAAAGTAAAGTCTCATCTTTTATCTTTTGTGTTATAGTTCATACTCCAATAGTCTGGACAATTCTTCATAGCTGTTTGTGACGTACACCAAACGATCATTAATTATGATGGTAGGAGTAGCCATCAGCCCCCTTTCTACTAACTGATTGATGACCTTATCCATCTCCTTATATTTGTCAGAAGAATGTAAGTAGGCATCAAATTCTGTCATATTCAATCTTTTAGACTTTGCTAAGTTATATATAAAAGCGGAATCTGCTACTCCTGAATAGTTAAATATAGTATCATGAAAAGTCCAGAATTGTTTTTGCTCACCAGCAGCCTCACATGCCAAAGCTGCTAACGAAGGAGCATCTGCAAAATGCACAAAACCAAATTTAACCCGCTCTTTATAATTATCATAGAGCTTGGACAATGTCTTTTCAAATTGTACACAGCGCTCACAATTATAATCAGAGGCAACAATAAAAGAAACAGGAGAGTCTAAATTCCCCCTATAATATACACACAAATCCCTCACAACACATTCCGGCTGTTTTGGAGGATATAAAAATCTTTTAATATCCGCCTTTTGATATAAAGAATCAACCAATGCCTGAACAATCCGACTCCGAAGTTTCTGTTGATAAGATAGTTTCTCCTCCAAAGAACCTTTCACTAACGGGATTAATTCACCTTTTACATAAAAGCTTTGTGTATTAAATCCATATCGTTTTTTCAAACTATCCTGCCCTACACATATTTTCTGCTGAACAAACCAATCGATAAACTCTTCCAAAGACATGTTTTCTTTTTTGGCTGCATCTTCTAACAGTTTCTGTTTGATCAGACCTGCAAGTACCCGACTTTTGATTTCATACGCTGTATTCAATATATCAAAAATCTCTTGTTTACTTTGAGACGCCAATTCTGAAAGAAGAATCTGTTCTCCATTCACTTCTGCAACAACATCATTCTTATTTATAACAGGAGTATTGCAAGCAATAAAAAGAAAAGAGAAGAGAAAGAAATACAATATTTTCATGTCTATGTGCTAATTAAATCAATTCTTATTGGTAAGTTTTACCAATAAGAATTGATTATAAACAAATTAATAATTAGATAGCTGATCGCACCAATTTTGTGAAATTGGTTTTATCCGTATTAAGGCATACGTGATATCTTGTATTTCGATCCAGCTGGACTCCATAATATGTACCATGCGGTTCATATTGGTTTTGGGGTCCTAACCAAACTTGTGCCCAATTCTTATTATTATGATCTTCATCATCAAAATACAAATTACCTGAAGCCATTTCAGCAGGAGCAATGACCCCATAATTAATACCTGCAGGTCCCACTGGAATATCGCCCCATTTAGTCATATTCCTATTTATATTCCATGCCAATGTAGCATTAGAATCTAATTTAGACATTCCAGAAATATGCATTACATCATAATAATTAGGATCATCAGACCACACGCCATTATGACCACCATCTTCCGTATCATGATAACGGACCAATGTCATGGTCTCTAAAGGTACATCCTCAAACAAAAAGACTCCCCCCGGATAACGAAATCCCGCATCCACCATACAAAATTCGAGACGCATATTATCTCCACCATCAACATACGTATCTCCAACATTACCACTTACGCTAGTTTTACTATTTCCGTTTTCACAATCAATTTTTATTGATAAATACTTGTAATTACCACAAGAACCAACCCTGAAAACTCCGACCCTAGGCGATGTTGCACCATAAGCCGTACGCATTACCTTCTCTTTAGCAACTTCCATACGTCCCATAATTTCCGCGATATAATTGTCCTTCAAAACCTGAATGGAATCTTCATCACCCGAAGTTTCGCATTTTAGACCATTATCACCCGCTTCTAACGTACCTAGCTCATACTCATTGTTCAAGCCATTTAATTCGGATTCTGTATCCAGTAATACAGAACTTCCTGCACAAGAGCAACATAAAGCTACCATTGTTCCCAAAACCAATAGTTTTTCTTTCATCTTGGTTAAATTTAAATTTGTTTTTATTTAAGAGAAAATCTCTGAAAGGTATTCTTCATCCAAATACATTATGGCAATATCTATTTAACAGGATAAATTATTTATTCATCCCATTCCATATTTTTAGAATAGCCATAGTAGATTAAAATAGATGTCGATTAAACAACATCTACGAACTCCCCAAAAAGTTATTAGGAAAAACAAAAATTGAATGCGAACGCATTTGAGTAACATCCTTCAAAGCTACCCAACCTCTCTTAATTTGTTCCATCGCATAAATACTTATACTTGATTGGAATAAGATAGCTGATAATAAAAAGAATAGAAGTTTCATTTCCATGATGTCTGTGTGTTAGGTTCTGTGTGCCAAAAGTACGTAAGCATAATGAAAGAAACGAATTTCACTTGGTAACATAAGTAACAGTAGCGCATAAAATAGGAAACAAGAGGTTACACACACAAATTATCTAACAGATAATCCTAATAATATATTCAAATAGCTTAGCAGTCATCCCATTTACCTCATCATACCCCATCAAAAAAAATCTTGGACTTCTTATTCAGAAGTCCAAGAGCTTTTCTCACAGAGAATACATCTATCACAGATTTCTCATCTACTAACAGGTGTATCACATTGTTGCTGAATGAACTTCATTATCCGAACTATAAAATCGTTCGAACACCCTACCAGTAGTATTTCAGCACACAATTAAAAAAAGTGATTTTAATTTTACGTTTCAATATACCTTAATGGGCCTTTCACAAGGCTTATTAAGCCCACGAATAAAAGTTAACCGATTCTTTCCCCTTTCGGTCATCTAAATCGTCATTTCAGCAATGCGCCATATATTTCAACAGCGGGGCTTCATCAGTTAATGATTTAGGTATATCATCATTATGTTAGTTGCAAATAATATATATTTCAAAGATTTATTCTAATTCAAAATCTCCAGTAAAAGCCTCCTTTGGAAGTTGTATCTCCAAAGTATATTTACCTTTCTCCTCACCTGTAAGATCAATATAAACCTTATCTACATTTAAATCAGTAGATGTATAAACAACTTCATCTGTTTCTGCATTCTTTATAATTACAGTTACAGTAGGAACAGTAGAAAGAAGGTCAATAGACAACAATGAGTTTTCAATACAAGCATCAGGAGTAACAGGGATAGACCGATGTTGTACCTCAGTTTTATTTTTTAGTCTGATTCGACGCGCAGATGTCATTTCATTCGCAAAAGAGAACATACTTACTTGAAGTAAAATAGCCAACAATAAAAGAGGTAAAAATTTAGCTTTCATAATAAATGGGTTTAAAATTTAGCTCCAAAAATACACAGATGCAGCAAAAGAAACGATTTTTACGTGGTAACAATGGTAACAAGACCCTATTTAAAAAAAAGATAAGCAGAGATTAAGCATTACATATCACTGATTATCAGCTCCAAATACACGTTCGAAAAGTTGAGCATCGACTTTATTCTTTATGCGATTTTTACGTGTTTTAAGAGCATCTGAAGTTGCATCCATCAACTCCATCATGACAGTTTTTGAACAATAAATCAATGAAAGGACACAATAAAAGACATCATCACCAGTCAATGTTGGGTAGCGCTCTTTCAAATTTACCATCACATCAACAAATGCATTAGAAATAGTAGAACGTATATCCTTCCTTAAACTACGCATCGCCAACAACTGTTTAGGAGTTGCCTTTTCCAATGTCTCTAATTGATCGTAGCAATCGGTAGTTTTCAGTACCGATACACACAATTGGATTTGTTGTTCTGTCAACTCTGACCTTTTCTTATCTATATGCTCTTTATTAGATTCTGAAACCTCTTCGTCTTTCAACAGCATAGTATCGACTCTCTTTTGAGTTAATTCATGTTGCAAAGCTATATAATACTTCTTTCTTTTTCTATCATTCCACATAAAACAAAAGACACATATAATCATCAAAAAGAAAAATACAGCAACTAAAGTAAAAACCAACGTTTTAGCATGTTCTGACAATAACCTTTTATGCTCTTCTAATTGATGTTTATCCATAAGCCGATTAAGTTCCTCATTATCGGTCATTATCTGAATTGAATCATAAAGAACTTTGTATATATCCATATTCTCTGTTGCAACTTTCCACTCCCCTTTTTTCTTTGCTATTTGATACATTCCATCATAACAAACGGCTTTTCCATAAATATCAAGTTGGCTCATATTCTTATTATAAAAATAGCTGGCAGAATCAAGCTGATTCAAGTTCAACATAATTTGGGCTTTTGACAAACAAGCATTAACAGCACCCTCCCCTTGTATCATAATTGCCTTCGATACATATTGATTTGCCAGAATATAATCTTTTTTTTCATTATAAACCATAGCAAAATCATGATAAAGAGCCCCTATCAAGCTAGAGTCTTTATCCGCCAATGCACAATCAAGCGCTTGCTGATAATAAAACAATGCGCTATCCTTCCTATTTTGCAACAAAAACATACGCGCAATACCTCGCATTGGATATATTTGTCCACTTTTTCCTTTTAATATCTGATAAGCAGCGCGATAAGCTTCCATTGCTACATTATCTAATTCATCTTTTTCATAACAGTCCGCAAGATTATCATAAATCATTGCTAAGAATTCATCCCTAACAGGCATCAACCGAATTGCCGTCAGATACTCGTCTACAGCAAATGAAGTATACCCCTTCTCACCATAAGTAGCTCCCCAATAATAATGAGCTTTTGCAGCACGTACACTTTTCTTCTTATCACCATAGTATTCAACAGCCGTTTTTATCAGCGAGTCATCTCCTAAAGCAATATAATTTTTATGCCTTGCTTGCGTAAGCAATAGCGCATAAAGTGCTCTGTCAGCACGTGGTAATTTCTGTGGGGAGGAAATTGATTCCAAAATGGATAATGCACTATCAGGATATATTTCCATCAATGAGTCAGCAGATAGTAGCAATGGACTCTTCACCGAAGAAGAGCAGGAAGATAGAGAGACAGACATCAGAATGCTACCTACGCTGACAAGTAAACTAAAGAACAACAATAAATAGCGTTTAGGATAACAACATCTTGTTTTCATTAGGCAGTCCGTTTATTTACAGGCCAAAAGTAGCAAATTCCGGCAAAAGAAGTTTAATATCCAAAAGATATTTATTTAAATATAACTTATTTAAAATCAAGAGCCACAACCTCATATCCTACTAGAAGGAGTTGAGATTGTGGCTCTTATCGAATGAGCTAAGCTCGCTTTCAGACTGTTTTACAGACCAAAAGCAGCTTTAATTTTATCTACGTAGTCGAGTTTCTCCCATGTAAAGAGTTCCACTTCCACTGTTTTATCTCCTTCGTAACGAGAAGAAAACTTCTTCGTTATCACTTGCGGTTCACGTCCCATGTGACCATAAGCGGCTGTTTCCTGATAAATAGGATTACGAAGTTTCAGACGTTCTTCGATTGCTTTCGGGCGAAGATCGAACAACTGATCGATAACGCGGGCAAGCTCACCATCCGTCATGTTAACGTGGGAACGGCCATAAGTATCTACAAAAATATTGATCGGACGAGCCACACCGATAGCATAGCTCACCTGTACAAGCATTTCATCTGCTACACCTGCCGCAACCATATTCTTTGCGATATGGCGTGCTGCATAAGCTGCACTACGGTCTACCTTGCTAGGATCTTTTCCGGAGAAAGCACCACCACCGTGAGCACCTTTACCACCATAAGTATCAACGATAATCTTACGACCTGTCAAACCGGTATCTCCGTGAGGACCACCAATTACGAACTTGCCCGTAGGATTCACATGATAAATGATTTTATCATTAAACAGTGCCAACACTTTATCGTGATGGATAGAAGCAATGACACGAGGCATCAGAATTTCAATCACATCACGGCGGATGATAGACAGCATTTCTTCGTCAGCTTTCAGCTGGGCAGCTTGAGAATCATCTTCCGGTTGGATAAAGTCATCATGTTGCGTAGAAACAACGATTGTATCGATGCGAACAGGAGCTCCGTTGTCATCATATTCGATAGTAACCTGGCTTTTGGCATCGGGGCGGAGATAAGTCATCACCTTTCCTTCACGACGAATGTCCGCCAGCACTTGCAGAATGCGGTGTGCCAGATCAAGAGAAAGCGGCATGTAATTTTCCGTTTCATTGGTAGCATAACCAAACATCATACCCTGGTCGCCTGCACCCTGTTCCATCGGGTCCTGACGCTCTACACCACGGTTGATATCGGGGCTTTGCTCATGAATAGCAGAAAGCACACCACAAGAGTTACTTTCGAACATGTACTCTCCTTTGGTATAACCGATTTTCTTAATCACTTCACGTGCGATGAGTTGGAGATCAACGTACGCTTTTGTTTTCACTTCACCCGCTAGCACCACTTGTCCGGTAGTCACTAGTGTTTCGCAAGCTACTTTCGAACTGGGGTCGTAAGCCAACAGTTTATCAAGCACAGCATCCGATATTTGATCGGCTACCTTGTCGGGGTGTCCTTCTGACACCGATTCGGATGTAAATAAGTATCCCATCTTTTTAAATTAAGAATTAAAAATTGAAAATTAAAAAATGAGAGAGAGTAGGAGAGGCGAGTGCTGCAAAGGATAAACCGAAAGGCGTCAATCAGACGTGTTTTAGCATTTTTTTCCGTGGTTGCAAGCTACTCAAATCTGTCCACACTTTCATTTCGGTTGCAAAGATAAAGAGATTTCGGAGATAATGAGTATCTTTGCCACGTATTTAACACATAAATAGATTTATAATGATTCTAAATAAGAAATTAAAAACGCTTTTGGTGCTAGCTCTTTATATAGGCTTCACGATTGCCATCTATGCCATTGTCTGCCATTTCATCGATAAGCCGTTTCAGGAGATTCATTTGCTGTATGCAGTATTGATAGGATGCATTGCCTATTTACCGGTATTTATTGCGGAGAAAAAGAAGAAGTAAGCTCCTTCATCGTTTTTCCAAGTACCGGATGCACTAATCCGGGAGCAATTTCCGCCAGTGGTTTCATGACGAAGTCACGTTCTGCCATCAACGGATGGGGGAGGATCAACTTTGCTCCTGAAGGAGAAGTGGTGGAAAGTATCAAATCACCATAAAGCAACAGATCAATATCAATCAGGCGGTCGCTATATATGCCGTTGACGGATTTCTTCGTACGTCCCAATTCCTGTTCAATCGCCTGCGTTCTCTGTAAAACGTCTATGGGAGCCAATTCGGTATCTACACAAACCGCCGCATTCAGGAAACTGTTATCGGAAGAAAATCCCCAAGGAGCAGTAACGTAAAAAGCAGACAGGGAAACTATTTTCCCTACCTGCTCTTCTATTTTTTGCACGGCATCCCGAAGATTTTGTTCTTTATCCCCAAGATTAGTGCCGAGTCCCAGATAAACTTTTGCCATTATTTGTCCAAAATCAGCATTGCATCTCCATACGTGCCGAAACGGTAACCTTCTTTCAATGCTACATGATAAGCATCCATCACCTGGTCATAACCACCAAAAGCAGCTACAATCATCAGTAAGGTAGAAAGCGGCATGTGGAAATTGGAAATCATTGAATTGGCTACGGTAAATTCATACGGAGGGAAGATAAACTTGTTCGTCCATCCTTCAAATTCCTTGAGATGTCCGTCAGTGCTGACTGCGCTTTCAATAGCACGCATCACTGTCGTACCTACCGCACATACATTTCTACCGTTATCTTTGGCACGATTCACGGTTTTCACCGCCATTTCGTTTACAAACATCTGTTCCGAATCCATCTTATGCTTCGTCAAGTCCTCTACGTCGATGTCGCGGAAGTTACCCAGACCAGCGTGCAAAGTGATATATGCGAAGTCTACACCTTTGATTTCCAGACGTTTCATCAACTCACGGCTGAAGTGTAAGCTAGCAGTCGGAGCAGTCACCGCACCTTCGTTCTTTGCAAAAATAGACTGGAAGCGTTCAGCATCTTCCGGTTCTACGGGACGGTTGATAATGGAGTGGGGGAGTGGAGTTTCACCCAGAGAATACAGTGCCTTTTTGAACTCGTCATGAGGTCCGTCGTAAAGGAAACGGAGCGTACGTCCGCGAGAAGTGGTATTATCAATCACTTCAGCCACCATTGAATCGTCCGGACCGAAATACAGTTTGTTACCGATACGGATCTTACGTGCCGGATCGACCAATACGTCCCACAAACGAAGTTCTTCATTCAACTCACGCAACAAGAATACTTCGATACGAGCACCTGTCTTTTCCTTGTTACCATACAAACGGGCAGGGAATACCTTCGTATCGTTGAATATAAACACATCTTTATCATCAAAGTAGTCCAACACATCTTTGAACATCTTGTGCTCAATCTTACCTGTATTACGATGCAATACCATCAAACGAGACTCATCCCTATATTTCATAGGATGTAGAGCGATCTTATCCTCGGGTAGCTTAAATTTGAATTGTGATAATTTCATATCTATTCCTTATTACGTTAATTATTTTCTTCCTCATTTTCTATTTCCTGTCCGTCAATCCACTCTTTAAAGTGTTCGGGGTTCAGGCAGTCTTCCAACCGGACGTCACCTACACGGGTGCGGATCAATCCTGTCAGATGGGCTCCACTATGGAGCGCTTCACCAATATCACGCGCCAGAGCACGAATATATGTTCCTTTGCTGCATACGACACGGATTTGAATCATCGGTTCCGGATCGTCCAGGCGACATTCCAGCAATTCAATCTCGTCGATAACAAGCTGTTTTGCTTTTAGTTCGACTTCTTCGCCTTTCCGGGCCAGTTCGTAGGCACGTTTACCATCTACCATACAGGCAGAGAAAGCAGGAGGCACCTGATCGATGGCACCGATAAAGCGCGTCAACACTTCTTCCACCAGCTCCCTTGTGATATGCTCGGTAGGGTAGGTGGCATCTATCTCATGTTCCAAATCGTATGACGGGGTAGTAGCACCCAAACGCAACGTTGCGACGTACTCCTTCGTGTGATATTGAAACTCTTCTATTCGTTTGGTTGCCTTGCCTGTGCATACAATCATCACCCCCGTTGCAAGAGGATCCAACGTTCCGGCATGGCCGACTTTTAGTTTTTTCACTCCGATCCGACGGCAAATATGATAGCGGGCGTGCCCCTGTCTCTTATACACATCTCCGAGC
>ERZ1504955.651-NODE-651-length-11823-cov-3.654317_pt1 | contig 11823 bp, 9 predicted proteins | sample MGYA00574590_ERZ1504955 | MGnify/ENA primary metagenome ERZ1504955 (study PRJEB39906, sample SAMEA3182091) | gut metagenome | biome: human; feature: gut; material: Stool; isolation source: human stools | place: Canada | collected 2013-03-11 ...
GGTGACCGTCGGCAAAGAATCCCATCACAGGTCCCCGGCTCAAGGTATCGAGCTGCGAGGGATCGGTCAGCACCAGAAAACCGCGATCCCGAAGGCGCTCGATGCTCGGTGAACCGTCTTCCCGTTCCCTTTTCGCGGACGATCGAGGAAGCGGGGGGATAATTCCGATTGCCGCAACAAGTATGGCGATTATATTGGGTTCGGGTTTCAGACTTGTTTCCCGAGGCTGTTTGTCATCGTTCGCCGGGGGCGTGTTCTGGGCTGTCCCTTTCTTTTGCCTCCTTGTGGAAAGGGGCTTGGGAGGGAAATGCTTGTCGGAAATCGGCCGGTACGGTACGTGATGGCTGCCTGTATTTGAGCGTGGAGCGGAGGGTTGTGAAGACTGTTTGTCGCCTGTTTTGCCGGGGTTTCGGTAAAATGGCCCGTGTTTATGAGCTTCTTCTTCTGCGGCGGTCGCTTGGACGCTATCGGGGGAAGTCCGGTTATTCGGCGATGACGCCCGATCCGACCAGCTCATCGCCATCGTACCAGGCTGCGAACTGTCCCGGCGTGATTCCGCGCTGAGGTTCGTCGAAAAGCAGGTAGGCCGCGTCCGAACGGATGAAGAGTTCCGCTCCTTGCAGCGGCTGGCGATAACGGATACGGACATCGAAACGACGGCTTTCGCCCGTTTTCAATTCCCGGAGCGGGTCGATCCAGTGCAGCTCGCCGGGAGCGATCCGCAAGGCCCGGCGGTAAAGTCCCGGATGGTCGTCCCCCTCGCCGACGTAGATCACGTTCTGCTCCACGTCGGTTGCCAGTACGAAAAGCGACTCCTTGCGGCCGCCGATCCCCAACCCTTTGCGTTGGCCGATGGTATAAAAGTGAGCTCCGTTGTGCTGTCCGATTTTTTTACCGTCGCGCACGGTATAACGGTAAGGAGCAGCAAGTGCGGCCAGCTCCGCATCCGTCGGCATGGAGGAACGCTTCGCAGCGGTTGCCGTCGGAGCTGTCGCCGGGTTCGGACATTCCGTCGAATCCGTATTCGCGGGATTCATACCGGAAGGAATGGCGCTTTTATCCGCGACTGTTCGCTCCGCCGTGCCCATACCTGCCTCCTCCGTTTTGCCGACGAGTGAGACGGCTTGGCCGTATTTGGACCAGTCGGACTTGATTTCATGGACATTGCCGGTTTTCGCTTCGAGCTTCTGTTGAAGAAAGACCGGCAGATCGACCTTGCCGACGAAACAGATGCCCTGCGAATCCTTGCGTTTGGCCGTGGCGAGCTTCATTTGCTCGGCGATGCGTCGCACCTCGGGTTTGAGCAGGTGGCCGACCGGAAACAGCGCCCGGGAAAGCTGTTCCTGCGAAAGTTGGCAGAGAAAATAACTCTGATCCTTGTTAGGATCACTTCCCGCGAGCAATTTGTAGATCGTCCGACCGTCGGGTGCCGTCTCTTCGGCCTTGCGACAGTAGTGTCCCGTAGCCACGAAATCGGCACCCAGCTTGAGGGCTTCCTTCAGAAAAACGTCGAACTTAATTTCGCGGTTGCAGAGCACGTCAGGGTTGGGTGTACGCCCTTTCGCGTATTCGGAGAACATATAGTCCACCACCCGGCGACGGTACTGGTCCGAGAGATCGACCGTATGGAACGGAATGTCGAGCCGCCGCGCGACAAGTTCGGCGAAGAGCCGGTCGTCGTGCCAGGGGCAGTCGCCTTCGAGCGTACCCGTAGTGTCGTGCCAGTTGATCATGAAGAGTCCGATAACCTCATGCCCGGCCTGTTGGAGCAGGTAGGCCGCTACCGACGAATCGACGCCGCCGGAGAGTCCGATAACCACACGTGCCATACTTTTTGCGCAAATTTTACTTTTCGACCGCACCGAAAGGCGCGTTTTGCCGGAAATATCCGGTCACGGAAGCACCGGTTTTCCACCGATTCTCGTTACAGTTCGATCAGTCCCTCGGGCAGTACCATCTTCACCGTACGGCCCTCGAAATCGATGCCTGCGATGAACTCCTCGACCGCCGGAACCAGGATCCGTTTGCCGCCGATCTCCACCTCGAAGAGGGGATTGGCCTCGCTGTCGTAATAATCCGTGATTTCGCCTTTCAACGTACCGATCCGTACCCGGAATCCGATCAAATCTTCCAGGTAGAATTCATCGTTTTCGTCGTCCTCGTGCTCGAGGTACAACTCCCGCCCGATAAACTCTTCCGCCCGACGAGCGGAGTCGATATCCGCGAATGTCGCCAATGCGTTGGTCTTGCCCCTCCGTTCGAAGCGGTCGCAAAAAAGAGGAACCGCCAGTGAATCGATCTTCACGAACAGCGGTTCCTCTGTTGAGAAGTCATCGGGAAACGTCGTGTAGAGATTCAGTAAAACCCCACCTTCAACTCCGAAGAGTTTACTCACGCGCGCAACCGACAACAACATAACGGTTGTAACTATGCCTCGGCAGGAGCTTCTCCCTCTGCGGGAGCTGCTGCTTCAGCCGATTCGGCAGCGGCAGCTTCGGCGGCCTCACGTGCGGCAGCTTCGGCAGCGGCTTTCTTCTCGGCGAGAGCGGCTGCGCGCTCTTCCTTGATTTTGGTCTCGGCGGCCAGACGGCTCTTCTCGGCCGATTTGGCGTCCGACGCCAGTTTGTTGGTCTTGTTCTCGATCTTGGTCTGCTTCTCGCTCAGCCATTTGTTGAATTTGGCCTCGGCGTCCGACTCGGAGAATGCACCTTTAGCGACACCGCCCAGCAGGTGCTTCTTGTACATTACGCCTTTGTAGGAGAGGATCGCCCGACAGGTGTCGGTGGGTTGTGCGCCTTTGAGTAACCAATCCAGAGCTTTCTCGAAGTTCAGATCGATCGTAGCAGGATTCGTATTGGGATTGTAGGTACCCAATTTCTCGATGAATTTACCATCACGTGGCGCTCTGCTATCTGCGGCAACGATGTGGTAGAAAGCGAAACCTTTCTTACCGTGGCGTGCCAGACGAATTTTAACAGCCATTTGCTATAAAAATTTTTAAGTAAAATAATAAACGCTACCCACTTCCGGGGCTTTCAGGGGAGCAAAGGTAGCAACAAAAAACGGAATTGCCAAATCTGCCGGGAAACAAAATGGATCAAATTGGTAAAAGATGGGGTGTCCGGTCGTATTCGGCTGCTTTGCAGAAGCGGACAGGTGCAGTGAAGGCGGTTGCGATCAGGGCGGTACGGCTTGGCGTAACCGCCGATTTGCCGTTGATAAATCCCGAGTTTGGAGCACTCTTCGGATCGCACTGATCGTCTTCGGTGAAGGTTAATTCTTCGTAGTATAATTCCCCCAGACGCCGCTTTCATCCTGTCAGTTATGGTAGAATCTGATTCGAGCGAGTCCATATCGTCGGGAATCTGCGTTTGGCAATTTTTGCAGACGGGGTGCGGTCGTCGATTAAATCGTTGTATTAACTATTTGATACCTTGCTGGATAAGAGGTAAAACTTGTCGTGTTGCTTGCATAAGCGAGGATTTTGTATTACCTTTGCTGCGCTGTGCGATTATGTGCTGCAAACGATGGTTCCGTAGCTCAGTTGGATAGAGCAACAGCCTTCTAAGCTGTGGGTCGAGCGTTCGAACCGCTCCGGAATCACTTGAGAAAAACGATGAAAGATCCGCTAAACAATAACTGTTTAGCGGATCTTTCGTTGTCATGGTGTGCCGGGCTTGTGAGAGGATTCGCCAGGGACCGAAGATGAACGGAGCCGTGTAATCCGGCAGTGCGTTGTCTGAAAAAAGCTCTGGCCGATTTTCCGGTCGGCCGTCTGAATGTTGCGGGCAGTGTCTGAAGTATGTAAATATCGGTATTGTTATCGGGTTATCGTCCGTTTCCAGACGGTTTTGTTGCCACAGTTGTCCGTGACGGTCAGTTGGAGCGTGTAGCTCCGGCCTTTCGGGGTGCGGGAGTCGTCGAAGGTGTGGGTAATGGTGCCCTGCATCGGATTGCGTTCGAGCAGGATCCACTCCCCGTCGAGTGTGGCCGTATAGCTGCCTATGCCGGAGAAGTTGTCTCGCAGGCGGAAGGTGATGCTGCGCGTTCTGATCGGCTCTCCGGCTTTGAAGCGGGGCTCGATGCGTGGCGGAACGGTGTCGGCCACCACGCAGAAGTCGCCCAATGTGCGGGTCGAAAGGGTGACGGCGCCGTTTTTATATTTTCCTCCGGCATAGGAAACCTTCCCTTTGCGGACGAAACCCAGGGTGGTGTGGGGTTGTAAGTTCTGAGGAACATATGCCCGGATCGTAACCGTAGCCGCCGTATGCAGAGGCGTGTCGTAATCGAGGATCGAATAGAGGGGAGAGAGGACGGCGACCGACGGTGCGGCGGCGAATTGGGCCGGGCGGCTCGACTGACTGAAAAAGAGCGGTTCGTAGAAGACGCCGGCGGGGATGTGAACCGATGCCTCTTGTATGCGAGAAGGGCCGGCGGTTATCGACGATGAGAGCCGTCGAATCGCATACGGCGCGAAAATCCCGCTGCGCAGGCTGTCGGATCGTCCGGAATTCGAGTATCGAACGGTTGCCGCTGTCGTCTTCGGCTTCGATGCGGATCTGCTGGCTCTGGCCTTCCGAAGGAGTCAGCAGGGCCTGGTTTTTCAAGACGGGGTAGAAATCGTCGATGCAGCCGTCGAGTCGGGTGAGGCGGATCACTTCGTTGCGCGAGGCGACCTGCATGGGGTAGTGGGTGACGGCGTTGCAGTAGCGGGTCTGGTCGAAGGCGAAGCCGTCGATACGAAGTTCGAAGATCGGATCTTCGTCTGCAAATTCACGTATGCGCCAGAGTCCGAATGTGTTGGATACGTCGTTTTTGCGGTCGGTCGTCTCCAGGATGAAGTAACCTCGGCCGCCGACGGAGAGTGCTCCTTCCTGTTTGAGCGCATAGCGTCCGGGTGTTTTTTCGACCAGCTCGACGGGGCGGGGCCGGGCGTGCACCGGGACACCGCGCACGCTGTCCACCTCGACGTAGTAGAGTTTCACCAGGCGCGGCGGAATGTCGTCGCGGGTGCGGATCACGCCGCTGGAAATGGTGTTGAGGGTCCGCTGCGTGCGGGAGTCGCGGATCTCGAAATGCAGGTGCGGGCCTGCGGACGAGCCTGTATTTCCCGACCAGGCGAACTGTTCGCCCTGCTTGAGCGGAAACCGGTCGGCCGGGGGATAGAGATTGATGCTGTTTCGCCGGGTGCGGTAACGCTCCTCGTGTACGTATTTTTCGATGTCGTCGCGGAACTTCGAGAGGTGCCCATATACGGAAGTCGTGCCGTTGGGATGGGTGATGTAGATGGCGCGTCCATAGCCGCCCGGCGTGACGGCGATGCGTGAGATATATCCGTCGGCCGTGGCGAGTACGGGTTTTCCCGTTACGCCGTCGGTTTTGATGTCTATGCCCGAATGGAAGTGGTTGGGACGCATTTCGCCGAAGTTGGCGGAGTAAAGCCCGGCCACGTCTCGCAGGGGAAAGATGTAATCTTCCGGGGCGAGGTGCTGGGCCGAAACGGGAGCGCTGCACAGCAGCAGCGCGGAGATCAGAAGTCGTCGCATGGTTCGTCGTTTGTTTGGATCAATTCGCCGGCGGCATCGAGTACTGCGTCGTAGTCGTATCCGAGCGAAAGGCCGTAGCGGATCAGTTTGGTTTTCAAATCGTAAGTATCTTTGTATCGGGTCAGTCGGAGCTTTTTTTCGAGCTGTGTCCGCAGCCGTTCGGACTGGTTCGCCGGATCCAGTCGGGCAAGAGCTTCATCGATGATCGCTGCGGCGATGCCTTTGAGCCGGAGCGAGGTGCGGATCTTGCGGGCGCCCCAGCCGCTCAGCCGGATTTTGTCGCGCACGAAGGCTTCGGCGTAGCGGTTGTCGTCGATGAATCGGTCGGCGAGGAGCTTTTGCAGCACGCCCTGCCGGGCCGAAGGCTCCACGCCCCAGCGCTGCATCAGCCGCAGGGCGTCGCCCGAGGATTTTTCGCTCCGGGCACAGAGCCGGATCAAGGCCGCGTAAGCCTGTTCGGGCGTTTTGTCGCGTTTTATCTTCTTTGCAGGCTGCATGTCATGCGGTTTTTGTCGTTCAGGTCGCGGCGCACGGCGGTATCCGGAAACCCTTCCCGGGTCAGCATCCGGAACGTTTCGTCCGCGAAATTCTCGTGGATCTCGAAATAGAGCCGTCCGCCGGGACGGAGCAGCCGCCGGGCATTGCGGGCGATGGCCCGGTAGAAAATCAGCGGATCTCCGTCCTCGACGAAGAGCGCCTCCGCCGGTTCGTAACCCGTAACATTCACGCGTATCGAGGCTTTTTCGCTGCGGGGGATATAGGGGGGATTGGAAACGATCAGGTCGAACTGTTCCCGTTGTCCGGGGAATAGCTCCCCGAGGGCGTCGCCTTGTCGGAAATCCACTTTTGCATCGAGTCTCCGGGCATTTTCGCGGGCGATGGAGAGGGCTTTTTCGGAAATATCGACGGCTGTAATACGGGACTCCGGGATCAGCCGGGCCAGTGTGACGGCGATGCAGCCGCTGCCGGTGCCGACGTCGAGTACGGCGGGATTGTCCGGGGCGGGGGATTCGGCGATCCAGCGGACCAACTCTTCGGTTTCGGGACGGGGAATCAGCACCCCTTCCCGCACCTGGAAATCGAGCCCGTAAAATTCGGTATGTCCCAGTACGTATTGCAGGGGACGGCCGGCGGCCAGTTCGCCGATGATCCGGTCGAGTTCGTCGATTCCGAGCTCCTTGTCCGGTTCGGCGACCAGGTCGGTCAGGCAGAGTCCGCCGAGTTCCATCACAACGATCCGGGCGATTTGTCGCGCTTCGCGCTCGCCGTAGAGGGCGGTGAGCGGCGTTTCGATCCGTGCGATGATTTCCCGGCGTGTCGGCATAGTCGGTCCGTTTATTCCGCAGTACGCAGGGATTCGAGCCGTTCGAAGAAGTCGGGAAAGCTCTTGGCCACGCATGCGGGATTTTCGATAACGACGGGGGTGTCGGCGTTCAGAGCCGCTACCGCGAGCGACATGGCGATGCGATGGTCGTCGTGGCTGTGCACGTGTCCGCCCCGGATTCGTCCGCCCCGGATTTTCATCGTATCCTCTTCGTCGAGATCGACCTCGATGCCGAGTTTGGCGTACTCCTCGCGGATCGACTCGGCGCGGTTGCCCTCCTTGTTCTCCAGCCGGGAGGTTCCTTTGATGACGCTCGTCCCCTCGGCTGAAGCGGCCAGGGCGGCCAGGGCCGGGAAAAGCCCCGGACATTGGGTCGCGTCGAATGAGAAGGCTTGCAGCGGACGGTGTGCGACGGTGATCGTATCGCCCTCGTCGATGACGGATGCGCCGGCCCGAACGAGGGCAGTCATAACGGCTGTGTCGGCCTGTCGGGAGAGTACCGAGAGGTTGCGGATCGTCACTTCGCCCGCGACGGCCCCCGCTACCAGCAGGAAGGCGGCCGCGCTCCAGTCGCTCTCGATTTCGAACTCCGCAGGCCGGTAGCGTTGTCCTCCGGCCACGTAGAATTCTTTATAGTCTTTATGCAGGATTTCGATGCCGAAGCGCTCGGCCGTGTCGATCGTGATGTCGATATAGGGGGTCGATATTACGTGGGGAACGTGAATCGTCGTCTCCTCTTCGGCGATCGGCAGGGCCAGCAGCAGTCCTGTGATGAACTGGGAGGAAACCAGCCCCTCTACCTGAACCTCGCCGCCCCGGATCGGGCCTTGGATATGGAGGGGAAGATGGTCGTTGCGGTCGTGAACCCGGACGCCCAGTGCCCGGAGCGTGCGGATCATCGTCCGGAACGAGCGGTGCAGCAGCGGTCCTTCGCCCACCACTCCGATCGGCGTGTCGCAGAGGGATGCGATCGGGGTGAAGAGCCGGGTGGAAAGCCCCGACTGGCCGACGTAGAGTTTGTCGCCTGCGGGGGAGAGGCCGCCGTCGATTTCGAGCGTGCGCTCTCCGGTGCGCCGTACCCGGGCACCGAGCGCCTCGATGCAGCGGATGGCTGAACGGGTATCGTCGCAAAATTCGATGTTATGCAGCCGGGAAGTACCTTCGGCCAGCAGCGAGGCGGCCAGGGCGCGCTGTGCGTAACTTTTGGAACATGGGGGAATGCAAATGCCTCGAACCCTCCCCGGGGGAACGGATTGATCCATATACGGATAATTACTGTATTTTTCGGTGCGGCAGTTCGGAGTTTACGTCCGTTGCGGCACTTGTCAAAAAGTCGTTGTTTTGCTTTCCATTTTCCGAATCCGGAATGATTCGCGCGAACTGTACGATGCAAACCGGTGTTCGAAAATGGTTGTCTGTTTGTTTTTTCCGGGATGCGCTCCCGGAATCGGTTGCGAGTCCGCAATCCTTTCCGGATTTCGTTTCGGACTTCCCGGGCTTGCCGGGAGGGGCGCTTGCCGCAGGCGGAAAACGGTTCCGGATTCCGGTCCGGGTTCGTACCGTCGTAGGCAGGAGTCGGGCGGATTCCGCGAGGCCGATCCGCCGGGCATTGCCCGACAGAAGGCGGGTACGGTCTATTTCTCCTCGGACGGATTCTCTTCGGCTGCGCTCGCGGGTTGTCCCTTGCGGAGTTTGTCGAGCGTCGGACTGCGCCGCAGTTCGAAGTGCTGTCCCAGATAGACCTTGCGCACCATCGGGTCGGCAGCCAGCTCCTCGGCCGAACCCGCCTTGAGGATTTTACCCTCGAACAGCAGGTAGGTACGGTCGGTGATGGCCAGCGTTTCATCGACGTTGTGGTCGGTGATGATGACGCCGATATTCTTGTTCTTCAGCGTAGCGACGATGCTCTGGATGTCTTCGACAGCGATCGGATCGACGCCTGCGAACGGTTCGTCGAGCAGGATGAAGGCCGGGTTGATCGCCACGGCGCGCGCGATTTCGGTACGTCGCCGCTCGCCGCCCGACAGCTGGATGCCGAGGCTCTTGCGTACTTTCTGAAGGCGGAACTCTTCGATCAGCGCTTCGCAGCGTGCGGCCTGTTCGTCCTTTTTCAGATCGGTCATCTCCAGAACGGCCTTGATGTTGTCCTCGACGCTCAAACGGCGGAAAACCGAGGCCTCCTGCGCCAGATACCCCACACCCATCTGGGCCCGGCGATAGACGGGCTCTTTGGTGAGTTCGGCTACCTGGCCGTTGTCGTCTTCGAGAAAGATCTGGCCTTCGTTGGGTTTGATCAGGCCGACGATCATATAGAACGTCGTGGTCTTGCCGGCTCCGTTCGGACCCAGAAGACCCACGATCTCACCCTGGTTCACGTCGATCGAAACGTGGTTCACCACGGTGCGGGCTTTGTATTTCTTGACGAGCTCGCTGGTGTAAAGACGCATTTTTTATGAAATTTTTTTACAAAGTTATGTTTTTTTCCGAATTATTTTTATCTTTACATTGAAATTTGTGTTTGAGAAGAGTTATGAAGCAAAATGAAGATTCCCTGCTGCGCGAGAAACTGAAAGAATATTTCGGCTTCTCTTCATTCAAGGGGAATCAGGAAGCCGTGATTCGCAATGTGTTGAGTGGAAAAGATACGTTCGTGCTGATGCCTACCGGCGGCGGCAAGTCCTTGTGTTACCAGTTGCCCGCCCTGCTGATGGACGGCGTGGCGATCGTCATATCGCCGTTGATCGCCCTGATGAAAAACCAGGTGGATGCCATGCGCACCTATTCTAACGATGCGGGAATCACTCACTTCCTGAACTCTTCCCTGAACAAGAGTGCCATCGCGCAGGTGCGCAACGATGTGTTGGAGGGGCGGACCAAGCTGCTCTACTTCGCTCCGGAGTCGCTCACCAAAGAGGATAACGTGGCGTTTCTGCGCAAGGTCAAGGTTTCGTTCTACGCCATCGACGAGGCGCACTGTATTTCGGAGTGGGGGCATGATTTCCGTCCGGAGTACCGCCGCATTCGTCCGATCATCAACGAGATCGGCACGGCGCCCCTGATCGCCCTGACGGCGACGGCTACCCCCAAGGTGCAGATGGACATCCAGAAAAACCTGGGTATGAGCGACGCTTCGGTATTCAAGTCGTCGTTCAACCGCCCCAACTTGTATTACGAAATCCGGCCCAAGCACGATGTGGACCGGGAGATTATCCGTTACATCAAGCAGCACGAGGGCAAGAGCGGCATCATCTACTGCCTGAGCCGCAAGAAGGTCGAGGAGCTTACGGAGTTGCTCGTAGCCAACGGCATCCGGGCTTTGGCCTATCACGCCGGTATGGACGCCCAGACACGTGCGGCCAATCAGGACGACTTCCTGATGGAGCGGGCCGATGTGATCGTGGCCACGATCGCTTTCGGCATGGGTATCGACAAACCCGACGTGCGTTATGTGATCCATTACGATATTCCCAAGTCCTTGGAGGGATATTATCAGGAGACGGGGCGTGCGGGACGCGACGGCGGCGAAGGACACTGCCTTACCTTTTATAGTTATAAGGATATTCAGAAGCTGGAGAAGTTCATGCAGGGAAAGCCGGTGGCCGAGCAGGAGATCGGCAAGCTGCTGCTGCTCGAAACCGTGTCGTACGCCGAAAGTTCGATGTGCCGTCGCAAGACGCTGTTGCACTATTTCGGGGAGGAATATCCTGAGGAGAACTGCGGCTGCTGCGACAACTGCCTCCACCCCAAACCCAAGATCGACGCCCAGGCGTCGCTTCGCATGGCGCTCGAGGCGTTGCGCGATCTGGGGGACAAATTCAAGGCGGACTACCTGGCCAGCGTGCTGGTCGGTAAGAATACCGCGTTGATCAAGAGTTACGGACACAACAAGAGTGAATGGTTCGGGGCCGGTGCGGACCATGACATCCGTTATTGGGGAGCCGTGATCCGTCAGGCGCTGATTATGGGCCTTATCGATAAGAATATCGAAAATTATGGATTGCTGTCGATCAATGCCAAAGGAGAGGAGTTCATCGCCGCACCCCGCCCGGTCTATATAACTCTCGACCACGACTACGACGAGGAGGAGAAAGAGACCGATGCGGTGGCTCCTACGGGTAAAGGAGGGGCGGCCGACGAGGAGCTGTTCTCGATGCTCAAGGATTTGCGGAAGAAGGTGGCGCGGCAGCATGATCTGCCTCCGTTCGTCATCTTCCAGGATCCGTCGCTCGAAGATATGGCGATCCAGTACCCGATCACCATCGAGGAGATGCAGAACATCTCGGGCGTGGGTGTGGGTAAGGCCCGCAAGTTCGGCGAGGAGTTCATCCGCCTGATCCGCGCCTATGTGGAGGAGAAGGAGATCGTCCGCCCGCAGGATATGATCGTCAAGTCGGTGGGCAACAAGTCCGGCAACAAGATTTTCATCATCCAGGCCATCGACCGCAAGATGGATTTCGAGGATATCGCCCGGGCCAAAGACCTCGATTTCGACGAATTGCTGACCGAAATCGAAGGGATCGTCAATTCGGGAACGAAACTGGATATTTCCTACTACATCGAACAGGTGATCGACGAGGATAAATCCAATGATATTTACCTCTATTTCAAGGAGGATGCCCAGAGCGATTCGCTCGACGAGGCGATCGAAGAGCTGGGCGGCGACTATACCGAGGAGGAGATCCGGCTGGTACGTATCAAGTTCATGTGCGAACAGGGCAACTGACGGGGCGGGCAGAGGCGTTCCTTATGTATAACAGAGTGCGGGAAATCCCGCGAACTTATGCAGATATGGGGTATAGATTGCAGCGATTCAGAGTAATACTGATGACATCCATAGCGATTATGATCGTGGTGACGGCCGTATGTCTGTTCGTACATCCGACCTCCGGAGGCGCACTTTTGGTGCTGGCGCTCGGCGGGAGTCTGGCGGCCCTTATCCTGGATTACCGGCGC
>ERZ1504955.730-NODE-730-length-10737-cov-4.317637_pt1 | contig 10737 bp, 10 predicted proteins | sample MGYA00574590_ERZ1504955 | MGnify/ENA primary metagenome ERZ1504955 (study PRJEB39906, sample SAMEA3182091) | gut metagenome | biome: human; feature: gut; material: Stool; isolation source: human stools | place: Canada | collected 2013-03-11 ...
ATCTACACCTCTCTATTCGTCGGCAGCGTCAGATGTGTATAAGAGACAGGGTATAACTTTTCTTTAGGAATTCTTTCCATCAGGCTGAAGTGGGCGATGATTGTATCTTGCATGGTTTGTGCAGATAGTGAAGAGAAATATAGGAGTACTCCTAAAAACGCTGTAATACTTCTTTTACATTGAAGAGTAGTTATGTTTTTCATATAATGTGTTTTTAACTTTTATGCATCCAGATAGAAAGAACTTTTCGCTTGACAGTCAGTATGTTGATGACTGATACGATGAGGAATAAGAAAATACCCATGCTGATGGCTGCCCATAACGAACCGGTTTCCAGTTGGGGGAAGAGCAATCGGATACTTTCTACATAATAGCTGCGCAGCCAGCATACTAATCCGATGGATAAAATCAATACGATGATATTCAGCCCTACAGTCAATATCTGATAAGGCAATGCTACTCTGTTGGGGCTGTATCCTATCAGAAGCAGGCTTTCGAGTTTGGTTGTGTTCTTTTGGAGTAGTAAGAATATGCTTAGCATCAGGATATAGAACGACAGGATACTAATGAACAGACCTACTCCCAATACAATGCCTACGATAAGGCGAAGGAAGTAAGTGGTTTTTCCGGCATCCAGTTTTCCGTCTTCCGTTTCATAGCCTTTCTTTTGGAAATAGCTGGCAATAGAAGGATCAGCCGGATTGTTTACTTCGATGATCAGGCGGGCAGGTTGTGCTTCTGCATTGGGAGCGAAATTCTTATTGGCCCAGTCCATAAAAGACTGGGGTACGAGAATGGTATTTAAACGGTTGGAGAAACCGACGATGTTTCCTTTGTATTGCTCTACCCGTCCGTTACCTCGCATCATGATGTCCATTTGGATAAGACCCATTAGTCCTTCCGACAGTTTGGGCAGACTGCGGCTTTGAGCAAAACCGAAGTTGTACAAATTCAGATAATTGCGTGGGATAATGATGGGAATCGTATGCGTTTCTTCATCGAAATGCCATTTATCGAGTTTGATGTCTACAAACTCATCGGGAACTGATTCGAAGAACATATCCGTAGAGAGATGAATACCAGCTTCCTGCATGCCTAATCCTGCTGAAACTTTAAACTGAGAAGGGGTGAAAGCCCCTGTCGTTTTGGTAAACGATTGCTTTTTCAGATCGGCGATATCTTCGGGAGAGAACGTGTTGCTTTTTCCGGCAAAGGAGCCGAGTGTGCTGATTTTCTTGGTTGCTATGATAAAGTCTTTTTTCATAAAGCTGTCTCCTTCGGTGAATACGGGGATGACATCCTTATAAAACTGTACGCTGAGCAGTACAATCATCATGCCGAACAGGTTGGCTAAAAAGAAACCGGTCAGTTGGCCGATACTGATATGTTGGCGGAGAAGTTTCCAGACAAGAGCAGACATCTTATTTACAATTTTACAATTTATAATTAAATTAAAAAGGGAAGGTGAAACACTGATCCATCAGAGTTGGAGTACCTGTTTATAAGGTAGTTCAATATGCTTTCCAATGGATGTGGCGATGACTCCGGCACTTTGCTTCCCGGCTTCGTCGATGATGATTTCTCCCATGATACGGCTGTTCTCATCATCCAGATGGCTGATAGGTTCATCCAGAAACAAGAAGTCGAACGGCTGACAGAATGCACGGATAAAGGCAACCCGTTGTTGCTGCCCGAAAGAGAGTTTTCCGGCTTTCACATTCAGTTTGTCTGAGATACCCAGTTTTTCAAACAATGAAAGAATCTCTTTTTTCTTTTTGTATCCGGTAAGGTTGTTTTTCAGTTGTACGTTTTCAAGAGCTGTGAGTTCAGTGAAGATACGCAGGTCTTGAAAAAGCATACTCAGTGAATGCTTTCTCAAGTCTACCCATTGCTTCACGGAATATGCTCTGATATTGGTTTCATCGAAATTGATAATTCCTTGGTAGTCGTTGCGATAGCCGTAAATATAGCTGCACAACGAAGATTTTCCGGTGCCGGAGGCAGCTTCTATCAGATACATTTCTCCTTTTTGGAAGATAAGGTCCTGATGCCATATGTCAGAGGTCACCGAATTACGGTCAGCAAACACTTGAGGAAGTGTTTGCTGTAAGTGAATACTATTCATACCGTCCGTTTACGAGTTACATGCCGGCAAATTGCTTGGCAAAATCTACAATTTGTTTGAGGGCATTGACATCTTTGTCTTTCAGGCAAAGGTCTGTTTCGCTTGTTTCTCCTTCCGAACTTACGGATAAATAAGAAACTTTGGAAGCGAGATCAGAATAAGTCTTAAATTCCTTGCCTCCGAAACCTACCAGCATTTTGACAACCGGTAAATCCAGTATGGCTTCTGCATTGATAGCCATGAATACAGTTTTACCTTTCATCTCTGCCGCGTATGGAGCATCTTTGATGGATTTGTCAACAGCTTTGCCAATACTCTTGTAGAGCAGTTCGTCATTAGTGGCATACATTTGTTTGTCTTTGATGCCGAAGAATATATTCATTCCTCTTGTTTTATAGACATATTCATCTTTACCCAGTTCCATGATGTCTTCTCCTTTCTTGAGCCCCAATGCCTGTTTGTTTTTATAAAGAGCTTCAAGAGCATTTCCATTCTTTACATCGGCATAAGCAAGGAAAGTAGGAGCACTGTTCATGGTTACATTGATTAATCCGGCAGAAATATCACCGTTGAATGAACTGAACAGTTCTTTTACTTCATCTGCTTTGGCAATTGACACTGTGCTGCGGAATTCTTGATTCTCGCTTAATAGATTGTACAGTCCTTCTCCTTTTACACCCATATTGACGAACATTAGTGTGGATGCCGGGAAGTATTTCACGAATGTGCCGCTTGTCTTTCCGAATGATTCCATTTGTTTTTTCAAGAGAGCCTTTACAGCATCATTTTCCGTGTAGTTTTCTGTTTTGAGGGCGATCTTGCCTTTCTCAAAGTTCAATCCGCCTACAATGGTAATGTCTTCCGGCTTGATTTCAGAAGGAAGTCCCATGCTGATCTGGCTTCTGTAAGTAGAAGGAATCGCTGACATGGAGGCGAAAAAGTTGATATCACTTTTTTGTTTTGCGATTTTCTGGAAAGCTCCGGATTTAGCAATGCTGTTGTCGGCAGTCTGCTTCATCAGTTTGGTGATGGTTTCTTTGGCTGCTTCTGTCTGAGAAGCTCTGTTGGCGGAGATAATGATTGCAGTGGTTTCATTGAAAGCAAGCAAATTTCCGTTCAGGGTAGTGAAGCTATATCCGTCTGCTTCGCTCACTGGTTGGCAGATTTGTTCTTTTGCCATTACGTCAAGCGATGCGTGCAAGTCATCTTCATTGCTGACTTTGGCAACGAATACGCCACCGGAAATCTGGGGAGAGCTAAAGATATAGATCGGTGCTTCCGGATCTAAACCGGATGCTCCCGGGTTGTTTATCACTTTCTCCAGTTGTTGGAAAGTTGCGGCATTCATTCCGCTCTTCAGTGCTTCCAGCAGTTTCTGTTTAGCAGCTTCATTCTCTTTGTCATTCATCCCCGCCTTATTGGCCAGCGATTTCAAATCAATAGAGGCAACAGCCGTAGCATCTGCCGGTATTACGTTCGTATATTCCGTTTGTTTGGAACATGCTGCCAAAAACACCATCAGTACTGCCAGTACCGAGAGCCGTGAAATCATTTTCTTTGCCATACTCATACTATTTAAAAGTTATTATTGATTCAATAAGTTGATTGTGTGGCAAGCCACCAACGCTGCTGTCTCTGTTCGAAGCCGTGATTTTCCCAAGCTAATGGGAGTGAATCCGCATTCGATAGCTTTTTTCACTTCCTCTTCACTGAAGTCTCCTTCGGGACCGATCAGAACGAGAGCGTCTTCTCCTGCTTTCAGTATATTTTTCAGCAGAGGTTTTTCACCTTCATAACAGTGTGCAATGAATTTCTGTCCTTTGAACTCTTGTGTGATGAATTTGTCGAAATCCGTCATTTCGTTGAGCTTAGGCAGGCGGGCCTTGAGCGACTGTTTGATGGCCGATATCAGAATCTTTTCGATTCGTTCGGCTTTAATCACTTTGCGTTCGGAGAAACGGCAGTTGAGAAATGTCAGTTCATCAAATCCGATTTCTGTAGCTTTCTCTGCAAACCATTCATTGCGATCCATATTTTTGGTTGGTGCCATAGCAATGTGCAGATGGCATGGCCAAAGCGGTTCCTGAAATATTGTTTCTTTGATGGCTACAAGGCAACGCTTGTTGGTTGCAACCGTGATTTCGGCTTGATAGAAATACCCCTTACCGTCAGTGAGAGTGATTTCGTCTCCGATACCCAACCGCAGTACACGGGTACAGTGTTGTGCTTCCTCTTCCGGAAGTTCGTTGCTTATCTGTATATCGGGAGTATAAAATACGTGCATAATTGATTACTGGTTTTGATTTCTGGAATTGATCCGGTCGCGTATTTTGGCGGCCAGTTCATAATTCTCGTCTTTTATCGCTTGCTCCAAGGCTTCTTCGAGTGACATGGAAGTGACGTTGCGAGGCAGGTTCCGCTTTTTTTCATCTTCCGGTTCTCCCTCATCGTCTTCATCGTCAAATTCCTCCGGGTGCCTTCTTTCTTCGTTTGAGATGTGCAGACATTCCTGTTCAAGAATAGACTCATAAATGAGGATTGGGCATTCGGCACGGACAGCCAGAGCTACAGCATCTGAGGTACGCGTGTCAATACGTATAATTTCTTCGTCTTTTTTTAAGTAGATGTAAGAGTAGAAAATACCATCTTTTGCTTTGTAAATCAATACGCGAAGCAAACTGGCTCCCAGCACACCAAGAGTTGTCATAAACAGATCGTGTGTCAGGGGGCGGGGAGTTTTAATTCTTTTCAGATACAAGGCGGTTGCCTGAGCTTCGGCGGGACCGATGATGATAGGCAATTGCCGTTCACCGTCCACTTCGCCCAACAGCATGGCAAAGGCACCTACTTGCGCTTGGCTATTTGTGATATTTAAAACTTGTAATTCTACTTTTTTGTCCATTGTTCTTTATTACTTAATTTACTTTACTCTCTCGTTGGTGTTTGTACTTGAATACCAGAGCAAACAGGATGCCGATCACCAGTGCATATGCCGCAAAGATAAACCAGATGTCCGGCCATTCACGACTTATCAGTTTACCATCAGCATATACTGAGAAAGCGTCTACGACAGCACCGCTGGCATATCCTCCGATGATAGCGCCCAGTCCGTTGGTCATCATAAAGAATAATCCCTGAGCACTGGCACGTATGGAGGAGCTGGTTTCTTGTTCAACAAACAACGAACCGGAAATGTTGAAGAAGTCGAACGCCATTCCATACACGATCATGGAAAGAATCAGCATCCACAGACCGGAGCCCGGATCACCGAAGCCGAACAGTCCGAAACGGAATACCCAGGCAAACATACTGATCAGCATCACTTGCTTGATACCAAAATGTCTCAGGAAGAATGGTATAGCGAGAATAAATAATGTTTCAGACATTTGTGAGATGGACAATAGGATCACCGAATGTTTCACTCCGAAGGAATCTGTAAACTCCGGAATATTGGCAAAACTGCCCAGGAAAAGGTCACCATATGTATTGGTGATTTGCAATGCTGCTCCTAAAAGCATGGAGAACAGGAAGAAAATAGCCATTTTCTTTCTTTTGAATAATACGAAAGCATCCAGCCCGAAGGAAGAGAGCAATGTTTTCTTTTCTGTTTTGGCAGGCTTGCATGTTGGCAGGGTAAAAGCATACAATCCCAGTAATAGTGCCGACGCACCGCCTACATAGAGTTGTGCGCTGGAGTTCTTGAATCCGGTAAGGTCTACTGCCCACATGGCGCAGATGAAACCGATGGTTCCCCATACGCGGATGGGAGGGAAGTCCTTGATCAGGTCACATTTATATTGTTCCAGTGCATTATACGAAACGGTATTAGCTAACGATAAGGTAGGCATATATACCAATAAGTTGAGCAGCATCGCCCAATACATCTGGTCGTAACTTGTAGCGGTGGAGGCGTAGAAAAGGCAGGCAGCCCCTGCGATGTGGCAAAGTCCGTATAAACGTTCAGCATTGAACCACTTATCGGCGATGATACCAATGATGCCGGGCATAACTAAAGAGGCAATACCCATGGTGGCGAAGATGGCACCGATCTGCCCTCCTTCGAAGTGGAGTTCTCGTCCCATGTAACCTCCCAGTGAAATTAACCATGAACCCCATACAAAGAATTGCAGGAAGTTCATAATGATCAAACGAACTTTTATACTCATGACTTTTCTAATTTGTGTTTCTCTTTTTCGTTAATAATAGATGCAAATATAATATTTTCGTTGATTGGGTGAGCAAGTTAATCGATAAAAAGGGGATAAAAAAGCCATAAATGCGAAGAATGATGAGGAATTGCCGGTAAAAAGTGGAAAGGGAGTAGGTATATAAAAAAAAGAAGGCTATCTATCCCAGACAGCCAATCTTTATTAACCTTAAATCTAATACCATGAAAAACACAGTGCAAATATAGAGCATTTTATGTTATAAAACATAATGAATTGCCGAAAATCTTCTATTTGTTAACTCTAATTAACTCTGAAGCTATTCTTTTTCTGTTATTCGCTCCTGAATAAGTAAGTTTCATGGCATTTATATCTGCATTACTCTACATAGAGTACCAGTCCCTTCAGGTATTCTCCTTCCGGGTGGTATATGTTAACCGGATGGTCGGCAGGTTGTGTGAGTTGGTGCAGGATACGTACGCTACGTCCTGACATGGCAGCGGCAGTAAATACTGCTGTGCGGAAATTGTCCTTGGTCACTACCTGTGAACAGGAGAATGTAAACAGGATGCCGCCCGGTTTGATTTTCTCGAATGCTTTGGCATTCAGTTTCCGGTAACCTTGCAAGGCATTCCGCAAAGCATCTTTATGCTTGGCAAATGCAGGAGGGTCGAGAATTATCAAATCATATTGGTCGCCCATACGGTCGAGATACTTGAAGGCATCTTCGGCAAAAGCTTCGTGGCGAAGATCACCGGGGAAGTTCAGTTCTACGTTCTTGTTAGTCAGATCGATTGCTTTGGCGGAGCTGTCCACGGAATGTACCAGTTTCGCGCCTCCACGCATGGCGTAGAAAGAAAAGCCACCGGTATAGCAGAACATATTCAGTACTGAACGGTCTTTAGCATAATGCTCCAGCAGTGAGCGGTTTTCGCGTTGGTCTACGAAGAATCCCGTTTTCTGCCCTTTCAGCCAGTCTACGTGGAATTTCAAACCATACTCTTGTGCGATATTATCACTGCTTCCTCCTTTAAGGAAACCGTTTTCGGGGAAAAGGTCTGCCTTGAAAGGTAGTGTGGTTTCTGATTTATAATAGATATTCTCAATCTTGTCACCCATTACTTCCGACAGGGCTTCGGCGATAGTCATGCGGTCTACATGCATTCCTGCGGAGTGCGCTTGCATGACGGCAGTCCGGGCATAAATGTCGATGACCAGTCCGGGCAGGTTATCTCCTTCACCATGTACGAGACGATAGGTGTTATTGGTCGGATTGACTGCGATACCGATACCGCAGCGCATCTCGTAGGCGATCTGTAGTTTACGTTTCCAGAAATCGTGGTCGATAGGTTCCTGACGGAAAGAAAGCACACGTACGGCAATACTTCCGATCTGAAAATGTCCTTCGGCTATAAATTCCTTTTTTGAAGTGTATACTTCTACAACTTCACCTTCTTCGGGTTCTCCATCGAAACGAGCGATTGCTCCGGAGAAAATCCAGGGGTGAAATCTTTTTAAAGACTCTTCTTTGCCGGGTTTGAGGTATACTTTATGCATGTTATTAAAATTTCAGTTTTCTCTCCGGTCCTCGAAAAAAAGGAGTGGAGATAGTGCTATTTGATCAGTTATTAATTAGTCTTCTATCGGTTATTTATCAGCGATTGGCGAGGGAGCTTGCGTTAACCTCTTCTTCTGCAGGGAGGCTTTCGACCTCATAGTTGCCGGTTCGTTTCAGTTCCTGCAGCAGATTATAGATATTGAGGCAGGCCCAGGCGTCGGTCGCTGCATATTGTTTCTGTCCGTCACTTAGTACGTCTGCTTCCCAGTTGGACAGCCGTTGTGATTTGGAAATCTTTTCTTTAAACAGGATTGCGTAAATCTTTTGCAGGCTTTTGTCCTGTATGCCGAACTGGCGGACATAGTCCTGCAGTTCGATGCAGCTCTGTTGGGTGAAAGGCGCACGTTTGTGCAGCATCATAAAATCATCTTTGAGTGACAATCCTACTTTAATGACAGCCGGATTCTCCAGCAGGTCAACCAAAGGTTGGGTAAGTCCCGTCATGTTGAGGCGGAACAGGAAACAGCATTCGTCCGAGGAAATCTGGAGGAGTGCTACCTTATGACTTTGCCCTTTGGTGAAGGATGGACGCGTTTCGCTATCGATACCCAGTATTGGTTGGGATTTCAGGTAGGCTACCGCTTTTTCTGTTTCCGCTTCCGACTGGATAACATGGATCCGTCCCGGAAAAACAGTTTTCGGGAGTTCCTTTAGTTCGTCTTTATTTATACTTCTTCTTACTATCATTTTCGTTTATTCGTCATCACGACAATGGCAGCTGTCGTCATGACAGTGGCATTCGTCGTCGTGGCAGTGACAACCGTCTTCGTGACTGTGGTCGTGACAATGACATCCGTCTTCTTCACAACAATAGTCGTCATCGCTTAGTTCGTTATTCTCTTCTTCGTTGTCCTCTTCGTCATTTTCATCCTGCTGGTTATATTTCACATCGTGAAGGGCGCGCAGGGTGTTTACCAGTTTCTGTCCCCACAGCAGACCGAAGTTTTCCTGGCAGATGGCCAACGAGTCGTTCATGGTTTCGTTCAGTCCCAGTTGGAAGACGAAAATAAAATCTTTGATATCCTGATAGATATCTGCCAAATCTTCCGAGATGGATTTCTTGATAGGCTGGTCGCTGTATACCATATCCTGTACGAAAACATCCAGATAATCATCCTTCTCTCCCATCAGTCCTGCCAGATTTATGCGTAGAATCTCATACGTTTCCTCCGTTACATACGTTTCGGGTGCCTCGTCTCCGATTGTTTCACACTTCGGAAGCAAGGATGCTTTGAGATAGAGCAAGGGAAGTATTTTTAAAGACGTGTCGACAAAAGCTTTGCGCTTCATGTGTTCGGCACGTTCGAGGAATGCGCAAAATTCGGCGGCTACCGTTACGAACTCGATCACATTCTTTTCAAATATCGTTTGGCTTTCTTTTTCCATAATCAGATTGATTTGAATCGCAAAGGTAAGAAAAAGGATTGAATGAGAGTAGCGCTCGTTATTTTTTTATTATTTTTGCGGCTTATAATACGGATTCCAATTTATTAAAGAATAAAGACTCATGGCAAAAAAGAAAATAGATAAGGAGGCTGAACGCGCTCCGTCTTCTCCAGGAAAGATTGTATCAATTTTTAAGAATGAAACCATTCATTTTGTAATTGGATTGATGCTGGTGATCTTTTCTGTTTATCTTTTGTTGGCTTTTTCTTCCTTCTTCTTTACGGGGGCAGCCGACCAAAGTATTATCGACAGCGGCAATTCTGCAGACCTGGCAGCTGTTAATAACAATGTAAAAAACTATGCTGGATCTCGTGGAGCACAGTTGGCTAGTTATCTGATCAATGACTGCTTTGGCATATCTTCATTCTTTATCCTTGTCTTTCTGGCAGTGGCAGGATTGAAGTTGATGCGGGTACGCATTGTCCGCTTATGGAAATGGTTTATCGGTTGTACATTATTATTGGTGTGGTTCTCCGTGTTTTTCGGGTTCGCCCTGATGGATCATTATCAGGATTCTTTCATCTATCTGGGAGGTATGCACGGTTATAATGTAAGCCGTTGGTTGGTTTCGCAGGTGGGAGTTCCCGGTGTGTGGATGATTTTGCTGATAACGGCAGTCTGCTTCTTTATATATGTAAGTGCACGAACGGTTATCTGGCTGCGCAAGCTCTTTGCTTTGAGTTTCTTGAAACGTCAGAAGAAAGAAGAGGAAAAAGTGGCAGCGACAGAAGGAACGCAGGAATTTACAACCTCGCAACCACAGGAAGTTGAATTCAATCTGAAACGTACTTATAAACAAACACCTCCTCCTGCTCCTGTGATGGACATACAGGCAGAGGAACCGAAAGAAGAATCTCCGGTGAACGAACCGGAACCGGACGAGGAACTTCCTTCTGCTGATGAAGGGGAAGGAGTGACTATGGTCTTTGAACCGACTGTGGCTGATACGGTTACTCCTGCGCCTCAGGACGAATTGCCGGGTGAGGATGAACCCGGGTTTCAGGTAGAGACGGCTGCGACCGAAGAAGAATATCAGGGACCGGAACAGGAACCTTATAATCCGATGAAGGATCTGGAAAACTATCGTTTCCCGACAATCGATCTGATGAAGCATTTTGAGAATGACGATCCGACGATTGATATGGACGAACAGAATGCGAATAAAGACCGTATCATTAATACTTTGCGCAGCTTTGGTATTGAAATCAGTACGATCAAGGCAACGGTAGGGCCTACGGTGACTCTGTATGAAATTACCCCCGAACAAGGAGTACGTATTTCGAAGATTCGTGGTTTGGAAGATGATATCGCATTGAGTCTGTCGGCAGATGGCATTCGTATCATTGCTCCGATACCGGGTAAGGGAACCATCGGTATTGAAG
>ERZ1504955.797-NODE-797-length-10113-cov-3.919964_pt1 | contig 10113 bp, 7 predicted proteins | sample MGYA00574590_ERZ1504955 | MGnify/ENA primary metagenome ERZ1504955 (study PRJEB39906, sample SAMEA3182091) | gut metagenome | biome: human; feature: gut; material: Stool; isolation source: human stools | place: Canada | collected 2013-03-11 ...
GTCAATCGATTCTATTTTGTTTTCGGAGGCGGGTTACAACGTCGATTTCGACTCTACGACCGCTTCGGGATTCACTTTTTTGATAAGACCCTGCAGGACATTGCCGGGACCGAGTTCCGTAAATTCGGTCACGCCGTCCGCAAGCATGTTCTTGACGATGTAGGTCCAGCGTACCGGTGCGGTGAGCTGTGCGATCAGGTTGGCCTTGATCGTCGCCGGATCGGTTTGGGGTTTGGCATCGACGTTCTGGTAGATGGGGCAGACAGGAGCCTGGAAGGGTGCTTCGTTGATCGCTTTTTCGAGTTCGACCTTGGCCGGCTCCATCAGGGGCGAGTGGAATGCACCGCCTACGGGCAGACGCAGTGCGCGTTTGGCGCCCGCTTCCTTGAGTTTGGCACAGGCGGCATCGACCGCTTCGACGCTGCCCGAGATAACCAGTTGGCCGGGGCAGTTGTAGTTCGCCGCCACGACCACGCCGTCGATCGAGGCGCAGGCTTCCTCTACTTTGGCGTCGTCGAGTCCCAGGATCGCCGCCATCGTACCGGGTACGGCTTCGCAGGCTTTCTGCATGGCCATCGCACGTTTGGAAACGAGCCGCAGACCGTCTTCGAACGAAAGAGCGCCGGCCACCACCAGGGCTGAAAATTCGCCGAGCGAGTGTCCGGCTACCGCGTCGGGCTTCACGCCCAGCGCCTTGGCCATGATGACCGAGTGGAGGAATACGGCCGGCTGGGTGACTTTAGTCTGTTTGAGCTCTTCGTCCGTACCGGCGAACATGATGTCGGTGATGCGGAAACCGAGGATTTCGTTGGCCTGCTCGAAGAGAGCCTTGGCTTCGGGAACGTTGTCGTAGAGGTCTTTGCCCATGCCGACGGCTTGAGCGCCCTGACCCGGAAATACGTATGCGTGTTTCATAGTTTCTGTCAAAATATTTTTTGGTTACCGGGCAAAGATAGCAAATATTTTCTTACATTTGCACTGCAACGGTTCACGAGGGGTTACGCCCCGTCAGATTAAATGGGAACGCAGTGAAAGTCTGCGACAGTTCCCGCTGCTGTGAGTCCTGCCCGACGATCCGAGGTGATCGGCCCGCTTGCGGGCGGCGTTTCGGATGCCCGGGTGTATTACCGCGACACTCTTTTGCCACTGGTCCTGCGGGGTCGGGAAGGCGTTGCGGCGGGGACGAGTCAGAAGACCAGCCTTTGCCTGCCCGATGAACGGACAGTTCGGATGATATGCGTCTGCGGAGAACGGAGCTTTCGGAAAAGACCTGCGAGGCATCTTTTCGGTGGATTGATAACCTGAAGCGAGGTGGCTCTCTGTTTCCCTGATGAAATATTTTTCGAAACCGTTGTACGGCATACGCCGAAGTGCGGAGTTTGTGCAGAAGAAGAGTGTCTTGCCGATAAAGGTTTCAGTCGTAATAAAGTAGAGATTAGTATGGACTGAAACAAAGAGGTCGATCTGTTGCCGGGTCGATCTCTTTATTTCTGGTGTCGGACGGAATGGGCTGCCCGGCTTCTTCCCTCGGGCGCGGAAAAACGGCTGTCGGGTGTCTGCGACGGATTCTCCCGATACAAAAAAGCAGCGCTTTATGCGCTGCTTTTTTCAATTTTCCTGATCGCCTATTTCTCTTCCACGATCTTGAAGGAATCCTTGTAGAGTCCGCAAACGGGGCATACCCAGTCGTCCGGGATGTCTTCGAATGCCGTGCCGGGTGCGATGCCGCTTTCGGGATCGCCCTTGGCCGGATCATATACGTAGTCGCAGGCGGTGCAGTGGTATTTGCGGGGGAATATGCGGTCGGCCACCTTGTCCCAGTCGATCAGCTCCCAGTACGATTTGATGAAATCCGCGCGGCGGTTGCGGTAGTCGATATAGTAGGCGTGTTCCCATACGTCGATCGTCATGACGGGCTTGAGGCCTTTGGTCATGGGGTTGCCGGCATTGGATTCCGAGATGATCTGCAATTTGCCGTCCTTGTCGGCTGCGAGCCACGTCCAGCCCGAGCCGAAAAGTCTGGTAGCGGCTTTGGAGAACTCTTCCTTGAAGGCTTCGACCGATCCGAAGTCGCGGGCGATGCGATCCGCTAGGTTTTGGGGCATCGGCTTCTGATCGGGGGTCAGCATCAGGAAGAAGAACGTGTGGTTCCAGGCCTGGGCCGCATTGTTGAAGATCGGACCGTCGGCTTTCTTGACGATTTCCTGCAGGGACATCGACTCGTAAGGCGTGCCGGGAATCAGGCGGTTGAGATTGTCCACGTAGGTCTGGAGGTGTTTGCCGTAGTGGTATTCAAAAGTTTCTTTGCTCATTTTCGGAGCGAGCGCTTCCGTCGAATACGGAAGTTCGGGCATTTTGTGAACCATAATTCTTTCTGTTTTAGGTTTTGATATTGTTAAAGATTCGGTTTGAATTGTCGTCGGAGCCGCCGCCGGGGTGCCGTGCAGCAGGATATATCCGTTGAGGTAGGCGGCGAAGAGCGTCCAGAGCAGGTAAGGTACGAAGAGCCAGGCGGCAGCACGGTCCCTGCGGCTCGCAGCGAAGATGTAGAGTCCCACGAGGATATTCAGCAGTACGATGTCGATGAATCCGGCCAGCGGATTGCGTAGCGTGAAGAACAGGATACTCCACAGGAAGTTGGCGATGAGCTGCAAGATCCACAGACGGATGATTCCTTTGTGCTGCCGACGCACGATGAGGCGCCCGAGCGAAAGTCCCATGCAAAGGTACAGGACGCTCCAGGCGATCGGAAATACGATGTTGGGCGGCGTGAGTGCCGGCTTGGTCAGCGTCGGATACCATTCGGCGATGGACGAAGCCTGGAAAAAACTTGCCGAGATACCTACTGCGAAACAGGCGAGAACAGGAATGAGATAGGCCGCTATTTTTTTCATGCTTGGGGTATTGAAGTTTTTCTGATTCCGTGCAAGAACAGTGCAAATTACGCTGTTTTCTTTCCAAATTTAATAAAAATAATCGGATTCGAATCCAATTCCGGCTCCTTTATCGACGTGTTTTTTGCCGGGGCGGATGTCGTTTTCCCGGTATTCGTCGTGAACGTATCGATAAACAGTTTCGGAGATATCCGCTATGATTCGGGCATTTGTTTCCGGGTTTTCCGCCGAATCTTTGATGAAGACGGCGATGGTATAGCGGGTGCCGTCCGGCAGGATGACGAATCCCAGGTCGTTGGTCCCGGCGAAGATGCCTCGTTCGTCGCGGTCGCTCGTGCCGGTTTTGTGTCCGATGACGGCGCCGGTTCCCGACAGTGGTTTCGGAAGACGGTCGGCACCTGTTTTACAGCTTATCAGGTTTTGCCGGATCATTTCCCGCAGTGTAGGAGTGAGAATCTGTTCCGTTACGAGCAGTTCCAGCAGGGCGGCGGCTTCGAGCGGCGTACTCCAGTTTTCGTAGCACGTTTGCGGATCGTCGTGCATCTGCTGCTCCGTTGCTGCGATCGCGAAATCGTGCAGTCCGAGCGACCGGACGTAGCGGTCTGTCGCTGCCGGACCGCCCGTGTGCTCGAAGAGGATGTCGCAGGCGTTGTTGTCGCTCAACTGCAGGCTGTACTCCAACAGACGGCTGACTGAAAGCGAGATTTCGCCTTCGGGAAATTCCTCCCGAAGGGGACTGTACGTGTCGGGGACGAGCTCTTCTTCCGGAATGAATATTTCCGTGTCGGGCGTCAGTCCGTTTCGGTCCAGGTAATCTGCGACGGCGAGGGCCTGGTGGAATTTGAATACGCTCATCAGGGGGTAGCGGTCGTCGTTATTGACCGTTACCGTATCTTGTGCGTCGAGGATGACCGCAATACCGATTTCGGCTTTTTTATCCTTTATCACCTTTTTCAGCCGATACGACAGATCGTCGTCCTGCGCTGCTGCGGCAAGCGGAAAGAACGAAATCCAGAGAATCGAGATCAGTGTACGCATATATTGTCGAGATTGATCGGAAACAAAAATAGGATAAATTTCGATTCCTTCCGGGGCGGATTTCATGATTTTTGCATCTCTTTCGATTATTACGGTATGCCGGCGGGCGATTCGGGGTATCGTGTCGATGCCGTAAATCGTCCGATTCGCCTCGAATCGGTCCGCCTCGGTCGATTCTTTACGGCCGGAAGATCGAAACGCCGGTAAATTTATTAGATTTGCGGACGGTTGATTTTGTGAATTATGAGAAAGAACTTACTGGCAGCAATCGTTTTGCTGGCATTGTACATTCCTTCTGTTTGGGCCGCAGCGGGGTATCCTGTGCGGGGCAGGGTTATCGACCGTCTTTCCCGGGAACCGGTCGCCTATGCTGCCGTTACGATCACCGGCCAGCCCGGTAAGGGCGCCATGACCGATTCGCTCGGACGTTTCGAGATCCTGCAGGTGAAGCCCGGCATTTATAGCCTGACGGCGTCGTTCATCGGTTACAGAACGGTCGTGACCCCCGAATACCAGGTGTCGGCCCGGACGCCTTTCATCGAAATCGAGATGGAGGAGGAGCCGGAGCATCTGAATGAAGTCGTCGTTCGTCCCTCGCCTTTCCGCCGTACGATCGAGAGCCCGGTCAGTATGCAGGTGATCGGGATGCGGGAGATCGAGAAGAGTCCCGGCTCCAATCGTGACGTGTCGCGTATCGTTCGTTCCTATCCAGGCGTGTCGTTTTCGCCCATCGGTTATCGCAACGACCTGATCGTGCGGGGCGGCGGACCTTCTGAAAACCGCTTCTTCATGGACGGGATCGAAATTCCCAACATCAACCATTTCGCCACGCAGGGTGCCACGGGCGGTCCCGTAAGCATCGTGAATTCCGATCTGGTGCGCGAGATCAATTTCTATACGGGTTCGTTTCCCGCCGACCGTGCCGGGGCGCTCAGTTCGGTGCTGGATTTCCGGCTGCGGGACGGCGATCTCGAACGGCAGACCTTCAAGGCGACGCTCGGTGCCTCCGAAGTGTCGCTCAGCGGCAGCGGACACGTGGGCAAAAAGACGACTTACCTCTTTTCCGTGCGGCAATCCTATCTCCAGTTCCTCTTCAAATTGCTGGGGCTTCCTTTCCTGCCCAATTACATCGACGGGCAACTGAAGGTCAAGACCCGTTTCTCGGAGCGGGACGAGCTGACTTTCCTCGGACTGGTGGGCATCGACAACATGAAGCTCAATCTCGACGAGAAGGGCGAGGAGAACGAATATCTGCTCAGTTACCTGCCTCGTATCCAACAGGAAACCTTTACTGTGGGTGCCGTGTACCGCCATTTCGCCGGCCGGCACGTGCAGTCGGTGGCGTTGAGTCACAACTACCTGAATAACCGCAATACCAAATACCGCAACAACGACGAATCGACTCCGGATAATCTGACCCTGCGTTTGCGGGGCGTGGAGCAGAAGACGACCCTGCGGTTCGAAAATCGCTCCTACCTGGGCCGGTGGACGCTGCGCGAAGGTGCTGAATTGAACTATTCTACCTATCATAACAAGACTTTGCAGCGGACTTATCAGCAGGAAGCCGAGCTGCTCGACTATCGCACTTATTTGGGGATTGTCGGCTGGGGCTTTTTCGTGGGGGCCGACTATGCCTCCGCAGACAAGCGGCTGACGGTTTCGATGGGCGTGCGGGCCGACGGATGCGACTATTCGACGGAGATGGAGCGTTTCTGGAAGCAGCTTTCGCCCCGTGTGTCGGCTTCCTATGCCTTGAGCGACAGTTGGTCGGTGAGCGGTAGCGCAGGGCTTTTCTACCAGTTGCCGCCCTATACGGCACTCGGCTATAAGGACAATACGGGCGAGTTGGTCAATCGGGGCTTGGAGTATATGCGGGTCCTGCAAAGCGCCGTCGGCGTCAATTGGCGTCTGCGTGACCGGTTGGTGGTTTCGCTCGAAGGTTTCTACAAATATTATACGGATATCCCGCTTTCGGTGGCGGACGACGTGCCGCTGACCTGCAAAGGCAACGACTACGGCACCTCGGGCGACGAATTGCTCGTTTCTTCGGCCCAGGGACGTGCCTACGGTCTGGAGCTGATGGTGCGTTGGCAGCTTCCCGATCGTTTCAATCTGGTCGGCGCCCTGACCGTTTTCAGCAGCGAATACCGCAGCCGGCACGATGCGAAATATATTCCTTCTGCCTGGGACAATCGTTTCGTGGCGAATATCAGCGGTACGTATGATTTCTCTCGCGGGTGGAGCGTCGGTGCGAAGCTGAGCGCTATCGGCGGAACGCCTTATACGCCGTACGACGTCGAGAAATCGTCGCTCGTCGAGGCGTGGAACGCTTCGGGGCGCCCCTATTACGACTATTCGAAGTATAATACCGGCAGGCTCGACGCTTTCGCCCAGTTGGACGTGCGCGTCGATAAGGTGTTTTATTTCCGTAAATGCATGCTGGGTATCTATGTCGATTTGCAGAACGTGACCTTCAGCAAGCTCCGTCAGCCCGACGTGCTGATGAGTACCGGCGTGATCGAGAATCCTTCGGCTCCGCCTTCGGAGCAGCGTTATAAGATGAAGTATATCCGCCAGGCGAGCGGTACGTTGGTGCCGACGTTGGGCGTCACGGTCGAATTTTAATCGTACAGCCATGAAAAATAACCTGCTCAGCGACAAGCTCGCCTACAACGGGGATACGAAAACACGGACTCATCTGCATCTGTGCAGTTATACTGTGGATCGGGTCGAAGAGGCTGCGGGAGATGATTTCGAGGAGATGAAATCCCGCTTTCAGCCCGATGGCATCACTTGGCTGCAGATTCACGGACTGGAAGATACGGATGCCGTGCAGACGGTTTGTACGCATTTCGGGATCGATTTTCTGGTCATGCAGGACATTCTCAATACCGACCATGCCAGCAAGGTCGAGGAGCACGATCAGTACAATGTGATTATTGCCAAGCAGATTATGGGTGGCGAAGCGATGCAGGTCAGTCTGGTGCAGGGCGCTGATTTCGTGCTGACGTTTCAGGAGCGGGACAACGATTTTTTCGACGATGTGATGCGTGCCATCCGTAACAATGTACTGAAAATCCGTACCCGACAGTCGGACTACCTGTTTTCGGTGTTGCTCAATGGCTTGATAACCGGTTATATGTCGGTTGCAGCGGCGATCAGCGACGGGTTGGAGGAGCTGGAATCTGCATTGCTGGCCGATACCGGAGACCGGGACATCGGAGTACAGATGCAGGAGCTCCGGCGGGATTACATGCAGCTCAAGCGGACGGTTCTGCCGCTCAAGGAACAATATTCGCGGCTGTTTCGTTCCGATTCGAGTTTGTTGCACCGGGTCAATCGGCCTTTCTTCAACGATGTGAACGATCACCTGCTCAACGTGGCGCAAAATATCGACATCTGCCGTGAAACCCTTTCGTCGCTGATGGATTTGTATATCTCGAACAACGATTTGCGGATGAACGATATTATGAAACGGCTGACTGTCGTATCGACCATCTTCATTCCGCTGACTTTTCTGGTCGGAGTATGGGGGATGAATTTCCGTAACATGCCCGAACTGGAGTGGGAGCACGGTTATATCCTGGCCTGGGGCGTGATGATCGTCATCGGATTCGTGACCTATTTGTTCTTCCGCACGAAAAAGTGGCGTTGAGGTGCGCAGTCGGTGCTTTTTTGGCGGACGATGCGGGGAAATTCCGGGATTTTGATTTTCTTTGTACCAAAATTCCGGGCGGTACCCGCGATTTAGCCGACATAAATCCTTGTGCCGACTGCGCGAACATTCCTATTGAAAACCGCCGATGAAAAAGATTTTCTCATTTTCCCTGCTTCTCATCCTTGGCCTCGTGGCTTCCCAGATTCTTCCGGGGATGCTCGGGGAGGGCTATCCTGCATTCCGGGCCGGGGCGACGACCTTTCTTTATGTCTGTCTGTCGTTCATCATGATCAATGTCGGCCGGGAATTCGAGATCGATAAAAAACGTTGGCGCTCCTATGCCGAGGACTATTTTATCGCCATGGCTACGGCAGCCGTACCCTGGCTGCTCATCGCTCTGTACTATGTTTTCGTGTTGTTGCCGCCCGAGTTTTGGGGCAATGGCGACGCCTGGAAAGAGAATCTGTTGTTGAGCCGTTTTGCCGCTCCGACTTCGGCCGGCATCCTGTTCACGATGCTCGCGGCCCTGCGGCTCAAGCGAAGCTGGATGTATCGGAAAATTCAGGTGCTGGCGATTTTCGACGATCTGGATACCATCCTGCTGATGATACCTCTGCAAATCCTGATGATCGGTCTGCGCTGGCAGCTTTTCGTCGTCGTGGTGATCGTCTTTCTGCTGTTGTGGCTGGGGTGGAAGAAACTCAGTACGTATGAGTTGAGGCAGGATTGGTGGGCGATTCTGACCTATTCGGTCGTGGTTTTCGGTGTTACCCAACTGGTTTACCTGCTTTCCAAATATTATTTCGGCGAGGAGGGCAGTATTCATATCGAGGTGCTGCTTCCCGCTTTCGTATTGGGTATGGTGATGAAAACCAGGCATGTCGAATCTCGCGGGGAGCGGATGGCCGCTTCCGGCATTTCGTTCTTGTTCATGTTTTTGGTTGGATTGAGCATGCCGTTGTTTATCGGTATGACTGCTGCGACTGGGGAAGCTGCTTCTTCCGTGACCGGTTCGCAGCCCATGATGTCGTGGGGCGTGATCGCATTCCATGTGGTGATCGTCTCGTTGCTGTCCAACCTGGGCAAACTTTTCCCGATGTTTTTTTATCGTGATCGGAAGTTGAGCGAACGTCTGGCCCTTTCGATCGGTATGTTTACCCGCGGCGAGGTAGGGGCGGGCGTTATCTTCATTGCGCTGGGATATAGCTTGGGCGGTCCGGCACTGGTTATTTCGGTGCTGACCCTCGTGCTGAACTTGGTACTCACGGGGATCTTCGTCGTTTGGGTTAAAAAACTCGCCTTGCGGACTTACGCTCCCGAAGAGTTCGATGCCGTATCGACGATCCGTTGAAAGACGGATTTCGCCGGAATCCGTTTCTGATCTTTCACTCCGGATATAAAAGATTGCGGGAAAAAAGGTTCCCTTTCCTTGTGAATATCGAATGCAGTTGGGGGCGTGTGGGCTACGAGGTTTGATTCTGCTTTTGCCGCAGCTGTCCTTCTGACCTTGTGCAGCAACAGTGGAGGGCCGCTTTCGGAGTGGCGACAGGCTTTTTCCCTCTCCCCTTCTTATCCTGTGTTGGGAGGAAAGTCATCGGTTTATAGCGTTGCATGTATTTTTATGTTAAATATTTTTTTATTTTCATGTGATTTAAAAGTAGCTTATTATAGCCTGTTTCTTATCTCTTGAATATTTTCTTCTTCCATTTTTGCAACTCTATTGTTGCCTCAATGTAAGGACCATTTACTTTGATGAGTAAATCTTCAAATTCTTTTTTTGCCCGGAAGAAATTTACGACATCCTCGCTTTCCATGAACAGTCCGATATATTCGTCATCCTGCTTCCAAAGATACACGGGTATGTTTTTGCCCTTTGATACCATCGAGTTTATCAGAATCTTTTTAAGTTCGTCTTTACCTGTTTCTGCTTTCTTCAGGGCAGGTTTGCCATATTTCTGTCTGACAGCCTTTACCAGTTCCTTGAAGCCTGTTTTGTCCATCTTCGTTTCGCAGTTCATCGATATTAATTTGCCTTGTGCATTGGTTATCAAATTCAGTTTCCCGAAGCCGGTATCACAAAAAGTTGCTTTCTTGGTAACGAGACTGTCCATACTTATATAATGTATTAAAATCGGATATCTCTCAGAAAAAGAAACGTTCATGTTTTGTGTGTATTTCACATAGCGATAGTTTACTTCTTTGCTATTGTACTCTTCGGGATTATCGAAATCAATAAATGGAGAGCAAAAACGTTCCACATCGATGTGATAGTCCGGGTTATCCATGTTGATAATCTGTTTGTCCGATTGTGCATGGGCTGTTGCGCCGGATAAGCATAAAAAAGCTGTCAATCCAATGATATTGAGAATAAAGCCGGTTTTGACTTTCGGTGGCGGACTGTCACCCCAAGCGTTTTTTATTATAGCAATTACGTTTTTCATAATCTTTATCTGTTTTCTCCGGAAAGGAATACGATCTGTCTCTTATACACATCTGACGCTGCCGACGAATAGAGAGGTGTAG
>ERZ1504955.830-NODE-830-length-9841-cov-2.907317_pt1 | contig 9841 bp, 7 predicted proteins | sample MGYA00574590_ERZ1504955 | MGnify/ENA primary metagenome ERZ1504955 (study PRJEB39906, sample SAMEA3182091) | gut metagenome | biome: human; feature: gut; material: Stool; isolation source: human stools | place: Canada | collected 2013-03-11 ...
CCTGAATGGTCATAAGTTGAAAGAAACAATTTATCAATATATTGAATTGTGGAACCTGGGTAATGAGTTTAAAACTTGGTTTGAAGAAGCTTGTGGTGTATATGCAACATTGGTAGACCGTATTGTTCCGGGATTCCCGCGCAAGGATATTGCTGCTATCAAAGAAAAACTGCAATATGATGATAATCTGGTTGTTCAGGCTGAAGTTTTCCATTTGTGGGTTATTGAAGCTCCGCAGGAAGTTGCAAAAGAGTTCCCGGCTGACAAGGCAGGCTTGAATGTATTATTTGTACCGTCAGAAGCTCCTTATCACGAACGTAAGGTTACTTTGTTGAATGGCCCGCATACTGTTCTTTCTCCGGTTGCCTATCTCTCGGGAGTGAATATTGTACGTGATGCTTGCCAGCACGAAGTGATTGGCAAATATATCCACAAGGTAATGTTTGACGAACTGATGGAAACTTTGAACTTGCCGAAGGATGAGTTGGAGAAATTTGCAAATGATGTATTGGAACGCTTCAACAATCCGTTCGTGGATCATGCAGTAACCAGCATCATGCTGAATTCTTTCCCTAAATACGAAACTCGTGATTTGCCGGGATTGAAGACTTATCTGGAACGTAAAGGTGAACTTCCTAAAGGACTGGTACTTGGTTTAGCCGCTATCATTACTTATTATAAAGGTGGTGTACGTGCTGATGGTGCTGAAATTGTTCCGAATGATGCTCCTGAAATCATGAACCTGCTGAAAGAACTTTGGGCAACAGGTTGCACAAAGAAAGTTGCCGAAGGTGTTCTGGCTGCAGATTTTATCTGGGGAGAAGATTTGAATAAGATTCCGGGATTGACAGAAGCCGTAAAAGCTGATTTGGATTCTATCCAGGAAAAAGGAATGCTTGAGACCGTTAAAGGTATTCTGTAATTAGAAGACTAAATAAAAAAATAGCGCCACTGTCCTCTGAACAAGTGGCGCTATTTTTTATTATCAAGTTATTTATTATTCTTGTTCAGCCGTATGCAAAATAAATGTAGTAGCTCCAATTGTCACAATAGCGCCATCTTCAATGCGTACACGGTCTTTATCTCCCAGAATTTCATTCATAAGGAAAGTACCTGTGAGACTAGGAGCATCTCGTAATGTGTAGACTAGCTTTCCTTGCTTATTACGCTTTATATTGATGATGCAATGGCGTCGATCCATGCTCATATCACCACTTTCAATGGGAGTATTAATGTTTGTTCCTACACAACGGCGGCCTATGACATTGTCACCTTCCTGCAAGGGAAGTAACTGTTTAAAACCAAATACATTTTCGATAACAGTGATATATCCGAATTCTTCTTTATGAGATTCAGCTTCTTCTTCCAGGTTTTCTTCTTTTCTAAGAGCCTTAACTTTACTTTTTCCTAACCGGATACTGAATTGCTTGCCACAGTGTTCAGAGCTTTTGCATCAGCAAATCCTTTTGATTTTAATTGGGTTGCAATAGCTTCTGCATCTTTCAGGCTGATTCCTCCTGCCACAATGATATGAAAAGGATGATTTGCACTTTCTTGAGATTTCACCGCAGGAGCAGGAGCCGCTGTTTCCTGTTTTACCACTTTCACTTCTCTTACTGCAATCGGTTTGGAAGTCTTGGCTTTATCCGTTGTATGCTTTTTAGCAGATGAAGTTTTGGTTGAAGCGGAAGAAGCAGAAAACTTCTTTGCTTGTTGCGCAGCATCGTTCTTAACATAAACAGGAGTTATTGCAACCGATTGCTTTTCTATTTGCTCAAAAAGCTCGCTGGGCAATAACTGTGCATAATTGTTCTTTTGAACATCGGTATTCTCTACCGGAGTTGAAAAGGCAAAGAACAGTACGATGGCAGCAATCATTGCTGCAGCATTGCGGAGATACGCACGGTTGATACTAATTTCAAAAGTCTTCTTTTCCTTTTCCGGATAAGTCGGTATCAATACTTTTTCTTTCTGCTGCAGAGCCGAAAGTTCATGTATTTCAAAAGAGTCGAGACCATATAATGAAGGAGTTGTTATCTTATAATCATAAGGAACGAACTCGTAGTTGCCATAAATGTTATAATGAATCTCGCCTATATTATCCAGATGGGCTTTCCCTTCCTCATGAAGGAGACCGATAAATTCGTTTACTTCTTTTTCTACTATACGGCTGGCGTCAGCAAAACTTGTGTCGTATGCTGACATATAAGATTGCACCAGTACGCCGTCATTCAGTTTTAATTGAGGATTAAAACCGATTGTACGGGTAGGAGGTAAAAATATATTTTCTTCCTTTACGCGGGTTGCGGGCGAATAATGCGCTACAAAACCACCAAATCCCGGAACAATGACGCAGTCGTTTTCCAGTAGTAAAGTCTCTATATGTTGTGCCAATTCAATCATGTCTGCAAAATTAAGAGATAAATTGAATATATCCCAGAAAACTTCGAAAAATTCACTACTTTTGCATCGTTTTATTTATCACTATCAATAATGAACTATATACAGACAGAAATAGACGGAGTATGGCTGATCGAGCCTAGAGTTTTCTCCGATGAACGGGGCTATTTTATGGAAGCCTATAAGAAAGAAGAGTTTGAAGCCAATATTGGTCCCGTAAACTTTATACAGGACAACGAGTCGAAATCATCTTTTGGTGTATTGCGTGGATTGCACTATCAAAAAGGAGAACATAGTCAGGCGAAACTAGTTCGTGTTCTTAAAGGAGAAGTGCTCGACGTTGCCGTTGATTTGCGTAAATCATCGCCTACGTTTGGAAAGCATGTTTGTGTATTGCTTAGTGAAGAAAATAAGAGACAATTTTTTATTCCCCGTGGTTTTGCTCATGGCTTTGCTGTCTTGAGTGAAGAAGCTGTTTTTACATATAAGGTAGATAACAAGTATGCTCCGCAAGCGGAAGCCTCTATTTTATATAATGACGAAACATTGGGGATCGACTGGCCGTTGGCAGAGTCGCAAATGTTATTATCTGCGAAAGACAGAGAGGGAACTGCCTTTAAAGATGCCGCTTATTTTGAATGAATTTCTAAACAAACAATAGATTAAGTATGAAAATTGCAATCGTGGGAACAGGGTATGTGGGGCTGGTATCAGGTACATGCTTTGCCGAAATTGGCGTGAATGTAACGTGCGTAGACACGAATAAGGAGAAAATCGAATCTTTGCAAAAGGGGAACATTCCAATTTATGAGAATGGATTGGAAGAGATGGTGCTCCGTAATATGAAAGCAAAGCGATTGAAGTTTACTACCTCATTGGAAAGTTGTCTGGATGAAGTGGAAGTTATATTCAGTGCAGTTGGAACTCCTCCGGATGAAGATGGCAGCGCTGATTTGAAATACGTATTGGAGGTGGCCCGTACCATTGGTCGCAATATGAAACAGTATAAATTGGTAGTTACCAAAAGTACCGTTCCGGTAGGCACTGCCAGTAAGGTTCGTGCGGTTATTCAGGAAGAACTGGATAAGAGAGGCGTGACGGTTGATTTTGATGTGGCTTCTAATCCGGAATTCCTTAAAGAAGGAAATGCTATCAGTGACTTTATGAGCCCGGACCGCGTGGTAGTGGGAGTGGAGTCGGCACGTGCGGAGAAATTGATGTCCAAACTATATAAACCATTCTTATTGAATAATTTCCGTGTGATTTTCATGGATATTCCGTCTGCGGAAATGACTAAATATGCGGCAAATTCGATGCTGGCAACCCGTATAAGCTTTATGAATGATATTGCAAACTTGTGCGAGATTGTTGGTGCGGATGTGAATATGGTGCGTAGTGGGATCGGTTCGGATACTCGTATCGGACGTAAGTTTCTGTACCCGGGTATCGGATATGGTGGTTCCTGCTTCCCCAAAGATGTGAAGGCATTGATTAAAACAGCAGAACAGAATGGTTATACCATGCGGGTACTTACGGCTGTGGAAGAAGTGAATGAGAACCAAAAAAGCGTCTTGTTCGAAAAGTTAATGAAACAGTTTAATGGTGATTTGCAGGGTAAGACTGTTGCTTTGTGGGGATTGGCATTTAAACCGGAAACGGATGATATGCGTGAGGCTCCGGCATTAGTCCTGATCGATAAATTGCTGAAAGCAGGTTGTAAAGTACGCGCATACGATCCGGCTGCCGTGCAAGAATGTAAGCGCAGGATTGGTGATACTATCTATTATGCTTGCGATATGTATGATGCCGTACTGGATGCTGATGTGTTGATGCTGGTTACCGAATGGAAAGAATTCCGTCTGCCTTCATGGGCCGTTATCAAGAAAACGATGTCCCGGCAGATTGTGTTGGACGGACGTAATATATATGATAAAAAAGAGATGGAAGAACTCGGATTTGTTTATCACTGTATTGGTAAATAAAAAAATAAGAGTATCTTTATATAAAAACTAAAATAGATGATGAAAAATGTGGCTGTATCGTTAATGGCAATCTTTTTCGCGGCATGTAGCGGCAATAAGAGTCCCCATTCTCTTCAACAAGAGAAAGAGGATCTTAGTGCAAAAGGACTACTGCAGGGAATTTGGCTGGACGATGAAACGGAGAGCCCGTTGATGCGTGTAGAAGGAGATACTATCTACTATGCAGATGTACAAAGTACTCCCATTGCATTTAAAATAATACGGGATACTCTTTATACTTATGGAAATGATACTACTTATTACAAGATTGATAAGCAGGCAGAACATATATTCTGGTTTCATTCCATAACGGATGATGTGATTAAGTTGCATAAATCCGAAGATGCCAATGATTCAATCTATTTTGTCCGTCAGGAATTAGTAATTCCGGCATATACGGAAGTAACCAAACGCGATAGTGTAGTGACCTATAATGGCACTCGCTATCGTGCATACGTATATATTAATCCTTCTAAAATGAGAGTCATCAAGACGACTTATTCCGAAGACGGGATTAGCATGGATAATGTATACTATGATAATGTGATGCACATTTGTGTGTATGAAGGTAAAAAGAGCCTGTTTGCCAGCGATGTTACCAAACAGATGTTTGACAAAGTACTTCCTGTCGATTTTCTGGAGCAATCCATCCTGTCAGATACAAAGTTTATGAAAGTAGACCGGAACGGTTTTCATTATCAAGCTGTCCTGGCCATTCCGGAAACTTCCATATATAGCATTGTAAATATGGAAGTAAGTTTTAAAGGAGATTTGACTATCACTTCATCCAAATAAAAAAGCACCATACATTCAGATCGTATAGTGCCGGATTAAAAAAGCCTTGCTTTAATTTTGTCTGGGGGGAGACGGACGGTTATTTCTCTTTCCTCCGTTATTATTATTCCTTTTTCCCCGGAAATCTTTTCTTTTGTAGTTGCCACCCTTGCCCTTGCTAAAAGAACGTGGCTTGTATTCCGGAGCTTCTCCCAATTCTTCGGGAATAGGAATTTTATAAATCTCTTTTTCCAGGAAGTTCTCAATACTTTTGAAGTTACTTTGTTCTTTCTCGCTGATGAACGTAAGTGCTACACCATCATTGTTGGCACGTGCTGTACGTCCGATACGGTGTACATAGTCTTCGCTGTCGTGAGGCACGTCGAAGTTGATAACCAGGCGGATATCATCGATATCTATACCACGTGCAACGATGTCCGTAGCTACCAATATATTGATTCGTCCGGCTTTAAACTCATGCATAACAGTTTCCCGTTGAGCCTGTTCCAGATCCGAATGCATTTCCCCTACGTTCAGTTTCATGGATTTCAAAGCCTTGGCTACTTCCTTGACCTTGATTTTAGAAGATGCAAAGACAATCACACGTTCCGGAACTTCATCCATAAAAAGACTGCGTATGATTCCCAGCTTTTGATTTTCGTAGCAAACGTATGCTGCCTGAATAATCTTTTCTGCAGGTTTGGAAACTGCGAGCTTTATCTCTGACGGATTATTTAAGATTGTGTTTGCCAATTGCTGAATCTTTGCAGGCATTGTTGCAGAAAACATGATTGTCTGTCGTTCCTTCGGCAGATATTTCGCAATTTGCATGATATCTTCATAGAATCCCATGTCGAGCATCCGGTCCGCTTCATCCAGAATAAAATAAGAAACCTTGGAAAGATCTACATATCCAAGGCTTAAATGGGCGATCAGACGTCCGGGAGTAGCAATAACAACATCAGCTCCTAAAGTGAGTCCTTTTTTCTGTTGTTCGAACAATATTCCATCATTTCCACCGTATACGGCAACACTCGATACCGGCATGAAATAGGAAAACCCTTCCATTTGCTGGTCGATCTGTTGGGCCAATTCCCGGGTAGGAGACATGATGACACAATTAATCGCATCTTCCGGATGTTTACCTTCAGATAATTTATTCAATACAGGCAGTAGAAACGCGGCCGTTTTACCTGTTCCTGTCTGTGCTACTGCGATCAAATCTTTACCCTCAAGTATGATTGGAATTGCCTGCTCCTGTATAGGCGTACATTCGTCAAATCGCATGGCATCAAGCGCCTCAAGCACATTTGCATTTAATTGTAGTTCGGAAAACTTCATTCTTTTATTTAATTTGTCAGCAAAGATAATCTATTTTTTGGTCTAATTACATATTCAAGTAAGAATCTTTGAATCCGAGGAAATAGAGCACTCCATCCAGCCCGATGGTGTTGATCGATTGCTTGGCATTTGCCACCACTTTAGGCTTTGCGTGGAAAGCAATTCCCAGTCCGGCAACCCCTAGCATAGGGAGGTCGTTAGCTCCGTCTCCTACGGCGATGGTCTGTGCAATATCCACCTTTTCCACTTGTGCAATGAGGCGGAGCAGTTCGGCTTTCCGTTTTCCGTCTACTACATCTCCCAGGTAACGTCCGGTCAGTTTGCCGTCGATGATTTCCAGTTCGTTGGCATAGACGTAATCTATACCGTATTTCTTTTGCAGGTATTGGCCGAAATAAGTGAATCCTCCCGAAAGGATGGCGATTTTGTAACCGTACTTCTTCAATACATACATCAGCCGTTCTACGCCCTCCGTGATAGGCAGGCTCTCGGCTATTTCCTGCATGACCGATTCGTCCAGCCCTTTCAATAGTGCTACACGGCGGGTAAAGCTCTCTGTAAAGTCTATTTCTCCACGCATGGCGCTTTCTGTGATGGCCTTTACTTCGTCGCCTACACCGGCACGGATAGCCAGTTCGTCAATCACCTCTGTTTCGATTAATGTAGAGTCCATATCAAAACAGATCAGACGGCGCATACGACGGTACATATTATCCTGTTGGAAAGAAAAATCCATTTCCAGTTCGCTGGCCAACTTCATCAGCTTCTCCTGCATCGCAATGCGATCTTTCGGAGTACCTCTCACTGAAAATTCGATGCAAGCCCTGGTACGTGTATCTGCCTGACATTCATCCAACGGGATACGACCTGTCAGACGTTTGATAGCATCAATATTCATGCCCTGCTCGGCTAATATGCTTGTAGCGGCAGAAATCTGTCGGGCGGAAAGCTTGCGTCCCAGAACCGTCAGGATATAACGGTTTTTCCCTTGCATACCTACCCAGTTTTCATATTGCTCGGTGGTGATAGGTTCAAACCGGATGGTTACTCCCAGAGAAGAAGCCTTGAACAACAGTTCCTTCATAATGAATCCGGAATGTCTTTCTTCACTCTTGAACAGGATACCCAGCGATAATGTATTATGAATATCTGCCTGGCCGATATCAAGAATCGTGGCATCATATTTGGCAAGGATTTCGGTCACGGAAGCAGTCAGTCCCGGGCGATCTTCGCCGGTAACTCGAATCAGAATCAATTCAGTATTTGATGGTTGCATAAAAAATAGACTTTAACGCTGCAAAAGTAGAGAAAAAAGTTCGTTTTTATGCTAAATAACATAAAAAGTTACACCCAAAAAGTAAGAAAATTGCTTGTTTTTTTGGAAGTTAGTTTAATAATTACTTACCTTTGCACCCGGTTTCAAAATTAAAGGCACTGATAATCAGCGGATTCCTCTTCGCCTGATGCCTGAAAAGACAACGTTTCGGGAAGAAACCACTGTTTAAGGACAGTCCCGGATAGTATTAACTAAAACCGAATTACATGAAGCATGTAAAATGGATTTTTGTTGTATTACTGATTTGTTCCTTGACCGCTTTCGTTGAGAAAGACAAACCTACCGGAGGTTTGAGTGAGGGTGACGTAGCCCCTGATTTTAAAATCGAATCTGCGTCGAATGAGCAACCGGCTTTTAAGTTGGGTGATTTGAAAGGTAAATATGTGTTGCTTAGTTTTTGGGCAAGTTATGACGCGCAATCCCGGATGCAAAACGTAAGTTTGAGCAATGTGCTTCGTTCTTCCCGTAATGTGGAAATGGTTTCAGTTTCGTTTGACGAATACCAGTCAATCTTTAAAGAAACCATTCGTAAGGACCAAATAGTTACGCCCACTTGTTTCGTGGAAACAGAAGGCGAGGACTCCGGATTATTTAAAAAGTACCGTTTGAATCGGGGGTTCACAAACTATTTATTGGATGGAAATGGTGTGATTATAGCCAAAAACATCTCTGCTGCAGATCTTTCTGCTTATGTAAGTGAGATTGGTTGACAGTCTCGAAAAAAGTAAGGAGAAAGAGGGATTTTCCGGATCACCGTTTGGTGACTAAAATGGAGAATAGACAAAAGAGGAAATGGATACAACAAAAAAGTTCCGCTTGCACTTGCCTTTGGCAAGGATAGGCGGAACTTCTATTTTATATCTATTGTGTAATCTCTGAATGCTATTTCTTTATTTAGGTGCTTTCTGGTACAGATAGAATGCGATGCCCGCATAGAGAATATTCGGAATCCAGACTGCGATTGCAGGAGGTACATTACCGTTGATGGCAAAGGTTGAAGTGATCGTCTGGAAAAGGATATAGGAGAAACTTAGTCCTAAACCGATGCCCAGATGAAGCCCCATGCCGCCCTTGGTTTTTCGCGACGAAAGGGAAACACCGATGATTGTCAGAATGAACGATGCGAATGACATTGCAATTCGTTTGTGATATTCTATCTCAAACTCTTTGATATTGGCAAATCCCCGCCGTTTCTGTTTTTCAATGTATTCGCTCAATTCCGGACTGGTCAGCATTTCCTGCTGGTTCTTCATAATCAGGAAGTCTGACGGGTCCATATTTATAATAGAATCAATTCGGTCTCCTTTAGTGATTTTCTCTTTTAGTCCGTCCAGTTCGCGTACCATATAGTCATGAATAGTCCATTTATTGACCGTTGTTGTATCGTAAGTGATTCGACGCGCCGTTAAATGGGAAACAAGTTTTTTGTCAACAAACTTATCCAATGAAAAACGATTGCCGGTTTTCATCCCGTCATTGTAATTATCTATATAGGCTATGACGCCACTGTCCACTTCCAGCTGTACATTTCGGACTGAGTTTACTTTCTTCGGCTTGATGTATTTATCCTCAAAATTCAGGCGGGTAACACTGCCTTTGGGAATGACGAATGAGCTCATCATGAACGTCGCTACAGCAATGATGGCGGCAGAGATCATATAAGGGCGCATCATTCTTTTAAAACTCATACCGGTGGAGAACATGGCTATAATTTCAGAGTTCTCTGCCAGCTTGGAGGTGAAAAAGATTACGGCGATGAATACGAACAGCGGACTGAACAGATTGGAGAAGTAGGGGATGAAGTTCATGTAGTATTCAAAGATGATCTTGTCCCAAGGAGCTTCATGCTCCATTAGCTTGTCCATCTTCTCGTTGAAGTCGAATACCACCGCAATTGAAATAATCAATGCGATGGCAAATACGTATGTCCCCAAGAACTTCTTGATGATATACCAATCCAGCCGTTTTA
>ERZ1504955.854-NODE-854-length-9623-cov-2.339674_pt1 | contig 9623 bp, 6 predicted proteins | sample MGYA00574590_ERZ1504955 | MGnify/ENA primary metagenome ERZ1504955 (study PRJEB39906, sample SAMEA3182091) | gut metagenome | biome: human; feature: gut; material: Stool; isolation source: human stools | place: Canada | collected 2013-03-11 ...
TCGGAACGCGGACCGCAAAGCCGTCCAGACGGCCCTTCAGCTGCGGCAGCACCAGTCCCACGGCCTTGGCTGCGCCCGTCTTCGTCGGGATCATCGAGTGCGTCGCAGCGCGGGCTCGGCGCAGATCCTTATGGTAGACGTCGGTGAGCACCTGGTCGTTCGTGTACGAATGAATCGTCGTCATCAAACCGTGCTCGATGCCAATTTTGTCCTGCAGGGGCTTGACGAGCGGCGCCAAACCGTTGGTCGTGCAGGAGGCGTTCGACACCACGAGATCTGTGGCCTTAAGCACATCCTGATTAACGCCGTAGACCACCGTCGCGTCCGCGGTCTTGCCAGGGGCCGAAAGCAGCACTTTCTTCGCACCAGATTCGATATGCACCATCGAGGCTTCTTTCGAATTGAAGGCTCCCGTGCACTCCATCACCAGATCGACACCGAGGTCGGCCCAGGGCAGTTCACGGGGATCTCGCGTCTTGAAGACGTGAATGCGATCCCCGCCGACAATCATGTCTTTGCCGTCCGTTTCAACGGGCGTAGTGAAGCGGCCGTGCACCGTGTCGTACTTCAGGAGATGGGCGTTCACTGCAAGGTCGCCCGGAGAATTGATGGCGACGATTTCAACGTCGTGCTGCTTGGCATACTCGTAATGAGCGCGGAGCACGTTGCGGCCGATGCGGCCGAACCCATTGATGGCAACACGGATGGTCATGTCGGAAACTTCCTAGATATTGAAGAAAGGGATGGGTAAAAAAACAAAGGGATTTACTGGAGGAGCGCCTCAACCTTGGAGACGACATTGTCGACCGTAAAGCCGAACTTGATCCAAGGATCCTTGGCCGGCGCGCTCTCACCGAAGCTGTCGACGCCAAGCACGTCGCCGCGCCCCGTAAAGTACTTCCACCAAAGATCAGTCTTTGATGCTTCAATGGCGAGCACCGGCAGTCCCGGCGGGAGCACCGACTGACGATACTCCGTCGACTGGCGGTCAAAACGGTTCGTGCAAGGCATCGATACCACACGGGCATTGATGTTGAGCGCAGCGAGTTTAGCGCGCGCATCCATCGCAAGCCCCACCTCCGTACCGGTCGCGAGCAGCACGACCTGCGCTTCTCCTTCACCCAAGGGAGCTTCGGCGACGACATAGCCGCCCATAGCGATCGCATCCGCATCTACTTCGTCACGGTCGATGAAGGTTGCGTTCTGACGCGAGAAAATCAGGCAGGAAGCGCCGTCTCGGCGCTCGATGGCACTCGCCCAAGCCACAACGGCCTCAACCGTATCGCAGGGACGCCAGACATCCATGCCCGGGATAAGACGCAGCGAGGGAATGTGTTCAACCGACTGATGTGTCGGACCGTCTTCACCGAGCCCGATGGAATCGTGCGTGAAAACGTTGATGGCGCGCAGATTCATCAGCGCGGACATGCGCAGGGCATTGCGCGAATAATCCGAGAAAGTAAGGAACGTCGCGCCGTAGGGAATGAATCCGCCGTAAAGCGCAATGCCGTTCAGAATGGCCGACATGCCAAATTCGCGCACGCCGTAGCTGATGTGACGTGCATGGAAGTCGCCCGTATTCAGGCTCGTCGAGCCCGACCAGTTGGTCAGGTTTGACCCGGTCAAATCAGCCGAACCGCCAAGGAGCTCCGGAAGGACAGGGGCCAGCGCATTAAGCGCCTTTTGACTGGCCTTGCGGGTGGCCACCGTTTCGGCCGCCTCTGCAGCCTGACAAACAGCATCCATGACTGCGGCATCCCATTGGTCAGGAAGATCGCCCGCCAGCCGGCGCTCGAGTTCCTTGGCCAGTTCCGGGTAAGCGGCTTTATAACCCGCATACATCTGCTGCCATTCTTTTTCGACCTTCGCCCCTTCAGCGCGATGATCCCATGCAGCATAAACATCCTGCGGAATCTCAAAAGGACCGTAAGTCCAGCCGAGAGCGGCCTTCGTCGCGGCGATCTCTTCGTCACCGAGCGCTTCGCCATGCACCTTGGCCGTGCCTTGACGGTTGGGAGAACCCTTGCCGATTGTCGTGCGGCAGATGATAAGCGTCGGTTTCTCTGCGGATTCCTTCGCTTGAGCGATCGCCTGATCAACGGCGTTGATGTCGTGTCCGTCGACCGGACCAATCACATTCCAGCCATAGGCCTCGAATCGGCCGCGGGTGTCATCGCGGAACCAGCCGCGTACATCACCGTCAATCGAAATACCATTGTCATCGTAAAGCGCGATGAGCTTATTGAGCTTCCAGACGCCCGCCAGTGAGCAGACCTCATGGCTGATGCCTTCCATCAGGCAGCCGTCGCCCAAAAACACATACGTACGATTGTCGACGACCGGGAAGCCATCTCGATTGAATTCAGCGGCCAACAGTTTCTCTGCGAGCGCCATGCCGACACCGTTGGCGATACCTTGCCCGAGCGGGCCGGTCGTCGTTTCCACCCCCGGCGTGATATCCACTTCCGGATGCCCCGGCGTGCGGCTGCCGAGCTGGCGGAAAGCTTTCAGATCATCCATTGACAGATCAAAGCCCGTCAGATGAAGCAGTGCGTACTGCAGCATCGAACCGTGGCCGTTGGACAAAATAAAGCGGTCGCGGCCCGACCACTTGGGATCCTGCGGATTGAAGCGCAGATGACGCGTCCAGAGCGCCGTGGCGATGTCTGCCATGCCCATCGGCATGCCGGGGTGGCCGGACTTCGCTTTTTGAACAGCATCCATCGCGAGCGCGCGGATCGCGTTCGCCATCGTCTGGGGGGAGACCTGTGACATGTGTCTTGCTTTTGCGGAAGAGAGAAGGTGAGAGCTTGAGCGGGGAATACTCCGTCTTTAAGGAGCCCCTGCTGAAACTAAAGATTTTATCATTTAAGGGTGGTCGATTCGATGCTTAAAACAAACATGACGACCGAAGCCAATCCGGCTCAAACCATCTGACTCCGTGTCGGACCGTCCATTTCCCCCGTTCCTTCCGCTGTACTCCCCCATGCCGACGCCGCGCTTTTTCATCGACGCCCCTACTGACGCCTTCCAACTGGGCGGACGCTTTGAACTGCCTCCCAAAACCGCTCGTCATGCCGGTCGATCGCTCAGACTGGCCGCGGGTGAGATCGTTGAACTCTTTAACGGTACGGGAGCTGCCTGGTCGGGGCCCGTCGGTTTTTCGGACGCCTCGGCCTGGGTGGAGCTAGAGCACCGCACGGACCGCACAGCAGAGTCTCCTCTGGCGATAACGCTCCTTCAAAGCCTCGTTGCACCGGAAAAAGCGGACTGGATCGTCGAAAAAGCTGTTGAAGCCGGCATCTCTGAAATTGTCTTCATGCCGGCCGAACGCAGCGTGACGAAGCTTGCCGGGGAACGCTTGGAAAAACGTCTGGCCCGTCTCACCGACATTGCCCGCTCGGCGGCTGAACAGTGCGGCCGCAATGTCGTGCCCCTCGTTCGGGCAGTTCCCTCTCTTGAAGCCGGCTTTAAGACTGTTTCTGGAGGCGTCAAATTTGTTCTGGCGCCCGGTGCCGATGCCTCTGCGGCTTCGAGCATGCTGCCGGGGCTCCTCTCCGTCGCCTTTGCCGTCGGACCCGAGGGAGGGTTCTCTGCTCGCGAAATCGAGCTCGCCGCCGCTCACGGCTGGCGGCCTCAGCTTCTGGGGCCGCGTGTTCTGCGCACGGAAACCGCAGGACTGGCCGCGGCTATTTGGGCTCAGACACTTGTCGGTGATCTTCCTCGTGCCTGCTGAGGCCCATCAGGAAAAAAGAGCGCCGCATTCTGCTGCAGACACGCTCTTCTTCGTTTCAATATCAGCCGATAAAAGCTTAGCTTTCAGTACTGCTGCCGTCAGCTGAATCTGACGACCGGCGGTTTTCCGCCACTGCATCGCTCTCGGGCGCGAGGCGTTTCACACTGCCGCCCTGCTGCGCACGCGTTTCCAAGAGCTGCATCCATTCACCGTAGCCAAGATTGCGGGGACGATGTTTCGCGTTGTATGCGGGCCCCGTCCGATTGGCTCGCGAGAGCTCCACCGCACGGTCCGAGTCACCGGCTGCAGCGACCTGCAGACGGCTGCGTTCTTTAAACACCTTAGCGGCGTAACCGTTGTCGCTCGACTGATTGCCCGCGCCGTAGTAATGCTTGAGGCCCTGCGAAACGCTGCCTGTTCGGTCAATGAGACGCGCGAGAATGGAAGCGCCCACCACCATGTTGGGATAGGGTTCCATTGCGGCCTTTGCACCGCCGAAGGCTTTGAATTTCTCTGTATGCACGCTGGTCATGACCTGCATGAGCCCTTCTGCGCCAGAGCCGTTTTTGGCCTTAGGATTAAAACTCGATTCGGTAGCCGCTACCGAAAGAATAAGCAGCGGATCAACATCAAAGCCCTGTCCGATTTCCAACGCCCATGCTGTCAGCTGTCTGGCCTCTTCGAGCGGAACGCGGTAGCTGCGGTTGATATAAGCCGCCACGGACTCCTCTGAAGCATCGCCCGCCTCACTCAAGCTCGCCTCCGAAGCTGGAGACTTGCGTTCCCAATCCTCAACCAACGCTACAGCGTTCGCTTCTTTCTCTTCCAAAAACCGATTGAGCGACTCATGTACATCGGCCTCTTCAATCGCGACAATTTCTGTCTGCGTAGCCGCTTGGACGCCGGCCGGCCCCGCCAAACCAGCAGCAGTAAGCCACACTGCAGCAGCCACTGCAGCCGTGCCCACTGCACCCATGGGCCAGAATCTCCCGTTTGTAATGCTTGCAAGAAGCTTCCCGGGAGTCTTTGAAGGCGTCAGGGGCGATACGGTAGGGGCAGAAATATCGACGTCTTGAAGATGCATTGAAACGAGCACAAGCCGTCCCGAAATCAAACAAGCCCTGCTAGGGTTGTCTGAGCTGCTGCTGCGGCTGTAATTTAAAATTTGATGTTTTCTGGACCGACAGCGTTAAAGCTTTAGGGTTAACGCGCACATTCGGCTATTGATTGGTTTGCAGATTAACAGATCTTCCACCAGGATGCGAGTACCCGCTCATTGCGAAAACGCTTGAAGACAATAAAATTTTGCTTTTGTTTTTGCTTTGTTTCAAAAAAATTGCAGTGAAACCATCTCACTATTGCGTCAGTATTCAACTCAGCCGACCTCTTGGCCACGTTTGTTAAATGCAATCTGTCCGCCATCGCGATAGGTAGAATCTAACCATCATTTGTCGTGCGCCTAGTTCCGCCGGCAACTTTCTAAAAAATCATCTTCAGAACGCTGTTGAAGCTTTAAAAAGAGGCATTCAGATGAAGCGCATTCCTATCCACCGCGGCGGCATCACTTCCGCCGGCTATGACCGCACCCGCCGCTGGCTTGATGTGGAGTTCGACACCAAACGGGTGCTGCGTGCCGAAAATGTGGGGTCAGAAATTGCGGACCGTTTTCTTCATTCCAGTGCGCCGCACGAATACTGGAAAGAAGAAATCGAAGATGTCTACACCGTGCGTGAAATTTCCGCCAAGGAAAGCGACGAGGAGAAGCCCGCGGCCAAGAAATCTATTGACGACCTGAAGCGTCTCTTTGGTGATCTTTAGCCGTCGCTAACCGCACCGATCAGATGGAATAAGGCCGCCCGGTGAACACGGGCGGTCTTTTTTTCCCTCATCAGCGGAAGAAAATGGTCGCGAGCCCGAGGAAGATCAGGAACCCGCCCGAATCGGTCGTAAAGGTCAGCAGCACAGAACCGCCCATGGCTGGATCGCGCCCCATCTTATTCAGAATGAGCGGCACAGCAAGTCCGACAGCCGCTCCCTGGACGATGTTGAGGAACATCGCAAGCGCCATGACCAGACCGAGCGTATGCCCCTGCGGCGAATCCCAATAAAGCGCCCAAGCACAGAGGCCGGCAATGGCGCCCCAGAGAAGGCCGTTGACAACCGCTACGGCAAGTTCCTTCTTCCAAATATCGATAGTATTGGCCAGCGTCACCTGTCCGGTGGCAAGCGAGCGCACCAAAAGCGTCAGCGTTTGATTGCCGGAATTGCCGGCCATGCCCGCTACGATGGGCATCAAAGCCGCAAGTGCCACCACGCGCTCAATGGTGCCGTCAAAAGCTGAAATCACGCGTGAAGCAAAGAAAGCCGTACAGAGGTTGACGCCCAGCCAGAGCCAGCGGCTTTTGGCCGCTCCCCAAACGCTGCCGAACAAGTCCTGTTCGTCATCCAGACCCACTGCACTGAAAGCGTCTTCGTCGCTTTCCTCTCGAATGACGTCAACCACTTCATTGACTGTCAGACGGCCCACTAATCGACCAGCCTCATCAACGACTGCCGCACTCACCAAGTCGTAGCGCTCGAAGGCCTGTGCCGCATCACTCGCATCATCGAGCGGGTTGAGCGTGAAGGTCTCGGTCTGCATGATGCGCCGCACCTGTTTGGCTGGATCGGACGTCAGAATCTGAGCGACAGCAAGCGCACCCTTTAAACGGCCCAGTCGATCAACGACAAAGATCTGGTCCATATGATCAGGGAGCTCTTTGAAGCGGCGCAGGTATCTGAGCACCATGTCGATCGTCACTTCCTCGCGGATCGACACCATTTCAAAGTCCATGCGCGCACCGACCGAGTCTTCGGGGTACGACATGGCCGCGCGCAGCTGAGCGCGCTCTTCATGCGAAAGGCCTTCCTGAACCTCCGCCATCACATCTGGCGGCAGGTCATCGACCAAGTCAGCGATCTGGTCGGTATCGAGCGTTTCAACCGCGTCGACGAGTTCGTCGCGGTCCATCGCTTCGATCAGGGTCTCACGAACGCCCTCGTTGACTTCGAGCAGAATATCGCCGTCAGACTCACTCTGGACTTGATTCCAGACAGCAAGACGGTCGTCAAGCGGCAGGGCTTCGAGTACCCAAGCAATGTCGGCAGGATGGAGCGGCTCGAGAATGTCACGCAGCTGCTGCGCGGCTTCCGGCGTCAGCGGACGCGCTTCGTCATCCTTGTCGTCCTCATCGGGCTTTTCACTGCCCCCCGATTTTGCGCGAGCGGCTTTTTCGGCCTTTTCACGAGCTTTTTCCAAAGCTCGAGCCCGATCCTCATCGGAATCGAGAACCTGCTGCACCCGCGCAAGCGCGCGGCTGGCTTCGTCCGAATCGAGCGTCGGAGCGCCTGCGATCTCCTCGTTGGGCGCTTCTGTTTGGTCCTCGCGGTTCACGGCGCAGTACCTCTCTCAGCTCAAGGATTGGACGGGACAGAAGGAAAAAAATTCCTCCCGGACGAAGCTCTGCGGCTGCTGCAAATAAAAACCTTCAGCCGCAATCGCCCGTGAGGCTAGCACGATTTAAGACCGTCCGCTTCTTCTAGAGTGCCGGATCAGGAAAAGAAGCGGCAGCGAACATCCCAAACATGCGGTCGATTTCGCCCAAGCGAATCGACCTTTTCCCATGTTTGACGTTTTTAAATTAATTGGACGCACTCAGAACTTGAGCAGCATCGGCCTGTGCGGCATGTTCAGCCGCTTTGGCCTCCTTCACCTCTTCGGCTGCCTCCGCAGCTTCAGACGCTTCGTTGAGGGACTCTTCAAGCGCGGCTTCCTCTTCGGGCGTAATCGCCTCGTCAAGCACCTTAACGAGTCTTGCATCCATGACAAGATCGACGAGGTCGCACCCCAGAATACGGAGCTCCACTTTGCGTCCGCGCGGAAGATCTTCGGTGAGTCCCGGCACCCGCTGCATGAAAGGCAGTCCGTCGATGCGAACGAGATCGCCCTTGACGACAATCGCCTCAATGGACGTGAGTTTTTCCTGCAGAATCCAGCGCAGCGACCAGTAACGCTCCATTCGAGTCTGGAAGTCGGAATAGAGACCGTAAATCGCTTCAAACTGACTCACAATCGTGAAAAGGTCGACATCGGTGCGGCCATAAGGCGCAGTTTCACCGCGAAGCACCGCAATCATCTGACGCTGATTCACGAGGTCCACATAACGGCGCAGCGGCGACGTGCTCCAGGCATAGCGCTCCACACCCAAACCATCATGCGGTCCCGGTGACGTACTCATGCGCACACGCCCCATGCGCTGCGAACGATAAATGCCCGGGGTGCCATGCTCTTCGAGCCAAAGGCCCCAAGTGCTGTTGGCGAAAATCATCAGTTCAGCAACCAGCAGATCGAGCGGCGCGCCGCGGCGGCGGCCTTTGACGTGAATAACCGCATCCTCGCCTTCGCCCTCAAGCGCAAAATACCAATCCACGCGTCCCGTCGGTTCGGGACGTCCGCGCACCTCCTCTCGGCCGTGCTGCAGACGTTTGGCAAAATGCCACAGCCAAGCGATTTCGTGCGCGTACGGGATGGTGAGCGCATCGGCCGCAATCGCTTCCTCGGTGACCAGATCATCGATTTTGTCGTAGCGCAGATTTGCCTTCAGTGTGATCCGCTCCAGACGTGTCTCAGTGCGCTCGACGGCAAATGTATCGTCCTTTACCCACACATAAAGTGAAATGCAGGGTACGAGGTGCCCTTCATCGAGCGACGAAGCTTTAATCCAGTTTTCCGGCAGCATCGTCGTCTTCAGACCCGGGGCATAAACCTGTCTCTTATACACATCTGACGCTGCCCTCGAGATGCTCGATGCTCGCCGCATCGTCAACTTCCGTCGTCGTTGAATCGTCAATCGAGAAGGCGTCAACGTCGGCAATGGGGAGCTCCTCCCACGTGTCAGCCGGGGGCTCCGGGAGGCCGGCAGGGAAACCGCGGCCATGCGGGAAATTCGCCGTATAGAAGCTGTCAACATGCCAGCGCCAAGGCGAAGCAATGCCGCCCAATGCGAGCATCAGACGCAGCGGCGTCTGCCGCGTTTCCGCAGCAGCATCCGAGAGCGCCTTCCATTCGATTCCGTTCTTATCGGGCGAAAGCAGAAGCGTCAGGGCCTGACGGCCGATCGCCTCAGGGAGCTTCCCTTCAACCATTTCAGCCGTCCAGACCTTCTTTTGCTCTTCCATGCGGCGCTTGCGCTCAAGCGCTTCCAGCGCTTTGGAGAGGATTTCCGCCGGCGCTTTGCGGTAAACGCCTCGGCCTTTGCGGTAGAAGTAAACCGGATTGGCATGCAGTACCGTCAGCAGTGCCGCGAGCTCTACGGGCGAAGGCTTCTCACCCCAGTATTCCTGGGCGAGATCCTTAAAGGAAAATTCCTCTGCCGGCGCGGCTTCCCAGAGAAAAGCCGGATCAAGCTCTGCAGCAGCCTCCGGAATGCGCGCGATAAGTTCTGAAGCGCTCGGTGTCTCAAAGGGAAAAAAGACATGAGAGGCCTTGATTTTGCTCCGCCGCCCCGTAGTCAGCTCTACCTGATAGGCGCTCCCAGCCTGCGAAAGCACTGTTCCCGCCTTGAAGGCTCCGTCGTCTTCGAAATATAGATACATCGCGTTCTGCTTCAACTGCGTTCGCGCAAAGCGCGAACTGTCCGATGGTTGTTCGGTGTTTTCCTCAAGGCCGCTATTTTGCACTATCGCGCGTCGAATGCAGGCACAATCTTGCGCCGCATAAAAAATCCGCGTACGGCGGGCAAGCACTCAGCAAAGCGCTGCATTCGATGATCATCCTCGGTGGAAAGCACTTTGGGTGAGTCGCGCAGCGCTCGATCCGCAATATGCCAGTCAACCGTTTCGTCTGCCG
>ERZ1504955.865-NODE-865-length-9543-cov-3.871100_pt1 | contig 9543 bp, 4 predicted proteins | sample MGYA00574590_ERZ1504955 | MGnify/ENA primary metagenome ERZ1504955 (study PRJEB39906, sample SAMEA3182091) | gut metagenome | biome: human; feature: gut; material: Stool; isolation source: human stools | place: Canada | collected 2013-03-11 ...
GTACAATAACCACTTTGCCGTCTTTCTCAAACTTCATGTGACTACCTTTCTGACTCTTTAGAACAAAACCGTTTTCTTGCAACATAGTTACAACGTCTTTAATTGATTTGTAACTTATAACACTTCGGACTTAATTACCACACAAATATAGTAATAATATGAATACTGTTTATACATTTATTCATTATTTTACTATGAATTGAGCTAATATCCCGGATTCTGCTTCAGTTTTGTATTCATCACCCGTATTTTCTCCGGAATCGGGAATACGGTGGTATATCCACTTTCTTCATCCGGAAGTTGCGGACGACTGCTGTATGCTCTCGTGAACTCCCCGAAGCGGATCAAGTCCTGACGTCTCCACCCCTCCCAAGCCAGTTCGAGTTGCCGCTCGGCAAGGATGTTCTCCAGTGTAGCCGTACGGGAAGAGGCATTGACACGCCTGCGTACTTCGTTCAGTTCTGTATCTCCGCTCTCGCCATTGCGTACTTTGGCCTCACTTTTCATCAGCAAAGCATCTGCATAACGGAAAAGAACGATATCATTTTCCATCAGCTTGCCATCTTTGGTGGCCGTTTCGTCTATCTCATATTTCTTCATACGGGCTCCTGCTGTCTGTACATACGGGGTGTTCGAAATATCCAGGGTGACTTTCCACGGCAGATATTCAAGAATGGTTCCGTTGTCCAGACGGACTACATTCCCCTTTAGGTCATAGACGACTCCGGCAAAATAACAGATGTCAAAACGCGGGTCCTGTCCGGCTGTTTCATAGCCGAAGGTTTCCAACGCTTCGATCGTGGCGCTCGGCCCGTTTTCGCCGCTCAGCCCATAGGCTTTGGCGTGATTGTAATGACGGGAACGGAAAAGGTATTGCATCTGGTTGGTGTACAAGGTCTTATTCATCGGAATCGTGAAGATGTTCTCGACAGAGGGTTCGTTGAATACGGTAAAATTGGTTTTGTAATCCGGTTCCAGACGATAGCCCATTTCTTGCAACTGGTCACAGTATGCGATCACCGTCTGCCAGGCATTGAGACGGTTGCCGTTTACCTCGAAAAAGAGATTCTTTCCGTCGGGACGTTGTCCGTCTGTCCAGTCATTGTCGGTGTAGACTTCAGCATTCAATGCCAGTTTCGCCAGCAGGAAGACAACTACGGGACGGGTGATGCGTCCGTAATACGGACCGGACTGATTGCTATGAACTTCACTAAGCAAAGGGGCTGATTCCTGCAACTCTTTGAACACAAAGTCGAATATTGTTTTCCGTTCGCTCTGTACGACGTCCTTCATGGATGGAGATGAGGTGAGTATCAGCGGGACACGTCCGAACAGATCCATCAGAAAATAGTAATACATCGCGCGCATCGCCCGTACTTCGGCACGATAAACTGGAAGTTCGGCATCAGTGTGAGTTTCGGAGAACTGGTCGATCCGTTCCAGCGATTTGTTGGACAGCATGACTACTTTATAAAGATATTCCCAAGTGGCTTGGATGGCGTCGTTTTCAATTCCCCATTGGTGCAGGAACAATCCTTGCCAGAATCCGCCGTCGTACCAGTCGCCGCCACGGGTGGGGATGATGGCTTCGTCGGTGGTGAAGGTGTTCAGGTCATAAACTCCCCTACCCGTTCCCTGCAATCCCTGACTGTCGCTATAACCACCGATGTAAGTATAAAGAGAGGCCACGGCATTCAGATATAAATCCGAGAGGTTATTGTAGACTTCATCTTCCGGCAGTTTGTCTTTGGGACTCTCTTCCAGAAACTTGTCGCACGAGAACAAAGCCGTTGCCGTCATCAGTGCGATAGCTGTATTTCTTATATATTTTTTCATGATTTACTCCTCCGTTAAAAGTTTGTACGTTGTTCTGACGTCGTTAGAAATTAATACTCAATCCCAGCATATAGGTTCTCGCCAATGGATATCCCCGTTTATCATCCAGCCCCAAAGTGGAATTGACCGTTGAGCTGTTGATCATGGGCGAAAGACCCGAATAGCCGGAAATCGTCGCCAGGTTGTTGACCGTAAACGCCAGTCGCAGCGAGCGGACGTATTTCTTCAGTTTCTGCACTTTCTCTATCGGCACGTTCCAGCCGAGTGTCACGTAGTCGAAGTTTACATACGCCCCGTTCTCCAACCAATAGTCGGTAGCAGTCTGGTCTTTGATATTCCGTTGCGGAGCCTCCTCCATCACGTTGTAATCGGGGAATATATTCATGTTCATATAGGTCAGGGAGGTTCCGTTGTATATTTTATGTCCGAAAGCGCCATTAATCTGTACTGAAAGGTCGAAGCGCTTATAACGGAAACTGATGTTCGATCCGAGAATTGTCTTGGGCACGGCCTGTCCCGCTACATAGCGGTCTTCGCCATCTTCCAGACTGACACCACCGCCATTCAGATCGGCAATATCATAGGTGTAGCCACCGTTTCCGTCGGAAACGAGTCCATTGGAATGAGGCAGGTAGAAGACACCTAGCGGCTGTCCCACCACTTGGTAGACGATATGATTGTAGCCGCCATGAAATCCGGCTCCGTCGAGGCTGGCGAGGCTCTTATACTGGGGAGCGGAAATCATTTCTCCGTTGTACATACCGCTCAGAGAGAGCAGTTTGTTTTGCTGGAAGGTGATGTTGGCATTAATGTTCAGTTCCATGTCCTGCGTTTTCAGCGGAGTGATACCGATGGCTATTTCCAGACCGCTGTTGCGCATGGAACCGATATTAGCCAGCAGCGTATTGTAGGTGAAAGGCGGGACACTGACGTTGTAGAGGTAAAGCATGTCCGTCGTCTTGGAGTTGTAATAATTGGCGGAGAGCAGCAGGCGGTTGCCGAACATAGCCAGGTCGATACCTGTATTGAAGGTATGTTTCACTTCCCATTTCAGATCGGGGTTTGTGTTGCGCAGGTCGCCTAAGGATACGGCTGCCGAATTTCCTACAGGAATCACACCGTTCGGTTTGACAAGACTCAGCGTAGTGTATGAGTCGATTCCGCTTTGATTTCCTGCCAGACCGTAACCTATACGGAATTTCAGATTATCAATGATGGGAAGACGCTTCATGAACTTTTCTTCACTGATCACCCAAGCGGCGGAAACTGACGGAAAGAAGCCCCATTTGTGGTTGGCGCCGAATTTGGAGGAGGCGTCGGTACGGGCGTTCACTGTCAGGCTGTAACGGTCGGCATAGGTGTAGTTGAAGCGTCCCATGAAGGAGGCCAGATGCGGCTGTTCGTAATATGAGTTGGTGCCTTCCCAAAGACGGAGAGCACCCGCTTGCAGGTTGTTGTAGCCGAATTTATCCGTGTTGAAGTTGGTGACTGTGGTATAGAATCCTGTATAAGTCTCCTTCTGAAGTTCCGCCAGTGCGAGGGCGTCGAAGAAGTGTTTCTTCCAGCCTTTCTTGTAGGTCAGCATCATGTTGCCCAGGAGAGACTCCATCTTTTTTGTGCCTTTATATGCTTGTCCATGCGCCCAGACGGAAGTGGGCAGGTACTGTGAATTTTCGACTATATTATAGGTATAGGCACCGAAGAGTACCAACTTGAGTTCGTCCATCAAGTTAAAGGTCAGACGGGCATGGGTGCTGATATGGGAAGTGGCGTCATGATCCTGCACTTCCATCCATGCCAGCGGATTGGTAATCTGGCTGGCGGTGGTGATTCCGTCCCACGAACCGGTCACAGGGTCTTTGTGGTTGGGATAGGTGGGATTGAAAGTAGCGGCAGAATAGAACGTTTTCTGAAGGTCTACCAGATTGTGGTTCTTCTGGATAGAGCCGAACATACCCAGTTCGCAGTTCAGAAAACCGTCAAACATCTTTTGAGTCATGTTCATATTGGAAGTGAAGTTCTTCATGTCTTCATTCAGAATGACTCCCTGACGATCCATAAAACCGAGGGATACACGGTAGCTGGATTCATTGGAACCGCCATAGAAGGCGATGTGATGGTTCTGCTGCAATCCTGTTTGCTCAATTTCTTTCTGGAAGTTGGTACTGTTGCCTTTGTCGAGAATAGAGATGCCCCGTTCGGAAGCGACTCTCCGGAAGTCATTTGCCGACAGCATATTCAGGTTCTTGTAGACGGTGGATATTCCGAAGATACCGTTGTAGCTCACTTGCGTCTTACCGCTCATCCCTTTCTTCGTAGTGATTTCGATGACACCGGAGGCCCCCCGCGATCCGTACTGTGATGTTTCGGAAGCATCCTTGAGGATGGTAAAACTCTCGATATCCGTAGGGTAAATGGAAGCAAGCATGCTCAAATCTCCGAATACTCCATCGACGATAATTAACGGGTCGTTCCCGCTGGTCAATGAAGTGGTACCACGCAGGCGGACTGCGTCGAGAGCTGCAGGGCCATTGGTTCCACGCTGAATGGTCAATCCCGGAACCCGTCCGCGAATAGCCTCCAGCGGGTTCGTGATCTGGTCTTTATTCATCTGTGTCTCCGTGATTTTCTCCACCGATCCGGAGATCGTTTTCATACTTCCGGTGGCATAGCCTACCGTTATCAGGGAGTCTACGGGAGGAGGAAGAACTGGTTTTCTCTGAGCAAATACACTTCCGCATGAAGCTACCAGAAAAAAAAGGCTCCAAATAGTAAGTCTGCTGTGTTCCATAATAATCTGTTTTTTTAAGGGATAATACAAATATAACAAAAAAAGCGAGTATCTGGTTGTGCAGACACTCGCTTTTCTTCTTTGTATAGGGCAGTACGATTTTATGGTACTCCTGTAGCTTGTCAATCAAATACGGCTTATCATGCTGATATGATTGACAAGTGTTCCTATGGTTTATCAGTATTTCTATGATTTATTATTTTCCTGACCGTAGCCATAACCGTAACCATAGCGCTTACCATATCCATAGTATTTGCCATACTTACCGTAGCCATAATAATAGCCATACTTTCTGCGTTTCAAGTCTACGCCGTTGATAACGGTACAGATATTAGGCAGTTTCTTTTCTTCGGCAAGTTCGTTGATCAGCGTGTACTCTACCTTGTGAGTATAGTCGGCACGGCAAACGTAGACAGACAAATCTGCTACACGTCCGATCAGTAAGGTATCGGTAACCATACCTACAGGTGCAGTATCCAAGATCACATAGTCAAAATTCTTCTTCAGTATTTCAATGGCTTTGTCCAGTCCGTCACGAGCCAGCAATTCCGTCGGATTAGGAGGAACCGTTCCACCCGGAAGGATGGACAGATTCTTATTGACATCTGAAGGCTGTACCAGACTCATCAGGTCTGTATCCGGATTTGCCAGGTATAAAGTAATACCTTTCTCCTTCGTCGAAAGGCGGAAGACCTTATTCAGTCCCGGTTTACGAATATCAAGTCCCACAATGACTACTTTCTTCCCTAAGAGAGAAAGACTGATCGCCAGATTCGCTGAAATAAACGATTTTCCTTCTCCACTGACCGTAGAAGTAACCAGTATTACTTTCTTGTCATTCTGCAGCATAAACTGAAGATTGGTACGGATATTTCGGAAGGTCTCGCTCATCAGATTGTTCTGATTCTCAAATACGGCAATAGAACCATCCTTCTCGTTCTTTTCGTCTGTCAACGGAATATCGCCGACGATAGGAACGGTGGTCAGCTTTTCAACATCTGCCCGTCCTTCGAGCCTGAACTTGGTCAGACCAATCAGGTAGATAATGCCTACGGGGATGCCAACGCCCAGTACTAAAGCAATCAGATAAATTATTTTCCGTTTCGGAGATACAGGGATGTCGTCAGCAATAGCTTCATCAATGATCTTCGCATTGTTTGCGGTAGCTGCCAGTGCTATTGCATTTTCTTCACGCTTCTGCAAAAGCATCAAATATAGTCCGGCCTTAATTTCTTGTTGACGGGCAATACTCACAAACTGCCTTTCTTGTCCCGGAGCATCACTAATACGACGAGAAAAACGATTTGCTTCACGATCAAGATCGGCTTTTGTAATCAACATCCCCTGCAATGTACCATCAAGAGTAGCCTGAACATTCGATTTCATAGCACGGATACTCGTATCCAAATTTACAATAGCCGGATTATTTTCTGTCGAAGTACGCAATAAACGTTTCCGCTCAACCAACATTTCATTATATCGTTCAATCGTTGCTACTAATGCAGCATCCTGTAAACCGACGTTACTTGGTAATACTTCGTATTCATTCCCTCTTATATATTTCCGCAAATCCTCCAGCAGACTGATTTGTGTCCGGTTTTCCACCCTCTTCTTTTCATATTCCGCATTACCGGTCAAGGCTATTTGAGCCTCACTGGTCAGGTCGGTTATACCGGCATTACGCTTGAAGTTCTCCAGATTCGCTTCCGTATTTCCAAGCTCCTTCGAGATAATATCAATACGTTCGTCAATGAATTCTGCTGTCTTCTGGGCAATCTCGTTTTTATCGTTATTCGTATTGCGGTTGTACATTTCCAGCAGTTGGTTGATGAAATCCTGTCCGCGTTGCAGGCTGGAGTTCTTCAGAGATATTACAGCCACTGAGGTAGTTTTAGAGGTCGGCTCAATAGTCAGATTCTCACAATATACCCGAGCCACCTTCATCGGCGAATTGATTTTTGCCGTGATACGACGGACATTCTGAGCTGAAGACTCTTCCGTTGTATCTTTATTCGCCATCAGTGAGTCCGGTGACTGGAAGAATGCCAGGGTACCTTCGTCCATCGGAAAGACAGCAGGAAGTTTCTCAAAATGTTTCTGGTATTCTTTATCACCAATCGTCACCCCTACGTCCAGACTGCCTTGCGGATACAATGACATTTCAACAATCATCGGATCGCTCAACTTCTCTGCTTCTTGTGGAGTCAGGCTAACGATAACAGGAGAAGTCTTATACATATTCTTGGAAGGGAACTCGTCTTGGTCTGCATATGACACATACAGGTTCAGCTGATTGACAACTTCCTTCACCAATGTCTTCGAACGCAAGACTTCCAACTCATTGTCTATGTTTTGAGAAGAGCTGATCAAGCCGCTTAACCCCAGTTCTTCCAGTCCTGCCATGCCTCCTGTATTCCCTCCTTTTTTATCATCTTTGATCAGGACCGTAGCCGATATATTATAGACAGGAGTAGCCATGCGCAAGTATATCCATGCACCGATAAGGCAAACTAAAACTGCACCGACAAACCAAGGCCAATGGATGATATATTTGAAAAGCACTTCCTGAATATCTATCTTCTCGTCATCAGCTTCACGTTGTCTTTCGTTTGCAAATTCTTCTTTCATTATTTCAAAACGTTATTTTAAGATATTAAATGGCTAAAGACACCAGAATGGAGGTAGCGGAGAACCACAGGCTTGTGCTGTTACCGATATCCGAGTTACGGGCTTTTGCTTTGTTGGGAGTTACATATACGACATCATTCTGTTGCAGCCAATAATATGGAGAAAGAATGGTTTCCGACTTATTCAAGTCGAGAGTAATAATTTCCTGCTTACCGGTAGCATCTTCACGAATCAGCTTCACGTTATCGCGTAAGCCATATACCGTCATATCCCCTGCCATAGCAAGCGCCTCCAGCAAGTTTACTTTCTCATTAGAAATAGTAAAAGTACCCGGACGGGTTACCTCTCCTATCACCGAAATCTTATAGTTGACCATACGCACCGTTACGATAGGCGCCTCTTTCATATAAGGTTTCAACTTATCTACAATCATTTGTTCTGCCTGTTTCTTGGTCAATCCACCGAGTTCCAGTTCTCCCAGCACAGGGAAAGAGATTTTTCCTTCATTATCTACCAGATAGGTTTGCAACACGGGTTGTGTAGTAGCCAAGGTATTGGCCACTGACAAATTCGTCGGACTGGCAACCGTCAGATTAAAAGGTGCTGCCAGTTCCGGACTTGTACAGGATACTACGATGGTCAACAGATCTTTAGGCATGATCTTTGCATCGTACAGTTTTTCTTTCTGCTCTGTTTGATTTATTACTTCTGTATCCTGCAAATAAGGTACTTTCTTGTAGGACTGGCAGGCCGTGAACAGAAAAGGCAGTAACACTACAAAAATCAATTTACTCAATATTCTCATAACTGTGATGAATTAGATATCTATTCTTTTATTTTTTGCTGTTTAGATTATTTTGTCAACAAGCTTTCATGCATCATTAATCTGCAGATATTCATGTACTATCATCTGTCTGCAGATTTTCATGCATCTCTATTTCTTAATACGCTTCCTTTTCTCCGTGGACAGCATTATATACGGTTTTATAGATTATATACAGGTCAAGCATAAATGTCCAATGTTCAATATACCATATGTCACGACTCACACGACCTTCCATCTGCCAAAGTTCTTTTGTCTCGCCGCGATATCCGGTCACTTGTGCCCAACCGGTAATTCCGGGTTTCACAAAATGGCGGACCATGAATTTATTAATCACCTGTGCGTATTCTTCTGTATGCTTCAGCATATGAGGACGAGGGCCGACAACGGACATATCTCCTTTCAGGACATTGATAAACTGAGGCAGTTCATCAATGCTCGTCTTACGGATAAACTCGCCAATACGTGTTTTACGAGGATCATTTGCTGTAGCCTGAAGAATATCACACTGCGCATTCACCTTCATAGAACGGAATTTATAGCACCAGAACTCACGTCCGTCTTCGCCGCTGCGTTTTTGTTTAAAGAAGATGGGGCCCGGCGAGCTAAGTTTGATAGCTGTCCCTACGATTATATAAACTAAAGGAAAAATAGTACACAGAAATACCGATGAGGATATGATATCAAAGATACGTTTTAAAACACGATTCTCACGAAGTTCCAATGGTTCGCGGCGGATAGATAACACGGGAACATTACCCAGCAATTCAAAATACATCCTCCGTTTCAAATAGTTACGAACGTTGGGCACACTAAAAAAACGCACCAAGTGGTTCTCGCAATAATTAATGAGCGGAACAATCTCCGCACTTCGCACGGAAGGGAGACTGCAATAGAGTTGTGCTATCTTGCCTGCATTTTGTTCCAGATATTCAACTGCTTCTTTCGGTTGCCCCAAATATGCAACTTCTTCCGGATAGCAGTCGGAAGGAGAATCTTCAAAATATCCCATCACACGATAACCGGAAGTAGGATCGTCCGTCATTGAATGATAAAGTTCCTGCATATTCTCGTGACTGCCGACGAGTACAACCATACGGACATTTCCCCCTTTTTCACGATAAAGCTCCAAGAAATAACGAAAGGCAAGACGGTAGCAAATTAAGATGACCAGCAAAGCTACATAATACAATCCAAATAACCGTGAACGGAAAAATTCAAAATGAAAAAGTGACAAAAAGCAAATGGAAAACAAAACAAAAGGAACCATGTTGCGAAGCACACGGATCATGATCTGCTCCGGACGAACTACCGGATGATGCAAAATTACTCCAGACTGAATATTACATACCAAATAGCATAAACTCAACAGCACCATTCCCTGATAAAGGGAAGAAGAAACTCCTGAATAGAACCGGTTTCCAAAAATTAGTTCAAATCCCCACAACAGCAAGTTCAATAAAAG
>ERZ1504955.867-NODE-867-length-9539-cov-4.099747_pt1 | contig 9539 bp, 10 predicted proteins | sample MGYA00574590_ERZ1504955 | MGnify/ENA primary metagenome ERZ1504955 (study PRJEB39906, sample SAMEA3182091) | gut metagenome | biome: human; feature: gut; material: Stool; isolation source: human stools | place: Canada | collected 2013-03-11 ...
CCGCCAAGGAGAGGACAGCAGATAGAATGATTTTCTTCATATATGATACATTTTATTAGTTTACCAAACAAAAGTCTCTTTCGAAACGGTCTGATTTCCACAAGCATCCGTAACGGTCATTTCTACGATATGCTTACCGCCTTTCTTCACATGCTTCGGGTCGAGTACACATTCCCAATAGGACTTAACAATATTAGGACGTCCGAAAAGTGCATATTCACCGTCAATCGTTCCATGATAGGAAGCAATCCCCGTTCCTTCATCTTTCAGTCGATAGACGATCTTCCCGTTTCGCCCCCACAGATTCTTATTAACAGGTATGATTTCCGGAGGAACCGTATCTACAGCCACCGTATAAGTTCCCAGTTCACGAATAGATGCTTTCATAAATCCATCTTCGTATGTTCCTCCTACACTGTATTTAGTCCCTTTCGGAGTCACGCGTGCCACATAATATTTCGTAGTATCCGCCACTGGCTTACGCCGCAGTCCGATTCGCAATTCACAGCCTGCGTGCAGTGAAACCGGCTTATCATTCAGCTGATAAGTAAATGCGACAGCCCCACTATCTGCTTTCACCTGATATTGAAGAGGCACATTGTCATATAGCATTCCTTTCGGAACAACGAGACTCAATCCCGGTTCCTGCAGATAATTTGTCTTATCCCAGGCAAAGTAATACTTCTCCCGATGATTTAACGGTTCAACCGGCTGTTTCTTGCCACGTACCGTAAAGTGATAGCGGGAAGTATTGCCAAAGGCATCCTTCAAAGTATACTGAAACTGATAATCCCGTTCTTCATCAATCGTAATCAGGCCCCGATTATTGTTCGACGCCTTCAACAGCCGCAACGTATTTCCCGGGTCGATAAACGATTTCATGTACTGGCCATGCGTCCAAGAGTTTATCATTCGGTTTTCTTCCTGCGAAAAACGGTCTACCGTACTTCGGAACACTTCGATTCCATCCACCGCAAGCACTACAGAATATACTCCATAATGATTGCTTACCCCGTCCATATAGTCATACGCCTTGATGCCCGCACCGATGATTCCCCACGCTTCCACGGGCCGTTCAGTATTTGGAAGAATTGTTTTATTCTCCTGACTTCCGCCGACCACTCCTTTCCCCGGTTGAGGAAAAAGCATGATGCCATCCGCTTTCGGTGCACGGGTATCTTTGAGATTCTTTTTAAAGAAAGGCATCGGATCGATATAATCTCCCGTCTCTGTTTCGAACACATCCAGATGGAGATGCGGACCGAATGAATATCCGGTATTTCCACTTAAGGCAATCTTCTGTCCCGCCTTCACCGGATATTCACCGGGTTCGGGAATAATCTCCACCTCCCAGTTCTCATTTTCATATTGAAGTTTCTCTACCCTTTCGGCAATGGGAGAAAGAAAAGCGCTCAGATGGCGATTGATAGTAGAATAGCCGTTGTCGTAGCAAACATCAAGCACATAGCCCGAACCGTTGGTGACACGTACACGAGAAATATACCCGTCAGCAAGCGCCCGAACCGGTTTGCCGATCGTTCCTCCCGTCTTAAAATCTAATCCGCCATGAAAGTGATTGGAACGAATTTCTCCGAAGTTTCCACTCAATGTAAGGGGAAAGTCAAAAGGTGGCACAAAAGCAGTCTGCTTTGTTTCCTGTGCATACCCCTCCACGCAACAAGCCAACAAGAAAGCAGCAATATATCTTTTCATTATCTTCTTCACTTTTTTACTTCCGCAAATGTACATTATTCCAACTAGATTACGAAATATCCGGGAGAAATGATAAGCTAAGAAATGTTTTCAAACGACATTCTGCTCTAAAACATCTGTTGATGAATAACAACCTAAAGGGATTATTCGTACATTGGACCATGTTAAACTCTTAATATATAGCAATATGATCATCGGAGTACCCAAAGAAATCAAGAACAACGAGAATCGGGTAGGTATGACGCCTTCCGGAGTTGCCGAGGTGGTGAAGCAAGGTCACCAAGTTTATATCCAGCATACCGCGGGTATCAATAGTGGTTTTCCGGATGAAGCGTATCTATCTGCCGGTGCACAAGTGCTTCCGACAATAGAAGAAGTCTATGCCACGGCAGATATGATTGTAAAGGTAAAAGAACCTATCGCCCCCGAATACAATCTGATCAGAAAGGGGCAGTTATTGTTCACTTATTTCCACTTTGCATCCGATAAGGAACTGACGCTGGCCATGATTGCCAACAAGTCCATCTGCCTTGCATATGAGACTGTAGAAAAAGCGGACCATTCATTACCTCTGCTTATCCCTATGAGTGAGGTAGCCGGACGCATGTCCATTCAGGAAGGAGCACGCTTTTTGGAAAAGCCGCAAGGAGGAAAAGGTATCCTTCTGGGAGGAGTCCCCGGTGTGAAGCCTGCCAAAGTATTGATTCTCGGAGGTGGTATTGTCGGAAGTAATGCAGCGCAGATGGCTGCGGGGATGGGTGCGGATGTTACAGTTGCAGATATTAATCTGTCACGCCTCCGCTATCTCAGCGAGACATTACCGAAAAATGTCAAGACACTGTACGCATCCGAATTAAGGATAAAGAAGGAATTGCCGGATGTTGATCTGGTCATCGGTTCCGTGCTGATTCCGGGGGATAAAGCACCTCATCTGATAACCAGAAAGATGCTTGCGATGATGCAGCCCGGTACGGTACTCGTGGATGTAGCAATAGATCAGGGAGGATGTTTCGAAACGTCTCATCCTACGACTCACAGTGCGCCTACTTATGTGATAGACGGTATCGTTCATTACGCCGTAGCCAATATTCCGGGAGCGGTACCTTATACTTCTACACTGGCTTTGACCAATGCTACTCTCCCTTATGTCATTGCTTTAGCAAATAAAGGATGGAAAAAAGCTTGTAAAGACGACCCGGCACTAGCACTCGGACTGAATGTAGTGGAAGGAAAAGTGGTATATAAAGCAGTAGCGGATGTATTCGATCTAAAATATGAACCTATAAACTGATTAAGCAGCCAACTTTCTGAAGTAGTTTAGCTCTGAAGTAGTTAAGTTTTTCCAAACCCGACTGCTTCAGAACTTCTTTTTCTATACATATTTCTTTTCCGCTGCCCGCTGCATAGCCTCCACCAATTCATTCATGACTTCCGCTACTGATTGCTGACGGGAAACAATAGCCGACACCTGCCCTATCTCCAGTTCACCTTCTTCCAGATCCCCTTCAAATATTCCTTTCTTCGCACGGCCTCTCCCAAGCAAAGTCCGCAACTCTTCGGCAGAAGCCCCACTATCTTCAGCTTTCTCCACAGCATCCCGGAAATTATTCCTTACGAGACGTGTCGGAGCCAGTTTCTTCAGTAATAATTTAGTATCTCCTTCTCCCAGGCTCAGACAGTATTCTTTAAAGACCGGACTTGCAGAACTCTCGTCTGTCAGTGCAAAACGAGTACCGATTTGTACTCCTTCCGCTCCCAGCACCATTGCAGCTAATATACCTTCTCCCGTACCGACGCCTCCCGCAGCGATCAAAGGCAAAGTGGTCGCATTGCGTACCGCAGGAATCAGACAGAAAGTGGTCGTTTCTTCACGTCCGTTATGTCCGCCGGCTTCGAAACCTTCAGCAACTACCGCATCCACTCCTGCCTCTTCACACTTCACCGCAAAACGGGAAGAGGAAACGACATGAGCCACGATAATTCCACGTTCGTGCAACCATCCGGTCCATGCCTTAGGGTTTCCGGCAGAAGTAAAAACGATCTTGACGCCTTCTTCCGCCACAATCGCCATAATCTCTTCTATCTGGGGATACATCAAAGGAATGTTTACGCCAAAAGGACGGTCTGTAGCCGCACGACACTTACGAATATGTTCGCGAAGAGTTTCCGGATGCATAGATCCTGCGCCAAGCAGTCCCAATCCTCCCGCATTACTTACCGCGGAAGCCAGACGCCAACCGCTGCACCACACCATACCACCTTGAATAATAGGATACTGAATACCGAAAAGAGAAGTAATTCTGTTCATAAATGAATCGTTTTTCAATGTGTTAATTCGCTAATATGGAACATGACACATGTCCACATTTAATAAAACAATTTCAACGGGCAATCTGTTCAATGGGACGGTTTATCAATACAGTTGTCGAATCTCCATAAGCTCTCAACACTTCCAGCGTACGTTCCCGACGCTCTTTTCCTTTTTTATCCCAGAAGTTTTTGGTGAAAACCGCCATCAGGTCAAGTCCGCCTATTGTTCCTCCATTTATATATACGCCGCTGCCTCCAAACAAAGGAATCGGACTATCCATCACCACCGAATTAACCATCATTCCGTTTGCCCGTTCGGTCAACTGGCGGAAACGAACCCCACTCGCCCGTATCTCTTCCAATGACTTACGGACACCACCTGCCATCGGGTTACGCGCCCAGTTACTGTATGATCTCTGGTGACGCATTTCGTAGTGAGGATCTCCACGCCATGTATTCTTATCCATTCTTATTTTCTTCTGAAAAACAGGGTCCCAATTATAAGGAGTGTTCGCTTTATAAGGCATCAGGCTCAGCACGACTTTCGGTTTGGGCAATGCTTCGGGAAGAGATTCGTCGGGCAGCATCCATTTTTTCTCCACCGACATGCGGGGCGTACCTACGGCACTGCCAAAATCAATCTGCTTGACCACATCCTGATTCAAATGCAGCTCCCGGTCACTGTCCAGCAACTTCCTCAGACGCAAGGAATCTTCCTTTGTCCATTCCTGCGCATATGCCAGCAAAGCTGTCAGACACAGTACGGTAGCTGTAATAAAACGTTTTATCAATTCACTCATCTTTTCACCTCTGTTTTCTATATTCCTCACGTACACTTGCTGTGCGTGCACGCATTCGCTTCTTTTTGGACATGGCACGCCCCCTGTCAGTAGTCCGAAGACTACTGATACCAATAAACGTTGCCTCATGTTTTTTAGTTTTTATGCCCCGAAGTTTTTTTCTTTTTTTACCACCATCGGTATCCAGTGCCACAGAGCGGTTCGTCATAGCACGGATCGATTGTCCAGGATGTCTTCGGATATTTCCGGCCTTCCCACCATCGGCGATAGCAGGCTGCTGCGTCCAGCACTTCGTCATCGGTCAGAAAAAAGATTGCTTCGTAATTGTCGGCATTTGCCAGTACCATTCTGCAACCCAATGACGGGGCTGTCCCCTGACGGATAGACTCTATTACCCAAAGCATACATTCGCCTAAACGGATTTTACCGTTATTGGTATTATAGACTGAGGGGAAAGAAGGAATAATAGTCAGATCTTCCGCATATTTCAATAGTTCGGGAATGTCCTCTTCTGTAAAGTGAGGAACTTCCACCACTCCTTTTTCATTCTTCATATTATATGTGCCTGCCTTCAACTGTTTCACAAAGAGGCTCACATTGGGATTTTCATAATCCATTTCTTCGCTGGTGCATCCTGCAAAGGATACTACCATCAGGCTAACAGCCATCCATAGCATTATAAGTGTTTTTTTCATTTTCATAAGGATTAATACGTCATACGAAGTCCGCAAAGTAAATTAAAGTTAGTTGGCCGTTTCGTGCGTACCGTAGCCAGTTTCGAATCTGTCTTGAAATGATGGGAAACACCTGGCTCGGCAAAAACTGCCAGTCGGTCATTAATCTTATAAGTGATTCCGATGCCGGCAGTCACTGCCAGCTGGATAGGCTCCTCTTTAAAACTGTTGTCCGGCGCACCGGCTATGCATTTATCTGCCACACCGCCTACTGTAGCGTAGAGATCGACTTTCTTCGTGTCCATCAAAGTGACGTTGGCTTTTAGCGGAATGCCCAGATAGTGCAGATGTTGTCCGGCTGAACGCAGGTTTGAATAGAGCAATCCGGTTTCTATTCCCAGATAGTCGTTCAGTTTCCGCTCTACAGTCACTCCCGCGGAAACAGGCATCTTGTAAGTACCGTCCTCAGCCGGAAGTGCGGTCCCCATCTGTGCTTTCAGAGCCCAGCGATGTTTCTTTACGTTTTTCACCGGAGCAGACATATCGGCCGTATATTTTTCTCCTTGCGCGTCAGCTGGTTCTGTGTTACCATTATTCGCCTGCCAGTAACCGTTGTGGCCCTGGTTACCGTATCGGTTACCATTCCCGGTAGTAGTCGTTGCCGAGAAGGAGAATGACATGGAGAATGAAATGGAAACTGAATCCCCTTCTTCCGGATACTGTGCTAACAATCCGAATGATTTAGGTGCCGGTTTCGGCAATACAGGTTCCATTGCCGTCGGCAATTGATTGGCACGTACCCCATCTCCATCCATTCTTCCGCTGTTTGCCACCACGATTTTGGTAAATGCCTCCTCCATCTCCTCCTTTGGAGAGAAATACAAGAAAGTAGCCGAGGATGCAGCCAATACCAGCAACACAGATGCTGCCGCTGCCACACGGAAGAATATCAACCGACGGCGATGTTGGCAAGCCACAGGGATGTCCTGCGAAAGCTCTTCCCAAAAGCCGTCCCGAACAGCCATCCCGGCATCAGCGAGACGCGTGCGAAACAGATCGGTTATTTCATCATTTTCTTTCTTCATGATTTCTATACTCTTTAATTCTTTTTGCTAACAAATACTTGGCCCGGTGCAACTGCGAAGTAGACGAGTGCTCTTTAATGTGAAGCATCTTGGCTATCTCCTTGTGCGGTTTCTCTTCAAACACATAAAGGTTGAAAACGGTTCGGCACCCATCCGGCAATTCGGCGACAAACGCCATTAATTGTTCTTCGGAGATCCCTACTCCTCCTCCCGACGAGGAAATATCCGGTATATCGGGAAGCTGCTCTTCATGCACTACCAACTGACTGACTCGTTTCTCCCGTCTCAGATAGTCGAGTGACTGTGTCACCATCACCCGCGTAATCCACGTACAAAGCGAGGATTCTCCCCGGAACGAAAAGTTGGTAAAAATCTTGATGAAACCGTCATGCAGTACATCGTGCGCCGCATCCATATCTCCCGTATAGCGGAAGCAAACCGCCAACATTTGTTTGGAATAGAGGGTATAAAGTTCCTTTCGGGCCGAATCCTTTCCTGCCCGACAGCCCTTTATCAGTTCTATCTCGTTTTCCAATGTCAATTGTCTTTTTAATCGAACGTATGTCTGCGCCGTTTGTCCTTTAGACGCAAGAATGTGAGGAATGCTGCAATGAATATTGCTAAAAGAAGTTAAAGAAACGATGATTCACAAAAAAGAAACGGTGAACACCTGCAGCACGATAGCAACAGTACTGTTCACCGCTTATTTTTAATCATTCATCGTTTGTGCGATCAGCATGCCTTGAAACTCATATCCAGTCCTTTCACCGAATGAGTCAAAGCTCCTACAGAAATAAAGTCTACACCACATTCGGCATAATCGCGCAGTGTATCGAAGGTAATGCCTCCGGAAGACTCGGTTTCATATTTACCGGCTACCATGTCAACGGCTTTCTTCGTCATTTCGGGTGTGAAGTTATCAAACATGATACGGTCTACACCACCCAGGTCGAGTACTTGCTGCAGTTCATCAAAGTTGCGGACTTCAATTTCTATCTTCAGGTCTTTGCCTTTTTCTTTGCAGTATTCCTTGGCGCGGTTGATTGCCTTATCGATACCTCCGGCAAAGTCTACATGATTATCTTTCAGCAGGATCATATCGAACAAGCCGATACGATGGTTGACTCCGCCACCGATTTTGACAGCCATCTTTTCGAGGATACGCATCCCCGGTGTTGTCTTGCGGGTATCCAGCACACGGGTGTGAGTGCCTTCCAGCTGTTTGGCATATTTGCGGGTCATGGTCGCGATACCGCTCATACGCTGCATCACGTTCAGCATCAGGCGTTCGGTCTGGAGCAGTGACTGCACTTTTCCTTCTACCACCATTGCTACGTCTCCCGGTTTCACCTCGGTTCCGTCGTTGATGAATACTTCCACTTTCATGGTGGGGTCGAAACGGTTGAAGATTTCTTTGGCTACTTCGATACCGGCCAGTACTCCGGCTTCCTTAATCAGTAGTTTTGATTTTCCCATCGCAGTGGCTGGGATGCAAGAAAGGGTGGTATGGTCACCATCACCTATATCTTCTGCGAAAGCAAGATCGATTAGTTTGTCGATCAGTTCTTTTTCCTTATTCATTGATCTTGTCAATTCTTATTTGATGTATTAAACATTGAGTCTGCACTTTCTTCAGGAAGCAGTTCACACGGAATTTTCCTTTGGTAGTTGTCAGCGTACCTATGACAAAACTGGATTCATCCCGTTTTCCCTGGTGATTCACGTCAAAACCATTGACCTTGTTTTCTGTGAAAAACTCCTGCATCATAGCTGTAGCTTTCTTCTTGTCAACGTTCGTCGAGTTGCCTTGGAGAACGAGGTTTACCTTGTCTCCCATGTACTTACTCAGCTCTTGCGAGCTTCCTCTTTTAAAGGCCGTAATCACTCCTGCCGGTATCTCCTGCGCCATCAGCAATGAGACAGAAAGAAGCAAAGCGGCCATTCCTAAAAGCACTCGTTTCTTCATAAATCCAAGCTTTTGGGTTGAAGTTTAAAGGATTAAACTTTCAACTAATGATAGGCAAAGGTAAGCATTAATTGCAGAATAACATAAAAAATGCCTATTTTTGTGCACGAATCAGAATGGTAGACGCATGAAAACAACTTTGCTCGTCGTTGGACGAACCGTAGAACAGCACTATATTACAGCGATTAATGACTATATTCAGCGTACAAAACGCTTTATCACTTTTGATATGGAAGTGATTCCCGAACTGAAGAATACAAAGAGTCTTTCGATGGACCTGCAAAAGGAAAAAGAGGGGGAACTGATACTGAAAGCGTTGCAGCCGGGAGATGTGATCGTACTGCTCGATGAACATGGAAAAGAGATGCGTTCGCTCGAATTTGCCGAATATATGAAGCGGAAAATGAATACGGTGAATAAACGGCTGGTGTTTATCATCGGCGGACCTTACGGATTTTCGGAAAAAGTGTATCAGGTGGCTAACGAAAAGATCTCAATGTCGAAGATGACTTTCTCTCATCAAATGATACGGCTGATCTTTGTAGAACAGATTTATCGGGCGATGACAATATTGAATGGAGGGCCGTATCATCACGAATAAAGAATATTGTTATCCTGTTAAAAGAGTTTAGCTATTTGGCAAATCTAAAATAAAACCCTTCCTTTGTAGAGGAATAAAGCAGAATTTTAATAAAATAATGTCGCAACAGGAAGAATATATATCAAAACTATCTCTCTATTTATTTTGGGATATAGACATAACAAAAGCAGATATGGATACCTGTCCGGCACAAATCATACAACGTGTATTAGAATATGGACAATGGGAAGATTGGCAATTAATTCGTTCCTATTATGGATTGGACAAAATCGTATCAATATGCAAGTCATTACGCACCCTTGATCCAAAAGCCTTAGCTTACATCTGCTGTATCTCAAACACCTCTAAAGAAGAATATCGATGCTATCATGAAAGTTTGCGGAATCCTAC
>ERZ1504955.891-NODE-891-length-9325-cov-3.479935_pt1 | contig 9325 bp, 9 predicted proteins | sample MGYA00574590_ERZ1504955 | MGnify/ENA primary metagenome ERZ1504955 (study PRJEB39906, sample SAMEA3182091) | gut metagenome | biome: human; feature: gut; material: Stool; isolation source: human stools | place: Canada | collected 2013-03-11 ...
TGCTTGCAGTATGCGGAGGTATAAAATGATATATATTGAACTTTTTCTGAATTTTCTTGTTATCGGTGCGGTTTCCTTTGGCGGTGGCTACGGCATGATTTCGCTTGTCAGGGAGACGGTTTTGTCAAGGGGGTGGCTTACCGAGAGCGAATTTATGAGCTTTATTGCCGTATCGGAGTCAACGCCGGGACCGCTCGCGGTGAATATGGCGACTTTTATCGGTTCTTCGCAGGGGGGAATGTTAGGTGCGTTTATGGCAACTCTCGGAGTTGTGCTGCCGTCATTTGTCATAATACTAATCATTGCTGCCGTGCTGAAAAATCTCCTGAAATATGCAGGTGTGAATGCGGTTCTGTCCGGAATACGACCATGCATAGTCGCCATGATAATTGCCACGGCAATCAGTATGGGGCTTAACACTCTGTTTGGTATTGTGGATTACACAAGCAGCATAGCGCCTGATTTAAGGTCGATAATAATATTTATGATACTTTTTGCGGTATCTTTTTTGCTGAAAAAAATATGGAAAAAGAAGTTGTCGCCAATTCTTATGATTGTGCTGTCGGCGGTGCTCGGGATAGTGTTCTGGGGCTTTTGAGAAAATCTTTAAAAGGTTGTTGATGCGGACAATTATACCGTAACCGAGGTCACGACTTTTGGGAGAAGCTTAGTTGTTCTTAGGACTCTGCTCATCACACAGCCACAGACGGCATGGATGTCGGATGAGTTGTAAACAGCCATGGATGGCTGGAAGCCTGTCAAAAAGGAGAAGCTGTTCGAGGTGCTTGACAGGGCGGCAGAGAAGCTATCAAAGAATGAAAAGGTAATAGATATAGAACTTGCGGGCGAGCTGATCCGTGTGCCTGTATACCGTATAAGATACGCGGACATGCTGGAAAACTATGTGACAATCCATGCCGCACAGGATTACACCTTTAAAATGATGCTCGGTGACCTGCAAAATGAGCTTGACGACGGTACGGAGATACTTCTGCCGCAGGTGTGAGGGACTAATTATGTAAATTACAAGTTGTCTTTTTTACAACCATCGTTTATAATGGTATCAGGCTTGGGGGAGCCTTTGTGTGTTTGTGTCATACAAAGGGAGGGCTTTTTTGAAAACAGAATTAAGCAATGCGATGGCGGTAGCGGGGGATAAGGCACAGTATGATATTCGAGCTAAGCGGCTGCTGGCACAGAAGAGTATTTTGGCGCGTATTCTTTTAAAGACGGTTGATGCGTTTAAGGGAATGAGCCCCGAAGATGTGGCGGATAGCATTGAGGGCGAGCCTGTGATCGGAATGGTGCCGATTGAGCCAGGAAGTACTAATGCTGAGAGGACTGACGGTTCGGTACAGAGAATCAGAGGGTTCAACACGGAGAACTCGGAAATTAACGAGGGAATGATAAGATTTGATATTGTTTTTTATGTGCGGTTACCGTTTGGCAATGTACATATAAAAGATAATGTCAGATTGACAGAAAATGAGACAAATCATAAACTGACACAGATTATCGTGAATGTCGAGGCACAGAAGGATGAGCCTGTTGCATATAAGATATTAAACAGGTCAATTTTTTATGTAAGCCGCCTGGTATCATCGCAAAAGGAAAGAGATTTTGTTAATTCCAATTACGACGATATTAAGCAGGTTTACAGCATTTGGATATGTATGAACATGAAGTGCAACAGCATGAGCCATATCCATCTGACCAAGGACGAGATGCTTGAGCCGTATGAATGGAAGGGCAATATTAATCTGCTCAACATTATCCTTATAGGAATTACGGATGAGCTCCCCGTACACGATGAGAGATATGAGCTCCACCGACTGATAGGTGCACTCCTGTCAAGCAGTATTCAGCTCAACGAGAAGCTCGAGATAATGGAAAAGGAATATAATCTTCCTGTTAACAGTGATTTCAGAAGGGATGTGAATGTTATGTGTAATCTCAGTGATGGCATTGAGGAAAAGGCAGCAGAGAAAGCAACAGAGAAAACGACGAGAGAAATAAATGAAAAAGTTATTAAAAACATGCACAAAAATGGTTACACAACCGCACAGATAGCTAAGATTGTTGAGGTGAGTGAGTCGGAGGTTGAGGCGGTTATAAGAGAGAATAAAATTGTTTAGAAAAATTATAATAAGTTATAACTAATTGCAGTTGCATATTTCTAACTACAGTGCTATATTCATGTTGTAAAGCATCAACATGAAGGAGGAGATTACTGTGGCTAAGATAGTTGAACTTAAAAATGTTACCAAGGTGTACAAGACAGGGGAGCGTGAGTTTCGCGCGCTCGACGGAGTCGATTTGAGTATTGAGAAGGGAAAGTTCGTTGTCATACTCGGCCCGTCGGGAGCGGGTAAATCCACACTCCTCAATTTAATTGGCGGAATGGATATTCCGACAACAGGACAGGTGATTGTCGACGGTGAGGACATTTCAAAATATAACGAGGACAAATTGAGCCGTTACAGAGCGGCGACGGTCGGCTTCATTTTCCAGTTTTATAATATACTGCCGACACTCACGGTGCTTGAGAATGTCGAGCTTGTGAAGGATATAGTGAAGAATCCGCTTGATGCACATGAGGGACTTGCTAAGAATCCGAAGGTGCTGCTCTGTGATGAGCCGACGGGTGCCCTTGATTCCGCAACCGGTGTTGAGGTATTGAAGCTTCTCATGGAGCAGTGCAGAAAGGGCGGAAATACGGTTATCATCGTAACACACAACAGCCTTATCGCGGACATAGCCGACACCATAGTGCGTGTAAAGAACGGAAAAATCAAGTCCGTTGTCGATAACCCTTCACCGAAGAATATAGAGGAGGTGGAGTGGTAATGCTTAGAAAAAAGATGATGAGGGATATACGGAGGAATTTCTCGTCTTTTATCACTATATTTATAATGACCTTTCTCGGTGTGTTCGTATTTTCGGGAATCCATGCCTACATGGATGGTATGGACTACAGTGGACAGAGATACTATGAGGAGAATAATCTTCAGGATTTGTGGATGCTAGGGGAGAACTTTTCTGATGAGGACATGGAGGATATTCTTGCCACCGACGGTGTGAAGGATGCAGAGCGCGCACTGGTTATCAATACCGATTTGAAAAATTATAAGGATGTTGTGCTTGAGACGAATTTTGTTGAGAGCAAGAATATCTCGAGCATGCATGTGGTTGACGGAGAGGGCTTTGATTATGACAGCGACGGAATGTGGCTTGACAGCTACCTTGCGGACAATCTCGGCATCAAGGTCGGCGATGAGCTGACGCTCGCATACAAGGACTATGAGATTACAGGCAGGGTGGAAGGACTTGTGAACACTCCCGACCATGTCTACTCAATCAAGGATGAGTCGGCGATTTTCCCGACACATGATGACTACGGCTATGTGTATTTGTCCATGAGGTCGTTCCCTGAGGATTACATAAAGGATGAACTTAAGGCTGCCGCTGCCGAAAAGCTTGGCATGAATGCAGGGGATGTGACGGATGAAATATTCGACATGGCTTTTCCTGATTACAGGGCAGGTGATTACTATGTGTATAATTATGCCTACGTCACATTGAAGGGCGATGCTGATGAGCAGGCTGTAAAGGCACTTTTACAGAACAATATCAAGTCGGCGGTGGCTGTGACGGGAAGAGATGCGAGTGCGTCGGTGGAGGCTTATCAGAGTGAGGTTGAGGAGGGTGCAAGCTATTCGGGGATATTTACCTTCCTGTTTCTTTTCATAGCGGTGCTCTCGGTTGTCACGACAATGCATCGTTTTGTCAAGAAACAGAGGACACAGATAGGAACCCTGAAGGCACTTGGCTTCAGCAGAAAAAGGATAGAGAGACATTATCTGGGCTATGGGTTTTATGTGAGTGTCATCGCCGCAATTCTGGGGCTGATTGGCGGAAGATTCATTATAGGAAATATTTTTGTAAATATGGAGGCAAGCTATTTTGAAGTGCCGGATATGGTTGTAGTCACAAAACCGATTGTCTATGCTGTGGCGGCAGGAGTTGTGCTGTTAGTCACGGCAGCTACATATTTCACCTGCCACGGGCTTTTGAAGGAGTCGGCTGCACAGACGCTGAGACTTGAGGTGCCGAAGGTGAAGGCTGGCGAGTTAAAGCCTGCCGGAAGCTTTGCAAAGAGATTTTCAGTGGGTGTGCGCTGGAATCTGCGCGATATCGGAAGAAACAAGGGAAGAACGATAACCGGTATTGTGGGAATCGTGGGCTGTACGATGCTTATAGTCTGTGCTTTTGGCATGAGGGACACAATTAAGTTCTTTATAAAGTGGCAGTTTGAAGATTTATATAATTTTGAGTATAAGCTTGATGTGGAGAGCACAATATCTGATGAGGCATATAAGGAGCTGACAGACAGATACGGTGATGCGACGAGCATGACGCTTGCCGTCGAGGCTTTTGATGCGTCGGGAAATACCTCAACCAGACAGATTGTCGTGGCGGATGCAGGAGATAAGGTGAGATATACCGACCATAAGGCAAGAGACTTCGAGCTGTCAGATGACGGAATATATGTATCGGAAAAGCTATTGTCAATCCTTGGCTTAAAGGTTGGGGATAATGTGAGCTGGTCGGTGTACGGCGAGGAAAAAACATATACAACCAGGATTGCCGGAACCTTCCGGGAGCCGCAGGGACAGAAGCTTGCGATGACAAGAGCCTATGCACAGAGCATCGGCATTGAATACAAGGCGGACTGCATTTATACAGATCAAGATTTAAGTGAAGTAAAAAATATCGCAGGGGTATCGCTCATAACCGGAATTGCTGCCCTGAAGGACGGAATGATGTCCATGATCAGCATGATGGACACGGTTATATTGCTGCTTATGGTGGTATCCGTAATTCTTGCTGTTGTGATTATCTACAATCTCGGAATATTGTCCTTCTCCGAGAAGCAGTACCAGTTCGCAACCATGAAGGTGTTGGGCTTCAGAAGCAGGCAGATAAGAAGGATATATGTCATGCAGAATCTCTGGGTCTGCGTCGTGGCAGTCATAATCGGACTTCCTCTCGGCGAGTACATGACAGCACTTATCTACAAGCTGGCGATGGGTGATAACTATGATATGCTGGTCCGTGTGGAGCCAATCACCTATGTTGTCGGTGCCGTAGGCGTGTTTGCGGTGGCTTATCTGGTAAATCTCCTGCTTGGACGCAAGGTAAAGACAATCGATATGGTTACGAGCCTGAAGGCAAATGAGTAGAAAAAGTGCGGATAGAAATTAAGTGAAGTGATAATATGTTTTTAAATATGTTATTTCAAATTACTATAGCTGTGTTATAATGATATGAGGGGCAAAATATCTTTTGACCCTCATATCGTTATAATAAAAGCAGCGTAAGGATTATGGACAGGGGGGTAAATATGATACACAATGGAAAAAAGACAAGGATAATAAGCATAAGATTTAAGCTTATGCTGCCGGTTACGGCAATTATGCTGATTATGGCGCTGGTACTTGCAAGTATGGGAAGTCGTGCTGTCCGACAAGGAATGTCACAGCTCGGAGGCGAAGAGGCTGTGATGGCTGCAAAGGCAGCAGGTAACGTTGTAGATGGCGATGAGCTGGAAAGACTGTATGAGAGCGGCGGAACGGGAGAAGGCTATGAGAGTATAAGGCTTGCCATGGATGCTGTGAGGCGTGAGCTGGGAGTACTGTACATGTATACACTGTATGAGGATGGCGGTAAAATATATTATGGAATAGATACTGCTGAGGTTGATGCCTGTGAATACGGCTCCGAGTTTGATGCGACGTATGAAGAGCTTGCGGATGTGTTTGCAGGCAGCAGCTATACGGATAACGTAATCGGGAATTACGGTGATTATTCAATAATAACGTCATATGCGCCTGTTTTTAACCGTGATAACGAGGTAGTAGGAATCATTGCATGCGACTATGATGCGACGCAGATAGAAAAAAGGATTTACAGCAGCAATAAAGCCAATATGGAGGCGGCAGTAGTCTGTCTTGTACTTGCGGTTATAGCAATGAACGTGATTGTGGCTGTGATTATAAGGAATCTCAATAAGGTTGATAAGAAGATATATGATATTGTCAACAACGAGGGGGATTTGACGCAGAAGCTGGATATCAGAACGGGTGATGAGCTTGAAAATATTGCCGAAAATGTCAATGAGCTTCTCAATTATATAAGAAATATAATGGTTAACATATCGGACAATTCTTCTGAGCTTAGAAGCTCCTCCGATAAGATTGCCAGTGATCTTTCCAATGCACAGATAAGTATTTCGGATATATCTGCGACTATGGAGGAGATGAGTGCATCCATGGAGGAGACAAGTGCATCACTGAGCCAGATTAATGAGTCGGTTAATGAGACCTTTGAAGCTGTGGAGAATATCAGCAGTCAGGCACAAGGCGGGAATGATAAGTCCCGGAGGATAATGGAGAACGTGCAGGGAATATATGACAGCGCACAGCAGGCAGGCAGGAGCGCGAAGGAAGAGACGGAGAAAATGGCTGAGAGCATGCGCAGCAGGATTGAGAAATCCAAGGCGGTTGAAGAAATCAGCAGCTTGACCGAGCTTATTCTGAGCATTGCGAAGAAGACGAATCTTCTGGCGCTCAATGCAAGCATAGAGGCGGCGCGTGCAGGCGAGGCAGGGCATGGCTTTGCGGTTGTCGCCGGTGAAATCGGGGAGCTTGCAGCTAATTCTACGCAGACGGCAGGAAGAATACAGACTGTCAGCAATGAGGTTATCAATGCCGTGGATGAGCTTGCGGAGGAATCGGGAAGAATGCTGGAACTCATGGATACTACTGCGATGGAGGGCTACAGAAGGCTTCTTGATACCTGCGATGATTACAGGAACGATGTAAGCGGCATGAGTGATATGATGAAAAGCTTTGCAGACAGGAGTGAATCTGTCAAGAGCAGCATGAATTTCATACGCGAATCAATAGCTGCAGTGAATATAGCGGTAGATGAGAGCACAAAGGGAATAACCAATGTCACGGAAAAGGCTGTTGAACTTACACAGGGAGTGAACGATATTGGTCAGGAGTCACATAACAATGTCATTATATCGGATAAGCTTAATGCGGAGATAAAGAAATTCAAGCTGAGCCGGGAATAGTAAAAACAGATACAAGGGCATACGGAGAAAGCTTCGTATGCCTTTTTTATGTAATAGGAAACTTCGTTCCTATTACACAAAAACGCTCCGCGGGGATGCGCACTGCGGCGTACAATGCAGATGTCGCAAGCGACCGCCGCAGGCGCAAGAGTGTGCCAAGGCACATTCTTTGTTCTAGTAAATTGCAGAATAATTGAAAAAATATATTGCATAATAACCACTGACGTGATAATATTAACTAGGTTAGATAAAACTAACACAAGTTACATGTATAATACTTCATAAAAGTATGAAGCGGAGGTTGATATGTCAGTACAGGAGTTTATGGCTTACAGACAGGGAGCAGGCTTCAGAATGAAGGTGTCTATGGAGCTGGTGCTTCACTGCGCCCCTATACTAAAGGACGTGAAGCCCGCCAACATTGTGGCTGTGACACCGGAAAAGTTCAGACTGTATGTGCGGCTTCTGTCAGGCACGGAAATTGCGTGGCTGCTGCTTAACGTCAATAAACAGAGAGCGATACTGTATCTGTACAGACGTGACAGGCTCGAGGCTTATCTTTCCGATAAGGACATTGGGGATTTCCTTGCAGGATATGGCTATCGGGGCGGAAAGCTTGAGGATAAGCTTGCAAGGCTTGCAAAGAGAGTTGAGTGCTTTGGCGGCGGCAAGGTGGGCTTTCCGCATGAGATAGGCATATTTCTGGGATATCCGCTGTGGGACGTTGAGGGGTTTTTGAAAAATAACGGGGAGAACAGTATCGGAAACGGCTACTGGAAGGTGTATGATGACCTTGCGGGTGCGCTCCGCACGTTTGCAAGCTTTGACCGAAGCAGGGAAAGAGCGATGGAGGAGCTTGTACAGGGAAAGAGTATTCGCGAGATAGCAGTGTGAGGATGGAAATTGCGGTATTCAATGAGCCACAGCAATTATCTGAAATTATAAAAAGAAAGAGAGGACAAGATGAATGGGAAAGGTTAGTATTGTATATTGGAGCGGAACAGGCAACACGGAGGCCATGGCAGCTGCGATGGCTGAAGGAGCTAAGGACGCGGGCGCAGAGGTTGAGCTTCTGACAGTTGACAAGGCAGAGGCTGCGGCTATTTCGGAGGCTAAGGCTTTTGCACTCGGCTGTCCTGCCATGGGAGCAGAGGAGCTTGAGGAGGGCGAGATGGAGCCTTTCATGGCAGAGCTTGACAGCCAGATTGCAGGTAAGACGATTGCACTTTTCGGTTCCTATGGCTGGGGCGGCGGCGAGTGGATGCGCGACTGGGAGTCCAGAGTTGTTTCCGACGGAGCTGCTGTTTTATCCGGCGAGGGAATAATCGCCGACAACGCACCGGACGATGATGTGCTCGCGGAGTGCAGGGCAGCGGGCGCGAAGCTGGCTGCGCTGGTGTAGTCTGTTATATAAGTGGCAGCAAAGTAATTTAATAAGTGAATTTTTATAGCTGAAATTAAAAAAGTCTTACGGGCAGCATGGAAAAGCGATGAGCCTCTCAAAAGTCTGAACTAAGTCTGAACTTTTGGGGTGCATCAGTACGAGGCTGTCTGTAAGACTTTTTTTAATATCTTCAATTAGGCATAGTTTATGCTATGGTTTGGGTTATCTTAAAATATATTTAATTTACTTCTTTTGTTATCTGATTTATAATTTTAAATGTAGTTCACATTGTCTGGAAATTCAATGCTTCTAAGAGTGTGATGAACACAAGGATTTTTATTCTCAATATTTCGGTTGTCGGAAAATCTCCGCAATATACCACATTACAAAATTGTATTTAAAATTTATGAGGTTGTGTTATAATAATAGAAAGATATGATATTTGAATGGGACGAAGATAAAAATGCGATAAATAAACAAAAGCATAAAATTTCTTTTGAAACTGGATTACATGTGTTTGATGACCTTGATTATATTGAAATAGGGCTACCGCAATCCCACTGGCTTTAGACGGTGGGTTAAGGTAGCCAAAAATCAGAAATTATTGTATACTCATGGCATGGGAACATGGAAATCTAAAAACAGACACAAATACCTATTACAATATCACATTATTTTCGTCTGCAAATATAGGAAGAAATTACTGGTTTCGAGGCAGATATCAGATGATATAAAGCAGTTTTCGTATGAGATATACCAAAGACACAGTGTTATTATCAGATATATGGAAACAGATAAAG
>ERZ1504955.910-NODE-910-length-9166-cov-3.150916_pt1 | contig 9166 bp, 8 predicted proteins | sample MGYA00574590_ERZ1504955 | MGnify/ENA primary metagenome ERZ1504955 (study PRJEB39906, sample SAMEA3182091) | gut metagenome | biome: human; feature: gut; material: Stool; isolation source: human stools | place: Canada | collected 2013-03-11 ...
CGTCAGATGTGTATAAGAGACAGATGAAGTAAATAATCAAGCTTCGATATAACTTGCTCATCACTCATATTTCGGGTATCTACATTTAGTTGACCCAATACCTGACGAACATCATCATAAAAGCCAAGAGAAACAAGAGCCTGACAAATACGAAGACTCAATAGTTTGGCACGTTCTTTCAGCATATCCTCTTTGTCCATTACCATAGCCTTCATATTTGAAGGATTAACAATACTTCTGTATTCAATGAGCAATTTAGATGCTATCTCTTTAAGCGTGCTCTCTGACACAAATTCGCGACCCGAAAGCAAACAAGCATAGTTTCCGCATGAAAGCTCAATGAAATCATTCAATGTTATCTGATTTAATCTTTCAATCATGACTATTTCAGTTTAGATAACTTATACAGTTCAAATTCACGGTTAGAAGCATCCTGACGCTGCATTTTAAGACTCTTCATCAAAAGAAAATTTGTTCTATCAACCCTTTTTTCTAATCGGGAATAATCATTGAAAACAATGGTGTCACCGGAAGAAGATGCAAAATATGTCGGTGAAAATGTAGGAAAGTCCCAATCCGGCATATCAAAATTAGAGATATCTACCTTATCAACATCAGGAAAGACTTGTGCACCTTTAGGAATATCAACTAAAGTTGGAGCATCAGGAGTAATCCATGCTTTTCCGGAATACATGATAACTTCATGTTTACCGGCATCACCAACTAAAGCGGTACCGCCGGGATGCCTATCATTACCTTTAGTACCGTCTGCATAGGAAGGAATAGGAGTTGCAAGAATTGTTGCTACTTGCATAGCCCCCATTGCCCCGATAACAGCAGCCATAACAGCACCGGCAATCGGACCTAACTGGAAAGCCTCCATAATACCACGAGCCGTCGCAATTCCCGTTTCTGCTACTTGTACCCCTTTGTTCCAAACAGCTTGCTTATGCGCAATCTCTTGCTTTTGCCTTTCCAGCTCTTTATTCTTGGCTTCAGTCTGATCCTTTGCTGCACGTTTACGTGCTTCTGCTTCCTCTTCAGATATGGCTCCCGATTCTGCTAAGTTCTCTATTCGTTCAATATCCTCATCATACTTTTCCTCATTGGCTTCCCGTTCTTCCTCTATTTTCTGAATCTGTCCATCATAAATAGAAGAGACTAAGTTTCCAATGGTCCCCACAGCTTGAGATGCAGTTTGAAGCCACTTTTTCAAGTTTTTCTGACGCTCTTTCTGAGCTTTCTCATCCGCTTTAGTAACCTTATTGATAGCCTCAATCTCCGCTTCTGCTTCTTTTTGGGCAAGGTCTGCTTTCAATTTAGCAAGTTTCTCCTCTAGTTTCTCCCTTTTATCCGTACTCAAATTGGCAGTAGCAAGTTCGGACTCCAAAGCATCAATAGCTGCTTCAGCAGTTTTACGTGCATAGTTTAATTTTAGCTGATATTCAAGTTCTGCATACTCCTGCTGGGTTATTTCCTTAGAAGCTAACTGTTTTTTAAGAGCAAGCGTATCCATAACATATGCAGCATCCCGGATTTCCTGCTCATGCGCTGCATTCTCTGCAATTAACTGCACCTGATCGGATGCATGTCTTTCGTTAAGTTCTTGTTTCTTTTTTGCATATTTTTCGTCAATGAGAAAAACATCTTCACCTGTTTTCTCCGCTGCATCAATTTCTGCTTCACGTTGCAACTCCAACTGGTGCAATTTCAAATCAAGTTCTTCTTGGGACCCCTTTTTTACAACAGCAAGAGCGTTCTCAACATCTTTCTTTTCACGGTCAGAATTATACTTAATAGAGAATTCATCTAATTTATCCTGCATTTCTTTCGCCAAATTCTGACGAATAGCAATTTCTTCTTTACTATAACCCTTAACAGCAGCAATCTTCTTTGAGTACGCTAAACCAATTTTAGCAAGTTCCTTTTCTAAGCCTTCATCCATGAGGGCGAGTTCAGATTCTTGATAAGTTTCTTTAATCTTTTGTTTTTCCTTAGCAGCTTTCTCCAGTTCACGTTTTTCTTTATCTGTGAGAGGTTTGTTAAATGTACTTCCCATATTTTCCTCTTGATAATCATTGGTAATACCTTTGATTTGCTCCATTTTTTCTTTCAACCCAGCAACATATGCAGTTTGCTCTTCAACAAGCTTGAAAGACTCATCTATGTCTTTTTTCATCTGATTAGTAGTTTTTTGAAGCCCTAGGCCTTGTTTCAATAAACTACGATTATTATACTCACTCCACTGCTTTTGGTTTCGTTTAGTATAAAGTTGCAATCTAGCTTCTTCTTGTGATAAAGTTCTTTCCAATATTTTAAGTTGTTCTCCTCTAGCTTTCTCAAAAGCTTCTGCACCGTCAACTCCCTCTTTTCTATATTTCAAAGCGACCCTATCAATACTTTCCTCCTTAGATTTAACCCATTCCTTATCCAATTTAGCAGCTTCTTGACCGTTACGAGCTGCATTGGCTAATCTTTCTTCACCAAGCTCTTCAGCAGTAGCAATAACAGCACGCATAGAACGAACAAGTTCAGTAAATTCATTTATAATTCCAGATAAAACGCCAGTATTCTTTCCCAAAGAAATCATGAGAGCTTCCCAAGCAGAACTTAAACTGGCAATTGCTCCCTTTGCATTATCTTCCATAGTATGAGCCATGTTCCCTAATTCACTCTCAACACCTGTAATCTGGTCACGCAAAGGAACTATTTTATCGGCAGCAGTTAAAAAAGCGTTGAAAGCAGCGACACTTCGTTTATCTGTCATTTCAAGAGTACTATTCAAATCTACTCCCTGCTCTTTCAATTTTTGCAATCCAGCGACCAATTCAGGTAATGTTCTCACCGGACCACCTAACGACTTGGCAAGTACCCCGTTTGTATCGGCTAAATTTAGAAGAATATTACGAGTAGCAGTAGCAGACATTGAAGCATCAAATCCTGCATCTGCCAACTTACCAACCAATGCTAAAGTATCTTCAATAGAGAAATTAAACGCTTTAGCTACTGGCCCCACGATTGGAAGTGCAGTAGCAAGATATGAAAAAGACAATGCACTCTTTGTTGTCGCAACAGCCATTGCAGATACATAGCGTTCAGTCTCACGGGTATCAGCATTAAACATTCTTAATGCAGCTCCTGTCAACGAAGCAGCCTCTCCCAACTCTGCACCGGTAGCTTGAGCAAAACGTAAAACAGATTCTGTTGCATCTAATATTTCTTTTCTTGTAAAACCTAATTTCGCTAATTCAATCTGCAATTCGGTAGCTTCAGAAGCTGTATATTTAGTTGTAGCTCCCAACCTTTTAGCATCAAGAGTTAATTCTTTTATTTGGTCTGATGTGGTACCGAGTATTGCAGCAAGCCGGCTATTAGCAAATTCAAATTCAACAACACTACCTACACCCTCACGAAGTTTAGTGAAAAGAGCAACGACACCACTTACAACAGCTTGCGCACCTATATATCCAGCAGCCCATCCTTTCAATCCGGCACTAACTTTACTTAATCCAGGAGCCATCTCCGTTTTAAGCATCCTTCCTGCATTCTGGGCAATAATACCCATATTCTGCATGGACTTATTACCGTTCTGTATTTCAATCCATGCCGCCTTTACTTCTTCCCGATATGCACCGATGGTCATTTTCTGTTGACTATATCGATCGGAATTTCGCTTTATGTAATCGGTATTGATTCCGATTGTAGAATTAAGACGGGCAAGCGTACGAATATAATTCTCATCAGTATCTTTCAGTAAATCAACAGCCTTTTGAAGCTGCTTATTCATTTCCTTTGCCTGGGAACGACTGTGTACTTCCTGATTAGTTAGTATTATTGCCGACCGGATAATCTTTAAACGTTCTTCTTCAGATAGAACAGCTTTCTTACGAGTAGTATTACCGACATTCTGCGCTTTTGTCAAGTTAGCTTCCGCTTTAGCTGCTTTTTCCAAGGACACAGCATTATCTTGATTAGCCTTAGTGAGTTTCTTTAATTCAGCAGAAGACAGTTTTTCTACATTTAACTTTTCCTCTATCCTCTTGCTTACGGCTTGGGTTATTTCAGACTGTTTTCTAAGAGCCTCTGTTAATTCGTTAGATGCAGAACCTGCAACTTTAACTTGAGTTTTATAAATGTTACCTAACTTCTCCAAGTCAGCGATGCCGTCCACATTTATCTTTAGACCTTTTGCAAGCTCAATAGCTGCATTTTTATAAGTTTCCCTTACTTTACCAATAGTATTATCAAGTTCAATCAACTTTTGAATCTCACTATCTTCAACGAAATCTTTTAATTTTAAATCTGCCATAATTACAGGTAATGTCTATATTCAACAATCTTTCCTTTTATCTCAACTCCAAGTTTATCAAAAGCATAGGTACCATCTTCTTTCTGATAAACGACATACATGCAGCCATCTAAGACAGCTGCTTTCTTTGCAAGATCACTGATACGTTCCAGTTCACTCTGCATCTTTTTTGTTTCACAACCACAAGCCATTTTCTACCGATATCCACATTCTGAAAAGAAACGTTCCATCCAGGGACGGAGATACATAATATTAAAGTACTCTTTAGCTGTATCACCAATGCCTAAAATCTGCTCACCGTATTTCTTCTCAATAGAACTACCGTCCGTAAATCCTTTCGTTGAGAATCGAAGCCCGGAATCAATTCTATCGGCAGTTATGCTATCATAGAAAGTACCAGTAATAAAGAGGTTAGGTACCTCAACCGGACGCGGTGGCAAATAAAGCATCTCACTTCTAAGAGGTGGAGTTATCCTCTCCTTCCATCGTTTATATTGTTCCGCACGGTTCTGCCAGGGACCGGGCTCGTTAAAATAGGTGTCAGTATCATAATCAGGATTCAATAGATGTTCAGTACCGTCCAGACCGGAATATAATTGTTCCTGAATGCAATCAACGAGTACATTCTTATGTTCTTCCATACACCTAATACATTCCTCTTCAAACCCGGATGCAATGGAATGAATAACTCTATGTAATTCATCAAAATCTGCCATACAGTAAAAATATAACGGGCCGGGCTGTAATCACACCCCAGCCCGTCGGTTACTTAGTTATCGCATCGTACACTTCCGAGAGCTTCTTCTTGCGGTCAGCTTCCTTCAGTTCCTGCCACACGACTTTAATGTGCGCATTAATAAACTCTTCCTTCGTCATGCCCTTCACAGCAACCTCGACGAACGTAACATTATCTACCTTCATGACACCTGCTCGATACCTCTGATTCCTTTTTCATACAATACAGAAGGAGCTTTCAACGAAGGAACCGCCCCGGCTTTAGGAACAATGGTAATGATACCATCCGAATATGTAGCAGAAGTTACGTTATTCATAACTTCAGCAGCACCATCAGCAATAAGACTGCCAAATTCTTCTGTACGGTCATAACCACCAACAACTTCAACTATTTTGTAAGTATTTTCGGCCTCCAACTTTTGAAACACAACATCAACCAAGCCTTTAACGAAATTCTTGGGATTGAAGTCTAACTGCACGTAGTCAAAGTGCAATTGGCTGTCTTCCACATCTTCATGTGAAAAACTAACAGTCATCGCAGACTTAGCACTACTGGTCGGGTACTGTGTCACGGTCGGGTAAACAGTAGACATCGGAATACCGGCAAGGATATCAGTGTCATCATTATAACCGATCAACATATTATCCTGATTCCAAAAGTAAACGTCCCATCCTTTATTGGCACATTTCAGAAGCTGGGCATTCAAAACCTCATCAAATTTCTTCAAAGTGAAGGTGTCTGTTTGAGCGCTAAGCCCGTTGTATTCACTTGCACCGTACCCTACAGGATTAACTTGAGGCTCTCCACCATTCTTGGCATACTCCAGGAATGGCAAAATAGGGTAAATACGCCCGGGACGGTCTGCATGGCACAATTCGAGCAACTTCTCACCTGTTATATCAGCAGGGAGTTTGACACCATGTTCTGTCAAGATAGCACCTTTGACTTTTTTCCAGTCAATGCTACAGGCAGAACTACCAGTGTTCATCCGGGAACCCTTACACGTTCTAATCTTTCTCATTTTCTTCTACAATTAAGATTATTAATTTTTATTTCCATCGAGCGTATATTTATGGCATCAATCGGCTCGCTCACAGCCTCACCGGAATCTGTATAGGCTCCGTATCTGCCATATGAATAGTTTTCTGAATAACTATGTTTCACTTTTTCGTCATAGTCGCAGTCGAACCGAGAATCTTCATATAATACTTCCAATAAACGTTTATAGATTGGCCGAAGGATATTTTTAAAAGATGTGGTTCTGCGCATCTCATTGCTCCACTCTTTACAAGAAGAACATGCTATAATTAACGAAACCTTTGCTTTTGAAAAATAATCCGCATCACCTCTATCCTCACTAATTGGAGTGAATAGTGCAACCAATGGAAACTTCCTTTCAGACTGGGCAGAAGACTTACTGTATTCATCTAAAATATCTTTGATATATTGACTGCTACCGAAGATGTAATTCAACCTTGGGGACTTCATAACTTTAGTTCCCCCTTTCCCATTTGGATAGAGAATTTCAAGCCCTTCTGGAAGTTCCTTTACAATCTCCTCAAACAGTTCTGTTATATCTAAATCTATCATAAATTGAAAGCATTAATTGGGGTCAAAAGATTCTTGGTTATTTTCACATCGAAAGGACAATCATTCGACATAGCCCATTCAACAAACTGTTTATTCTTCTCTACCATGCTATTCCATGTGCTTACTTGTCTCTTCAAAGGAGCTACATATTCATTAGCACATTTCAAACGAACAAGCCCGGTTATTGTAGCCTGGGTGTTTGCGTCACGAAGAATATGATAAAAGACATAGTCAGCGAACGGTTCACACAGCTTCTCGCATAATACTGCATATCCGGACTGGGGGGCTTCCTTCTCTTCTGAAATATCAACTTCATCTGAAGAATCTTCCTTTTCTCGTTCAATAAGCTCCAAATAATCTGTGATAGCTTGGGAAAGAGTCACACCAACAACATTCCGGAGAAATTCGGGCTGAAATGCCTTAATATACCCATTTATCACCTCATTCACAGCAAGAGATTGGGGCGAAGGCATTTCAGCGACCGAAACATTCTCAATATGCCTGGGACCTGACATAAAATATGAAACATCAATCAACATAGCGATAGTTATTTAGAAGTCTTGCCTTTCCCGGTTTTCTTTTCATCTTCCACGGAAACGGCTTTATCATCTGTAACAATTACCTCCTTGGCATCTTCCTCTTGCAAATCTTTTGAATCGGCAACCGGAAGATTCTTTTCATCAGAAGGCACCTGTACTTCAAGTTCTGCAATGCGAGCTTTCATTGTTTCACGCTCTTCTGTCAGTTCAACAATTGTCTTATCTTTCTCTGCAATGGATGCAGTAAGCCTGCCAATCTCTTCATTTTTCTCTGCAAGCATACATTCCAATGTCTTTCGGGCATCTTCTTCTGTAACAAGACCACATTCGGAAATAGGGATGAGTTGAATCATCCCTCTATTAATCCGAATGCGTTGCTCTTTAAGCACATTGGTTACATCCTTATCGTTACCTCTAAGTATGTAATCCATAATCCTACGCTTTAGTTATTGCAGTCTTCAATGCGGCCAAATCCCCATAAGCGAAAGCCCACGGCATATAAATCGGGAAGATAACTTCTTCTTGTGCCATCAGCACAACCTCATTGCAAAGCTTGGTCTCCACATCTTCAGCCCATTCAAGTGTCAAAGTGGTATAATCAACCAAATTTGCGGCTTGGTTAAAGTCACCCAAAAGATACTTACCTGGAAGAATACCACCATACTCGATAATCGGACGACCGGCAATATATTTCACCCCATCAACCATTTTAACGATACCAAGATTACGTCCTGTCGTATCTTTCTCTGATTCCATACCGTTAACAGTCATTGGATTAAGAATAATAGCATTCGGAAAATACTGGGCATATGTCATTGCGGCGAAAGCTGTTTTCACTACATCTTCAGAGTTGGGTTCCTCAATGTTCTTAAAGCCGGCTTCATGAACACTGAATGTCATTTTATCCGTAGCCGTTTCAGCACCGGAGAACGCGACACCAGGAATAAGGATACGACCATCTTCCATTTTCACAAGAGCGTGTGTTTTGTTCAGTTCTGTAAGAACAGCGGCGCCAGCGAACGTGATACTCATTCCATCAAGAATCAAATCCTGTGGTTCTGCAAACTCTACAATCACATCCTTATCACCGTTATATCCGGTAATAGCTTTTACAGCACCGGCGGCACCTGTAACAATGGCTGTACTAATAATCTTCTCTACAGAAGTCACCCCAGTATTATTAATAATACCAAGCAAATTCTCACCATTACCGTCACCAAACAAAATGTTCCAGTCTTCTGCCATCCAAACAGCTTCAGGAAGCATGTTCAAGATGTAGGAACGAATGTACACTCTTGATTTCAACATACGTTTTGAGATACGGATATGAGTACCAAGGCGCTTAGTTCCTGTCTGTATCTCTTTTACCTTGATACTTGATTCCGGTAAACGACCGTTCTCTGTTACAAAACGGGCATTGCGGTTGAAAGCATATACTTGCGCATAGGCGAGTTGAGGATATGCAGGATCAGCTGTCAGCGTCGTTAATACATCACGCATATGCAACTTTTTGTTGGCAACCTGAGTCACAACACGTTTCTGTTGTTGAGTAATCAACAAATCACCGGTGTAATTGTCAGTCATGGAAACGACATCTTTCAAGGAGAAGCCGTCAAATTCTCCTGATTTGCGTGTTTTTCCTTCTGCGAAATCTCTGAATTTTTCAGAATCAAGCATCTCGTTCAATTTCTCGTCAAACTTGTTGATAGTATCCATAGAAAGACCTTTCTGCTTCATTTTCTCGATACTTTCACCAAGAGTTTTAACTTGTTCTACAAGTTGCTCGTTGTCCTTTACCAATTGCTGGAACTTTTCTCCATCATAGGCTTTCAATAGATTATTGATGTCACCAAACTGTTTCGTTACCTCCTCCGGTGAGGCAAATCCTTCAAGTGACTTGTTAACTACTTCACACATCATGCCGACGATGTTTTCCATGAAAGTTTTCTGTTCTGCCGGCAGACCGTCTGTTTTCAGATTAAAATCTGATAC
>ERZ1504955.988-NODE-988-length-8599-cov-4.730337_pt1 | contig 8599 bp, 12 predicted proteins | sample MGYA00574590_ERZ1504955 | MGnify/ENA primary metagenome ERZ1504955 (study PRJEB39906, sample SAMEA3182091) | gut metagenome | biome: human; feature: gut; material: Stool; isolation source: human stools | place: Canada | collected 2013-03-11 ...
CTGGTAAATCCATGTGAGGACGGCCACCGCCCAGGCTGATGATCTCAAACTCGTGCGCCTGGGCGATCTCTGTCAGGGCCGCTTTCTCTCGCTCCATCCAGGCGTTCCATTCCGTCTGCTTCCGCCCCAGGCTCACAAAGCCCTGCTGCTTCAACGCCTGTTTCATGGAAACCCTGGTGGAGAGACCCCGGCTCTGCTCCGTGGCCACCGGAATGAAGTCTACATGGAGGTGCGGCGTGGCCTCGTCCATGTGCAGCACCATATTGAACACCCGCAGATGGGGATTGCGCTCCTGGAAGCTCTCCGCAAATTCTTTGAGAGCCGCTGCCGCCCGTTCCCCTCCGGGGGAGCCGCACCCGCAGTCCTCCAGGTTGCCGATCTGGAAGATCGCCTCGTGAAATAATTTCTCTTGCTTCCCCTGCCGGATATGCTCATAATAGTCTGTGATCTTATCCCTGGTCTTTTTCTTTTTTGCGTTGTAGGCGGCCAGGGCCTCGTCGAATATCTCGTGGTAGACCTGCTTCAGATCGTCGTTGCAGTAGGTCACATTCTGCTCCGTCCGGCTCCGGTCTATATTCGCCGCCGAAAAGCTCCGGTTGTTGTGTCTGATACTTCCCCGGCCCGTCATGCCGGATATGGTTGTACCGATAAAATCACCCATCCTTTCTATCGTCCTAACCTCTTACAAATCCCATCTTACCATAGCCCCCGCAAGGGGGCAACGCCTCTTTGTTACTTTCTCCGGGGAGAAAGTAACGCAAAAGCACTTTCACACCGCCGCCCCGTTGGGGCGTCAGTATGAAAGTGCTTTTGCGCGCTCCCGCGGGGATTGCCTGGGGCGGCTGAGGACAGCAATAGCCGCATCAGTCGCCCCAGAACAGGGCATCAGCCCCGCCGCCTACGGGCACTCACCCAGAGGTCATCAATTCACTGCTGGGCCTTACTTTTTAATCCTATCGCGTCACTTAAATATCAAGTTCATGTTGAGTAGATGCTACACGGCAGGATGTCAGGCCCTTCATATTTGCAGAGCCACAAGTGAAGTTAGCATAGTAAGCATCCGCAGGCCACGAATTCGTACTATATACACTTGTTGACGTTCCAGCCTTAATCGTTACATCAGACCCGGACACAAGAGTACCAGTATCGGAACCTCTCGTTATAGTAAACTGAATATCACCTTTGCCCTGATTGCTAATCCATACCTTCGCATAGGGATAAGAAGATGTTACCTCAAATTTCTTACTCATCTCAGTCCCGGACAAGGAAACATTCGTCCAACGTGTGGTGCTTGCATACGGAACCGGCTGGGATGCAAGCTCTTCCATTTCTTCCGGGTCAATGATTTCAAACACGAGATCCCCGACAACTATAATATCTCCAGGCTCTCCTTCAATGACAACCTCATGAGCCCCACTTGCCGTAGAACCAGAGACACTATTCGCCGCCTGGGGGGCCTCCCCTTCTGCTGCCGCTGCCACACTCATCAAGGCCATACACATGGCACACACGAGACCAATACTTGTAAGTTTCTTCATCATAATCATCTTCCTTTCTTAATCTGTTCGTCGGCCTACTTCCTACTTACCATCATAATTATATCACTTTTCTTATATTTATCAAGAATTTCTTTTACAGGAACAATCCGTGAAACAGCCGCCTGAGCCATCCTTGCCTTTCTACTGGCCCCTCGCCTTGTTCCTCTATCTCGTCCCTGTTAGTGAGGAACTGCTGCTGGATCATTCCCGCATGGAGAGCCTGAGCCGCTGCCGCCGTCTTCTGGGCAGCAAGCAGGGCCTCGGTCAATTTTTCAATCTGTTGGTCTTTCACTTCAAGCTGCTCTTGCAGCGTGTCAATGGTAGCCTGTAAGACTGAAACAACATCAGCCTCTTTGAGCTGCTCCGACACCGCTCCAATGGGGCGCTCCGTATGCGCTCCATTGGAGCGGTCAGCTTTCAAAAAGTCTTGTTTTATCAGCGTTTCAGCCTGCTCCGATAGATACAAGACCCCCTGCTCCGTATGCGCATACGGAGCGCAAACCGTATGCAGCTTACCTTTGTATCGCTTATAGACCGCCTGCTTTGATACCCCTATCTCGTCGGCTATCTGCCGGATTGTTTTCATACCTTTACGAACAAGCCGATAGGGCACACACCCTCAAATCCAGGCGTCGATATGTACCAGCAGCCGGGGCCGGTCGGCTCCCAGGACACCTCCAGGGTAATATCATGCCACCCATCTGGAAACAAGGCTGTAAAACCCTGTCCAGCGTGTACACCGTCCCCCTCCAGGAGTAGACGGGGGTGCGGATCAGCGTCCGCTGGATCGGGGAGCTGCAGCTGCGCGACCTTCTCTTTATCCCAGCCCATAACTGGCCCTTCCTTTCTCAATCGTCGTAATGGCCCCGACAGGAGGCAATTATAATAGCTCCATCCCTCTCTTGGTAAACAAGCCGGTTCACATCATCTATGCGGCGGCTCCACCACCCGCTTAATTCCTCTTTCAAAGGCTCCGGCTTTCCTATCCCATCAAATCTGTCCCGCTGAATATCCTTGATTAAAGCATTTATCCGTTTCAGCGTCCTTTTATCCTGCGTCTGCCAATAGCAATAATCATCCCACGCCTGTTCTTCCCAAAGCAGTCTCATATATCAATCCTCAATCAATTCGTGCTCTTTCAGAACAGCTTTTCTACTTTCAATATCGGAGATAACCCGGCGCAAATAATTCATGTTGCTTTCCGAATAGAACGGATCAGCCGAAACCTCAAACGGTATACGGTACTCTCTGCCGACTTTCTTTGCGAACATAGTAAAGGCCGCACTCATGGAAAGGCCCATCTCGGCACAGGCCCGTTCCATTCTCTTCTTGACATCTTCATCCATCTTGATATTTACATTGACCGTGTGTGCCATATCGAACACTCCTTTCCTACTCATAGTATATGCAGAAAGAAAGAAAAAATCAAGTATTTTTCTTTACCTTTATGTAATTGCCGTTACATCTGCTATGTGGACATTTAGGGGGTAAAAAGCTTTGATTTATGCGGCTTTCCGGGCACAGTAGAGAGGGGGCCGTATGTTTACCCTCGGAGAGCCGGAAAAGCCGCCCTGGGGCGTTCTGGGGCCGGAAAACACCCCTAATCCTCACTCTGACCAAAAGCCTCCACCGGCAGATCACTCACCGCCTGGGAGGGGCTGACGCGCACTGTGATATGCCCATTCTGAACGCGCACAGCCGGAGGCGGGCAGTCCCACCACTTGCGAATTGTTTTCGGATCAAGGCCCGTGTCCCGGTGGCAGTCGGCTTTGCGGCCCTCCGGGTGCTGCCGCCGCCATTCATACACCAGATCCTGTGCCGCAGGACGGCCACCACCAGAAACAGTCTCACCAAGTTTTCCTTTAACCTCTCGCACACCACGCGCAAATTGCAGGTGTTCCCACTGCTTGCGCCAGTTCCGCTTATTAACGGGCATAGACAGACCGGAGATCTTCGCTACATCATCCCTGGGAAATGTCACATAGTCCTCGTTGAACATCTCCAGGGCACACACCACATCATCCTTCGTAAAGCGGTTGATGTCCTCCACACTCATATCGTCATAGGGTTTCAGCAGAGAGAAAGCGTCCCGGCGCAGCTCCTTCTCATCTATCCCGCATTTCTTCGCATAGATCGCCAGCGTCATAATGCCATAGAAGCGATGGCCCACTTTGATCTCGTCCTCGATCCGGTGCAGCCACCAGTCATAGAGATCTCGCTTGACCGTCCAGCGGCCCCGCCGCTCCTTCTTGACGATCCGCCGCTCATACCAGTCCGGGTACTTCTCCTTCGCCTCGGCCAGCGAGAGTCGCCCCTTCCGCATGAGACCCAAGAGCTGCTGCTGCTCCCCGTTGCTGTCCGGGATAAACTCCAGCAGCTTCTCCAGCGTCACCCTCCCTCCGAGCCGATAGGCCGTCACCGGGTACTCCCGGCCCAGCTTGGAGCCGGAGCCGACTACCCGGAAGCCCTGCAAAATGCCCTGCATTTGCGGCTCCTTGATGGTGGAGGTGTACCTGTTCCAAATCTGCCTGGTGAGGGAATACTTCAATTCCTTCAAGCATTTCTGATTGTGCGGGTACATAGGGATCGGCTCCTCCAGCACATAATACAGGTGAAGCCCTGTCCCGCTGTTTACGACAAAGGTTGCCTGGGGAAGAATATCCTTGTTCATCTGGTGCAGCGTGTCCCGGAGCTGGGGCATACCCACCCCATCCAGGTCAAAGACCAGGGCATAGAGATACCGGGCGTTCTTACCGCACCGCCGCCGCCCAAAGTAGGACAGGGGAGACATGATGGTAAAGTCCGTATCGTAGACCTCCGACAGCTCCGACAGTTCATCGGTGATCGTGTAGCGTTTGGCCTTGCCTTCCTCTTTGATCTCCAGGGCGATCCCTGCCGCCTTCGGCGGCACCGTCACCGCGATTCCGTTCCCCTTTGCGTCCTCAAAATGACCCTTCCGTTCAAAGCTACCCACCGGGAAGATCTCCCGGTAAAATTCAAAGGGTGTGACCGGCTCCAGGAACTTCTCCAAATGCTCATTCTTTTCCCGGTACAATTCCTTCAACCGCTCCATAACGGTCTGCTGATCCATAGCCATATGCTCACCTCCAAAAGAAAAAGTAGCAAAAAGAAATCCGCTGCGGCGGGGATCGCCTGCGGGCGGGAAGGGGGAAAGGGGGAGCCAAAGAGCGGCCCCTTCGGGGCCTTAAAGAGAAAGTCACCTCCCCCTTTTCCCCCTCGCTCTGGGGCATGGAAATGATGGAAAACCTTTCAGGTTTACCACATTCCCACACCCCGCCGCTCACCCCCATAACCCCCTCCGACTTTCTCCCTGTCAGAGAGAGAATATTTTATTATTTCTTCTATGGCCTAAAGGCCATAGGGGGGCATATATTATCAATACATTTTATTCCCTATTTTACGACAAACCCATTTCAGCTTGTCCCCTTCACCCCATAGGGGGGCATATATTATCAATACATTTTATTCCCTATTTTTACTGTTATTATAGCCTGTCCGGGCGGCTCTTGCAAGGCTCCCGGACAGGCTTCTTTTACAGCTCCATACCGCCCCAGGTGTGGCCCTGTTCCTGTTCTCTCTCCGGCTGCTGCACCTCTGGCACTGGTAGCAGCTCCCGCGCCTTTTCGACCAGGGGCCGGAACTGCTCCGGCAAGTGCTGATCCAGAAAGTCCAGCACCGCCCCGATCCCTTCCCGGAGCCGCGCCGAAATCCCACGCTCCCAGCTCAAATCTTCTTCCAGGTATTCCACCTGCACTTTGAGCTGCCGGTTTTCATTTTCAAGCCGCTGCCGCTCCTGGGCCTCCTTCAGTTTTTCTTTCATCGAGGGGATTTTCTGCTGAAGCTGTTGGTTTTCTACCTTCAGCTCCCGCACCTTCTGCTCTGCCGCCGCGCCCCGGATCACCGCCGCCTTCAGCTCCTTCACCTGCTCCACCGTCACACCCTTGACGGCCCCTGTCAGCGTCTTTTCCGGCTGTATCGCGTCCAGATCGGGCTTAACCTTCTCCACCGCTTTCAGCAGCTTCACATTCCCTTGCAGGGCCTTTCTCTGCTTTTCCAGGGCCGCGATCTCCTGCTCTGCTGCTGTCACCTGTTCCTGGATAGCTTCAAGCCGCTGGGCCGCTGCTCTGTACTCTGGTAGCTCCATACGCTCGCGGCCACCGCCCAGGCTGATAATCTCAAACTCGTGAGCCTGGGCGATTTCCGTTAGGGCTTCTTTCTCCCGTTCCATCCAGGCTTTCCATTCGGTCTGCTTTCGGCCCATCCCTTCAAATCCCTGCTGCTTTAACGCCTGTTTCATTGATACCCGCGTTGAGAGGCCCCGGCTCTGCTCCGTTGCCACAGGCACGAAGTCCACATGGAGGTGGGGCGTGGCCTCGTCCATGTGCAGCACCATATTGAACACCCGCAGATGAGGGTTGCGCTCCTGGAAGGACTCTGCAAATTCTTTGAGAGCTGCCGCCGCCCGTTCCCCTCCAGGGGAGCCGCACCCGCAGTCCGTCAAGTTGCCGATCTGGAAGATAGCCTCGTGAAATAGCTTCTCCTGTTTGCTCTGCCGGATATGCTCATAGTAATCTGGTATCTTGTCCCTGGTCTTTTTCTTTTTGGCATTGTAGGCGGCCAGGGCTTCATCGAAAAGTTCGTGGTACACCTTCTTCAAATCCTCGTTGCAAAAGGTGACATTCTGCCCCGACCTGCTCCGGTCTACATTCGCCGCTGAAAAGCTCCTGTTGTTGTGCCGGATACTTCCCCGGCCCGTCATTCCCGAAATGGTTGTGCCTATAAAATCACCCGTCCCTTTCCTGCAAAAGCCTATATCCTACTACTCCTATTTTACCATAACTGGCCGCAGGCCACAACCTCTTTGTTACTTTCTTGTGAGAAAGTAACGCAAAAGCACTTTCACACCGCCGCCCCTTCGGGGCTGGCAGTATGAAAGTGCTTTTGCGCCCTGCCGGGGGCTAAAAGAAGCAGCCTCACAACTGTCTCCAAGAATTTCTGTTGTCACTCTACTTCTTCTGGTGCAAGAGGATAGCCACACAATTCATCTTCCTGTGCAGAAACCTCTGCGTCCTCTGTTTTTACAAGGCCGCTTTCTTCAAGCAAATCTGGCGGCACAGCACTTACAGCTAACTGTTGTTCTTCCGGCAAGCTATTATACCAATCCAGCCATTCAAGCGTTTCTTTGGAAAGGCCCTCCGCATCTACCATCCGATCACCATATCGGACTTGATTTCCGGCTCCTTCTCTTTGCTCAAAAACGATCCATTTCTCGTTCATAAAAATCTCTATGGTATTGTCGGCCCCGTATTGATATTCAAATCCTGTTCCAAAATTAGATTGGTTATCCTTTGTCGGTATCTCAGAGCCATCAACCGATGAAGTGATTTCCCCGTCCATTACCCCGCAACGGCCACTTATGGTACTTTCTTTCCCCGTATCATAGTAGAGTTTGCCATCCACCATTACCATAGGGATTTTATCCCATTCTTGCGTTTCTTCCTGTCCCGGCAGTTCATTCTCACTTACAGGAACAATCTCATATTGGTAGTTGTCCCAATAAGATTCAATATCAGCTGCTGTAAAATAATCCAGTTTCTCCTCTGGAAGTTTCAGTCTGCCTGACTTTACTGCTTCTGCACAGTAGATAATCTCATAACTTGTATCATTTGAGAGATTAAACCGAAAACTTGTTACTGTCCCTCCAGCAACAGGCTCCGTTTTTTTTTCGCTTACCTCCAATCCCGAAAACAGAAAATAAATATCCTCTATATCATCGGTTTTTGTAATGACTTGCTTTTCAGCGGAGTTTGGCACAACATTGCGATACATCTCGATATTATTCACATCAGCAACATCAAAAGGCATTGAAATAGTTTCCTTTTTTTTGCAACCAGTGAATACCAAAACCATAGCCGCCACCAAAACAAGAGCAATCTTTTTCACTGTATCACACCGCCTTTCTTAACTTGTAGTGACGAAAAAAATATCCTTTTGTTTCCTATCTGCCACCAAAAATTTTTGAAAACCAGCTTTTTTTCTGTTCCGGTTCCTGCTGATCCGTTCCAGCCTCCCCGGTAATAAGCTGCTGCTGGATTGTCCCCGCGTGTAGGGCCTGGGCCGCTGCCGCTGTCTGCTGGGCGGCGGCCAGCGCGTCAGTAAGCCGGGTAATGGTCTGGGCCTGCTGCTCGATCTGCCGGTCTTTCACTTCAAGCTGCCCCTGCAGCGTGTCGATGGTGGCCTGTAAAACAGAAATCATACCATCAACCTCTGCTGTTTTTTCTGCATTTTTGGTTGACGGCGCGTCAACCAAACCGTCAACCGCGCCCGTCAACTGGTTGTCGGTGGTTGACGGTGCAATTTCAGAAAACGCCTGTTTTATCAGCTTTTCGCCGTCAACCTCTACCATCAACCTACCGTCAACCGTTGCCGTCAACCCCTGTAAACTGGTTGACAGTGGTTCACGCTTAATTTTTTTGAAAACAGCTTGCTTTGATACCCCTATCTCGTCAGCTATCTGCCGGATCGTTTTCATACCTTTACGAACAGGCCCACAGGACACACGCCCTTAAACCCCGGCGTAGATATGTACCAGCAGCCGGGGCCTGTCGGCTCCCACGCTACTTCCAGGGTAATCTCGTGCCACCCATCAGGGAACAGGGCCGTAAAACCCTGCCCTGCGTGTATGCCGCGACCTTCCAGGAGCAGCCGAGGGTGCGGATCATCGTCTGCCGGATCGGGAAGCTGTATCTGCGCGATCCTCTCTTTATCCCAGCTCATAGACCTTTCCTCCTTCCCCTAAAATAAATCGCTATGCGATCCCGTCCGGGTGAGATATAAAATCAGCTCGTCCCCGTCCACTTCGTAGATCAGCAACCAATCCGGCGTAATGTGGCACTCACGACACCCCGTATAATCCCCGGAAAGTTGGTGCTCCCTGTTCTTCTCTGGCAACGGCTCCCCCGCAGCCAGCTTTTTAATAATATCCGTCAGCAAAGAAATATCAAAGCCGCGCTTTTTCACGCGCTTCAAATCCTTCTGAA
>ERZ1504955.995-NODE-995-length-8571-cov-2.754110_pt1 | contig 8571 bp, 7 predicted proteins | sample MGYA00574590_ERZ1504955 | MGnify/ENA primary metagenome ERZ1504955 (study PRJEB39906, sample SAMEA3182091) | gut metagenome | biome: human; feature: gut; material: Stool; isolation source: human stools | place: Canada | collected 2013-03-11 ...
GAGAAAATGTATTTTTGCGTGATGCCGGTATCTATGGAAGTAAGTTTAATGAAGATTTTCTCAATACTCGTATTGCTGAAATTCGTTTTATTCGCGCTGTGAATTATGCACGTATGATTAGAATTTTCGGAGGAGTTATTCTTCGTGACGAAACAAATGGAGTTGATTCAGAAGGGGAAAAAGCAAAAGCAAGAGCAACTGAAGCCGAATCATGGGATTTTGTTCTGAAGGACCTGGAATTCGCAGCCAAACACCTTCCGAAAGAATGGGACAGCAAATGGGATGGGCGTTTGACTAAAGGAGCAGCGTATGCCTATATGTGTCGTACAGCACTCTTTGCAAAACGTTGGGATATTGCTATTACCGCTGCTGATGAGATTAAAAAGCTCAATAAGTATGACTTAATGGATGAATATAAAGATGTATTTAAAGTGGCAGGTAATAAAGAAATTATTTTCTCCATAGCATACAAAATTCCGGATATGCCCCATTATTTCGATCGCTATTTTGCTCCTGACGGTAAACAAGGAATAAGAAGAGCTGTCCCGACAAGTGAACTGGTTGATTCTTATGATATGGCTGACGGAACTCCTTTCTCGTGGAGCGGCTCCATGGCCAAAGATCCTTATGTAGGTCGTGAACCTCGTTTCTATGCATCCATTATATATAATGGGGCTACTTGGAAAGAAAAGACTATTTATACCTATGTAGACGCTGAAAACGGTTTTGCTGCTTACAGAGATAATATGAATCCGGGAGAAAAACAAACTGTTACCGGATATTTCATCAGAAAATATCTACAAGAAAACAATACCGAATTTGATGATAAGGGAAGCGATCAGTTTTGGATTGAAATGCGTTATGCGGAGGTTTTGTTAAATCTGGCTGAAGCTCTGGCAGAACAGGATTATGCTAAAAATCAGGATGATGCCTTGGAAGCTCTCAATGAAGTAAGAAGACGTGTTGACCTACCGGAACGTACAACACAGGAAGCACCGGATAAAGACTCATTTATGAAACTATTACGTAAGGAGCGTATTTGTGAATTGGCCTTTGAAGGATTCCGTTATTGGGATTTACGCAGATGGCGTTTGGCTGGCGAAGTTATTGATGGAAAACAGGCACATGGAACAAAAATAACCAAAAAAGATGATAATTCTTATACTTATGAACAAGTGTCATGTGACGACAATATAAACCGCTTCTTTCCAGAACGCTATTACTTGCTACCTATTCCTGTAGATGAATTACAGAATAATCCGTTATGTGAGAATAATGCTCCTTGGTAATATTAAAAGATTATTATAGTTATGAAAAATTTCAAAGTAATTACATACATCATATTAATGATAGCATTTAGCTTTTCCTTTTCTTCTTGTGAAAAGCATGATGATATCCATTATCATTCTGATTGTGATATCATATCCATTATGGTTCGTGCTAATTCTCCGGAAGATGGTACTACTTATGATGGGGTTATATCAGAGAATGGAAATATAACTTTCGAACTTCCGGCAAAAGTGAAATTGAGCGAATTATATGTAACAGCCAATTTGCCTGTAGCAGCATTTGCTTATCCTTCATTGACTGGTGCTAAAGATTTATCTACTCCATTTAAACTAACTATTGTAGCAGGTGATGGAACGCAAAAGGAGTATACTCTGACTGCTAAACACCCAAATAACTAAAAAAGTAGATGTTATGAAAATAAAATATCATAATTGGCTTCAAGTTGCTGTCATGGCAACAATGGTTGCATTTTCCGCATGCTCGGATGATCCAACATTATACTCTGATACCGATATAACCGGATTCAAAGTTAGATTGGGCGAGGGTAATTATAAACAGGGTACCATTAAGGATGGTAACATCATTGAATTTAAGATTACTCCGGACTTGGATTTGAGCAAACTCAATGGAGTTACTTGTTCTTTCTTTATCTCTCCATATGCAACAGTTACACCTACCCCCGATGTACCTCAAGATTTTTCAAAAGATGTACATTACACAGTGAAGGCGCAAGATGGCACAACCACTGACTGGACCGTAAAATGGACTTATGGCGGAAAAGTAAATGATGGAGAAGGTTTTGAATATTTCTTCAAAAAATGGGAAATTAGTCTACCTACTCCATCCAATAAAGACAAAGATGGTTTCGGTGCAGTGTTTGGTAATTATATAATAGACACCCAATTTAATTTCTATGATAAATATACAGGGCAGAAAGTAGATAAGACTTTAAATGTGACAGGAATAGACGCTTCTTTGTGCCAGTTAGTCAATGATGACGCTGGTAATTTGATCGGTGTAGTAAAAAACGTAGGATTATACAGATGGACTACTGTTGAGGGAGCTCCACAAAAGGTTGCTAATGTAACTCCCGGAGCAAATAAAGTTTCTGCAATCGGTGATATTGACAAAGTGGGATATGTTTATGATTCTAAACCTGATGGTGTAGGTACACATGCAGTTTACAAATTTGAGAATGGTACATATACAGGCACTTCAACCTTGGTTACCGGTCGTCCCAGTAATGATAGTAACTGGCGACAGATTGTGGCTGTACTCGGAGTGTCAGATAACCCGCCATTTTATGTTATAGACGCAGTGAATACCGGAGGTGTAATGGGACCGGAAATCGGTTATAAAGCAAATACGGCAGGGGCATTTAACAGCATCACAGGTCCATATATAGACATGTGGAATAAGAAAGGATACGCTGGCTGGGGAAATCATGTACTTATTTCCGGTAGAGGTATTCCATTCAATGGCAGATGGTACGGAGCAACCATAACTTGCGGTTGGGGCTGGGTTGGACTACACCTGCTAGACCCGTCTAGTAATCATTCATTACCTATCACAGAAACACTCGAGCCATGGACTACCAACTCTTGTATCTGGACTACTTGTTCACCAAGTGATGACGGAGAATCATTATATCTCTATTACGGTTATGGTGTAGGTATTCGTTGTTATGAACTTACAAAATACGAGAAATAGGTATACTCCTAATTATATAGAATTGAAATATGTTGAATAAAAGCATTATATCGTTTTTTCTATTGTTATTTGCTACCTGTTCCTTTGCCGGGAACAGGGGCAAAGAACAACCTAAATACCTTTGGTTTGATGCAGAAGCTAATTTTGAACGCTTTGCCTCTAAAGATTCTATTTCTTACTATTTGGAAAAAGCCAAGTCAGTAGGATTCAATCAAGTAGTAGTAGACGTCAAACCTATATACGGGGAAGTACTGTATAAAAGTAAAATTCTACCTCCACTTACAACAGTAAATGGCAAAGTAATTCATCGTGATTGGGATTACCTGCAGTATTTTATCAATGAAGCTCGTCGGTTAGGATTAAAAGTCACTGTTTCTACTGCAATGTTTCCGTCCGGACATCCCGCTACCAACGAAGGTTTGGTCTATGAGGAGTCACGTTGGGATGGGAAAACATGCTTGGAATATACACCTGACGGAAAGATGCTTGACATCAGAGAGGACAAGAAAAAAGTAGGAGCTTTTTTAAATCCGGTTCGTAAAGATGTCCGCAAATTTGCTTTAAGTATTGTTCGTGAAATAGTGAAAAACTATGATGTTGATGCTTATGCATTAGATTATTGCCGATATCCGGGAGATGATAGTGACTTCTCTGCTGATAGTCATAAAGCTTTTGAACACTACTTAGGAAAAAAAGTCCGGAACTTTCCAGATAATATTTTTACATGGAATGCCGATGGAACGAAAAATCCTGGTGTTTATTATAAAGAATGGTGGGCATTCCGGGCTAATGTTATCACAAGTTTTGTGAAAGAAGTGCGTAAGGAGATTCATTCTATCAATAATAAAGTAGAACTGGAGTATTGGGCTGCTTCCTGGATTCATGGTATTTATGGACAAGGCCAGAATTGGGCCAGTCCAAAATCTGATTTCTCATTAAATTATCCGTGGGGATCGAAAGCCTACAATGAATCAGGATTTGCACCTTATCTGGATACTTTCTTATGTGGAACGTATTTAGAACGTATCTATGGCATGGATGATCCGGAATCGATAGAGTATGGTATTGCCCGTGCACGGAGATTAGTTGGTAATGATTGCAAAGTATTCGGAACGATATATGCTTTAAATCATAAAACCAATATAGCCGATGCAGTAAGTCTTTGTCTTGAAAAATCGGAAGGCTTGATGATATTCGACATAGTACAGGTTATTGAAATGAATCTGTGGGATGATATCCAAAAAGGTATTGAACGTGCGGAAGCACAGAGGTAATAAGAAATAAATATTTACGATTAAATCGATATGATAATGAAAAATATATCAAAATATTGGCTTCTTTTCATGATTGCCGCCATGTCTGCAACAAGTTGTTCAGATGATGATAATGAAAAGGTGGTAATGCCGGATCCTGATCCGACAACATTAGGCTGGGTTAAACAGACAACAGAGTTTGGCACGTTACCTGAATACATAAGTGTATACAAATCTCCGTCAGAACTGGAAGGCATGAAAGCCATAGCTTTTATTGCTGTTGCGGATATGTCAAAAGCAAATTTTGCAACTATCGGAGACCAGATATATTCTAAGACTCCCAATCAAATCTGGCAAGCAGAACAACAAAAATATCCGATAATTATGAATGGTGGATATTTTGTAATGGGAGCCGGAAAGTCTGTCAGTCTGCTATGCCGTGAAGGAGAGGTTTTAGCTGTGAACTCGCAGGAGGAAATACGTTCTCAAAAGAGTTATTATCCTACACGAGGTATCTTTCAGCTGTCGAAGAATGGTTATTTCTCCACAGATTGGGCTTATACAACAACTGATGGTGTGACATATACCTATGAACAACCTTCTCCCAATAAGTCCGGTTATGAGCCTCAACCTGCACCTTCGGCTTATTTTCCGACGAGAGGCGTGAAATTAAATGCAGAAACGGCGATTGGAGGAGGACCGATCCTGTTGAAAGACGGAAGTGTGAGAAATACTTTTATTGAAGAACTTTTTGATGAAGAAAGTGGAGTTGCTCCCGAAAGTTATCATCCAAGAACCGCTATCGGAGTAACAGCCAATAATAAGGTGATATTTTTCGTTTGTGAAGGCCGCAGTGTAACGGAAGGTGTAAAAGGTATGAATATGGCTATGATGGCTAATATCCTGAAGAGTTTAGGTTGTGTAGATGCTATGAATCTTGATGGTGGTGGTTCAACTTGTATGTTGGTCAACGGTCAACCGGTGATAAAGCCAAGTGCTGGTGCCCAACGTGCTATAACTACGGCAGTAGCTTTAAAATAACGGTCGAAAGATCTTTAGGATAACAAGTTTGTTTTATTTAGCTTTCTTATTATTCTCGATTTCAGGCTGTATTTTTTTTCTAAATATCAGCCTGAAGTCGGGAAATAAAAACAATAAAGTATGAAATACATTCCAAGCATTTTATTATTCTTTTTTCTTCTATCATTTAGTAGTTGTTCTACAAAGACTGTAGAATCCGAGCTTCCCGAGCCAAATCCTCCCACTCCTGTCATTCCGGAAGAACCCACTCCTGAAAAAGAAAAAATGCTATGGTTTGATGCAGAAGCAAATTTTGAACGTTTCTCAAAAAAAGAGAATATCACATATTATCTCGATCTCGCCAAATCAACAGGTTTTAATAAAATTGTAGTAGATGTGCGTCCTGTACAAGGCGATGCCCTGTTTAAAAGTTCTTATTTAACCCCATTGACCGATCTTGCCGGTACACATATCGAAAGAGATTGGAATTATCTTCAATTTTTTATTGATGAGGCTCATAAACGTGAACTTAAAGTAACGGTCTCTGCTACTATATTTACGGCAGGTCTACCTTCTTCTAAAAATGGAATGGCGTACCGTGATGATACATGGGATGGAAAAACTTGTTTGGAATATACCAAAGATCAGGGTTTGATAGATATTAAGGACGATAAAACAAAAGTCTCCGCCTTTTTAAACCCAGTTTTACCGGAAGTACAAGACTTTTGTCTGAATTTTATAAAAGAGTTAGTTACAAATTACAATTTTGATGGCTTTGCCTTAGACTATTGCCGTTATCCGGGAGATGAAAGTGATTTTTCGGAGGCAACAAAAATAGCTTTCGAACAATACATCGGAAAGCAATTAGATCGGTTCCCGGATGATATTTTCATTTGGAATACAGATGGCACTAAACGGACAGGGACTTATTATAAGAAATGGTGGGAGTTCCGCTCTATGGTCATACGTAATTTTGTAGAACGGGTGCGTACAGAAATTAAAAACATTAAACCGGATATTCAATTAGAATATTGGGCTGCCTCATGGATTCATGCTATTTATGGGCAAGGACAAAATTGGGCATCCACCGAATACGATTTTTCCAAAGAATACAGTTGGGCTTCACCTGAATATAAAAATACAGGTTTTGCCGGATTGTTAGACACCTTTCTATGTGGAACTTATTTAACCAAAATATTTGGATTGAACGATCCCGAATCCATAGAATATGGAATAGCGCGTGCACAACGCATTGTTCATGGAGCATGTAAAGTCTATGGCACTTTGTATGCTTTAAATCATAAGGACAATATAGCAGATGCTGTTTATGTCTGTCTTTCCCAATCCGAAGGATTAATGGTGTTTGACATTGTGCAAGTAATAGAATTCAATCAATGGACAGCCATTAAAGAAGGAATTCAACGAGCAGAGAGTCTTTAAATAGAGAATATTCAATAAAATATAATATACAAAATGAAACGAGTACTTATATTATTACACATTATTTTATGCACATGCATAGTGAAGGGCAGACTGAACAACCGGGAGTAAATCCGAAAGTAATAAAAGCTAAAACACTTAAAGTAAATTCGGAGCAAACAGCTGTCATTCCACTTAAACAAAGAATTATCAAAGATCAATATAACCAGTTAACTCTGACTTGTAAAGGTAACTACGCAATAGTCTTCAGAGTATATAACAATGGAGCCGCTTATCGTTTTGAGACTTCATTAAAGCAACCTAAAGTTATTATTAATACCGAAACTATTGAACAGAACTGGACTGAAGGGTGTAAGCTATATTGGCCAAGAGAAAAGAATCAAGAATACCTCACACACTGCGAAGCCATTTTTGATGAATTAAACATCTCCTCGCTCACTAACGATATGAAAGGCTATTTACCCATTTACCTCTCTACTCCTAAAGGAACGAAAGTTGTTATTATGGAATCCGATCTTTTCGATTATCCCAATCTATTTTTAACGGGTGATCGTAATAACACGCTATCCGGTGAATTTCCTCCTGTAGTTTTAAAAAGTGCCTTAAAGGAAGGTGCCGACCGTGACGAAGTATTATTGGAGAAAGCCTCTTACATTGCTGAAACTGAAGGAACAAGAACTTTCCCTTGGCGTGTGTTAATGATTAACGAAGACGACAAAGCGGTTATTGAAAATAACTTAGTGTATCAATTAGCCTCTCCATCTGTTACTCAAGACACAGACTGGATAAAACCCGGAAAGATTTCTTGGGATTGGTGGAGTACATTGAACGTATACGGGGTAGATTTTAAGGCAGGTGTGAATACGGATACCTATAAATATTTCATTGATTTCGCTTCAAAATACGGAATTGAATATATTTTATTAGATGAAGGTTGGTCAGCCGGAACCTGGAATATTAAGGAGCCAATACCCGGATTGGATATACCGGAACTGGTACGATATGGAAAGGAAAGAAATGTAGGTCTTGTATTATGGACTTTATGGAACCCACTTGATAAAGAATTGGACGAAATTCTGGATGTTTATGAAAAATGGGGAATCAAAGGTATAAAAGTAGATTTTATGCAACGTTCGGATCAATATATGGTTAATTTCTACGAACGGGTAGGAAAAGCCGCAATGGAGCGTAAATTACTCGTTGATTTCCATGGATCTTTCAAACCTTCCGGTTTACAGAAGAAATATCCCAATGTGATGACTTTTGAAGGCTGTCTCAAGAATGGTAGCCGGTCCGATGGATTATACTCCCGGTGCAGTAAACAATGCAACAGCGGAAGACTTTTACATCAATTTCGTACATCCGATCAGTCTAGGTACACGCGCCCATCAGGCAGCTTTATATGTAGTGTATGAAAGCCCGTTACAAATGTTAGCAGATTCTCCCTCAAATTATTATAAAGCTCCAGAATTTGCCTCTTTTATTTCCCGTATACCTACCATTTGGGAAGATACTAAAGCTATAACAGCTAAAATCGGAGAACAATTAGTTATTGCCCGTAAGAATGGTAAGAATTGGTATTTGGCAGGTTTAACAGACTGGAATGCCCGTAATATTGAAGTGAAACTGGATTTCCTTGAAGCATCCAAATATAAAATGGAAATTTTCAAAGACGGTGTGAATGCAGACGTTTACGCCTCGGATTTTAAAACAGAAGAAGTAATGGTTTCAAAAGATGAACTAATTAACATCACCATGGCTAAAGGTGGCGGTTGGGCAGCAATTCTTACTCCAGTTGAATAAAAAGGTTTAGTAATGAAGAAAATACTATTTATATGCTGAATTCAACTTGCAAATG
>ERZ1504955.1004-NODE-1004-length-8493-cov-2.585921_pt1 | contig 8493 bp, 8 predicted proteins | sample MGYA00574590_ERZ1504955 | MGnify/ENA primary metagenome ERZ1504955 (study PRJEB39906, sample SAMEA3182091) | gut metagenome | biome: human; feature: gut; material: Stool; isolation source: human stools | place: Canada | collected 2013-03-11 ...
GTATATCGGTGCTGATGTCGATGTTCCAGCTGGAGATATCGGAACAGGCGCTAGAGAGATCGGTTTCATGTTCGGTCAGTTCAAGAGAATCCGTGGATCATACGAGGGAGTTCTCACAGGTAAGGGACTTACATATGGTGGATCACTTGCTCGTACAGAGGCTACTGGTTACGGACTGCTTTACCTTACAAACGCACTGTTAAAGGATCATGACATTGATATCGCAGGCAAGACTTGTGCAGTATCAGGTGCTGGTAATGTTGCAATCTACGCAATCCAGAAGGCACATCAGTTAGGTGCTAAGTGTGTTACATGTTCAGATTCTACAGGTTGGATCTACGATCCAGAAGGAATCGATGTTGCACTTCTTAAGGAAGTTAAGGAAGTTAAGAGAGCACGTCTTGATGCTTATGCTGCTGCTAGACCATCAGCTGAGTACCATGTAAAGAAGGATGCAAATGATCACGGCGTATGGTCAATCAAGTGTGACCTTGCTCTTCCATGTGCTACACAGAACGAGCTTAACCTTGACGATGCTAAGATGCTTGTTGCAAACGGCGTTATCTCAGTAACAGAGGGCGCTAACATGCCTACAACTCTTGAGGCTACTAAGTACCTTCAGGAGAATGGTGTTCTCTTCGTTGGTGGTAAGGCTGCAAATGCAGGTGGTGTTGCTACATCAGCTCTTGAGATGAGCCAGAACAGCGAGAGACTTTCATGGACATTCGAGGAAGTTGATGGCAAGCTCAAGGGAATCATGGAGACAATCTACGCTAACATCTCAGATGCAGCAAAGAGATACGACATGACAGTTGGCGGAAACGCAGACTATGTTGCAGGTGCTAACATCGCCGGCTTCGAGAAGGTTGTTGACGCTATGCTTGCTCAGGGTGTTTGCTAATCATAAGCATTTGACGAGAGCCACATCTTCAAATCAACTAGACATAAGATTATAATATAAGACTATAGACGTCCATCTGTGGAGTGATCCGCAGATGGACGTTTTTGCGTTGCGGTTGTCTTCGGTGACTCCTGTTGGTGTAATCTCTATGTTGTATATCCAATCACGTTTGTCTACCCTCACTTTGACTTTGCTTCCATCGTGTACGCCGCGCCAAGCAAGATAAGGGCGCCTAACTCTCTGCGGCGGCACAGAAGCGTCAAAGTTCGGTCGCCGGCACTACCGATTGGATATACAACGTAGAGAATACACACCAACAGGAGTCACCGAAGACAATTTTTTATATTTAAAGTTCGTTTAAGTTTTACAGGCTATTATAGCATCATCAAGAGGAGATAAGGTAAAGAAAGGATGATGCTTATGGCAGACAACACGTTTAAAAGATATGAACTTAAGTACATGTTAGATAGAGAACAGTACGAGCAGATAATGAGCGAAATGATAAGGTATATGCAGCCGGACAGGTTTGCACATAGCCAGATCATTAACATATATTTTGACACTCCTTCCCACAGGCTCATCAGAGACTCCATAGAAAAGCCGGTTTACAAAGAGAAGCTCAGGCTCAGAAGCTATGGAGTCCCGGATGACGATTCAGAGGTTTTTATCGAGCTCAAGAAGAAATACAAATCTGTTGTGTACAAAAGGAGGCTGGAGGTGCCTGAACAGGAGGCCATGGATTATCTGGTGGGCGGTCAGCCGCTGCACGAGGATTGTCAGATAGGAAGGGAGATAGATTACTTCATGCAGGTGTACAGGGATCTGGAGCCTGCGGTGGTTCTCTCGTATGAGAGAGATTCCTACAAAGGAATAGATGATCCGGAGCTCAGGATCACGTTTGATTACAATATACTGTGGCAGAATGACGATCTGACACTTCAGAAAGAACCATATGGGCACAAGGTCATACCAGAATATAAGGTGTTGATGGAGATCAAGATGGCAGGTGGGTTCCCGCTGTGGCTGTCACATCTGCTGACAAAGTATGGAGCATACAAGACGTCATTTTCAAAGTATGGAGAGGCGTATAAACAGATGGTAGGCTGACATAAGTGGATCATATATATTTAAAGCCAGAAACTAAAAAAGACGAATTATTTAAATGATAAAGTGGCAAACATAGACAGGAGGAGATAGAAGATGACAGGATTATTTGACAGTATATTTGGAACGGCGACAACGATAACGGTGCAGGAGTTTCTGATCTGCATAGCGGTATCTCTTGTGATAGGCGTATTCCTTGCAGGGGTGTACGCGTTTAGGAGTAAATATACACAGAGCTTTTTGGTGACATTGGCACTTATACCTGCGGTTGTGTGCGTGGTGATCATGATGGTAAATGGCAATGTTGGCGCGGGTGTTGCTGTGGCAGGCCTTGTAAGGTTCAGATCGGTTCCAGGTTCGGCAAAGGAGATATGCGCCATATTCCTTGCGATGGGAGCAGGACTTGTGACCGGAATGGGATTTATAGGATATGCAGTATTATTTGCCGCCATACTAGGCGGAGCGATGTTCATTTGCAGCCTTACTGGATTTGGCGGCGGAAGGGATGAAGAGAGAGCCCTGAAGATCACCGTGCCTGAAAATCTCGACTATACAGAGGCATTTGATGAGATACTTGCCGACTGTACAGACAGTTACAGACTGATAAATGTGAAGACGACCAACATGGGAAGCCTGTTCAAGCTTACATATGTGGTGAAGCTTAAGAAGCACACAAATCAGAAGGATATGATAGATAAGCTCAGAGTGAGAAATGGCAACCTTGAGATCATGCTGGCACAGGTGGATTCGGGGGACATGACATTGTAGAAGTCAGTTGATAAGGCAGATACTTAGTAAGGAGATGATCGTATGAGGAAGAATAAATATATGAGACATAGAGCGGAAATCCGCAAATGTCTGGCTATAGGGTTGACAGCGGCCATGTGCATGGCAATGCTTGTCGGATGTTCAACCAGCCAGAGCACAAGCTCGACTTCTGATACTGAGGTGACAAGTGATGTGAGCACAGAGACGGACGCTGATAAAGAAAGCCCAAATGGCAGTGCGGATGCAGAGAATACCAGTGTAAAGACAGAGATGACTGTGGAGGAAATGCAGGCGGCTATAGATGAAGCCATGAGCGATGCGGCTATAGATATAACAGATATGTTCACGAAGTGGGATCTGGCGGGAAACTATGATGAGAGCGATGCTGTAAAGATAACATTATCGGGAAAGACAGCCGCATGTAATAGTTCAAATGTTCAGATCGAGGATGGAGTGGTGACGATCAAAGCGGCCGGTGTATACGTTCTGTCAGGGACATTCACAGACGGCACCATCGTGGTGGATGCGGGCGATGACGATAAGGTTCAACTTGTACTTGACGGAGTATCGATCACGGCTGCGGACTATGCGGCTATATATGCAAAGAACGCTGACAAGGTATTTGTTACGTTGGCGGAAGGGGCAGGGAACAGTCTTACGGTATCCGGAGACTACGTCCAGACGGATGACAATAATGTGGACGCTGTGATATTTGCCAAATGTGATCTCACACTTAATGGCACTGGAAGCCTGACGGTCAAGGATAACACGGGACATGGAATCGTGTCCAAGGATGACCTGGTGGTTACAGGCGGCACTTATACCATATACAGTCAGGATCACTGCCTGAACGGCAAGGATAGCGTGAGAATTGCGGATGGAACATTTAACCTGAGTTGTGATGAGGATGGTATACATGCGGGAAATGACGACCAGCAGGATGGATATGTATATATAGAAGGCGGAGATATCAACATATCGGTTGGCGATGACGCGATCCATGCGGAGGGACTTCTGATAATAACTGGTGGAGATATAGATGTATCTAAGAGTTGTGAGGGGGTAGAGGGGGATAAGATCCTTGTGACTGGCGGTGATATAGATGTGATATCCAGTGATGACGGCTTCAATGCAGCTGGAGGCAGCTCAGGCTCGGGAGACAACCATGATGGTTTTGGAGGCGACCCAGGTATGGGCGGAGTGGACATGGATGCCGACAGTGATGCATATATTCTTATAACAGGAGGAACGATAAACATAAATGCTGATGGTGATGGAATAGACTCCAACGGCTGCATTGGAATTACAGGAGGCAGCGTGTATGTACTCGGTCCTTCTGACAATGGCAATGGCGCGATGGACTACGGAATCTGTGCTGCGATAACAGGCGGCGAGATCGTGGCTGTAGGTGGTTTCGGTATGGCACAGGGATTTGGAGATGAGTCCACACAGTGCTCGGCTCTGGTCAACTTTGACGAGTGGATAGACGCCGGAGAGACGATCACACTCACCGATTCCGATGGCAAAGAAGTGCTCAGCTATAGGGTGGATAAGAAATTTAACTCGGTTGTTATCAGCACATCAGACATGAAACAGGGTGAGACCTACACTTTGACTGTCGGTGACCAGAGCAGTACATTTACACTGGATGATATTACATACAGCGAGGGCTCAGGCGGAATGCAGAGACCGGGCGGCAATTTAGATAATGGCGGAATGCAGAGACCGGGCGGCAACTCAGATGATGGAAATATGCAGAGACCAGGTGGTAATTCAGACGATGGAAATATGCAGAGACCAGGCGGCAACTCAGATGATGGAAATATGCAGAGACCAGGTGGCAATTCAGATGGTGGAAATATGCAGAGACTGGATGGTGATTCAGATAATGGGCAGAATGACAGCACAAATAGCAGTTTACAGAACAAAGACAATAGTTCGAGCTCAGACAGCATGAGTATATAGAAGATAATTCCAGACGTTTTAACAGCCGAAAACAGTTGATTAATTTGCAAAAATGCTTAATATTATAAAGACATGAGATTTTTGTAGTTAATACACAGTTGGGAGAAAGATCAGATATTCAATATGACTGGAAGGAGAAAACATATGAAGTTATATGTTGCAAGACACGGAGAGACGGAATGGAACAGACTTAATAAGGTCTGTGGCAGGACAGATTCCCCTCTTACAGATAAAGGACTTCAGCAGGCACAGCTTCTTGCAGAGAGATTGGATAGCTGCTCTATTGACGTGATAATAGCATCGCCGCTCTCCAGGGCACAGGAGACAGCACGAGCGGTGGCGGAGAGAAAGCATTTGCCGGTACTTACGGATGAAAGGCTTATAGAACAGGATTACGGTGTGTATGAGGGTGTCCAGAGGGACGACAGGGATTTCCTGAACAATAAAAGAATGTTCGCATACAGATATCCTGGTGGAGAATCCATGATGGATATTGCCAGGAGAACGTACGATCTTATAATTGAAACCCGCGAGACCTATCCGGATTCGTCGGTACTGTTTGTCTGCCATAACGGAATATGCAGGGTGATATGCAGCTATTTCATGGATATGACCAACGAGGAGTATTTTGGATTCAGTCAGGACAATTGTGGGTACAATATCTACGAGTGCTGATCTGAGAAGGAGTGTTTTATAATATGAAGGAATTGCTTATAGATTCATTTAAGGATGCACTGTTTGATACGGTGAAGCTCATCCCGTTTCTGCTCATCACCTATGTGGTCATGGAGTGGCTTGAGAGAAAAACTGCAGGCCGACAGGCACATGTGCTTGGAAAGGCAGAGAAGCTTGGGCCATTGATTGGCGGAGTGCTGGGAATAGTGCCACAGTGCGGATTTTCACTTATGGCATCCAACCTGTACAGCGGAGGCGTGATAGGGGCGGGCGTGCTCATAGCCGTGTTCATGTCAACCTCGGACGAGATGCTGCCGATCATGCTGTCAAATGACGCGATAAGCGCGGGGACAATAGTGAAGATCCTTGCGACAAAGGCGGTCATAGCCGTAATAACAGGCTATATAGTAGGATTTGTGCTGGACAGACTGAGAAAGCCGGTCCAGGTAAAGAAGATAGATCCAGTCCACAGACATGGCGGACATGATGAACACGAACACCATGGCGGACATGTGCACAGTGACACTGCAAAAGCGGCAGAAAGCTCCATACATACACAGAATATAGTGTATAAGGATGCTGCTGAGAAGAAAGGAAAGGGACATGTGCATGACTATGTCCATGAGCACAGTCACGACCACGGACATTTGGGAGAGAAGAATATCCATGAGGTGTGCGAACAGGAACACTGCGACTGCGAGGGTGGAATATTCAGATCTGCTCTGGTGCACACTGCAAAGATTGCGATATTTATATTTATATTCTCACTTGTGATAAATGTGATCATAGAGGCTGTAGGAGAGGAATCCATAGCCCGCATATTCAATGATGTGCCTGTGCTTGGAGAGGCGGCAGCAGCGTTGGTGGGTCTTATTCCTAACTGTGCGGCATCAGTCATAATAACCGAGCTGTATCTTCAGGGAATACTCAGCGCGGGTGCTATGATGTCAGGACTTCTGGTGAGTGCAGGAGTAGGACTTGTGGTGCTCTTTAGGATGAACAGGCATAGACCTGTGGAGAATATAAGGATAGCAGTGGTGCTGTATGCTGCAGGACTTGCGTGGGGACTCATAATAAATGCTCTTGGAATCACATTTTAGCAGAGTGTAGAGAAAATAAATGTAAGCGATGCGCAGTGACTGCATTGCAATAAAGTAAAAAAGGGCTGCGAAAAAACTCAATCGAGTTTTTTCACAGCCCCTTGTGTGTGTGTTGTTACTTTGTGCGTTTCTTACCGCAGACAGGACAGATATCCTGATCCGTAGGCTGTCCGCATCCCCAGCAGATCCAAGTGTCCCCTTCACTGGATGGTTGCTCCGCCAGCTTTTGTGTCGGCTTCATCTTGAAGTTTTTGGAAACAATCTCCACATTGCCGTCCTCGTCAAGAGTAGTCTTGATATCTGCGGCGGCGGGAGTTGTGTCCGATGAAATATTTTTCTTCTTTTTCCCAAATCCAAATCCCATTTTATAACCCCGATTCTATAACATATATAAAATATTCTAATGCAATATATACAATTAAGCAATAGAAATTTGGACGAAATTGCCTATACTGTTGTAAAATTTGATGAAAAGCACCTATTGCCATGCGCCATCAAATGTGATCACCTGACCATTCAGGTATTCTCCACACTCGGCAATGTGCACAATGAAATCTGCCGCTTCAGAAGGTATGGCCATTCTTCCTGCAGGTATTTCATCCTCCAGCATCTGGCGTTCCTCCGGTGACAGATGACCGTTCATGGAGGTGTCAATTGCGCCAAATGCTATGGCGTTGACAGTTATACCGCTTGGAGCAAGCTCTTTTCCAAGAGCCTTTGAGAAGGAATTTACAGCACCCTTGGAGGCTGAATATGCGACCTCACACGACGCACCGACATTTCCCCACACGGATGAGATATTGATTATGTGTCCTTTGTGGTGCTGGATCATGTGAGGAACCACGAGTCGGCAGCTATTGAAAACCGAGTACACATTTGACTTCATGGTTCTGTCAAAATCCTGTGCGGTCATATCGTTTATAAGCCCCACATAAGATATGCCGGCATTGTTGATGAGGAGATCGATGTCGCTGCCGAGATGATCTATGGTATTTTGTATAAACTTCTCCATAAATTCCATATCCCCGGCGTCTCCGGTCTCACAGTAACAGATGCAGCCTTTTGCCATAAGTTCGTCTCTCAGAGAGAGAAGCTCTTCTTTGTGTTTGAATGAAGTGATAGATATGCTGTTATATTTGCCTGAAAGCGCCAGTGCTGTCGCCCTTCCGATGCCTGTCGAGGCGCCAATTATTATCGCTGTTTTCAAATCTGTACCTCCGCTATTTGTGAACAAAAATTTAATTCTAGTATATCATGCGAATTAAATGTTGAAAATAAAAAAGCACTTTGGTATACTCTAGTTGTTTTTGTTAACAAATGAGAATATACATTTATATTGAGATGGAGGCTATATAATGGGTAAGAAAGTAATGAAATTATTCTTAGATACAATGCTCAGAGCAGCGGTTATCATACTTGCAGTGGCTATAGTTGTCATGCTCGTACTGCTTGCACGAACCGTCAGCAAGAGCAAGAAATCAGACGCATCGGACACGGGCAATAAGACAAGCATCGTGACTGAGGAGTCAGATCCGTCAGATCCTACATTTGGAGGTTCAGGCGATGCTGCAGACAGCTCAGACACATCAGCGGATGACAGCTCACAGGACGCTTCAACAGAGGATGCAAATGCAGGAAATGGCAAGGATGCAAAAGTAGTAGTGCTCAACGCATCAGGCGTGTCAGGTGTGGCAGCTACATGGCAGACAACACTCACAGCGGATGGATACACATCAGTAGATATAGGAACATATGACAACGGAGATCAGTCAACAACAGTTATCTACACATCAGATTCATATGATGTGAGCGGACTTGTAAGCCTTCTGGGTGGAGCGGCAACGGCTGACAGATCAGATATTGACTCATCTGTTGCTTCAGATGTTGACATTTCAGGTGCAGACATTGTCGTAGTAATAGGTGTGGACAACGCAGCCAACAACTAGATATAGAAGAATATGTAGAAAATATATAGAAAAC
>ERZ1504955.1007-NODE-1007-length-8473-cov-2.927774_pt1 | contig 8473 bp, 6 predicted proteins | sample MGYA00574590_ERZ1504955 | MGnify/ENA primary metagenome ERZ1504955 (study PRJEB39906, sample SAMEA3182091) | gut metagenome | biome: human; feature: gut; material: Stool; isolation source: human stools | place: Canada | collected 2013-03-11 ...
CTCGTGGGCTCGGAGATGTGTATAAGAGACAGGGTAGGTGCACTGTGTTCCATGCGCGTAGGAAAAGAGCTGGTTGATGATCCTGAGTATCAGAAGCGTATGGCTGAGGGATACTTTGATGGCAGAAAAATAAAGATTGATGATGTAAAGAACAAGCGCCATGCCATGCTTTCCGTACTTATTTTCATCCTCGCTACCGCCTTCATTGTCCTTTTCGGTTCATTTGAAGGTATGCGTCCTTCTTTCCTTGTCGGTGGAGAGACAGTCACCTTGGGCATGTCCTCCATTATAGAAATCATTATGCTTTCGGCTGCAGCCATTATTCTATTAGTGACCAAAACAGATGGAATCAAAGCGACACAAGGTTCTGTTTTCCCGGCCGGGATGCAGGCTGTAATCGCTATTTTTGGCATTGCTTGGATGGGCGATACATTCCTGAACGGTAATATGGCACAACTTACCGCCTCCATTGAAGGTGTTGTGCGCCAAATGCCCTGGTTGTTCGGCATCGCTTTGTTTGTCATGTCCATCCTGTTATATAGCCAGGCAGCTACGGTACGCGCCTTAGTGCCACTCGGCATTGCTTTGGGAATATCGCCCTATATGCTGATAGCCATGTTCCCCGCCGTCAACGGATATTTCTTCATTCCCAACTATCCTACCGTAGTGGCAGCCATCAACTTTGACCGTACAGGAACAACCCGGATCGGCAAATACATACTCAATCATTCTTTTATGATGCCAGGTATTGTTTCCACTGTGGTTGCAATTGCTTTGGGATTATTATTCATACAAATATTCTGATATATTATACTTCAACCTATTTTTTAATTTAAACAAATTATGTTATGAAAAAATTAGAAAGACTCAGTATGGTAGCCGCTATGCTACTGTTTTCCGCAATGATGACTTTTGCGCAACAAAAACCTAATATTCATATCCTTGCCACCGGTGGAACAATTGCCGGAACAGGAACGTCTGCTACTGCCACAAATTATACTGCCGGACAAGTAGCTATCGGTACCCTGCTTGACGCTGTGCCTGAACTGAAAAATATAGCTAACGTAACAGGAGAGCAAATCGTAAAAATCGGTTCACAAGATATGAACGATGATGTCTGGCTAACTCTTGCAAAGAAGATTAACCAGCTTCTGAAACGCTCTGACATTGACGGTATCGTGATTACCCATGGAACCGATACAATGGAAGAAACAGCCTATTTCCTCAACCTGACAGTAAAGAGCGATAAACCGGTTGTTTTAGTTGGAGCCATGCGCCCATCCACCGCCCTCAGTGCCGACGGGCCTCTTAACTTATATAATGCCGTTGTTGTGGCCGGAGCAAAAGAGTCCAAAGGAAAAGGCGTTTTAGTGGCAATGAACGGAAGCGTACTCGGTGCTGCAAGCGTACTGAAAATGAATACCGTTGACGTACAAACATTTCAAGCCCCCAATGACGGCGCACTTGGCTATGTCTTGAATGGCAAGGTCACATATAATATGTCATCCGCAAAGAAACATACTACTCAATCCGTATTCGATGTTACCAACTTGAACTCACTCCCCAAAGTTGGTATCGTTTACAGTTATTCAAACATCGAAGCCGATATCGTCGCCCCAATGTTAGATAACGGATATAAAGGTATTATCCATGCAGGAGTAGGCAACGGAAATATTCATAAGAATATATTTCCCATACTAATAGATGCACGCAAGAAAGGTATACTTGTGGTCCGTTCATCAAGAGTGCCGACAGGCCCGACCTCTCTCGATGCAGAAGTAGACGATGCGCAATATCAGTTTATCGCATCACAGGAGTTAAATCCTCAGAAGTCACGTGTTTTGCTAATGCTTGCGCTAACCAAGACCAATGACTGGAAACAGATTCAGGAATATTTTAATGAATACTAAAAAACGGTGGCAATGATAAAAAAACTGACATTTATACTCCTGGCAGCAAGCTGCATGCAAAGCATGTATTCTCAAAATACAGAAAAAAACGAGAAGTTCCTTGAGAATAAAACGCTGTTTGAAGAACTCACCAACGTAAAGAAAAAACAGGATAAGTTCAACTTATTCCTCAACATGCAAGGCAGTTTCGATGCCAATTTCCGCAATGGTTTTGAAGAAGGGGCTTTCAAAATGAGACAACTCCGCATTGAAGCCAAAGGAAATCTCAACAACTGGCTCTCATACCGATACCGGCAACGGCTAAACCGATCAAATGACAGCAGTGGAAATATAGACAATCTTCCTACCTCTATCGATATTGCCGGAATTGGTGTAAAGTTAGGAAAGGGGTTCTCTATCTTTGCCGGCAAGCAATGTACTGCATACGGTGGCATTGAATTCGATCTGAATCCTATCGAAATATATGAATATAGCGATATGATTGAGAACATGAGCAACTTCATGACCGGTTTGAACATCGGTTACGATATTAACGCCCACCAGCAGCTGAACCTTCAAATATTGGACAGCCGCAACGGTTCTTTCAACAAGACATATGGTGTTGAAAACGCCGAAGATGAACTCCCCACAATAGAATCGGGCAAACTTCCACTGGTGTATACTTTGAACTGGAACGGAAATTTCAATGACATCTTCAAGACGCGCTGGTCTGCTTCTATCATGAACGAAGCAAAAGACAAGTACCTCTATTATTATGCGTTCGGTAATGAACTAAACTTAGATAAGTTCAATATGTTCCTCGATTTCATGTACTCCAAAGAGAGTATCGACCGCAAAGGCATCATGACAGGAATAACAGGCAGCATGGAAGGGCACAATGCTTCCAACGTCGGATACTTTTCAATGGTAACTAAATTGAATTACCGTTTTCTACCTAAATGGAATGTCTTCGTAAAAGGGATGTACGAAACAGCATCTCTCACCAAACAACAGGAAAATTTAGAAAAAGGGAAATACCGTACCGCATGGGGCTACTTTGCCGGTGTAGAGTTCTACCCTATGGATACCAACCTGCATTTCTTCCTCACTTACGTAGGCCGTACTTATGATTTTACAGCCCGCGCTAAATCACTTGGACAAGAAAACTACTCTACGAACAGAGTATCAGTAGGATTCATATACCAATTACCGATGTTTTAATGTCTTATAGAACCTACGTTTACCCGAACCCACAAGTTTCTATGATGATTTTATGAAAAAGAAAACTCCGGAATATTCAAATAGATATTCCGGAGTTTTTGAGGTTCCTGGCGGATTCGAACCGCCGTACACGGTTTTGCAGACCGCTGACTAAGCCACTCATCCAAGGAACCAGTCTTTCTCGTTTGCGGATGCAAAGGTAGTACATTTTTTGGAACTACCAACTATCCGCAGCATTTTTTCTTTGTTTCTTTTCTTTCTTCACTACACTCCGAACGTTTCTTCTCATATAAATTCTTTAATTCACAGCCAGTTGCACAATTTGCACAAGGATTACGTTTTTCCTTCACTCCACGAAAAAAAGAATAAATACTCTGCCCTATACGGACAATACACAGTAATAAAATAAGGGCTACTGCCCAATTCTGCCAATTATTCATCCAAACATTCCTCCTATCTGATAAATAGCAAAGACCACTACCCATGCAAGCACAGTGGTGTACACTGCTGTAAACAATGCCCACTTCCAACTTCCTGATTCTCCTTTAATGGCAGCCAGTGTAGCGATACATGGAAAATAAATCAGTACAAACACCATATAGCAAAAAGCCACCAAAGGAGTAATCGGGATACGTTCACCCAAACTCACCGCATCAGCTTCGGCGTCATCTGCATACAGTACGCCAAGTGTACTTACCACCAATTCCTTAGCTCCTACACCAGAAAGAATACCAATGCCCAGCTTCCAATCGAAGCCCAACGGTTTTATCACCGGCTCCATGGCCTTACCTATCCTACCGATATAAGAATTTTCCTGTTGTTCGGCCACATCTGTATATGCGTCATGGTTCGGATAGTATCCTAAAGCCCATATAACAATGGAAGCTATCATAATGATTCCCCCCATTTTACGTAAATACTGCGCACCTTTCTCCCAAGTATGGCGGAAAATAGACTTGGATGTGGGTATGCGGTAAGGGGGAAGCTCCATAACAAACGGCGTATCGTCTCCCTTCACCAGAAAACGACAGAAAAGCCGCGCCATAACTACCGCCAGCAAAATACCGATAGCATAAATTACCAATAATACCAGACTGGCATTATTGGGAAAGAACGCCCCCACCAACAGCAAATAAATAGGCAAACGAGCACTACATGACATCAACGGATTGATGAGCATGGTTACCAGCCGACTTTTACGGTTCTCAATGGTTCGTGAAGCCATAATGGCCGGCACATTGCAACCAAATCCCATAATCAAAGGAATGAAAGACTTACCATGCAATCCCATTTTATGCATTATCTTATCCATAATAAAAGCTGCACGCGCCATATATCCGGAATCTTCCATTAAAGAAATGAAAAAATACAAAATCAAAATATTCGGCAGGAAGACGATAACCCCGCCTACACCACCAATGATTCCGTCAACCAGCAAGTCTTTCAGCGGACCTTCTGACATGTTATTCCTCACCCAATCGCCCAGTACCCCTACCAGCCATTCAATACCCTGCATAGGATAGTCCCCCAGTATAAATGTTCCTTCAAACATCAGATACAGGAACAGAAAAAAGATAGGGTACCCCCATACGCGATGCGTCACAATCGAGTCTATCACACGCGTGGTACGTGCCGTATCTTCATGATTGTCGACATAGGTTTCACGAAGTGCACCGGAAATAAAACCGTATTTAGCATCCGTAATGGCCTGCTCGCTGTCCTCGTTTATCGCATTGCGAAGGCGTTGCTCTTCACGATTACGAACTTCAATAATATCTTTTCCATTAGGAAACTCCTGTACTATTTTCTCCAAGTCACCGTCATTTTCCAGCAACTTGATAGCCAAAAAACGAGTAGAATATTTATACCGTATGTTTTCATTGACGCTGATAACGCGCTTCACCTCCTCAATGCTCCGTTCCAGTTCAGGCCCATGATTGATATGAATATGGCGGTAAAAGCCAACCGGATGTTCCTTCTCCTCCTTGTGAGTCCCAAAATCATGATCGGGCACATATTCCTTGTGCCAATTGCGCAGGTCATTCAGTATTTCAGCACGCACTTTCCCTTTCTTATCCAAGAAGTCTCCGCCTTCGTAAATACCGATAATAACATGAAAAAGCTGTTCAATCCCCTTCCCGGTTCGGCTAATAGTAGGCAGCATCGGCACGCCGAACAATTGTCCAAGCTTTACGTAATCCAACGTATTACCACTCGCTTCCAGTTCATCGTACATATTGAGCGCAATAACCATACGTACATTCATGTCAATCAGCTGGGTAGTAAGATACAGATTACGTTCCAAATTGGAAGAATCCACTACGTTGATTATAATATCCGGCGTTTCATTGATAATGTGGTGACGAACATAAATTTCTTCAGGAGAATATGCAGAAAGAGAATAAGTTCCCGGCAAGTCTACAATGCGGAAGTGATAGCCCTGAAAGTCGAAATAGCCTTCTTTGGCATCTACGGTTACACCGCTATAATTCCCTACATGCTCGTGCGAACCCGAAGCAATATTAAAAAGAGACGTCTTGCCACAATTGGGATTTCCCACCAAAGCTACATTAATAGTACGACGTTTGCCCAAAGCGATACGTTTCAGTTCTTCTTCACTCAGACGCATATCCTCGCTCATCCCCTCGTGATAATCAAGATGTACCGCATCCCGGAGCATTTCCTGTTCGCCAACAATCTCAATCATTTCAGCTTCCTGATGCCGCAATGATATTTCATATCCCATTACCTTGTACTTAACAGGATCCTTCAAAGGGGCATTCAGCAGTACCTCCACCGTTTTTCCCTTGACAAATCCCATTTCTACGATTCGCTTACGGAAACCACCATGTCCCAGTACTTTAACAATTACACCTTTTTCACCGGTTTTCAATTCGGACAAACGCATAGTCTTCTGTCTTTCTTTATTTTTGCCGCAAAGATAAAAGATAAGTTCATACAGCGCAAATAATTTAGAATGTTTTTAAATAAGAAGAGACTTAAGGAAATAAACGCGTAGCACATACATCACTCCGAGCGATGTTTCCATACGGAAATAGTAAAATTCAATAAGAAACATGTATATTTGCCCCCATGGAACAGGAAAGAGTAGCACAATACATCAATCAGAAACGGCTTTTTATGCCAACGGACAAAGTAATCATAGCCTTGAGTGGTGGAGCCGACTCCGTTGCGCTGTTGTGTTTGTTGCAAACGTTGGGGTACAACTGCGAAGCCGCACACTGCAATTTCCACCTCCGCGGCAAAGAATCTGACAGAGACGAGGCATTTGTCTGTCAACTATGTGCAAAGCGGCAAGTTCCATTACATATCGTCCATTTTAATACTGTACGTACAGCCGAAGAACGACATATCTCCATTGAAATGGCAGCGCGGGAACTACGTTACGAATGGTTTGAAGAAATACGCCGAAAAAGCGGTGCCAATGTCATTGCCGTAGCTCATCACCGGGATGACAGCGTAGAAACTCTTCTGCTAAACTTAATCCGCGGCACAGGAATTAACGGCTTAAGGGGAATACGCCCCAAGAACGGGCACATCGTACGCCCTCTCCTTTGTCTGGACCGCAAAGAAATTATTAATTACCTGAACCGCACAGGACAGGACTATGTAACAGACAGCACCAATCTGCAAGATGAATATACCCGTAATAAAATACGGCTTAACCTGCTCCCCATGATGCAGGAAATCAATCCTTCCGTCAAAGAAAGTATTTTCAATACAGCCGAACATCTAAGCGAAGTATCCATCATATATAAGAAAAGCATAGAAGAAGCAACAAAGCGGGTGCAAACAACAGAGGGAATATGCATTGACGCTCTGATGCAAGAAACTGCTCCCGAAACATTATTGTTTGAAATATTATATCCGCTCGGTTTCAATGCTGCTCAAATCAGAGATATATACCGGGCGTTGGAAGGACAACCGGGAAAAACCTTTTCTTCGGAACACTGGCGCGTTGTGAAAGATCGTAAGTACCTTTTAATTGAAGCGTATCAACAGGTTGAACAACCCTTGCTGGCAATGGAAAAATACTCTCTCACCCCGGACTTCATCATTCCCCGCGATAAAGAAGTCGCCTGTTTTGATGCTGACAAGCTTCTGCATCCCCTTTCCCTACGGCTTTGGCAGCAAGGCGATGTCTTTACCCCATTCGGCATGAAAGGCAGAAAAAAAGTAAGTGACTACATGACCGACCGGAAGTTTTCCCTCCTGCGCAAAGAACAACAATGGGTGTTGTGTTGCGGCAAAGACATTATCTGGTTAGTAGGCGAAAGGACAGACAACCGCTTCCGCGTTGATTCCTCCACACAACGCGTGCTCATAATCCACATTATTAAGAAAAAACGGTAACTCCTATTCTCTTTATTCAAGACATGAAAAGACGTTTGTACCTTAAATATAAGTTTCCTTTGTAACTTTCATAAGATAATCCTGTTTTCTTTCTGTCTCTTGAAACAATCGGCAAGCAGAGCGGCAAATGGCGTATCAAATGTACGAGCTTTTTGCGGGCAACCTTTTATACAGGCACAGCAACGGATACACTTTTCCGCATCAGTGTAACACTCATCACCTTTCTTGATGGCACTTGCCGGACAATGCACCGCACAATATCCACAGTGATTGCAAAGTTCTGTACCGACTGCCGGAATACGAGGCATGGGCACACCGCCTTTACGCAGTTTCACCACTTTCCGCAAAAAACGGAATAACGGAAAAAATGCCTGATAAAATTTATCCATTTCGGCTGCAGTTTCAATCTTTGTCCGTATTTTAGCGCCAAATGTCTCCGCAAATTGCAGATCATCCACATCCGGCCGTCCTACTGCTATGGGATTCTGCTCCGTACTGTATGAATGTTCGCCAACAAACGTTCCTCCTGCAATTACTTTAAACCCTCTTTCCGACGCAAATGCATCCAACTCCACCAACGCCTTTTCATAGGCCCGGTTACCATAAACAACAACCAACACCGCCGGTGCGCCCGAAGTATGAATATCCTTCATCCGTTCCAATGCCAAAGGTGCCACTTTTCCACCGTATACGGGAACGGTAATTACTGCTAAAGTATTTTCCGGTATTTCCAGCTTTCCTGCCGGGTGCAAAGTCAGATCCGTTTTCATTATTTCAGAAACACCTGTACCTCGAACAATTGCCTCGCCCACTTGTTTAGAGGTATGGGTAGGCGAAAAAGTAACTAAATGAACTGCGCATATATTCATAAATCTATTTCTTGATGATAATGGAACAAAGATAGACTTTTAAAATTAAAAAAAAGACGATTTATTTATGAAACCAAAAATTATTATTACCTTTGCACCGTTGAAACATTCTGTAACTCC
>ERZ1504955.1012-NODE-1012-length-8456-cov-3.049518_pt1 | contig 8456 bp, 5 predicted proteins | sample MGYA00574590_ERZ1504955 | MGnify/ENA primary metagenome ERZ1504955 (study PRJEB39906, sample SAMEA3182091) | gut metagenome | biome: human; feature: gut; material: Stool; isolation source: human stools | place: Canada | collected 2013-03-11 ...
GGAAAGAGTCATGAAATCTCCTAATTACAGAAACGGAGAATTTAAAAATCAGCATGAAACTCTATTGATGACTTCCGACAGGGGACGTTTTAGCGGAATCTGGGAGTTCATTTTCAGAAAGATAGACGGTTTGCGCCCCGAACAGGCTGTCAAAGCAATAAAAACAGATTTACGCAAGATTGGCCGTAATGAAGAAATATTGGTATGGTTCGGACATTCATCTTACCTGATTCAAACGGGAGGAAAGCGAATATTGGTTGACCCGGTATTTTGTATGGCTTCTCCCGTATCTTTTGTCAACAAGCCATTCAAAGGTACGGAACTTTATACACCGGATGATATGCCGGACATTGATTATCTCGTGATTAGTCACGATCATTGGGATCATTTGGATTACAACACAGTCAAAAAATTAAAAGACCGGATTGGAGCAGTGATTTGTCCGTTGGGTGTTGGCGAACATTTCGAATATTGGGGATTTGATAAAGAGCGTCTGATAGAACTTGACTGGAATGAAGACGCAAACCTCGCTCCGGGCTTTATGATACATTGTTTGCCTGCCCGTCATTTCTCCGGTCGCAGACTTACTGCCAACCAGTCACTTTGGGCTTCTTTCCTGCTAGAAGCTCCTTCACAAAAGATATACATTGGCGGAGACGGAGGATATGATACGCATTATGCAGAAATAGGCAACCGGTTCCCCGGCATCGACCTCGCAATTCTTGAAAACGGGCAATACAACGAAGAGTGGAGCTTAATTCATCTGATGCCCCAATATATGGCACAGACGGCCAGAGATTTAAAAGCGAAAAGAGTTCTGACCGTACATCATTCTAAATATGCGTTGGCCAAACATCGTTGGGATGAACCTCTCAAAAATGCAGAAGAGATGAAGAATAAAGATTCTCTGAATGTATTGATTCCGGAGATTGGAGAGGTCGTGGCATTAGAAAAATAGTGTTTTACCCAATCGGCTAAAGGTTTTCCCGTCTGTTATCAGTGAAATTGGTAAAACATTCTGTAATTTGTATAGTTGAAAAACAAATTTCCCTGATTAACTTTGCAAAGTTGAAATATAGATGGTTCAATCCTGACAGTTTTAGACATTTAGATATAACTACTATAAATTGAAAATTAATTAGTTTATGCTACGTACTATCAGACTTACAACCGCCATTGTGTGCTTTACACTTATTACCCTGCTCTTTCTCGACTTCACGGGTACATTGCACACATGGTTCGGATGGTTGGCGAAAATTCAATTTCTGCCGGCTTTATTAGCCTTGAACATAGGTGTCGTATTGTTTTTAGTTGTACTTACATTCCTGTTCGGACGTATCTACTGCTCTGTTATTTGTCCGTTGGGAGTGTTTCAGGACATTGTTTCGTGGGTATCCGGCAAACAAAAGAAAAACCGGTTCCGTTATTCACCAGCAATGAAATGGTTGCGGTATGGCGTTTTAGGAGTATTCATTATTATGATGGTTGCAGGATTGAACTCTTTGGCTATCTTGCTGGCACCGTATAGTGCTTATGGCCGGATAGCTTCCAGTCTTTTTGCACCGGTCTGGCAATGGGGAAACAACCTGTTGGCGTACTTCGCCGAACGAGTGGATAGTTATGCTTTTTATGAGGTAGATGTATGGATAAAGAGTCTTTCGACGATGCTGATTGCCATTGTTACCCTTGTTGTTCTTTTCATTCTGGCGTGGCGCAACGGACGAACCTATTGTAATACGATCTGCCCCGTAGGTACTGTATTAGGGTTTATATCCAAATATGCGATATTCAAACCGGTAATTGATACTTCCAAATGCAATAGTTGCGGTTTGTGTGCCCGCAATTGCAAAGCATCGTGTATTAATCCGAAAGCTCATGAAATAGATTATAGCCGTTGTGTGACTTGTATGGATTGCATCGGAAAGTGTAAGCATGGAGCCATTACATACACAAGACGGAAACCTAAGAACGAAACAGCTACGAGCGAAGATACGAAAGCAAAGTCTGTCACTACTGAACAGGTAGACAATGCCCGTCGTAGCTTCCTTTCAGCATCGGCCATTTTTGCAACAACTTCTGTACTGAAAGCACAAGAGAAAAAAGTAGACGGAGGATTGGCTACTATCGAAGATAAAAAGATTCCCCAAAGAGAAAATCCTATCTATCCTCCCGGTGCTTTAAGCGCACGCAATTTCACTCAACATTGCACAGCCTGCCAATTATGTGTCTCTGTTTGTCCCAACCAGGTATTGCGCCCATCGGACAACCTATTGACATTGATGCAACCGGAAATGTCATACGAACGTGGGTATTGCCGTCCCGAATGTACTAAATGTTCGGAAGTTTGTCCTGCCGGTGCTATTCATCTCACCAGTCTTGCCGAGAAATCAGCTATTCAGATCGGGCATGCCGTATGGATTAAAGAGAACTGTGTACCTTTGACAGATGGAATGGAATGTGGCAACTGTGCCCGCCATTGTCCGACAGGTGCCATACAGATGGTAGCTTCCGATCCTGAAAAAACAGATTCTCCAAAGATTCCGGTAGTAAATGTAGAAAAATGTATCGGTTGTGGGGCGTGTGAGAACCTTTGTCCGTCCCGTCCTTTCAGCGCTATTTATGTGACAGGACATCAGATGCATAGAATTATTTGATCTAAATCAGTATAAGATTATGGAAGATAAAAATAAGAAAGATATAAATAGAAGAGATTTCATTAAGATTGTAGGTATTAGTGCAGCCACGTCGACAGGGCTATTATACGGATGCTCTTCAAAAGGTACTTCCTCTTCAAGCAGCGCAACAGGAGAAGGAGAGGTGCCTACCGATAAAATGACTTACCGCACGTCTCCGACTACCGGTGACCGTGTTTCACTCTTGGGATATGGTTGTATGCGTTGGCCTCTCAAACCTGTTCCCAACGGTAATGGTGAAGTAATCGACCAGGATGCCGTGAATGGACTGATTGATTATGCAATCGCTCACGGAGTAAACTATTTCGATACATCCCCGGCATACGTACAGGGCTTTTCCGAAAAGGCAACGGGTATTGCATTGAGCCGTCATCCCCGTGACAAATATTATATCGCCACCAAGTTATCCAATTTCTCTCCCGATACATGGTCTCGTGAAGCATCGCTCAAGATGTACCACAAATCGTTTGCAGACCTGCAGGTAGATTACATTGATTATATGCTGCTTCACGGCATCGGCATGGGAGGAATGGAAGCCCTTAAAGGACGCTACCTGGATAACGGAATGCTTGACTTTCTAGTGAAAGAACGGGAGGCAGGACGTATCCGCAATTTGGGATTCTCCTATCACGGGGATATCGAAGTGTATGACTATCTGCTTTCACGGCACGATGAATTCAAGTGGGACTTCGTACAGATACAATTGAACTATGTAGACTGGAAACATGCCAAAGAAACCAATACCCGGAATACGGATGCTGAATATCTGTATGGAGAATTGCATAAACGAGGAATTCCATCTATCATCATGGAACCGCTTTTAGGAGGTCGTTTGTCTAAATTGAACGATAATCTGGTGGCACGGCTCAAACAACGCCGTCCGGAAAGTAGTGTCGCTTCCTGGGCTTTCCGTTTTGCCGGTTCATTTCCGGACATTCTGACTGTGTTAAGTGGTATGACTTATATGGAACATCTGCAAGATAATCTCCGCACTTATTCTCCTTTGGAACCGTTGACAGATGAAGAAAAAGAGTTTCTCGAAGAAACGGCACAATTAATGTTGAAATATCCAACGATCCCTTGCAACGACTGCAAATATTGTATGCCATGTCCGTATGGGTTGGATATACCTGCTGTGTTGTTACATTACAACCGTTGTGTCAATGAAGGGAATGTCCCCAGGAACGGGCAGGATGAGAATTATGCGAAAGCCCGGCGTGCTTTTCTAGTCGGATATGACCGTAGCGTGCCCAAACTTCGTCAGGCAAGCCATTGCATCGGTTGTAACCAGTGTGTGGCACACTGTCCGCAGAACATTGATATTCCGAAAGAGCTGCATCGGATAGATCAATTCGTAGAACAATTGAAACAAGGTACTTTATAAAAGAAAAGATGGAAGAATTAATCAATTTACTACATACGGGAGGATATTCCTGTACTATTGCCAACAAAGGAGAAATCCGTACTTTCACTCAACGCGGTGTGGCTGATATCTATGATTTACTGACCCAGGAACCGGAGTTTCTTAAAGGAGCCTCGATTGCTGATAAGGTGGTTGGAAAGGGAGCTGCCGCCCTGATGATTCTGGGAGGTTATATACTGATATTATCAGTACCAAAGCTCTGGAGTTGCTTCAGAAATCAGATATAAAAGTTGGTTTTACAGAGAAAGTACCTTTTATCTGGAACCGTAACCATACAGGAGGATGTCCTGTAGAGACAATGTGCAGCGAAGTGGAATCAGCAGAAGAAATATTACCACTGATCCGCGATTTTCTGGAAAAGATCAGAAATAAGAAGTAAAAAGAAGAAACTTGAAACACGAAATAAAGTATGAAAAGAAATACAGCTTGTTTATTCCTGTTCGGTAGCTTGCTTTCCATCTCGGGAATGGCACAGACTAAAAAGGATAGCATACAGGCCGGAAGAAATTATATGATTGATGAAGTCGTAGTCACCGGAACACGTAATGAAACCGATGTGCGTCATCTTCCGATGACCATTTCCGTAGTCGGCAGGCAACAAATTGAGAAAAGATATGAGCCTTCTCTTTTGCCGTTGTTAACGGAGCAGGTACCGGGATTATTCACTACCAGTCGTGGCATCATGGGATATGGCGTATCTACCGGAGCTGCAGGTGGCATGAGCTTGCGTGGTATCGGTGGTAGTCCGACAGCGGGATTATTGGTACTGATTGACGGTCATCCCCAGTACATGGGGTTGATGGGACATCCGATAGCGGATGCTTATCAATCTATGATGGCAGAGAAAGTGGAAGTTTTACGTGGTCCTGCATCTGTACTTTATGGTTCGAATGCCATGGGTGGTGTGATTAATATTGTTACCCGTCGGCAACAGGAAGAAGGTGTGAAGACGAATATGCAAGTTGGGTACGGTTCATATAACACGTTGCAGACTGAATTTTCCAACCGTGTCAAGAAGGGACGTTTCAGTAGCGTCGTAACCGGATCATATAATCGTACAGATGGACATCGTCCCGATATGGGATTCGAGCAATATGGTGGATACGCAAAGTTAGGTTATGATATCAGTTCTTTCTGGAAAGTATGGGGAGATGTGAATGTAACCCATTTTAATGCTTCCAATCCGGGGACTATCCAAGTACCACTGATTGACAACGATTCCCGTATCACTCGTGGAATGACATCGTTCGCTTTGGAAAATCATTATGAAAAGACTTCAGGAGGTTTGAGCTTTTTCTATAACTGGGGACGACATAAAATCAATGATGGCTATCAGATAGGAAAAGAACCGCAAAAATCACATTTCAACTCTAAAGACAAAATGCTGGGTGTATCATGGTATCAGAGTGCCACTTTCTTTACCGGTAATCGTTTGACCGTAGGATTTGATTATCAACACTTCGGAGGTGAATCATGGAACAAAGTACTGGCTACGGGTGAACATACTCCGGGAGTAGACAAGCAAATGGATGAGTTTGCCGGATACGTTGATTTCCGTCAGGATATCAGCAGTTGGTTCTCACTGGATGCAGGTATTCGTGTAGACCACCATTCACACGTAGGTACAGAATGGATTCCACAAGGCGGACTGGCTTTTCATTTACCCAAGAATGCAGAACTTAAAGCAATGGTCAGCAAAGGATACCGTAATCCAACCATTCGTGAGATGTATATGTTTCCTCCTGCCAACCCGGAATTGAAACCGGAAAAACTAATCAACTATGAACTTTCCTATTCACAACGTCTGCTGGAAGGGGTATTGTCCTATGGAATCAGCCTTTACTATATCAATGGCGACAATCTGATTATGTCAAACGGACTCTTTCCTCCATTGAATATCAATTCCGGAGAGATAGAGAATTGGGGAGTTGAAACGAATATAGGCTACCACATCAATTCACATTGGAATGTGAACGCCAATTATAGCTGGTTGCACATGGAGAATCCCGTTCTTGCTGCCCCCGAACATAAATTGTATGCAGGGGCGGACTATACTTCCGGACGTTGGAGTATATCGACTGGAGTACAATATGTGAAAGGACTTTATACTTCTGTTGTAAAGGGTAGCGAGCAACAGGATCATTTTGTTTTATGGAATTTTCGTGGGAATTATCGTGTCTGCCGTTTCGCTAACCTCTTCATAAAAGGAGAGAACCTGCTGGCACAGCGTTATGAAATAAATGCAGGTTATCCCATGCCCAAAGCTACGTTTATGGGTGGTATTAATTTGAACTTTTAAATAATAAAATGATATGGAATCAACTACTGTAAAACTCTATTCGCTGAATTACGGCAATGTGAGAACTTATCTGGCAGCCTCGTTATTCATCGTTGGCAACATCCTTTTTCCCCAATTTTTTCATCTCATACCGCAAGGAGGAATAACCTGGCTGCCTATCTATTTCTTCACACTGATCGGAGCTTATAAGTACGGATGGAAAGTCGGTCTGCTGACTGCTGTTCTTTCCCCTATTATCAACTCCTCACTTTTTGGTATGCCGATGCCGGTGGTGCTGCCTGCTATTTTATTAAAGTCCGTATTGCTCGCCATTGCTGCCGGTTGGGCCGCACAACGTTTCGGACGTATCTCCATCCCGGTATTGGTTGGCGTAGTACTTACCTATCAAGTTGTAGGGACATTGGGAGAGTGGATGTATATAGGAAATTTCTACAATGCCATTCAGGATTTCCGCATTGGAATTCCCGGAATGTGCCTGCAAGTATTCGGAGGTTATTTATTCATTAGATATTTGATTCGCAAATAACTTCCTTATCAATAACCGCTTTTCCCTGAAAAGAGTTATAAGCCTTGAAAAAGAAAGTTCTCCTCTGTTATAGATACCCATAACAGAGGAGAACTTTTTTAAATACAACGTATCTATTCGCTTTTTATTTATCAATCTTCTTCGTCATCTTCCAGTTCAGCAGAGGGATTGCCTCCTTCTTTAGCATACCTGCTCGGACTCATCTTATAGTATTTTTTGAATACTTCCCGAAAATATTTAGTTTCAGAGAATCCAACCATGTCTGAAATCTCATTAATAGCATATTCACCCTCTTTCAATAACTCGGTAGCACGTTTCAAACGCATCCCCCGAATAAACTCTGTCGGAGACTGTCCCGTCAATGCTTTCAATTTACAATAGAAACTGGTACGGCTCATGCCACTTGATTCACAGAGCACATTAACGGAAAATTCAGGGTTGTTTATATTCTCATCCACGATTTTCTTTACATTTGATATAAACTTCCAATCGAGGCTGTTAGTACCGTTTGCAGATGGAACCATTGATTTCGCTTCTATATCCAGATTGGCATATCTCATGCGCAACAGTTCCCGGTTTGCCAACAGATTAGCGATATTCGCCCGTAATATTTTCACGCTGAAAGGTTTGATGAGATATTCGTCCGCACCAATCGACAGTCCATCCAGAATATTATTTTCTTCTCCCAAAGCAGTGAGCAACAACACAGGAATATGTGAAATTTCAATATCACTTTTGATAGCCACACACAATTCATCTCCCCGCATCTCTGGCATCATGATATCAGAAAGAACCAGTTCCGGCCAATATTCTTTGATAATAATCAATGCTTCCTTTCCGTTAGCGCAAGCTTGTACATTATATATAGAAGACAATGAACTGACCAGATAGGAGCGTAGCTCATCATTGTCTTCTACAACAAGAATCCGTCGTAAATTTGGATCATCTATCGTAGCGGTTGTCTTTGCCGGTACATTCGGAGCGGGCAGTACAGGAGCCAACGCCTCAAATTTAGAAGATGCTTCGTCACTGATACTTTGAGAAGTCTTATTCTTTTTCGGAAAAACAATTTTGATTGTCGTACCTTGATGTTCGACACTATCTACACTAATTTTACCTCCATGAAGGCTCACCAGTTTTCCTACCAACATTAATCCGATACCACTACCCGTCACTTTAGAGTTAATAGCATTGCTGGCACGGAAATGAAGCTTGAACAACTTACTTTGTTCACTGGCAGGAATACCTATACCTGTATCCTTGATTATCACTTTCCATGAATCATTCGTATCGGACACGGAAATGCTGACCTTTCCATTTTCCGGAGTATATTTTAGCGAGTTCGATATTATATTCTTCAAAATAGAATCCATCTTCTCCTTATCAAACGATACATTCATATAGCTGAAAGTACTCTCGTATGTATATTCAATACGCCTAATGGCAGCATAAGAAGAGAATGAATTATATATTTCATTCATATAGGTATTCAACTCATACTCGGAAACACTCATT
>ERZ1504955.1020-NODE-1020-length-8428-cov-2.905410_pt1 | contig 8428 bp, 9 predicted proteins | sample MGYA00574590_ERZ1504955 | MGnify/ENA primary metagenome ERZ1504955 (study PRJEB39906, sample SAMEA3182091) | gut metagenome | biome: human; feature: gut; material: Stool; isolation source: human stools | place: Canada | collected 2013-03-11 ...
GACATCAGGCAATATGCATGACCTACGGGGCAACGGTGTCATACGCTAAGGAGCTTATGCACGGCAAGCAGTCGGACACAACGATTGATACGGACTGTGAGCTTTTTAACGGCTGTTCGAGGATTACGCCGGTGGCGCGTTATCATTCGCTTGCAGCGGTTGAGGAGACTATGCCGGAATGCCTGTCGGTGACGGCGCGCACAGCGGACGGTGAAATTATGGCGGTGAAGCACAGGGAATATCCGGTCTACGGAGTACAGTTTCACCCTGAATCGATTATGACGCCGGAGGGGAAGCAGATGTTGAGGAATTTCATTGAGCTGGCTGGAAGGAAGCAGGCAGAAGCCTAAATATAAGAGGTATAAGAAGGGGAAGAAAAGGCAGGAGTTTAAAATATAACAAAGGCAGTGGGAAAAAAATAAGTTTTAATAATTTGGAGGGTTTTAGATATAAAAAGCTGCCTTGTTAAAATGAAATATCAATTGAAGGAAATAAGATTACCACTATAAAAGGCTGGGATAAGCATAGAAAATAATTTGTATTTAAAGTAATTATATAAGAAAGCGGGGATTCAGGCATGATTAAGGAAGCTATTGTAAAGATTGTAGAAAAAGGTGATTTGACCTACGATGAGGCATATCAGGTGATGAATGAGATTATGAACGGTGAGACAACACAGACACAGAATGCGGCATTTCTTGCAGCACTGTCCACAAAGAGCACCAAGGCTGAGACGATAGATGAGATTTCGGGCTGTGCGGCAGCTATGAGAGAGCATGCCATCAAGGTTGAACATGAGGGTGATGTGCTTGAGATTGTCGGAACGGGCGGCGATGGCGCACACAGCTTCAACATTTCCACAACGGCAGCCATGGTGATTGCCGCAGCAGGGGTGAAGGTGGCAAAGCACGGCAACCGCGCGGCTTCATCTAAGAGCGGAACAGCGGATTGTCTTGAAGCGCTTGGCGTCAACATAAATCTTGAGCCGGAGCAGTGCAGGAAGCTCCTTGACACTGTAGGAATCTGCTTCCTTTTTGCACAGAAATATCACACTTCGATGAAGTATGTCGGCGCTGTCAGAAGGGAGCTTGGAATAAGAACCGTATTTAACATACTTGGACCGCTCACCAACCCGGCGCACCCGACATTCCATGTGCTTGGTGTGTATGATGAGTCGCTTGTAGAGCCGCTTGCACAGGTGCTTATGGAGCTTGGCGTGAAGAAGGGTGTTGTCGTATACGGCATGGATAAGCTTGATGAGATTTCAATAAGTGCACCGACCAAGGTATGTGATTTCGAGAACGGAAGATATAGAACCTACATGATAAAGCCGGAGGATTTCGGATTTAAGACAGTCGATAAGTCTGAGATTGTCGGTGGAACACCGCAGGAGAATGCGAAGATTACGGAGGGGATACTTGACAGAAGTATAAAGGGAGCTAAGAGGGAGATTGTACAGTTAAACGCAGGTGCAGGACTTTTTGTTGCAGGAAAGACAGCTACACTTGCAGGCGGGGTAAAGCTTGCCGGTGAGATTATCGATTCCGGTGCAGCCCTTGACAAACTCAACGAACTTAAGAAAGCGTCACAGGAAGTATGAGCACAATACTTGATACAATAGCTGAGTACACGCAGCTCCGCATAGAAGAGGAAAAAAAGAATATCTCCGCACAGGCTATGAGGCGGCAGGCGGAGGAGATATATAGGCAGGAGAGTGCAGCCGGGAATGACATGCAGAACGAAAATGATGTAAATGATGTGATGTACGGCAAAAAAGCCATTGCAGAGCATTTTTCATTTGAAAGGGAGCTTGCCCGCCCGGAAATCACGTTTATATGTGAGTGCAAGAAGGCTTCACCGTCGAAGGGACTTATCGCACCGGATTTTCCATATCTTGACATAGCAAGAGAATATGAAGCTGCCGGAGCAGGGGCGATATCAGTTCTCACAGAGTCTAGGTGGTTTTTGGGAAGCAATGATTATCTGCGTGAGATAGCCGCCGATGTAAATATTCCGTGTCTCAGAAAGGACTTCACGGTCGATGAGTACATGATATATCAGGCTAAGACGCTTGGAGCTTCGGCAGTCCTGCTTATATGCGCGATAACGGAGACGGCAAGACTTAAGGAATACATAGCTATAGCGGACAGCCTGGGACTGTCGGCACTGGTCGAGGCACATGATGAACATGAGCTTGAGGCGGCGCTTGACGCAGGCGCAAGGATAATCGGTGTGAACAATAGAAATCTCAAGGACTTTACCGTTGATATACATAACAGCGAAAGGCTCAGAAAACTTGTTCCGGATAATGTAATGTTCATAGCCGAGAGCGGAATCAGGACCGCGGCGGACATAGACATACTAAGAGCTGCTAACGTCAACGGCGTGCTTATAGGCGAGACACTAATGCTGTCAAATGACAAAAAAGGCATGCTTGCCAGGTTGGGACACGGGGTCAGACCCCTGTCCCAGATTGTGGGACAGGGGTCTGACCCCGTGTCCCAAGGGAGGTAGTGATATTGTCGAAGATAAAGATATGCGGTCTTAGGCGCGAATGTGATATAGAATATGCGAATAGGTTGATGCCGGACTATATCGGATACGTTTTCTGGCAAAGGAGCAGAAGATACGTCACAGCAGAGCAGGCGGCAGGGCTTACGGCTAAGCTTGACAGGGACATAACACCGGTCGGCGTGTTTGTCGATGAAGAGCCGCAGAGGGTGGCTCAGCTTGTAAGCGGAGGCGCGATAAGAGTGATACAGCTTCACGGACATGAGGATGAAGCGTATCTTGAGCGGATAAGAGGCATGACGGATGCACCTGTCATCAAGGCCTTTAAGATAAGAAGCAGACAGGATATAGAGCTTGCGAACTCATATCCGGCGGATTTTATCCTGCTTGACAATGGCTGCGGCACAGGGCAGACCTTCGACTGGCAGCTCATTTTGGGGATGAAAAGACCATTTTTCCTTGCAGGGGGCCTGACCATTGACAATGTATCCGATGCAATAGAAAAATATCAGCCCTACGCAGTCGATATCAGCTCCGGCGTGGAGACGGATGGCTATAAGGATTGCGGTAAAATGCAGCAGTTCGTGGAGAAATGCAGATGGCACAATACATAGACATAATGATTTTTGCAATTCCATTATAATATTTCAATAGATAAGGAGAACACACATGGCAGATTCACATGACAGCTTCTACACAGGAAGTACAGGAAACGGAAGGTTCGGCCAGCACGGCGGCCAGTACATTCCGGAAACACTTATGAATGCGGTTATAGAGCTTGAGAAGGCATACAATCACTATAAGGCTGACCCTGAATTTAACAAGGAGCTCAATACACTTTTAAATGAGTATGCGAACCGCCCAAGCCGCCTTTATTTTGCAAAGAAGATGACCGAGGACTTAGGCGGGGCGAAGATTTATCTTAAGAGGGAGGATTTAAACCATACCGGGGCACATAAGATCAATAATGTGCTTGGACAGGCGCTTCTTGCAAAAAAGATGGGAAAGACAAGGCTCATCGCTGAGACAGGAGCAGGCCAGCATGGAGTTGCGACTGCGACGGCAGCAGCTCTCATGGGAATGGAATGTGTTGTGTTCATGGGCGAGGAGGACACCAAAAGACAGGCGCTCAATGTATACAGAATGAGACTTTTAGGTGCCGAGGTCATACCGGTAAAGTCAGGAACGGCTACACTCAAGGACGCAGTATCAGAGGCTATGCGTGAATGGACGAACAGAATAGACGATACGCATTACTGTCTCGGTTCGGTTATGGGACCTCATCCGTTCCCTACGATTGTCCGCGATTTCCAGGCGGTTATATCAAAGGAAATCAAGGAGCAGCTCATGGAGAAGGAGGGCAGGCTTCCGGATGCGGTTATAGCCTGTGTTGGCGGCGGCTCCAACGCAATCGGGACATTTTACAATTTTATAAATGACAAGAACGTGAGGCTTATAGGCTGTGAGGCAGCAGGAAGAGGAATCGACACCTTCGAGACAGCGGCGACGGTAAATACCGGAAGGGAAGGCATTTTCCACGGAATGAAGTCATATTTCTGCCAGGACAAATATGGACAGATTGCCCCGGTTTACTCTATTTCAGCCGGGCTTGACTATCCGGGAATAGGACCTGAGCACGCATATCTTCACGATATAGGAAGGGCGGAGTACGTTCCTGTCACTGATGACGAGGCGGTTGACGCGTTCGAGTATCTGTCTAAGATGGAAGGAATCATCCCTGCAATCGAGTCGGCACATGCGGTTGCCTACGCTAAGAAGCTTGCACCGACAATGGATAAGAACCAGATAATAGTCATAACGATTTCAGGCAGAGGAGACAAGGACTGTGCGGCTATTGCACGCTACAGAGGGGAGGATATCAATGAGTAGATTAAAGGAAGCATTTAAGGACGGCAAGGCATTTATACCATTTATAACCTGCGGGGATCCCGACCTTGAAACCACGGCGGCGATAGTTAAACAGATGAGCGCAAACGGAGCGGACATAATAGAGCTTGGAATACCTTTTTCAGACCCTACGGCTGAGGGACCGGTCATTCAGGAGGCGAATATATGCGCGCTTGCGGGCGGAGTGACCACCGACAAGATTTTTGATTTCGTGAGGGAGATAAGGAAGGAAGTGAGCACACCTATGGTGTTTATGACCTATGCAAATGTAGTGTTTTCCTACGGCAGTGAGAAATTTATCTCCATCTGTAAGGAAATCGGAATCGACGGACTTATCCTGCCCGATATTCCATACGAGGAGAAAAATGAGTTCCTTCCTATCTGTAAAAAATATGATGTAGACCTCATTTCACTCATAGCGCCTACATCGAATGAACGTGCGGCGATGATTGCGCGCGAGGCGGACGGATTCATTTACCTTGTGTCATCGCTTGGCGTCACAGGCGTGCGCTCTGAGATTACAACAAATATCGGCGAGATTGTCGATATGATTAAGAAAAACACGGACGTACCGTGCGCGGTAGGCTTCGGAATATCCACACCTGAGCAGGCGGCGCAGATGGCGGCAGTCTCCGACGGAGTAATAGTCGGAAGCGCCATAGTAAAGCTTGCAGCCCGGTACGGAAAGGACGCACCGAAGTACGTCGGTGAGTATGTAAGGAGCATGAAGAAAGCGATAGGTTAGTGGGACACATGGTGTCAGACCCCTGTCCCAGCTTTTGGGACAGGGGTCTGACACCAGTGTCCCATTTTGTAACAATAGCGAAATATCTGTAACAATCCTGTAACTAAAATTAATATTTTTGTAACCAAATGTAAGGATTTTGTAACCACTGATGTGCAGTTAAGTGCTAACATAGTGTGCATAGAGGTGAGTTTTACAAATATACATAAGACATACGTGGGAGGTTACAAAATGGTGAAAAAAACAACATTGGCACTTGGGGCATTGGCGGTGACAGTCCTTATGACTGCGTGCGGAAGGGCAGACGGAAGCGGGAATACGGCGGCGCAGAAACCGACGGAGAGCATTATGCAGACCGATATTGCACAGTCCGGGGCGGAAAATGGCAGTAGTGGGAAAACAGAAACTACAGGAAACACACAAAACTCAACCGGTGAAGCGGCAAGCGAAGCTCCCGGCAGGATACCGGATAAGCCGACTGAGGTGCTTACCTGCCCGCTGATTGGCGGTCAGTACGGACAGGACATAGAACACAGCGCGGACTACAGATATAATGAGAATACCGACAGTTGGGATGAGATATACACTGTCGGTGATGTGTGCCTTGTTTACAGCGTGGCAGAAAATAAGCTCACTATTGAGTATGATGGCAGGACAGATGAGGTTGCGTGGGCGATACAGCATTTTGGCGGCGGAGTCGGAATGAGCATAGGGCTTGTCGATATGACATGGGACGGCAGTGAGGAGCTTATTTTAGAGGCGCATGACAGGGAGCTTGGATTGTACTTTGTGTATGATTTGAAAAATGAAAAGGATTTGTCGCCATATTACTGCACAGATGCGTCAAATATTTTCAGTGCGTATCTGAAGGAGGAGTATGCCGCGCAGCTTAAGAAGGAGGTCAACGAAGGCTTTACCGCTATCGGAAAGGACGGTATATTTTCTGATGTGAACGGCGATGAAAAATTAGTTTATTTCGGTCTCAGAAGCAATGCCGATAGTGTTGAAATGTTCGAGAATGTGGTCACGGAAAAGAGACTGTGCTATCACTGGTATAGTCCGGGCGCAGCGGAGACATATTGGAATGTTGATTTTGATTTCACCTTTGATGAGAGCGGATGTCATATAGGAAACATACTCACAGTTAACAAGGAAGTCATAAATGCCGTGCCGGAACCGGTAAAGCAGGCTCTTGCAGGCACAAAAGAGGTTATATATAGGGGAGAAGCCTTAGAGAATGTGGACGCCCTGGATGACATGCAGTATGAGCAGACCGGAAGGAGAATAGAGGCAGAGAGTTTCAGCGTGCTTGACTTTGATGGGGATGGTCTTAACGAAGTGGCAGTCATCGCTGAGAAGTGCTACATATTCCATACAGACGGCGATAAGGTCTATGTGTATGATATCAATTACAGAGCATTTTTAGACCTAAAGACGGATGCTACATGGAATGGCTCCGGCGGTGCCTCGAACTGGTATTATGTGGAATTTACAGGCTTTACAGACACGGAAATGCTCTACAATACCTATCTTCATATATATGAGGATACATACTGGGACGGAGATTATTACTCCGGGAACGCCAAGCAGCTCACCAAGGAGGAGGCGGATGCAATCATATCATCAGGCTCCGATGTGATGGCTAAGAGGTATAAATATTCTGAAAATTATTTCAAGCAGTGAATCGCTGGGACAGGGGTCTGACACCAGTGTCCCAACCGGAAGCCGGAAACCAGCCGTGGGACACTGGTGTCAGACCCCTGTCCCAGCCAGCCACAAAAATGAAACCGAAACCCCGGTTTCATTTTTGTGGTTTTTACATAGATTTTACATTTATTACATATAACCATGATAGCTGATTACGCAGATTTTACTTATACTAATCTGGGACAGGGACCTGACCCCTGTCCCAGATTTCTTTTACGCGGATTTTACATTCGGATGATTGGGGATTTTACACAGGGGTAGTAGACTGCTGATTGTAAACGAGAGGTGAAGCGATGATACGCACAGCTTATACAGCTTCGTTTATGAAAAAGAAAGAAAAAAGTGTGAAAAAGAATGTAAGCCGTGTTGCGGCTGGAAAGAGGCAGAGAAATGAGAAAGAATTTATTTAGGAAGTGTGCAGCAATGGTTGCATGTGCTGCTATGTCGATGATGATGGTTACAGGCTGTAACAGCAATTCGGCAGGAAATGGCACGACAGGCACAACACAGGGTTCAACGACAGGTTCGGCTGCAACTACAACACAGCAGACAGACATTCATGGAGGCTAACAGCGGCGTGACAGTTACGGTTGAATATTCAGGTTCATCGGCAGGTATCGAGTCACTTCTTAATGGAAGCTGCGATATAGGTGATGCTTCAAGAAACTTAAAGGACAGCGAGAAGTCCGGCGGAGCTGTTGAGAACATCGTGGCAATCGATGGTATAGCCGTTATCGTTGACAAGAATAATACTGTTGCAGGTCTTACAAAGCAGCAGCTCTCAGACATCTATACAGGCGCTGTAACCAACTGGAGCGAGGTTGGCGGAAGCGATACACCGATTGTTGTTGTAGGTCGTGAGGCAGGTTCAGGTACAAGAGGAGCATTCGAGGAAATCTTAAAGGTTGAGGATGCATGTAGGTACGCTGTAGAGTGCGATTCAACAGGTGCAGCTATGGCTAAGGTTGCTTCGACAGAGGGCGCAATCGGTTATGTATCACTTGATGTACTTGATGATTCCGTAAATGCACTTAACCTTGATGATGTAGCTCCTACCTCGGACAACATTGTTGCAGGTACATATTTCCTTTGCAGACCGTTCGTTATGGCTACCAAGGGTGAGATAAGCGAGCAGAATGAGCTTGTACAGGCATTTTTCGACTTCCTCAAGTCAGATGAGGGCAAGGCAGTAGTAAAGGCAGTCGGACTTATCACAGTAGACTAATAGAAATATTGGAAAATACATAAGAACGCTTCTACTTAAAAAGGTTATCACAAAAAGCAGTTAAAAAGCCTTCGTTGTAATAACCTGAAATTAAAAAAATTTTGGCGGCATGAGTGTGGTGCTAAGCATTACACCTTTGCCGCTAAGTGTCTATTTCTTATGTGGTATATCTGCCATATAGTGGCTGGGAAATGAGGTAAATATGAAAGCTGAAGTGATAAACTGTCCGAATCCGGCGATTGAGATTGCTGCAGAGCCGGCAGCAGGTAAGAAAACAGATAGGGATGTACCGGTAAATACCTGTCTCTTATACACATCTCCGAGCCCACGAG
>ERZ1504955.1021-NODE-1021-length-8422-cov-3.610016_pt1 | contig 8422 bp, 4 predicted proteins | sample MGYA00574590_ERZ1504955 | MGnify/ENA primary metagenome ERZ1504955 (study PRJEB39906, sample SAMEA3182091) | gut metagenome | biome: human; feature: gut; material: Stool; isolation source: human stools | place: Canada | collected 2013-03-11 ...
GACGGCTGCCTAAACGTTCTCTCTCCAAAACACCAATCTCCTTATATAATTTTTATAGGCGAAACAAGCGAATCCCGGAGCCGCCTCCGGAATCCGCCAGTCGCATAATACCCTTTATAACAGCATATCTGATTATCATATTATCAGCAAACCAGGCCTGCAAGGCTCATTACCTACAGCCCGGAAATCTGATTACTTATCCACCTTAGGAAGTCCTGCAAAGCCAACCTGTAATTCTTCATAAGTCCATCATTGTACTTCTGATATGCCACCATATCGAAATAGCCTGTACCGGTAAGCCCGAAAAGGATTGTCTTCTCCTCTCCGGTCTCCTTGCACTTTAAAGCCTCATCTATCGCAACCCTTATCGCATGGCTGCTCTCAGGTGCCGGGAGTATTCCCTCCACCCTTGCAAACTGTGTAGCTGCGGCAAATACGCTGGTCTGCTCAACCGAAACAGCTTCCATAAGTCCCTGATGGTACAGCTCAGATACAACCGGGCTCATTCCATGGTAGCGAAGACCTCCCGCATGGTTAGCCGAAGGAATGAAATTGCTTCCAAGCGTGTACATCTTAGCAAGCGGACATACCATGCCTGTGTCGCAGAAATCATAGGCAAATCTGCCTCTTGTAAGGCTTGGACAGCTTGCAGGTTCAACAGCGATAAATCTGTAATCCTTCTCACCTCTCAGCTTCTCACCCATAAATGGTGAGATAAGTCCTCCAAGATTGGAGCCGCCACCGGCACAGCCTATGATAATATCCGGCTTGACACCGTACTTTTCAAGTGCTGCCTTAGCCTCAAGTCCGATAACGGACTGGTGAAGAAGAACCTGATTTAAGACACTTCCAAGCACATATCTGTAACCTTCTGTATGTGTTGCCACCTCAACCGCCTCTGATATAGCACATCCAAGGCTTCCTGTTGTACCCGGGTGTGCAGCAAGAATCTTTCTTCCGACCTGTGTTGTCTCCGAAGGTGAAGGTGTCACACTCGCACCATAGGTTCTCATAACCTCACGTCTGAAGGGCTTCTGCTCATACGAAACCTTTACCATGAATACCTTGCAGTCAAGCCCCAGGTAAGCGCACGCCATAGACAGCGCAGTTCCCCACTGTCCTGCACCTGTCTCCGTGGTCACTCCCTTAAGTCCCTGCTTCTTGGCATAATAAGCCTGAGCTATCGCAGAATTCAGCTTATGGCTTCCGCTTGTATTATTTCCCTCGAACTTATAATAAATCTTCGCCGGAGTTCCAAGTGCCTTTTCAAGACAGTATGCCCTTACAAGAGGCGCCGGTCTGTACATCTTGTAAAAGTCAAGTATTTCTTGCGGAATATCAATATACGCATTGTCATTATCAAGTTCCTGCTTAATAAGTTCATCACAGAAAACAGGTCTTAAATCATCATACCCCATAGGTTCTAATGTGGCAGGATTTAAAAGCGGAGCCGGCTTAATCTTCATATCAGCACGCACATTGTACCACTGCTTCGGCATCTCGCTCTCTTCAAGGTAAATCTTATAAGGAATGTTTTTTTCTTCGCTCATGGAATATCCTCCCTCTGCAATTATATATCTTTATCACTATATCACTTTAAAGTGTGTCTTGTCAACCTGATACACCACAGCACCGCATGATATCCTCCAAGAACCAGACAAGACCGCCAAAAGGCGGTCTTGTCTATGTAAAATATCAGGAAGCTTCACTCTGCTGCGTAAATCCGAATCAACATATATCCCACTGAGCTTCAGTTCAAAATTATTCCTGTGTACTGTCATCCTGCGGCTTAACATTCTGCTCATCTACAGCCACTCCGCATGATGTACAGAACTTACTTCCGGCTGCAATAGGTGCACCGCAGTTAGGACATACAGGTCCCTCAGCCTTAGGCTGCTCTGTATGCATTCTGTTGCCACAGCTTGGACAGAACATTGAATCGGCGCCAACCTCTGCTCCGCATGCCGGACACACCGAAACACCCTTTAAATCCTTGAGCTTCTGCTCACACTCAGCGATAGCGTTCTGTGCAGCCTTGATTTCATCCAGATACTCCACAAAATCAGGCTCCGGATAATCTGCATGACGCTCTGCATAGAGTCTTCCGATCTTCTCGTAGGCAGCTGCGATTATCTTCTGCTCATCGCTTATTGCAGAATTGAGCTTCGCTGTATCAACAACGTCCTTGCTCTTCTGCGCAATAGTCTGTCCCGCATTCGATAAAGTCTTTCCAATGTTATCAAAAAATCCCATACCATAACCTCCTTATACAGTAAACCTATTATAAATACTTTTTCTGAAATTTTAACATCAATTCCCCTTAAAGTCAATTATTTCCAACACTTTATCAACCGTCAATCCTGAATTTTCTTCCAGTATTCTGCATACCTTTGAGGTCACTCCTGCGGCAGCATAGGACGTCCCTGATACCTCCCTGCTATCACCGCTCAGGGTTCTGACGGTAATGTTCTCCCCGCACTCGTACACATCGACCCATTCACCCCTCTGCGAAAAATCCGATACTGCTGTCCCGCTCTCATTCATTGAACCCACCGCAATCACGTCATCATAGGCCGCAGGATAATATTTTACATCCGGGTTTTCAACATAATCATTACCAGCCGATGCCACTACCACAACGCCCTTCTGTGCTGCATACTCAACAGCAAGCCGTACCGACTCAACATCGGCAGCAAATCCGGCACTGATATTGATTACATCACATCCATATACATCGACAGCGTCAATGATTATCCCTGCAAATGTATCTGCGTCCACCTGCTTAAGTCTTCCATGTTCATACACACTGCTCACAAGAGCGACAAGCTCTGTATCCGGGGCATTCTCAAGGATGATTGACGCTACCGCCGTGCCATGTCCATAGGTGTCATCCGTTCCCATGCTCCCTTCAACATAATTCTTTCCTCCGGCGATATTGCCGGCGGGTATCGCTTTTTCTGAAAAGCCTGTGTCGATAACGGCTGCACGTATCTTCTTATCATCTGTGACAGTCCCACTGTCCTGCCGCCCTGCGCATGACACAGTTATACAGGTTATCAATAATGCTGTTATCAGGGTCAAATATAATTTTACTCTATGTATTCCCATGCTTCTTATGTCCTCTTCATAAAAGTAACTTAATTATAATGCAGACAGGGTGTCATCTAAATGACACCCTGTCGCTCTCGGTAAAATATCAAAATTTAAGAAATACGCTAATATTAGTTATGGTTACCAAGTATATCCGATACTGTTCCCGTAACCGGCTTTAATGCCTTTATGTCATTGTTGAAATCAGGTGTTACCTCGAAGTCCTCGGTTATTGTAGCCGTAAAGGTGAGGGCATTCGTTCCGACACCATCTGTATACTGTATATTGTCTATCGGAAGTCCTGCAATCGCATTCAGTCCAACATTCTGTACCGAACCGATTACCTCATCATAGATGATCGTAATCGAAATCTGCTCGCCCGCCTTATACTGTGACAGTGCAAGACTTGAGATACCTACCTGTGAAGGAGCCTTCGTATCAAGTACCTTGTAATGAGCATCTACCGTTCCAAGCTGCCATTTGTTCTCACCTTTTCCGGCAGCCGCTGCCTCCAGCTGTACAGAGTCATTTACACTGATTTTAGCATATGTCGGTGACCCTGATACAACTACATCGCCCTTATAGCTGGTTCCATAGTTGTTCTTTGTCCAACCGCCCTTTCCATACTTGAAAGCTATATTTCCCTGTGAGCCCCCCGTAAAAGGAAATGCCACATCCAACTGCCAGTCTCCGGCACATATGTCGAAAGCAAACTCTCCAAAATAACCCGTTCCCGCACTGTATAATCGTAACCAGCACCAGCTATCCTCTATATCCTGCAGATCTGCCGTTATATAGAAGCCCGCCTGTGTTGCCACGTTCTTTACATAGTTTCTGGTTATGGTATCAACTCCGGCATTTGCCAAGGCTGCATGAAGTGAAGCAAAATTGATTTTCGGGCCCTTGCTATAGTCTACAGTCTTTTGATCTTTCTGGCTAATCGTCGGATCACCTGTCTTATGCACATATGTATACCACTTATTATACATATCCACCGCATTATACTGTGACATTGCCCCTATTGTTCTTCTGAGCGACTTGGTATCTCCGAGTTCTCCCGGATACTTTCCAACCGTGTCCACTATCTTATAGAGCTCAACATCGTAGTAACGGTCGGTATTATTCGCATTGAAGCTTGCCGCCGCATCCGCCGCAGTCTCAGCTCCCCACTCCTCAACATTGAAGGTCCGCTCCATATCCTCAGGTCCGAATGTAAGGTAGACATTCTCCCCACCGACATGCTTAAAATGATATTTATCAAGTGCTATATCGATGTCGACCGTTGAGCCATACGCCGTACCATTTACCGTTCTGTAGTAGACATAGATTGGATTGGATATCGCCTGTGTGCCCTCAGGAAGAGTTCTTGTTACCTTATAGGTGAGCTTAGCTCCCGTTGAACCGTTCTTCAGGGTTACAGCCTCCTCACCCTCATATGAAAGTGTAAATATTCCTCCGTGACCCCACTTAGCTGTGAGGTTATAATCCTTCTGCGTTCCCTTCACTATCTCGGATACAGGTACATCACCTTCATACCAGCCAAGGAACTTATAGCCCTCCTTAGCTGTAGGTGCAATCAGGATGACATCATTGTCCTCAATGCTGTAGCTTGCAGGATTATCATTCGATACAGCTCCCGTTCCGGAATCATAGCTGATACTGAATACGTTCAGCGTCCATACCGCATACAGATTGATATTTCCCGATTCAACAAGGTTCTTTACCGTAGCTCCGTCACTGTATACAGGCTCGCCGTCCTTTTCAAGCGCCCAGCCGTTAAAGGTATAGCCCGGTCTTACAAAGCCCTCCATATCCGAGATAAGAGGAAGATTCTTCGCTGTATCATATACCATATCAAGCGTCTCTGTAGGAACGGAATCACCCTTGCAGCTGTCAAAGGTTATGACATAAGAGTTTACCGACCATTTTGCATAGAATGTCGGCTCATAGCCAACCCTGAGCTTTATCGGTGCAGTCACCTTATTGTTATATGTGTCATCAGTGTACCAGCCCTCAAAGGTATATCCCGCCTTAGTCGGTTCATAGAGTGTAAGGAAATCATCTTCAACCGTGAAGCTGTCCGGATTTCCGGCAGCATTCTGTGCACCGTCCATATTGACATATATTATGCGGTATCTTACAGGTGTCCACACAGCATACAGATGAATTATGCCATTGTCATCCGGCACAAGCTGTGAAACGACCTCACCGTCTGTATACTTTGCTTCCTGCCCTGCCTTCAATGACCAGCCTGTGAAGTTGTACTCCTCCTTTGTAAAGCTGTTCTGCTTAAGCGCCTTGCTCTCTGTGTAAGTGAAGCTCTGTCCGTCCGTAGTATCCCCGCCATTGTTTGAATGGAATACAACCTTATAGCTGTGCTCCCTCCACTTAGCATAGAGCTCTCTGTCGCCTATGCCTGCGGCGGCTATCACCTCAACCTGCTCACCTGCACATTCCTTATCGTAATACCAGCCCTCGAAGGTAAAACCTGTCTTCTTCGCAGGCTTCAGTTCAATCCTTCCTGTTGTGATATTGTAGGAAGCCGGATTGCCATTCTCTGCCCCGTCCACATTTGAGTATACAAGCTTGTACTCTATCGGCGTATAGTGTGCATAGAGTACATGATTCTGTGCCGTCTTAACAACGGTATCCGCTGTTATCTGTACAACCTCGTCCGAAGCAGGCTGAGGCCTGGTAAACCATCCATCGAAGGCATATCCCCTCTTAGAAGGCTGTGGAAGCTCTCCGTATACCTCATCAAATACTACATTCTTACTCAATGCCGCATCGGCAGGTAAGCTTCCTCCGTTCACATCTAATGTCAGGATATAGCTGTCCGCCTTCCATATCGCTGTGTACTCAAGGTTCTCAGCCGGCATGTCCGCAAACAGTTCCCTGCTCCATTCATACGAATATCCTTCCTTTACAGGTACAGGAGCATTTATCTTCGTGCCATAATAGAGCGTTCCCGATGTGTAATTGTCCGCAGCTCCACCGGCGAAATCCCAGCTAAGAGTATACTGGTTTCTTGTGTAATAGTAATCAACTACATTCTTACTCTCATCGGTGCAGATTGTGATTGTCTTAGCCTCACCGACAGCGGTAAAGCCTTCAAAGCTCTTTAGCGGTGCCTCAACATAGCTGTCCATAGGCGCAGTCTCATTTAAGCTGGCTGCAAGTGTGTACTTGTCGGAGCCGTCCACATTCTGATGGTAATAGTTGACCGTGTATCCGTATTCGCCTGCCTTCCATGCAGCAGTTAGCTTCATGTCCTTTGAAGGCATTGTTCTCACATCAAATCTCACATCGCCATCGTACCAGCCGGCGAAGCCATAGCCTTCCCTGTATGCCGAAGGAGGTGTTATATCCGCACCATACAGCGCTGTTATCGTATCATTACCCTCAAGTGTTCCCTCGGTTGCATCGAAGGTGAGTGTATAGGTATTTCTGGTGTAGTCATATCTAAGCACCGCATTTCCGTCCGCCGTGATTTCAAGTGTCCTCTGCTCCGGCGCTGTGAAGCCTGCATAGTCATGTGTCTGTGGTGTCACAATATCCTCCGTAACACCTGTGAGCTCATCCGTCCTGTCAAGCACATAGCTGCCATCAAGCTGCTGTAAATAATGCTCAACGCGGTATCTCGTATCCTTTGCCGGGCTCCAGTCCGCATAGAAGGTACGATTTCCTATACTTCCATGCTCTATTCTATCAACCTTGTCCCCGGTAAGCCCAGCGTTATCATACCAGCCCTCAAATACATAGCCTGTTCTGACCGCAGCCCTGAGTATGATTGTCTCACTCTCAATATTGTATGAAGCGGCATTGGTGCTGACACCATCATACAGATTCTCATAAGAAATCTTATACTCCTCCGGAATCCATACAGCGTACAGTGTCACCGTGCTGCCGTCCGCCTTTGAAATGTTCTTGACACTCTCTGAATCGGTGTAGCGCACCTCTCCCGACTTTGTAAGGCTCCATCCGCCAAAAACATAATTCTCACGCGAAAACTTATTAGCCGGAAGAGTTACCGCCTCATCATAAGTAAGCGGAATATCCTCCATCTCTCCTTCTGCGTATTCGGAATTTCCGTCAAAATGTACCGTATATGTGACAGGTGTCCACAATGCATGATATACAATGTCCTCCTTGCCCATAACTGTATTCACCTCAACGGCCTTTTTGCCGTCAAGGCTCCAGCCTCCGAATATATATCCGTCTCTTGCCACATTCTCAGGAACATTGATTGTGCCCTCATAGCATGTATCGGCTGTAACAGCCTTATCGTCATATCCGTAATCAAATGTGTACGAATATCTTTCGCGTCTGTAATTGACCTTGATTATCATTTTTCCGTTCGGTGCCACACCGGCTGTATCACATTCCTCACCAAGCACAGTCATATTGCCGAATACGATTCCGCCATCTACCGTGAAAAGCTTATCGGCTGTGGTTTCTCCTTCAAGCGGAGTCTTTCTTAAGCTGTCCGCAGTGATTGACGAACCTGTATATCCTTGTGCCGTGAAACTGCTCTTAAGTCTGTAGGTTCCATCCGTATCCTGTACATAGTACTCAACTCTGTACTGTGTATGCGGATTCCTGCTCCACTGTGCAGTATATACTACATCCTCCGTTCCCATAGCTGAAGCTACTTCCTTATCCCAGCCGGTAAATGTATAACCATCTGCTGCAACCATAGGAGGAACAATCACTGCACCGTATTTAAGCTCATAGCTTACGCTTGTGTCTCCTGCCTCGCCTTCATTGAAGGTGACAGTATGCCATTCAAGCGGATAATAATAGCGGAGAACCGTGCTTCCGTCCGCCTCTATTCTTATCTCCTGCGCTGCCGGTGAGGTATATCCCTCATACGTCCTAACCGCAGGTGTTACATAGCTGTCCGTGGTGCCTGTGAGCCTCTCGCTGTCTGCAAGCTCATACTCACCTGAGGCTATCTGCTCCTTATAATGCTCCACACGGTAAGCTGTGTTCACAGAAGGTGTCCATTTTGCAAATATATTAGTATCCTGTGCCGGCATAAGCTCAGGGAACTCATACACCTGATTTAGCTCCTCATCCTCATACCAGCCTGCAAAATCATAACCCATTCTTACCGGATCGGCAGGCTTGTCTATCTTCTTTTCAAACGCAGCATTGATAATATTTATATAGGTTCCGCCATTGGTGTAAGGAACTATAACATATCCGTCCCTTAAATTATCCCAATATAATGAAAGTCTTCTCTGTATAGGTTTTGATGAGAAAGCAAGCGGATATCTGTTCCATGTTATTATCATCTCACCTTCAAGTCTCTTATCTTCCTTATCAGGGG
>ERZ1504955.1028-NODE-1028-length-8383-cov-2.476105_pt1 | contig 8383 bp, 5 predicted proteins | sample MGYA00574590_ERZ1504955 | MGnify/ENA primary metagenome ERZ1504955 (study PRJEB39906, sample SAMEA3182091) | gut metagenome | biome: human; feature: gut; material: Stool; isolation source: human stools | place: Canada | collected 2013-03-11 ...
GACTACCGGGATATAGTGGACAGGGGACATACACTGGGACTTCATTCGTACACCCATGATTACGATAAAATATATGCAAGCCTTGCTGATTTCTCCGAAGATATTGAGGAATTGCGAAATTTATTGTATGATGTAACAGGTGTAAATTGTGTATATTACAGATTCCCGGGTGGCAGTTCAAATACGGTATCCAGAGTGGATATGAACACCCTGATAGACTATGTGAATGCCGAGGGGCTTATATATTATGATTGGAATGCGCTGAACAATGATGCCGTGTGTGGCAGCTACACGCCGGAGCAGCTTGTCGACAATATCATGAAGGATGCACTGCAGCACGACGATGTGGTCATATTGATGCATGATCTTGAGTCGAGGCACACCACGGTGGAATCACTGCCGATGCTCATTGAAAGACTCCGGGATGATGGGTATGAGCTGCTGCCTATAGATGAGAATGCACCACTTATCAGGCACAGATGAGAAGGGACGGACATATGCCATGACTTATGAAGAGGCAAGAAGTTATATAGAATATACGGACACCATGGGAAGCGTTCTGGGGCTTGACAGTATAAAGGAGCTGCTGAGAAGGCTGGGCGATCCGCAGGACGCAGTCCCGGTTATACATATAGCAGGAACAAATGGCAAAGGTTCAATATGCGCATTTCTGGACGAGATACTTGAGAGTGCAGGATACAGTGTGGGAAGATATATATCTCCGACGATATTTACATATCTTGAGAGATTTCAGATAGATAAGGGATATATGTCTGAGGAGGATTTTGCCGTATATCTTGAGACGGTGAAAGATGCAGCGGATGACATGGTGTCGGACGGCTGGGGAAGGCCCACATCGTTTGAGACGGAGACAGCGGTGGCGTTCTGTTATTTCTGCGACAAAAAGGTCGATTTCCTTCTGCTTGAGACCGGAATGGGAGGCCTGGAGGATGCCACAAATGTGTGCAGCCACCCGGTCTGTACGATAATAGCAAGTATAAGCATGGATCACATGCATTTCCTCGGGAATACCCTGAGGGATATATACAGACAGAAGCTTGGAATATTGAAAAAGAACTGCCCATGTGTGGCGTACCCGCTTGCCTCAGAGCTTGAGGATATGTGGGATATGGCATGTGAGCAGAATAATATATCGGACTTGGCGGTACTTATCAGGGAGAAGGATATAGAGATATGCGGAGAGTCTGTTGATGGAAGTGAATATATATATGGCGGACAGAGATACGAACTTCAGGTTCCGGGCATATATCAGATATATAACAGTGCCACAGCGGCTGCGACCGCACATGTTCTCATGAGGCTTGGATATGAGCTGACTGAGGATGACATAAGGAGAGGACTTAAAGCGACGTTCTGGAAGGGAAGATTCCAGAAGCTTATGGACAAACCTCTCATGTATGTGGATGGCGCGCACAATCCGGGAGGCTGGAGAGCACTTAGACAGAACATAGATGAGTATTTTGCCGGAAGAGACCTCATATATATATGTGGGGTGTTCAAGGACAAAGACTATGAGCAGATGCTCAGGATCATGATGCCGGGGGCTTCTGCGTTCATAGCAGTTGAGCCGGATAACCCGAGAGCACTTTCAAGGCATGAGCTGAAAAAGCTGGCAGGGACATATATAGATGAAGTCTATGAGCAGGAAGATGTGGACGATGCCGTGAGGCTGGCGATGACGCTGGCTGATGGCAGGCAGGATCCGGTGGTGATGGTATTTGGCTCGCTGTCATTTATTGGGCCGATCATAGACCGTGCGGAACATGGAGGATATATAGAAAGCTGATGCAGACAGAGATGGACAGAGTGGACAGGATCATATACAACGATGAATACAGACGTCTCATGGAGACTGTGCGGAACAAGGAGACCGACAGGATATTCTGCCGGCATGGACTTGAGCACTGCCTGGATGTTGCCAGGATAGCGTATATAATGAATATCGAACAGGGATATGCGATAGACAGGGAGATCATATATGCCGCGGCACTTCTTCACGATGTGGGACGGGCAGATCCTGAAGACACCGGCAGGAAGCATCATGAGCTGAGTGTTGAGTATGCGGGCAGGATACTGGAGCAGTGCGGATTTTCCACGCAGGAGAATGCGCGGATATGTGATGCCATAGGCTCACACAATACAGACGGTGCTGAGCGGGAAGGACTGGCATATGTGTTGTATAAGGCGGATAAGCTGTCTCGAAACTGTTTTGACTGCGAGGCATCAGATCAGTGTTACTGGCTGGAGAGTGCACGCAATACAGGGATAAAATATTAAGGGAAGTACCAAGGGATCGCACGTCATGTGCGGATATTTAATATCTGGAGGATAAAAGGATGATAATAGGAAACAAGACATTTGAGAGTGGAAAAGAACCTTATGTGATGGGGATACTGAATGTGACTCCGGATTCATTTTCGGATGGAGGACAGCATAACACCATGGACACAGCTCTGTTTACCACAGAGAAGATGATAGCTGAGGGTGCTGTGATAATAGATGTTGGCGGTGAGTCCACAAGACCTGGATATACAAAGATATCGGATGAGGAGGAGATAGAGAGGACCGCACCGATAATAGAGGCGATAAAGAGAGATTTCGACGTGGCAGTATCACTCGACACATACAAGTCTGCGGTGGCTGAGGCGGGTATACATGCAGGTGCAGATCTCATAAACGATATATGGGGACTGAAGTACGATGAGAAGATGGCAGCTGTCATAGCGAAGTATGACAAGGCGTGCTGTCTCATGCACAACAGGGAGAACACAGATTACACAGACTATCTGGCTGATGTTGTATCAGATCTGGATGAGTCGGTTAACATGGCTCTGGCAGCAGGCATAGACAGGGACAAGATCATGGTGGATCCGGGAATAGGATTTGCAAAGGATCTGCATCAGAATCTGCTTCTAATGAACAATCTGGAGCTTCTCCACAAATGGGATCTCCCGATACTCCTCGGAACGTCGAGAAAGTCGATGATAGGACTTACACTTGATCTTCCGGTGACCGAGCGCGAGGAGGGAACAGTTGCCACATCAGTGCTTGGGCTTGTGAAGGGCTGCGATTTCTTCAGAGTACACGATGTGAAGAGCAACTACAGAGCACTCAAGATGACGCATGCGATGCTGAGTGCCAGATAACATATAGCGGAGGTGCGGTATGGACAGTATCAATATAAAAGGACTTGAGGTATTTGCACATCACGGAGTGTACAGGGAGGAGAATGTCCTTGGACAGAAGTTCGTGGTGGACGTATCCATGCAGGTGTCGACCCGGGAGGCCGGTAGAAGTGATGATATAAGAAAATCTGTGAACTATGGCAGCGTGTGCGATGACATACAGAAGGTCATGAAGAACAGAAATTATAAATTGATAGAGACTGTGGCTGAGGAGATAGCAGACATGATACTTCTCACTTACGATGATGTGAGAGGGGTAAATGTGACGGTGAAGAAGCCGTGGGCTCCGGTCATGGTACATGTAGATACAGTGTCCGTGTCCATAAGCAGAAAAAAGCACACAGCATATCTTGGACTTGGGTCAAATATCGGCGACAGGGAATCATATCTGGACATGGCCATAGATGAGCTGAACAAGGATAAATACACCAAGGTGACAAGAGTATCAGATTTTATAGAGACCGAGCCGTATGGCGGCGTTGAGCAGGATGATTTCCTGAACGGCTGTCTGGAGATAGAGACGCTCAGGACTCCTGAGGAACTGCTGAGACTGGTGAATGGAATCGATATCCTGCTTTATGATGATGTCGTGTATGACAGTGAGGATCTTCACATACCACACGTGGAGATGCACAAGAGAGAGTTTGTACTTGAACCGTTGTCCGCGATAGCGGGATACAAGAGGCACCCGCTGCTTGGCAAGACAATATCCGAGCTTCGTGCCGGGCTGGACAAACAGTGACAAATTTGACACTTCAAGTGGAAGGATAGATAGAATGAATACATTGGAAGAGATAAACAGTCTGGAGGAGCAGATACAGCAGCTTATCACCAGAAAGAATGAGCTTATCGACAGAGCGTGCGTTGAGGACAGAGATATTGCGCTGGCACATATAAGCTCTGATGTGGTGAGCGGGTTTGTGCCCGTGGATCATTTGAAGGTCGATAAAGACACGGTGGTTGTATACCAGGGTGTTCCGGGGGCTTACAGTCATCAGGCTATGCATGACTATTTTGGCAAGGATATAAAGAAAGTAAATGTTGCAAAATTTGAGGATGTCATAGAGACGGTGAAGAGCGGCAAGGCTGATTACGGAGTCCTGCCTATAGAGAATTCCTCTGCCGGATTTGTGAGTGGCATATATGATATGGTTGGCAGCAGCGGCCTGACCATCGTGGGCGGAGACGAGGTCAAGGTGGCACATATGCTCATGGGAGTTCCGGGCTCAAAGCTTTCTGATATACAGACTGTATATTCCCATCCACAGGGGCTTCTGCAGTGCAGTGAATTCCTAAACAGAGCCGGATACGCACAGTGCCCGGTTGCGAACACTGCAGTGGGTGCGGTGAAGGTCAGGGATGAAGGTGATATTACCCAGGCTGCCATAGCGAGCGCTCTTGCCGCAGATATATACGGACTTGAGATACTCAAGGACGATATAGTCAACAATGAGAACAACACAACGAGATTTATCATACTGTCAAAGAAAAAGGAGTATGTGAAGAGTGCGGGAAATATATCCGTATGCTTTGCACTGCCACATGAGAGTGGAACCCTTTACAGTATACTTGGACATATAAAACATAACGGGCTCAATATGACAAGCATTGAGTCGAGGCCTCTCAGGGGAAGAAAATGGGAATATTCATTCTTCATAACTCTTGAGGGAAGTCTCATGGATCCGGCGGCGATAGATGCGCTGGATCGTATAAATAAGGATTCTATGGATTTCAAGATAATTGGAACATACTGATAAGTAACATGAAAGGTGGGGTAGATATGGTAAGTAAGGTATTTGCAGCCATCGATGTAGGTTCTAACGAGCTGTCAATGAAGGTGTATGAGATAACTCCCAAAAAAGGGGCGAGGGAGATCGATTACGTCAACAGCACAGTTGAGCTCGGAAGTGATACCTACAACAGTGGCAGGATAACCGAGGATTCCATAATGAAGGTATGTGAGATCCTCAACAAATTCCGCAGGAAGATGAAGGAATACGATGTGCGTGAATACAAGGCGTATGCATCGTCCGCTGTGCGTGAGGCGGAGAATTCAGTCATGGTTCTTGAGAGGATAAAGCAGCACACAGGCATCGACGTCTCAGTGCTCAGCAACTCGGAGCAGAGATTCATGAACTACAAGGCGTATGCGGCAAAGTCGAAGTTTGAGGATGCCGACACGAAGAACAGGGCGCTTCTGGACATAGGAGCGGGAAGTCTTCAGATATCTATATTTGACAAGCAGAATCTGATCCAGACACAGAACCTTCCTATAGGAGCCGTGAGAATAAGGGATTATCTGGCAAAATACGGCGCAGACACGGTGGCTCTGGAGAATATCATGGAGGAGTTCGTATCGAACTTCATAGAGGAGTTCAGGAACCTCTTTATAAACGATAAGGACATCAAGAGCATAATAGCTATAGGAGACGGAATCGCAAATCTGAAGAAGGTCGGACCGGAGCTGAAGATCACAGACAAGATCACAAGAGATCAGTTCCGCGTGCTTTATCACAAGGTAGTTGAGACCACTCCGGAGGTTCTTTCAGAAAAATACGGTGTGCCATACGAGAGGGCGACACTGATGCTTCCGATGGCGATCATTTATCAGTCATTCCTCGACAACTCAAGGGCGGAGGATATCATCACGCCGGATGTTACGTTCTGTGACGGAATAGTTGCCGATTATATGGATAAGAACGGTACACTTCTGCTGAACAAGAATTTCGATGAAGATATCATTGCATCGGCAAACAGCATAGCCAAGAAATATAAGGTCAACAGGAGGCACACACAGAATGTGACGCAGAACGCGCTGGATATATTTGATTCTTTCAAGAGCGTTCACGGACTTGGAAGGAGAGAGAGGCTCCAGCTCCAGATAGCAGCCATGCTCCACAGTTGTGGTAAATTTGTAAATATGAACGAGGGCACCATGATGTCCTATCACATAATCATGTCCACGGAGATACTTGGACTGTCCCACAAGGAGAGGGAGGAGATAGCAAATATCGTGAAGTTCAACGAGTATTATCTCCCTTCACAGACAAAGGCGCAGGTATCACTGATGACTGCGGATTACATGAAGGTTGCTAAGCTGGCATCCATACTTAGACTTGCGGATGTTCTTGACAAGAGTCACAGACAGAAGATAAGTGACATGAAGTTCAGCTTCAAGGACTATGTGCTCACGATGACGGTAGATACACTGAATGATATTACACTTGAGGCAGGGGTATTCAAGACTAAGACTGAACTGTTCAGAAAGGTCTTTGGAGTGAAGCCTGTGTTAAAACAGAAAAGGGGGTTGTAAAGGATGGCAGATAAGAATCCGATATTTTATAACAGAGAGCTAAGCTGGCTTGAATTTGATAAGAGATGTCTGTCCGAGGCAAAGGACAGAACCATTCCTCTGTTTGAGAGAATAAAGTTCCTGAGTATAACGGCATCCAACCTGGATGAGTTCTTTATGGTAAGAATAGCATCACTGACAGATATGGTTCATGCGGGATATACCAAGAGGGATATAGCTGGAATGACAGCGGGAGAACAGCTTGATGCTCTCCATGCCAGCACAAAGGAGTTTATGAAGAATCAGTATCAGACATTGAACAGAGCCCTCATACCCCAGCTTGCCCAGAACGGTTTGAAGCTTGTGAGACACCATGAGGATCTCACTCCGAAGCAGGCGAAGTATGTTGACAAATACTTTGAAAAGGATGTGTATCCGGTACTCACACCTATGGCGGTTGATTCATCCAGGCCATTTCCGCTGGTGCGCAATAAATCGTTGAATATAGGTGCGCTCATATACGACAAGAAAAAGGATGTTACGGATATAGCAACAGTTCAGGTTCCTTCGGTGCTTCCAAGGATCGTAAGGCTTCCATCGGAAGAGAAGGACGTTACTGAGATAATACTCCTGGAAGAGGTTATCGAAAAGAATCTCGACAAATTGTTCCTGAACTACGACATAGTGTGTGCATATCCATACCGAATCATGAGAAATGCAGACTTCTCCATAGATGAGGAGGAGACCGCAGATCTGCTGAAGGAGATCGAGAAGCAGCTGAAACAGAGACAGTGGGGCGAGGTCATAAGACTTGAGGTGGACGAGGCCATGGACAAGAAGCTCCTTAAGGAACTCAAGAAGAATCTCGGAGTCGATGACGAGGTCGTATACAAGATCAACGGACCACTGGATCTTACGTTTCTCATGAAAGTTAACGGTATAGATGGATTTGACCATCTGAAGTACCCTAAATATAAGCCACAGCCGGTACCTGGAATGGGCGATTACAGCCATATATTTGACAGGATAAAGAAGGGAGACATCCTTCTGTTCCATCCATATTATGAGTTCACTCCGGTCATAGAGTTCATAAAACAGGCGGCAAATGATCCTGATGTCCTGGCGATCAAGCAGACACTTTACCGTGTCAGCGGCAATTCGCCTATCATCGCGGCACTTGCACAGGCTGCCGAAAATGGCAAGCAGGTAACTGTTCTCGTCGAGCTCAAGGCAAGATTTGACGAGGAGAACAATATAGCGTGGGCCAAGAAACTGGAGCAGGCGGGATGTCATGTTATCTACGGCCTTGTGGGTCTTAAGACACATTCCAAGATCGCACTGGTTGTCAGACGCGAGGAGGACGGAATCAGAAGATATGTGCATCTGGGAACAGGAAATTACAATGATCAGACCGCAAAGCTTTACACTGACATGGGACTTCTCACCTGCAGCGATGCCATAGGAGAGGACGCGACGGCGGTGTTCAACATGCTGTCAGGATATTCAGAGCCGAAAAAGTGGAACAAGCTTGCAGTTGCCCCGATCTGGCTGAAGGACAAATTCCTCATGCTGATAGGCCGTGAGGCAGAGAATGCGAGACAGGGCAAAAAGGCAAGGATAGTTGCCAAGATGAACAGTCTCTGTGATCCGATGATCATGAATGCGCTCTACGATGCCTCAAAGGCAGGTGTAAAGATAGAGCTCATCGTCAGGGGAATATGCTGTATCAAGGCAGGAGTTCCGGGACTTTCAGATAATATATCAGTAAGATCCATAGTTGGAAATTATCTTGAGCACTCGAGAATATTTTATTTCTACAATGACGGATTTGAGGATATATACATGGGAAGTGCGGACTGGATGCCTAGAAATCTGGACAAGCGAG
>ERZ1504955.1060-NODE-1060-length-8192-cov-4.094261_pt1 | contig 8192 bp, 4 predicted proteins | sample MGYA00574590_ERZ1504955 | MGnify/ENA primary metagenome ERZ1504955 (study PRJEB39906, sample SAMEA3182091) | gut metagenome | biome: human; feature: gut; material: Stool; isolation source: human stools | place: Canada | collected 2013-03-11 ...
ACAGGTGCCAAAGGGGTGGGTGTGCATAAATGCAGTGGTGCCAGTGCCGGAAATATCTTCGGCATGTTTTTGGCGGAAACAGGAATCCTTGTTGTCATATCTGTACTTCTCAGCCTTCTGCTGATAGTCAATGCACGTGAAATAATCGAAGACCTGCTTTCCGTCCATCTATCTTCACTTTTTACATGGGAGACACTATGGGTGCCTTTGCTTACGATCGTGATCCTTTTCCTTTTGGCGGGTGGCATACCGGGACGGTTGTTTTCGCGCATACCAGTCACACAGGTGTTCCGCCGTTATTCTGATGGTAAGACAGGTTGGAAACGTTCGTTACTGTTTATACAGTTCACGGGTGTCTCTTTTGTTTTGGGATTACTGCTGGTTACGCTTCTGCAATACAACCATCTGATGAGCCGTGATATGGGGATAAACGTTCCGGGATTGGTTCAGGCAGGAACATGGTTGCCGAAAGAAAGCGTAGAACATGTTACCGATGAACTGCGTCGCCAGCCTATGGTAGAAGGAGTGGCTGTTGCTACAAGTGGAGTAATCGGACAATACTGGACACGCGGACTGATGAGTAATGACGGTAAAAGAATCGCTACACTTAACTTTAATTATTGCAGTTATAACTATCCTGAAGTAATGGGAATAAAGATTATCGAAGGCAGCACTCTTAAGAAAAAGGAAGATTTATTGGTGAATGAAGAGTTGGTACGTTTGATGAAGTGGACAGATGGGGCAGTAGGAAAGAAATTAAATGATATAGAGGGTACAATTGTCGGTGTCTTTCGGGATGTTCGCAACTATAGTTTCTTTTCAACTCAGGCACCTATTGTCTTGATAGGATCAGAAAATGCCAATCAAGTATTTGATGTCCGTTTGAAAGAGCCGTATGATGATAATCTGAAACGTCTGAATGAGTTTACCGATAAGACATTTCCGAATATAGCCATGCGTTTCAGTTCTGTGGACAGTATGATAAAGGACATATATAAAAGTGTATATCGCTTCCGTAATTCAGTCTGGATTACTTCAAGCTTTATTCTGCTGATTGTAATTATGGGATTGATCGGCTATGTGAATGATGAAACTCAACGTCGAAGCAAAGAAATAGCTATCCGGAAAGTGAATGGAGCCGAAGCCTCTCATATTTTGCGCCTGCTGATACGCGAGATTCTGTATGTATCCGCATCCTCCATATTGATTGGTATCATTGCTTCCTATTTCGTAGGAAAGGCATGGCTTGACCAGTTTGCCGAACAGATTTATCTGAACCCGTTATTGTTTATAGGTACGGCGTTGTTTGTCTTATTGCTGATTGTTGTTTGTGTTGTGCTGAAAGCATGGCACATAGCCAATGAGAATCCGGTAAATAGTATCAAGAGCGAATAGAAATATAAGAATATTATTATCTTTCAGGCACGGATTAATACGGCTTCTGCGATGAATGCATCTTTTAGAAAACGTGTTAATTCGTGCCTGAACATTTTTTATTATGATATATCTTCTGATGCAGTGTTAATTTGATTTATTCCGCTACCTTATTTGCTATCGGATGTTCCTTCGATACCTTCTTTATATAAATCATCAGACTGATAACAGCAGTGACGAACGCCAGTGCATCTGATACCGGCATACTGATCCAGACACCTTTCAAGCCCCACCATTGCGGGAAGAGTAACAAGCAAGGCAACAGATAAAGCAACTGTCGTGTCAGCGAAAGGAAAATACTGATTTTTGCCTTGCCGATGCTCTGGAAGAAGTTGCCAATCACAATTTGTGCTCCCACAAACGGGAACATAAGTACTGCCAGACGGATTCCTTCTACTGCCAGATTTATCAATTCATCACTATCTGTGAAAAGTGCCGATACCGCATGAGGGAAAAATTCGCAGATCACAAAACCACTGCTGGTAATCACTACACCGGAGATAATTCCCAATCGTAGTGTCTGTTTTACCCGGTCTATCTTCTGTGCTCCGAAGTTGTAGCCTACAATGGGTTGCATTCCCATAGTCAGTCCCAACACAATCATTACGTAGAGTGTCAACAGGCGATTGATAATGCCGTAAGCACCGATAGCCATGTCGCCTCCGTATTCCTGTAAGCTGTTATTGACTATGATAACGATAGCACAAGCGCAAACATTCATCAGGAAGGGAGACATGCCGATAGCGAAAATACTTTCTACAATTCTTCGTTTTACCTTCCAGATCTTTCCCTCAAAATGAACCGTGCTCTCCTTCTTGCAAAAGTGGCTTAGTACCCACACCATACCGATCAGCTGTGAGATGAGCGTTGCCGTAGCGGCTCCTCGCATTCCCCATTCAAAATGAAATATAAAGATGGGAGCGAGGATGATATTGGCTACTACCGTTACCATCGAAGTAAGCATCGCCTTCTTCGGATATCCGGTAGCACGCATCACATTGTTCAAACCGATCATCGTATAAGTGATCGGAGTTCCCAGCAGAATCACTTGCATAAAGCTGCGTGCGTATGGGAGCGTGTCGGGACTCGCTCCGAAGAAAATCAGTATGTTGTCGAGAAAGATAAAAGACAGTATGCCGAAGAAAAAAGCATTCGTGATGCAGAGCATCAGTGTGTGCGACAAGATTTCCGTAGCTCCTTTCATATCCTTCTGTCCCAGACGGATAGAAGCAATGGTAGAGCTGCCTGCAGATACCAGCGTACAGAAAGCGACTACCAGATTCATCAGGGGAAAGCTGACCGCTAATCCGGCAATAGCCATCGGTCCCACACCGTGTCCGATGAAGATGCTGTCGATAATATTATAAATAGACGTGATCGTCATCCCAATGATGGCGGGAATGGAATATTGCAACAGTAGCTTACCGATGCTTTCTTTTCCTAATATGTGCGGATCGTTTTTGCTCATGCGCTCGTATGGATTGTTGGATGAAAACGAATGTTACGTTTTTTTAAGTGGGGTAAAGGTACGAATTATTTGCCTGATTCGATGATTATTCGGAACTTTGCACAATTCAATACACAAGGTTTAACGTTTTAGGTAAAAAGAAAGAGTAAGTATGGATACAACAAAGACAATTGCGGCACTGTTTGATTTCGATGGTGTCATCATGGATACGGAAACGCAGTACACTGTTTTCTGGGATGAACAAGGGCGTAAATATCTGAATGAACAAGACTTCGGACGCCGTATCAAGGGACAGACGCTGACCCAGATTTACGACAAATACTTCTCGGATCAGCCGGAGGCTCAGCAAGAGATTACAGCCGGGCTCAATGTCTTCGAGAAAAGCATGTCTTATGAATACATTTCCGGTGTGGAAGCCTTTATCGCCAATCTTCGGAATCACGGGGTGAAGATAGCTGTAGTCACCAGTTCCAACGAAGAGAAGATGCAAAACGTTTACAATGCCCATCCCGAATTTAAAGGAATGGTAGACCGTATCCTGACCGGAGAAATGTTTGCCCGCTCCAAACCGGCTCCCGACTGTTTCCTTCTCGGTATGGAAATATTCGGTGCTACTCCTGAAAACTCTTATGTGTTCGAAGACTCCTTCCACGGTCTGCAAGCCGGAATGACTTCCGGTGCTACCGTTATCGGTCTTGCCACTACCAATACAAGAGAGGCCATTACCGGAAAAGCACACTATATTATAGATGACTTTTCGGAAATGACCTTCGAACGGTTACTGACCATACATCGCAAATGATGAAAATCAGTATACAGCAGTGCACGTAATGCTTTATGCTATCTGCGTGCACCTCTGCCTTATCTCATCAGCTTATGCCTTTTTCATTTTCAATTCTCTTTTTTATTTGGTTTGAATCATGAATCCCCTGATTCATATAGAGAAAAAACAGTTCAAAATTCCTTTTGTTTTTTGTCGGAGTCTTTATCTTGAGTGATTCTTTTTCGTTTTCTTTCTCACTTATGGAAGAAATGTTATAACTTTGCCCCAATTTTTGATAACGTTCGCGTTGTCAGAAGCTCTTTATCTTTTAATTATTAATTTAAAATTTGAAAAGACATGGCTGGTTATATATCAGATGACACAAGAAAGGTGACTACTCATCGCTTGGTTGAAATGAAACAGAGAGGCGAAAGAATATCTATGCTTACTTCTTATGATTACACGATGGCACAAATCGTAGATGGTGCGGGAATGGATGTGATTCTGGTGGGCGACTCCGCTTCTAATGTAATGGCAGGTAACGTGACTACATTGCCTATTACTCTTGATCAGATGATTTATCACGCAAAATCAGTCGTACGTGGCGTAAAACGTGCTATGGTCGTAGTCGATATGCCTTTCGGATCTTATCAGGGAAACGAAATGGAAGGTCTTGCTTCTGCCATCCGCATAATGAAGGAAAGTCATGCCGATGCTTTGAAACTGGAAGGTGGAGAAGAAATCATCGGTACGGTGAAACGCATTATCAGCGCAGGTATTCCGGTGATGGGCCATTTGGGGTTGATGCCTCAGTCTATTAATAAATATGGTACTTATACAGTGCGTGCCAAAGACGAGAGCGAGGCTGAAAAGCTGATTCGCGATGCTCATCTTCTCGAAGAGGCAGGTTGCTTTGCCATCGTGCTCGAAAAGATTCCGGCAACTTTGGCTGAACGGGTAGCTTCGGAATTGACGATACCTATTATCGGTATTGGTGCCGGTGGTCATGTAGACGGACAAGTGTTGGTCATCCAGGATATGCTTGGAATGAACAATGGATTCCGTCCCCGCTTCTTACGTCGGTATGCAGACCTTTACACAGTGATGACTGATGCGATCAGCCGTTATGTGTCCGACGTGAAGAATTGCGACTTCCCCAACGAGAAGGAACAATATTAAAACAATATATGGCAGTTAAATTGTGGACAGTTCATTTTATGCGGATATGCGTAGCTAATTTGCTGTTGTTTATCTCTTTGTATATCCTGTTTCCGGTGCTTTCCGTTGAGATGGCCGACCGTCTTGGGGTACCGGTAGCACAGACAGGGGTTATCTTTCTTTTTTTTACATTGGGAATGTTCCTTATCGGTCCGTTCCATGCTTATCTCGTAGATGCCTACAAGCGTAAGTACATGTGTATGTTCTCTTTTGCCCTGATGGTAGCGGCAACGGCAGGATATACCTTTGTGACCAATGTAACGGAACTTGTCTTGTTGAGCACCGTACAAGGATTGGCTTTTGGAATTGCTACCACCGCAGGAATCACACTTGCCATTGATATAACGAACGCTACACTTCGCAGTGCCGGAAATGTCAGCTTTTCCTGGATGGCACGTCTGGGGATGATTATCGGTGTTGTTCTGGGTGTCTGGCTCTATCAGAGCTATTCATTTAAAAACCTGCTGTCCGTGTCGGTGATCACCGGAATAGCAGGTGTTTTGATGGTAGCCGGAGTATATGTGCCTTTCCGTGCCCCGATCGTTACCAAGCTCTATTCCTTCGACCGCTTCCTGCTGTTGCGGGGATGGGTACCTGCTATCAACATGATTCTGATTACTTTCGTACCGGGATTGTTGATTCCGCTCGTACATCCTTTCCTCAACGATTTCGTACTGGGGAATAGAGGAATACCCATCCCATTCTTTGTCGGTACAGGAGTCGGATACCTTGCCTCCTTGTTGCTGGCACGTCTGTTTGTTCTGAAGGTGCTTGTAGGAATGATACTGGAGATTGTAGCTATCACTCTGTTGGCTTCCGGTTTTCCGGTAGGTGTTCCTTCCATCCTTCTTGGATTAGGTTTGGGACTGGTGATGCCGGAGTTTCTGGTCATGTTTGTGAAGCTGTCCCATCATTGTCAGCGAGGTACGGCAAATACCACTCATCTGTTGGCCAGCGAAGTCGGATTCTCATCCGGAATAGCCGTTGCGTGCTATTTCGATCTGGAAGCAGATAAGATGCTTTATACCGGACAAGTAGTAGCTGTGATCGCTTTGATTTTCTTTATACTGGTTACTTATCCTTATTATAAGAACAAGAAAGTAAGATGATTTAAATGAAGAATGAAGAATTACTTTGCAGCATAATAGCGCAGCCCATTCTTCATTCCTCATTCTTCATTTTTTTAGTTTCTGCTTACCTGTTTTACTCCTTTCACTGTCCTCAACTTCTTGATGAGTGCTTCCAGTCGTCCGGTATCACCTACCATTACCGTTAGTGTTCCGGAGAATAATCCGTCGTTGGAATCGATTCCGATGGATCGCAGACTGATTCCATTCTCTTTAGAAATGATAGAAGTAATATTGGTAACAATCCCAATATCATCGTGACCTACCACACGCAGTGTGATAGGATACTGTGTGCCGACTGATTTTCCTGCCCAACGTGCTTTTACAATCCGGTATCCGAACCGTTCGCGCATCTGATTGGCATTCGGACAGTCCGCCCGATGAATTTTGATACCTCCGCTTACTGTCACAAATCCGAATACATCATCTCCGTAAATCGGATTGCAGCATTTGGCAAGTTTAAATTCCAGTCCTTTCAGATTCTGATCGATGACAAGCACATCCTCTTTGGAGGTGACCTCTTCTTGTGTTGTCTGCAAATTATATCCTTCGGCACTGCGATAAACGATCTCATCATGCGTGTCATTGTCCCGTCTCTGCTGTTCGAGGTATTTATCCAGAATATCGTTGACATCCAGTGTCTCATCTGCAATCTTCTGATAAAACTCTGTCACATTTTTGAAGCCCAGACGCTTGATAAGACGCATCATCGTAGCTTCGTCATATTCCATCTTCCGGTTTTTGAACTTCCGTTCCAATGTCTCTTTGGCGAAATCGTGCTGGCGTGCTACCATCTCCTTAAGTGCCTGACGTATCTTGGTGCGGGCTTTGGAAGTCGTCACGATGTTCAACCAGTCCTGCTTCGGAGTCTGGGTATTCGACGTCATGATTTCCACCTGATCACCGCTGTTCAGTTTCTGCTTTAACTGTACGTTCTTGCCGTTTACTTTTGCTCCGATACACTTGCATCCCAGTTTACTATGAATATGGAAAGCGAAATCGAGTACGGTAGCCCCTTTGGCAAGCTTGAACAAGTCTCCTTTCGGTGTGAATACGAATACTTCATCTTCGTAAAGGTCCATTTTAAACTGGTCCATCACTTTCAAAGAGTCGTTATCTGCATTTTCAAGAGCTTCGCGTACTGAAGTCAGCCATTCGTCCAGTCCTGTTTCACCTTTGATGCCTTTGTATCTCCAGTGTGCGGCGAGTCCCCGTTCTGCGATCTCATCCATTCGCCGGGTACGAATCTGTACTTCCACCCATCTGCCTTCCGGCCCCATCACAGTGATATGCAACGATTCGTAACCGTTGCTTTTCGGAATTGAAAGCCAGTCTCGCAAACGTTTCGGGTTGGGCTGATACATATCCGTAACGATAGAATATACCTGCCAGCATTCCTGCTTCTCTTTAGCCGGGTCCGGTTCGGAATCCAGAATGATACGGATAGCGAACAAGTCATAAATTCCTTCGAACGGAGTCTTCTGTTTCTGAATCTTGTTCCAGATGGAATGAATCGATTTGGTACGTCCTTTGATGTCGAACTTCAATCCGGCTTCCTTTACCTTCTTCTGGATAGGGTCGATAAAGGAGGCGATATACTTATCACGGGAAGCCTTTGTTTCGTTGAGCTTCTCCTTTATATAATAGTAAGTTTCCCGCTGTGTATATTTCAGCGACAAGTCTTCCAGTTCCGATTTCAGCTTGTAAAGTCCCAGCTTGTGTGCCAGCGGAGCATACAGATAAGCTGCTTCGTTCGCCACCTTTACCCGGTCTTCTTCGTTGCCTGTATCCTTGATCTGGCGCATCACGTTCACACGGTCTGCAATCATAATCAGAATGACGCGCATATCTTCGGCAAAAGAGAGCAGGAGATTGCGGAAGTTTTCCGATTCAATCGCCGGACTTTTGGAGTACAGTTCGTTTGTTTTCACCAGTCCTTTGATGATACTGCCTACATCTTCGCCATATTCGGCATTCACATCCTCAATCGACAGGATATGTGCCTTCACGATTTCGTGAAGCATAATGCTGATGAGACACGAACCTTTCATTCCGATTTCTTCGGCTACGATAACCGCCGTTTGTAAATCTCTGATGACGGGATTCATCCCGAAGTTATTGCGTTGCAGCCCGTTACATTGGGCAGCTTTGATAAGATGTTTCTTTAATTTTTGGCAATCCT
>ERZ1504955.1075-NODE-1075-length-8120-cov-3.439554_pt1 | contig 8120 bp, 7 predicted proteins | sample MGYA00574590_ERZ1504955 | MGnify/ENA primary metagenome ERZ1504955 (study PRJEB39906, sample SAMEA3182091) | gut metagenome | biome: human; feature: gut; material: Stool; isolation source: human stools | place: Canada | collected 2013-03-11 ...
TTATAATGCGCACATATTTCATAATGAAATTCTTATCATATATGAATGTAAGAAATACATTGTCATTGACTGCGGCAAACACTTCCTTAGAGAGTGCAGAGTTTCCAAATACGGTTAACACCGCAAACATAATCCATATTGCGAAAAGTCCGATGACAAAGCCTGCGGCAGCACCCGCCGTCTTATTTATCTGCCTGAGAACCGGAAGCTTCGCAAGCACAGAGATAAATCCGAATATTACTCTCAGCAATATGAATACAATCAAGAAGCTTATGACAAACGTAATCACATTAAATATCAAATCCGATATGTAGTTTATCATATATTCCTTTATGCTGCTGACACCTAACTGCGCATATTTTGTCACGGTGTTATTCTCCTTCAGCATATCCTTTATAACTTCAGGAAAATTCAGACTATCTATTATCTCCTCGTCGCTTTTAAGCTCAAACATGTCATCGGTAATTATGTTTTCCTCAACAATAGCCTGTATTCCATCATATATTCTAGTATTATCCTTTATAGCTCCTGTGACAAACGGCAGAAGCATGAATACAGCTATCAGCGTTCCGACAAGTGATACAACAGAAAAAATCATTTTGATGATTCCCCTGTACATCCCCACTATTGTCGTCAATGCCAATACTGCTATAACTGTTATCAAAACCCAGTTCAATTCTTAACTCCCTTCAGCCTCCCTGCTATAGTCCTTAATGCACACAGCCGATAAGCTCTTTGATATCCTTCACCTTATTCTTCTCCATGTATGCCTTAATTCCTTCAAGAACCTCTATTGTTGTGTAAGGGTTGTGGAAATTGGCGGTTCCTATTGATACTGCCGTTGCACCTGCCATGATGAACTCCAGTGCATCCTCGGCATTCATTATGCCGCCCATTCCTATAACAGGTATCTTAACCGCATGTGCCGCCTGATATACCATTCTCACGGCTACAGGCTTGATTGCAGGACCAGAGAGTCCTCCTGTCTTATTGGCTACCGCAAAGGTTCTCCTGTTCACATCAATCTTCATTCCTGTTAGAGTATTGATGAGCGAAATCGCATCTGCTCCGCCAGCCTCAGCCGCCTTAGCCATTACAGTGATGTCCGTCACATTAGGACTTAGCTTCATAATGACCGGCTGCTTCGCATGCTTTTTTAAAACCGAAGTGATATGCTCAACACTGTCGGGATTCTGGCCGAAAGCTATTCCACCCTCCTTCACATTAGGGCAGGAAATATTGATTTCAAGCATGTCAACAGGCTCATCTGCAAGCCGTTCAACAACCTCAACATAATCCTCCTCCGTCTTTCCGCACACATTGACAATAATCTTTGTATCGTACTTCCTCAGGAATGGAATATCCCTTTTGCAAAATACATCTATGCCCGGATTCTGAAGTCCGATGGCATTAATCATTCCGCCATAGGTCTCAGCAATCCTAGGTGTAGGGTTTCCCGGCCACGGAACATTAGCCACGCCCTTGGTCACAACTGCTCCAAGCATATTCAGATCAACAAATTCACCATATTCTGCACCTGACCCGAAGGTTCCCGAAGCCGTCATGACAGGATTCTTAAGTTCAACACCCGCGATATTTACCGTTGTACATAATTCCATCACAGCTCCACCTCCTTTGAATCGAATACCGGACCATCCTTGCATATTCTGGCATTGTGTACATGTGAATGTTCATCAATATCCTTTGTCCTGCATACACACGCAAGACATGCGCCTATGCCGCAGGCCATCTTCTCCTCGAGGGAAATCTGGGCTTCTGTTCCCTTATCCTCCGCATACATCTTAAGCCCTCTCAGCATAGGAGTAGGTCCACATGCGTAGAACACTCCGGCTTCAATATTTTCCTGCTTTATGGCATCAATAACATTACCATGTACTCCAAGGCTCCCGTCATCTGTTGCAATCACAACCTTGGCATATTTCTTCATATCCTCAACAAGGAATGTGTTGCTGTCACGATATCCAAGCACCGCCGTAATCTCCATATCTGGATACGCCGAATGTATTCCCTTTGCCAGCTCAAGCATAGGAGGAATTCCGATTCCACCCGCGACAAGCACAGGCTTCTTGTCCTTTATAGTAAATCCATTACCAAGAGGGCCGATAATCTTTACCGTATCCCCCTGTACATAGTGGGAAAATTCGCCCGTACCAAAGCCTACAACTCTGTATACAAGTCTTAGTGTGTTCCCATTCACCTCACAAATGCTTATCGGTCTTGGAAGAAGCTTGGAACCATCATGGGTATACAATGAAACAAACTGCCCCGGGCGTGCCTCCTTCGCAATATCTTTTGTCTCAAGCACGAGGCTGTAAATTCCGTCTAAAAGCTTCTCCTGACAAACCACTTTTGCTGTTTCTGTGTATTTTGACATAGTATTCTCCACCTTATTTGTTTGCGAGTGCTCCATTGATATCGGCAACCATATCCATCACCGCAGCTCTTGACGCATCACCGAAATTCTCCGCTCCGTATTGTGCATACTTCTCATTCTTATAAGCAGCGATTATTCCCCTTGAGCTGTTAACTATAGCACCAAGTCCGTCCTCATTAAAGAAATCCACAAGGTCGGCGCCCTTGCCACCCTGTGCACCATATCCCGGTACAAGAATAAAGCTCTTAGGCATAAGCTTTCTCAGTGTTCTTCCCATCTCAGGGTATGTGGCACCCACAACAGCGCCCACATAGCTGTAGCCATCTCCCATGCATTCAGCTCCCCACTCGGCAACCTTCTCGCCAACCCACTCATAAAGTGGTCTTCCATCAATGATTCTGTCCTGAAATTCTCCGCTTGAAGGATTAGATGTCTTTACAAGTATGAAAATACCTGTCTCTTATACACATCTCCGAGCCCACGAGACCGTACTAAAATCCTCATCAAATGCACTGTATGACTTCGTTCCCACATTGACCCTTCCAAGATGTGCAACCGCATAGGCAGCCGATGTGGAGCCGATATCACCTCTCTTGACATCTCCTATAATAACAAGGTTCTTCTCCTTTGCATACTTAACCGTGCGCGAAAACGCTTCAAGTCCCGGTATGCCGAACTGCTCATACATGGCAATCTGAGGCTTAACAGCCGGAATAAGATCATATGTCTTATCAATTATCTCCTTGTTAAACTGCCATATAGCTTCTGCTGCTCCCTCTAATGTCTCTCCGTACTCTGCAAATGCCTTCTTCTGGATATGCTCCGGAATATAGCTGAGCATAGGATCAAGTCCTACAACTATAGGTGCATTTGTCTTCCTGATGTTAGTGATAAGCTTGTTAATCATAATTCCTCCTATATAATTCCTGCATTTTTAAGATCATTTAAAACGCCCTTGTTTTCAATATATTCAGACAGCTCTGAGGCTGTAACCCACTTAAAATCACTTACTGCCTCGGAGAGAATAACCATATCCGATTCTGCGTGGCACAGATAAGCAATACCGACAATCTGCATGTCGCCAAGTGAATATGACCATGTATATGGTATACTGTCAATCCGGGCATCTAACCCCGTGGCTTCGTTGATTAACTGTTCTACATACAAATCCGGTCCTGTGCCATACTCCAGGTCACCATCAACAAATTCCCACTGATATGGCTCTGTTATCCTGTCATCATACCACTTGCGAAGTATCAAGAACTTATCATTGTTCTTTACAATTCCTTTAACCTTGATTCCAAACTTATTCATCACTTATCACCCTTTCTCAAGAAAGCATCTGTATGCATTTTTCCTTACATGGTATTTTTAGGCTTCTCTCCGACATCCGCACTTGTAAGCACAGCCGAAAGATTCTTGGTGAGAATTGCAGCACATGCCGGACAGAATCTGCCATATCTTATAGGCTCTCCGCACCTCTCACATGGAATATACTGCCCCGAGCCATCCGGTATCTCTATTCTTCCCTGACGCAGCAGCTTATTGATTTTATTGATTGAGACACCTGTAGCCTCCGAAATCACTATTCCCGGACTCGGTCCATGTTCATCTATATATGCCTTTACCTTTCCAAAATCATCATATACTACATTTCCACAGTCCTCACAGATATATTTCCCGGCTCCCTGGAATATATATCTTCCACCACATTTGTCGCATTTTATGGGTGTATCATCAAATACAACATTTTTCCTTTTGTCTATCATTGATACCTCTCCTTTACTTCAAAAATCCATTTACTATCTGTGCTTCTGCCTCAGCCTCGGTGAGTCCTAAGGTCATCAGCTTAATAATCTGTTCTCCTGCGATCTTTCCGATAGCAGCCTCATGAATAAGACTGGCATCAATATTGTTCGCTGTAATCTCCGGAACAGCACTCACTGTAGCTTCATCCATTATAATAGCGTCACATTCCGAATGTCCCGCACATCTGTTATTTCCGTTGATTACCGACTTAAAAAGCTGATATGACTTATTCTTGGCAACAGACCTTGAAATTACATTAGCCGATGAACCTTCACCGTCTAAGTCAACCTTAAAATCCGTTGTTGCCCGCTGCTGCCCATGGGTCATAATCTTCTCACGTATGATAAGTGTGGCATCCTTTCCAAGCTTTCCGGCAGTCACTCTATGCGTGGAATCGATACCTCTTATCTGTACTGTATCCATCTCCATGTAACCACCCTCGGCTATCTCAACTACGGTAGTCGGATTCATTACACGCTTTCCCATTCCATCGCCTTCGCCATAATGCTTTTCCACATAGCGAACCCTCGCATTCTTCCCAATATGGAATGTATGAATACCATCATGTGACGAATCCGCATCACCGCCGTTGTGTATTCCACAACCTGCGACTATGGTCACATCACTTCCTTCACCTATATAGAAATCGTTATACACAAGATCCTTCAAGCCTGTTGCACTCAGAATAACTGGTATGTGCACACTCTCATTCTTGGTTCCCGGCTTGATTATTATATCAATTCCCGGCTTATCCTCCTTGGTAACTATATCAATATTGGCAGTTGTGCTTCGTCCCGCAGCCTGACCATTCACTCTGAAATTATATGCTCCTGCCGGCACCTCATGAAGACCGGCAATCTGCTCGAGAAGACTTTTCTGAATCGCATCCATATTCTGCTCATGCCTCCTGTCCCTTATAATATTTGCAGCCGGTGTCCGCAGCCAGAAGCTCTTCAAGGACTTCCTCCCTGCTGCCGCTTTTTCTTACCTGCCCATCAGCTATCACTATAATCCTGTCGGCTATATTGAGTATCCTCTCCTGATGTGAAATTATTATAATGGAACCACTGGTCTTTTCATGCATCTGTTCAAATACCTTAATCAGATTGTTAAAGCTCCATAAATCTATTCCCGCCTCCGGCTCATCAAACACCGAAAGCTTCGTTCCACGCGCCAGAATCATGGCAATCTCAATTCTTTTAAGTTCTCCGCCCGAAAGGCTTGCATTTACCTCCCTGTTGACATATTCCCTTGCACACAGACCAACTGCCGAAAGATATTCACACACACCCGCAACAGTCATCTTCCTGTCACCTGAGGCAAGCATTATAAGATCCTTAACCGTAAGCCCCTTAAACCTCACCGGCTGCTGGAATGCAAAGCTTATTCCGGCTCTTGCCCTGTCCGTTATCGACATCCGGGTTATATCCTGTCCATCAAGCAGAATACTTCCCGATGTCGGCCTGATTATACCGGCGATAAGCTTTGCAAGCGTGGACTTACCGCCGCCGTTAGGTCCTGTAATCGCTGTAAAAGCGTCCTCAATCTTAAGGCTTATATTCTTGATTATCTCCTTGGAAGCCCCGCTTCCATCGGATGTATCATTCTCTGTCACACTATATGACACATTCTGTAATTCCAGCATTTTGTTTCTATTCTCCGTTTCCCGGCGACGTTTTGTGAAAAGTGCAGTTCCGGCGGGCTTATCCCTTCTGTCCCTGCAGCATAGCTATTATTATTTAACAAAAATGGCCGCCTGCAAATATATTATCCGCATTCGACCATATTTTAACATAAAATTACAATATATGAAAGAGTATTTTATTTTTCTATCTCAACAGATTTCTCCATTGAGAGCTTTTTAATGAGCTCAGCGGCTCTCTCGTCAACAATATACCATCCATAATCACTCTGGGTGGTATTGCCCGTATACATCACACTATATTCTGTTCCATAATAGTGTATAGTCGGAACCTGCCTGTCCTCATAATACTGTACATATAAAAGCATTGCCCCCGGCTTTATATCTGATATGCCCACTTTTCTTACCGTAAGCATTCTGCCAAGCTCCGATATATATTCCATGCTCTTATCTGATGAAACAGTCATAAAATCCTCATCATCATAAACATATCCGTGAGCACCTGTTTTCTCAAAGCTTCCATCAGGCAGAACCGTATACAAATTAAAATCTATCGAGCCATGCAGATATGCTCCGTCATCACACTGCTCATTTTCAGATCTGTTCTTTATCTCTTTTTCCAGCTTCACAAACCTCTCACAATCCACATTTCCATACTGCTCATTAAGTGCATTCATATACTCTACCAGAGTGAGCGGCATGTCAAAGCTGATATATGCTGTCGAATACATCCCTCCATCGCGGCTGCAGAGGTCTATCTGAAACAGGCTGTCATTGCTTCTCCTGTTATCTATAATATCAAACAGCTTTGATATTCCCTTTGTCTTAAGCTCGGCAATGAAGGTATTATATACATTTCTTCCGGCATTGCTGTCCGGTTCTATGAAACCGACAGAGTATTGGATATTCTTACTGTCAAAGACACTCTTTCCAAAATTGGATACAAAATCATTTTCATTAGTGAGTGCTCTCTGAAGCTGTACATATCTCGTTTCATTCACAATCACCTTTCTTGTTATGCTCCTGCCGTTCATATAATGGTATTCAACTACCATGCTTCCTGTATAAAACTGGTTGTAAAATCCCTTTGCGCCTGTCTTGTTATACTTCCACAGACTTATCGTATCCTTCAGGCAGTCGCCTGCCACATCTTTAGCCGCAGCAGAATACAATTTTATATCATCCGTATCCTGCCAGAACACATTATCCTCAGGTCCATGAACAACAACATATTCCAGCTCTTTTCCATCCGGCGTCAGTGAAATATGATAGTCATACGAAGATCTGAGAGAAAAGTACAGCACAAAGCTTACCGCAAATACAGCCATAAGCCCCGGTATTGTTCTGTATATTTTCCGTATCCGCCTTGTTGTGATAATCTCATAGAGGAAATATGCAACAACTGCCGCGACATAAGACATTATAACAACGAATATATCCGAAGTGTCAATCCGCTCTCCTGACGTATGTGCGTTAAACATGACTGATACCGCTGCAAGCGATATCACTATTGCCGGAATCATTCTAAGAACCGATTGGAGCCATCTGTTGATTGAAGCCTGTGTAGCATTCTCGCTCCTTCTTCTTATGAAGCATACCGCACCTATACATATATAAATCAGACCCAGCAGCACAGAATACAACGAAGGAACCGGCGAACTGAATATTTCCATTCCGCTTATTCCGTAGAACCCCATAAAGCTTGTTATCAGCGAAAACGGAATATTGCTCTCATTTCCTATAAGTGCATTTGCCGATAGTACAACAAACGGTGTTGATGCGCTGAACATCCTGCTGCAGGCAAATATTATTCCCCTCGGAACAAAAAGAATCAAAAGTGCAGTGATAACATTTGTAAGGTATGTGCCTGTCAATGTCATCGCAAGCACTGTCACCGCCATTGTCAGCACACAGCCCGATATGGCACTTACAATGGTTAAAGCTATATTTTTACAATCAAGTGCAAAGCTGTCTGAAACACACGCAACAGCCACTGTCACAAGACTTCCTGAGCAAATGATAATAATACACCATATAATAACCGCCGACAGGAAGCTTATATAAATGCAGATTCTCGAATACGGCAGCGAATGATAGAAGTCGCTGGCTCTTCTTTTGTTCATGAACCCGAACAGCATCATGACCATTAACGGCACAAATGCATACATAACAAGCATAATATACGGATTCATCTCAAAAAAGCTGTACGACCCCGGAATCCTTCCGTTCTCCCTTAGCTCAAACAGCTGTACAATGGCAGAGAAGAAGGCCGCC
>ERZ1504955.1090-NODE-1090-length-8038-cov-3.865715_pt1 | contig 8038 bp, 7 predicted proteins | sample MGYA00574590_ERZ1504955 | MGnify/ENA primary metagenome ERZ1504955 (study PRJEB39906, sample SAMEA3182091) | gut metagenome | biome: human; feature: gut; material: Stool; isolation source: human stools | place: Canada | collected 2013-03-11 ...
AGATGCAGATTATGAGGCTCGGTAGCCCCCCAAGGAAGAATGACAACATCATACTTCACATCTTTCACCTTCCCATAACAGGAAACGGTAAGATCAATTTCTCTTTTTTCCATACTACTTTATTTTAAAGGCTTCCACTGCAAACCGCACCGGATTTCCAGCGGTTCAGCCCTGTGTTATATAGTGAACGCTCACACTACTGTTTCCTATATTCCTTAGGCGACATGCCCGTATGATGCTTGAAATACTTTCCAAAAAATGACTGGTTGGCAAAATGCAGTTCATCGGCTATTTCCTGAATGCTCTGCTCGGATGATTTCAACAAGGCTTTCGCCTCCAGAATCACCAGACTGTCAATCCACTCGCCCGCCGTCTTGCCACTCACCTCTTTCACTACGGTAGAAAGGTGCTTGGGCGTGAGAAACATCTTGCCGGCATAATAGGCCACACTCCGCTCTTCTTTATAGCCCTCGGATACATACCGGATGAAGTGCTCAAACAAATCCTCCTTACGGCTTTTCGGGGTACGTTCCTTCGCTGTGTGCCCCTGATAAATATCATAGATTTCATAGAACAGCGCCAGCAACAATCCCTGCGTAATCTCTTTACGGTACGGATTGTCCTTCAGCCTCACTTTCCTCCACAGAAAAGAATGATATTCCTCGAATGCCTGTAACTCTTCGGCGGTGACCTTGATGCAGGGCCGCTCCTTTATCATGAAAAACATGGGGAACAGTTGCTGCATGGTGGGTATCACCACATCCATGAAGTCTCTGGACACCGCTATAAAGCTGCCGGAGAAATCATCAGAGCGCTCACCTTGCTGCACAATCTGTTCGGGCAGGATGATGCAGAGCATTCCTTCCCTCATTTCATACTCCTGCAGATTGATATTCATCCTGCACCGGCCTTTCCGGCAGACTGCAAGACAGGCCGCATTCAGACGAGTGGGATATGGCGTAAAAGGAATGTCCCTGATATCATCAAAAATAGCAAAATCATTGCCGATAAAGTCAATCATAGGTAGATGTTGTATGCCGGATATGTCGACATTGCGTATCTGTTTTGTATTCATTGGTCTTGTGCTTTGCCGGCAAATATAGGATTATTCGCGAAATAATTAATTTAAAAATCGTGAATGTTATCCTAATTCATTATTTTAAATCCTATGAAGAATGTACGCGGTTGTGTAGGGCCGTAAAAATAACCGGCATCGCGGAATTCTCCCTTATCCAGATCTTTCTGAAAACTATTGAAGATGTTCTGCACGCCCGTATTCAGCTGGAATTTGATGTGGTCGTGCAGCACGAACGTATAATTCAGCTTCAGATTGAGGTCGAAGAACTGGGGCGTATTCTCCATGCGGTCTTTTTCGATATATCCGGCATAGTGCGGCACAATCATCTTGCCCGTATAAGTGCCGGACAGTGAGAAGTCGAAATTCTTCACCGGAGCAGACGAGAAAGTGAAGTAACCGTAATAATCCGGTGTGCGGGGCATGCGCTTGGTAGTCAGGTCCACACCGTCCACTTTTGTCCATGCCTCCTCGTGGGTGTAGCGGCTGCGCTGCGCGGTAAAGCCCAACTGGAACTGCGCTTCCTTGCCATGGGCAATCTTGGCGTCGAGGTTTGCTCCGTACACGCGGGCGCCATTGCCGTTACGGCGTTCTTTGATAACATCGCCTATGTCGTTCTTTCCGATGTCCTCAAGAACAAAAACATGGCGCAAGTCCGTATAGAAGCCTTCCACAAGTATGTTGGCCTGCCAATGTCCCAAATGAGTGGTCCAGTCCACCGACCCGCTGTAACTGTTGGAACGCTCTTCGCGCAGGTTGTCCGCCAGCTTGATTTGCACACCCTCACCGCCCACTGCTGTGACATGGAGGTCTTCATCATAGGCTTGCGGCGCACGAAAACCGGTGGAGTACGTCAGACGCGCCTGAAAATCCTCGGAAGGCTTATAGAGCAGATTGACGCGGGGACTGAAAATCAACTTGTCTATCAGATTGTGCTTATCCAGCCGGGCGCCCACCAGCATGGTCAGGACATTCATCTTCCATTCATTCTGCACAAAGGCACTGGCAATGCGGACATCCTGCTGCATGTCGCGGTGATAGCCCGTCATCACATCGTGCATGGAATTGTTCTGATACTCCAGTCCGCCCGTAAAAGTGGCGGGGGCAAAAAGGCAGTTATCCATATTACCTACGTACATGCCGCCTGCCACCCAAGTCAAGTCGTTTGTCTTGCCGTAGCGTTCAGGTCCTTCTGCGCACCGTAGTAGCTGTTGCGGTCGGTGTGCTGAATGGAGCCGTACAATGAGATCTTATGCTTATATTCACGCCAGAAGAGGTCGTAGCTCAAGCCACCGCTGTTGATGATATGCTTGGTTTGCTCTGTGATGTCCGTTTCGTGCGGCTGGAGGTCGAACTTATTGCCGCCGCGGCGGAACTCGTTCGTAGTGTGATATTCCAGATTGATGCGGCTGAAATGCGTAGGGCGGTAATAGGCGCGAAAGCCGAAAGTATTCATGTTCAGCTTGCCCAGTTCGGAGAAGCCGTCTCCATCGCGGTCGTAAGGATTGCGGTTGCGATAGCTTTCGTAAAGAGCGATGCCGTAGGAGTTGTCTTTGGCCACCAGAGAGACATTGGCGCCCATATACTGCTCCCATGACTTGCCGTCCATATTGGAGAACATGCTCGACACCTGAAAGGAATTATTGATAGGGTCTTTGGTAATGATATTGATGGTTCCGCCCACAGCATTCGCGCCGAACAGCGCCGAGCCGCCACCGCGCACCACTTCCACCCTCTCAATCATGTTCACCGGTATCTGTTCCAGCCCGTACACTCCACTCAAGGCACTGATAATGGGGCGACTGTTAATCAGGATCTGGGAGTAAGGCCCTTCCAGTCCATTGATGCGCACTTGCGGAAAGCCGCAGTTCTGGCAGTTATTCTCCACACGCAGTCCCGACTGATAGTTGAGTGTTTTGGCAAGGTCGGTGGAATTCACCATTTCAAAAAGTTTGGTGCTCATCACGTTTACCACCACAGGAGCTGCCTTACGGCTCACTTCATTGCGATTGGCCGATACTACGACCTCATCTGTCATGAAGCTCTCCTCCTGCATCTGGAAATGTACAACGGCGGTGAAGTCTTTGTTTACCTCGATCTCCTTTTCCTGTGTTTTATAGCCTACCGCGGATACGCGCAAGGTGTATTTGCCCGCCGGAAGGTTCTTGAGTTCAAACTGGCCTTCTTCATTAGACACCGTTCCCTGTCCGCTGCCCACTATCAAAACAGTGGCATACGGTATGTTCTCCTCCGAGCCTTTCACAAGGACATGGCCGGAAATCATATTGCCTTCCCTGATGGGATTTGCAGCAATAGCTGCGTTGATGCTTGCCATGGCAAGCACCAGCGCCAATATATAATGTTTCATTTGAATAATCGCTTTTTTAAGTAAATACACACAATCAGCTTATACGCTCCGAACAACAGATGCTCTTGATATAAACCAATTTTAAACAGTTACGATCAATGGCAACGCAGGCATGGCAAATGCCCGACGTTGATGCGGAAAAATATCAAAGTGTAACGAAACAGGGGGGAGCGCGAAGTGAAATCACCCGGCACGTTTTGCCTTTTACGACAGGCGTGTCGGTTGCATTTTCGAGCACCCGCAGCAAAGCACGCATCGGATGCAACATTTCGCAGCAGTCCGGTTTGTCCGAACTGAAGTGGGACAACAGCCCTATGACAATCAGCGAAGTGGCAGAATGTGAGTGCTGGTTGTGGAAAGGGTGCGAGTGGGTAATCAGCACCCCATTAACGTAGTGGACGTGAGTGAAAGCCGTCACACTTGCCTGATAGGCCACAAAGAGTGCCAGCAAGCATAATGCGCATATTGTTCTTTTCAATCCTCTCACGTCCTTATTATCTTGTTTGTTCTATCCGGGTTGCAAAGGTACGAATTATTCCTGAACTTTGCCAAAGAGAAACTCATAATCGCGTTTGGAAGCAGGAGCCGCCCATTCCTCCGGAACAAATTTCCACTGGCCGAGCGCACGCGGTTCGATTACCTTCTTCCGTTCTATGTATTGCATCAGATAGTAACGCAAATCCTTATCCGTAGAACGGATGATACGTTCTTTCAATTTGTCCTGAGGGATTCCCGCACCTTTGGTCAGCAGTTCCCCACCGCCGTTGCCCCGGTAAGAGTTGAGAGCCACCGCATACATCTTGTCCATATCGAACGGAGTGCCGTCGGCCATGCTGTGAATGGTCACTTTCTGTCCCTCCGGTTTCGTCACATCCACTGTATAGACGATGCCTGCCGCCGAATCGAAATTAAAGCTGAAATTCTTGAAAGACGCCCTGTCTGCCGCACCTTCGCGCGGCTTGTCGCGGAACAGCAGGATGTGGTCGTCGGGAGAAGCCATACGGTTGGTCCACAGGGCATAAGACATTTCCAGAACATCGTGTATTTCCTTGCCCGAAAGGCGCATGGTGTAGAGCATATTCTCGTACTTATACAGGTTGAACATGTCGTACACATAGACATCTCCTTCCTCAATCCGGGTGTCGTAGGACAGAGGAGCCGCCAACGAAATATCCGCACCGCTGATGTTAAGCTGTAAAGTATGGATCAGGTCGATGAAAGCAGAAGAGCCGAAGTAAGCGGGACGGGTGGAGATTGTCTCCGTCAAATGCCCTATCTTCTTCGATACGAAATTCTGGATGGTGGCGTATTGCGGCGCAAAATACTTCATGAAGTCCTCACTGATGCCGTAGTCACCGGTTTCGGTCAGCACACCGTTGATCTGCTTATCCACTACCTTGCCATTACGCAGCGTCACAGTCAGGTCAATGTCACTCACCACCACGCCGTTGCTCGCCGGGTCCATCACCAATACGGAGTCGCCCGCCACGTTCTGCACTTTCTTGCACTCGCGGGCATGGTCGTGCCCCATAAGTACGATGTCGAACCCCGGCACATTGCGTGCTATGTCCAGCGAAGCGTTCTCCCTATATTTGCCGCCCATCAGCAAAGCGTCTTGTCCGGCATGGAACATACCCACTACAACATCCGGGCGTTCCTTCTCACGAATTATCTTCATCCACTTGCGCGCCGTTGTTTCCATATCGTCGAAGCGCAGGCCTTTCCACAGGTTTTCGGACAGCCACATCGGGATAGCGGGTGTTATCATGCCGAGAACCACAATCTTTACACCGTCGCGTTCAAGCGTCACGTAGGGCGGGAAATGATTCTTACCCGTAGCCGTATCAATGATGTTGGCTCCCAGCACAGGGGCGTGGCAATCGCCTGCCCAACGATCGAAAACGGCACGTCCGGTCTCCACATCATGGTTGCCCATATTGCCGGCATCATAGCCCATGTAGTTCAGCATTTCGGCCGTCAGGTGCGGCGACACAGTATCAATGTAGTTGTAGTAATAAGCCGTAGGCTGCCCTTGCAGAATATCACCGTTGTCCAGCAGAATCAGATTGTCTTTATACGTCTCGCGCTCTTTCTGCACAAAAGCATATACACGCGCCAAACTCCCGGCGGCATCCTTCTGCAAAATAAAATCATGGGGATAGTAGTTCCCATGTATGTCACTGGTTTGTACTATCTTCAACTTAACGACCTTCTCCTGTGCCGCAACCGTTCCGAGCAGCAGGAAAAGCCATACAAAGCAACAAATTCGTCTCTTCATACTCTTATTTTCTTCTTTTATCAATCCAGCGGATGGGTAAAAAGGAAACGGGCGCCCTGTGTATAATGCGGATCTACCCATATCTTCCCACCCCACTTTTTCACAATCAGTTTGCAGATGGCAAGGCCAAGCCCTGTGCCCTGAGCATATTCGTTCAGTTTCTCAAAGCGTTCGAACACTTTCTTCTGTTTTTCCAACGGTATGCCGCAGCCTGTGTCGGACACAGAAAAGAGCACAACATGCTTCTTCTCGTCCAGCCCCACCTTCAATGTTATCGTGCCGTTCTTCGTAAACTTATCCGCATTGGACAGCAGGTTTATGATCACCTGCTGCATACGCTGGATGTCCGTATGGAGCTCCAGACTTTCCAGCGGACTTTCAAACAGGAACCTGTTGGCCGACCGGCGCGCCTGTGCCACAGAGGCCAAAGCCTGCGTACAAACCTGCACCACATCACACTTTTCCTGCGTAAAGGTCACCCGGTCCACCTCCAGCCGGGAAAGGTCCAGAATATCATCAATCAGCCGGAGCAACAAGTCCGAATTCGCCTTGATAATCTCAAAAAATCCCCGTTGCTCCTCCAACGGAATATCGCCGGCAGAGAGCACATCCGAAAATCCCACAATAGCATTCAGCGGTGTGCGTATCTCATGACTCATATTGGCAAGGAATGCACTCTTCAGGCGGTTTGCCTCCTCCGCCCTCTCCTTCGCCTCACGCAAGGATGCCTCGGAGACTTCCAATTCGTCTTTCAGTTTCTTCGTGTGATAGTAGAAATAGAGAGAGACGAACAATCCCACCAACAGGCTGAGCAGAACGGCTGCTATCCCCCATATATGATATTTGTACTGCTCATAGAAAGACGGAGTTACATTTACCAATTCCACAGGTCCGGAAAGTGAAGATATATCCAGATCCTTCTCCTTTATCAGTTTGCCGTCCATGACGGTCTGGGTGGGAATAATCTCCAGCATGGCTTTCTCCGGATTCTTCAACAGACGGACGGCTTGCTGCGCCAGCCCCTTGCCCAAAGGGCGGTAATGAGGCACCACTCCGCCCAAAGCCCAATAGCCGATGCCCGCAGAGGTGATGGAGAAAGCAGGCAGGTCGGGAGCCGCCTCCATCATGGCGTAAGTGGCATTGCGCATGAAGTAACCGTCGTTCATGTCCACCCGCCATGTTCCCATGAGCAAGGCGGTATTGGGCGGCAAAGCATGCAGCTTGTCGCTAATGGTATAAATGGTGTTGACACGTCCGTCCAGCAGGATAAGCCCTAATTCCGGAAATTTCCTCATCTCTTTCACCACATGCGCCTGCAAGGTGACGCCGCCGTAGCTGTTGTCCGAAATGAAAGCGATGTGTTCCGTCTTGGGATACAACTGCTTTATCATGCGGATATTGGCCTCTACGTCATATTGATAAATAAATCCACTCTTAATCGGAGAGTCGGGAAAATCGTCGAGGAAATCCAACGATTCGGGCATCCACGTTTTCAGGTCTGTGCCATGCTCCGGCAAAAGCACCACATTGCGGCTGGCCAATGCCACCATCACCGGCACTTCGCCCCGGACGGAGTCCTCCAGCGACAAATAGGCTGCCCACGCTTCCTGTCCTATAAGTATTATGAGCGAAGGAATCTTTGTGCCCTGATATTTGGAAAGGATGCCCACCATTCTCTGCTTCCACCAAGGAGCCTCGGAGAAACTTTTGCAGTTCATGTTCTCCAATTCTACCCCGCACTTCCCGTCCAAGCGCTGAAACTCTTCCATAAAGTCGGAAATATTGCCCGAAGTCTGGCCCGCGTCAGGATTATAAGAACTGATGATAAGCACAGGATGGTCGCCCGTCACCGCAAAGGCAGGGCGCGCAAGGAAAAGAAACGCCGTCAGGCAGAGCAATGCTCTATAAAATATATTCTTAAATAATCTCATAATCCCGGGGAACTGTCGCAAAGATACAATAAAACTCAAAAAAGGCACAAAGAAAGATTGTTTTTCGTACTTTTGGCACGCATTATTAAAAAGAAGCTGACATGACACAAATCTTCCACAACATGATAGCTGCCATTCTCGGCATATCAGAAAAACAAATCGGACAGACATTGTCCCTGCTCAATGACGGAGCAACAATCCCTTTCATCAGCCGCTACCGTAAAGAAATGACAGGCGGACTGGATGAAGTACAGATAGAAGCCATCCAAACCCATTACGAAAAGCTGAACGAAACGGCCAAGCGGAAGGAAACCATCATCAACACCATTCAGGAACCTGTCTCTTATACACATCTGACGCTGCCGACGAATAGAGAGGTGTAGATC
>ERZ1504955.1094-NODE-1094-length-8029-cov-3.872711_pt1 | contig 8029 bp, 5 predicted proteins | sample MGYA00574590_ERZ1504955 | MGnify/ENA primary metagenome ERZ1504955 (study PRJEB39906, sample SAMEA3182091) | gut metagenome | biome: human; feature: gut; material: Stool; isolation source: human stools | place: Canada | collected 2013-03-11 ...
ATACACGATATGACAAGCCCGGCGATCGCCAAGCCGCGGGGAGTTCTGAAAATTCCCACGAATGAAAAAATCAAACCCAAGGCCCACAATACCCAGCCGAGCCCCGGAACCCAGCTGAAAATCAAACCCAACAAGGCCAGAATAAAACCGGCGGTTCCCAGTCCGTTCGTGCTTCTCCGCTCCTGCTGATTGATAATGATCGTCTGCCCTTCGACCTGATGTCTGCCGACTTCATTTCCATTCTGCTTCGTAATATTATCCATAAAATTTAAGATTGTATCGTCCGTACCCCGACGACTGGTAATAAAAAGAAAAGCGTGGCACCGAAGCCCATTTCAGAATCGCAGGTCGTAGGAGTACCTTTTGGCGTGAAATAAGCGACAGCCCCACGCCTATATCCGCAGAATACGAATACGACGCGAGAAGATGTCTGCCTATTCTCCGCCAAAATGAATTTCCTACGTTCACGATTCGGGAACAGACTTACACTTTTCCGTGTGTATCAATATGTACGGCAAATATAGCGATCCTTTTCGAAATATACAATAGCGCATCGCTTCGGGAACTGCGACCGCAGAACAAGCGTGAAGCACGACGTAGAAACGAAATCCGGCCAGGACACGATCTCCCCGCTGCGAATCCCCGAACCGGACGGCAGCGGTTCTACGCATCCGCTCTTTCGGACCGCATTCAGTCCGGCCGTTGCCGAAAACAAAAATTTTCAGTACATTTGAGCGACAAAAAAATGCTTTCCATGTCCATTCCCCTCGCCGAACGACTGCGTCCCCGTACGCTCGATGAATATATCGGACAGGCCCACCTGGTCGGGCAGAACGGCGTATTCCGCAAGTTCCTCGAAACGGGCAATGTCCCCTCGTTCATCCTCTGGGGTCCGCCGGGCGTGGGAAAGACTACGCTGGCCAAGATCGTTGCCACGACTCTCAAACGCCCGTTCTACACCCTGTCGGCCGTCACGTCGGGCGTCAAGGAGGTGCGCGAGGTGTTGGAATCGGCCCGCAAGCAGAAATTCTTCGACTCCAAACCGCCGATCCTGTTCATCGACGAAATCCACCGCTTCAACAAGTCGCAGCAGGACTCGCTGCTGGGTGCTGTCGAACAGGGCGTGGTGACGCTGATCGGAGCTACGACCGAAAATCCCTCGTTCGAGGTGATCTCACCGCTGTTGAGCCGCTGCCAGGTCTATATCCTCCAGCCGATGACCGACGGGGAACTGCAAACCCTTTTAGACCGGGCTCTGGCCACCGATCCGGAGCTCAAAACCAGGGAGATCGAAGTGCAGGAAACCGAAGCGCTGTTCCGCTTTTCGGGCGGCGACGCCCGCAAGCTGCTCAACATTCTGGACATCATCACGGGCGCCGCAGACGGCAAAGTAACGATCACCAACCAATACGTCACCGACTGTTTGCAGCAGAACATCGCCCTCTACGACAAGAACGGCGAACAGCACTACGACGTGATCTCGGCCTTCATCAAATCGGTGCGGGGCAGCGATCCCAACGCAGCGATCTACTACCTGGCCCGCATGCTGGCCGGAGGCGAAGAGCCGCGCTTCATCGCCCGCCGGCTGGTGATCCTGGCCTCGGAAGACATCGGCCTGGCCAATCCCAACGCCCTGCTGCTGGCCAACGCCTGTTTCGACACGGTGCACAAGATCGGCATGCCCGAAGCCCGCATCACGCTGGCTGAAACCACGATCTACCTGGCCACCTCGCCCAAGAGCAATTCGGCCTACATGGCCATCAACCAGGCGCTCTCCTTCGTCGAACACGATACGACCAACCGGCCCGTCCCCCTGCACCTGCGCAACGCCCCGACCAAACTGATGGATCAGGCGGGGTACGGCAAAGGCTATAAATACGCCCACGACTACGGCGGATTCGCCGAGCTGGAATTCATGCCCGAAACGCTCAAAGGCAAAAAATTCTACGAGCCGAACACCCGCAACGCCGCCGAAGCGAAGATCGCCGCGTGCATCCGGGAGCTGTGGAAGGACAAATATAAATAATAGCCGGAGAGCACAACGCCTTCCGGCATTCCTGAAGCCGACTGCCGGACAGCCCTGAAAATACGATCGGACGACATCCCGTATTTCACCCCGGCGAACGGCAGCGACACAAGCGACCAAAATATGCCGACAAACGGCAAAAGAGCACAACGGGCAATCCCCGAATCATAAATCCCGAAACCGGGACGGAATCTATCCCCGGAAACATAAAGATTGCCGACATGTTGAAAACAGGCGCTATATTGAATTTCCTGATCGCGGCAGGACACCTCGCCTGCCTGCCTTGGCTCTATCCCGTACTGTCGATCTATCGCATCGACGGAATCATGGAAACGCTGGCCCTCCGCTACGGGGCGGCCATTCCTTATCTGCTGACCGTCGCCATTGCGTTCATCTTCGCCGTATTCGGCCTCTACGGACTTTCGGGCGCCGGTGTAATCCGACGGCTGCCACTGCTCGAAACAGGTATTTACACCATTGCCACCCTCTTCCTGCTGCGGGCCGTCGCGGGCATCGCGGAAATGGCCGTCACGGGCTGCGCTCCCCTTGCGGACAGTACGGCAGCACTTGCCGCCGTCGTCGGCACGCTCTACCTGCTGGGCGGGCGGCGTAAATTCGGCAGGCAGGAATCCGAATGAAACACAAACTCCGCCGGCAGTTTACCGAAGAATACAGAGAACAACAAAATAGCATGAAACGCATAGGACTCATATCCGACACCCACGGCACGTTCGACCGAACGCTCAAAACATTCCTCAAGGACGTGGACGAAATCTGGCACGCCGGGGACATCGGCTCTCCGGAGGTCGCCGACCAGATCGCGGCGTTCAAACCCCTGCGGGCCGTCTATGGCAATATCGACGGAGGTATCATGCGACGCACCTACCGCGAATTTCTCTCCTTCGAGTGCGAAGGGGTGAGCGTCCTGATGACCCACATCGGCGGCTATCCCCGCCACTACACCCCGCAGGCCGTAGCGCGGATCCAATCGCTGCGCCCGAAAATCTTCATCGCGGGACACTCCCACATTCTCAAGGTCATCTACGACCCCGTTTACGACCTGCTTCACCTCAACCCCGGCGCTGCCGGCTGCTACGGTTTCCACAAGGTGCGCAGCGCCCTGCGCTTCACCATCGACGGCACCGACATCCGCGACATGGAAATCGGCGAATGGCCTCGTCCCGGCGCTTGATAAAGGGACGAAATCGTTCAATATGCAATATTTTTATTTAACATAATATTACCTGGGATTCCTTCGTTATAAGTCTGTAATTTCAACAGGACAAAACGTACATTTTCGACAAGCGAGGAGAGAGCGACCGCGTTCGCTTTTCCGAACACGGAAAACTAAAAAAGGAATCCAAGATGCAAGCTAAAATCTCAAAAACGCTCGAGGCCATCATCGCCCGTACGGCATTCGAAACCTCGAAACGCGCTATTACCCACTCACTCAAGGATTTTCTCACCCTTGAGATTCTGCGGGAAGAGGGGTCCTTAGCGCATCAGATACTCACCTCCCGCCTCAAGGACTGGGAGATTCACCAAATATGCCTTCGCATCGAAAGCGAGATTCGGTCGGTATCGGCACCCGATTCATCGAGGCAGAATCCCGAAGAATTTTTCCCTTTATACACCAGAGAATTACAACGATTGTTCGCTCCGATGCACCACGTTTCGACGGCACACGCACTGCTGCACGTCGTGAGCGACCCGCACACGATCACTTCGCAGGTGCTGGCCATGTACCATTTCGATACACAGGCGATAGCGACCGAACTGCAAAAGATGACCTCGGTGGCCAATCAGAAGACGCCTTCGGATACCGATTTTCGGCCGGCTTCCGAACTACGGTTCATCGGCCTGCACGAATCTGTCCGGGACACTCCTCCTGCGGAACCTGCCTTGTTGGACAAATTCGGCACCGACCTTACGTACGAAGCTCGCAGAGGCCGCATCGATCCCGTCGTAGGACGTGAGCGGGAGATCGAACGCATCGTGCAGATCCTCTCGCGCCGCAAGAAGAACAACCCGATCCTGATCGGTGAAGCCGGCGTGGGCAAGAGCGCCATCGTCGAAGGGCTGGCCCTGCGGATGGCAGCGGACGAAGTTCCCGCCACCATCCGCGGCAAACGGCTCTATTCGCTCGACGTATCGTCGCTCGTGGCCGGGACCAAATACCGGGGTGAGTTCGAAGAACGGATGCAGCGACTGCTCGAAGAGCTGCGCAGGAAGCAGGATTCGATCCTCTTCATCGACGAAATACACACCATCGCGGGCGCAGGTTCGACCCAGGGAAGCCTCGACACGGCCAACATTCTCAAACCCGCCTTGGCGCGGGGCGAACTGCAGGTCATCGGAGCCACGACGCTGGACGAATATCGCGAAGATATCGAAAGCGATCCCGCGCTGGAACGCCGCTTTCAGAAAATCCTCGTCGAACCCGCTTCGGAAGAGGAAACCCTGCAAATCCTGCACAACATCGCACCCCATTACGAACGGCACCACGGAGTGCGCTACTCGGACGAAGCATTGCGGGCCTGCGTCGCCCTGACCGGGCGCTACATTACCGACCGCAACTTTCCGGACAAGGCGATCGACGTGCTGGACGAAGCCGGGGCACGTATTCACCTGCAGGACAAAGGCAAAACCGAAAAACCGTCCCGAAAAACCGCATCCCGCGAACCGGTCGGCGCCGCAGCAGGAGCCAAAACAGCCAAAAACCGCTCCCGCAAAACGGCGGCAGCGGACACGACGACCGTCGGTGGCGCCGTATGGACTCTTCCGTCCGATCCCGGCCCGCCCGAAATCCGGGCCGAGCATATCGAGCAGGTTATTACCTCCATAACGGGAATCCCAGCCGAACGGCTATCGGGCAGCGAAAGCGAACGTCTGCGCGGCCTTGCGGACTATCTTTCGGCCCGCGTCATCGGCCAATGCGAAGCCGTCGAAAAGATTTCGCGGTCGATCCAACGCTCCCGGGCGGGACTCAAGGACGAAGGGCGTCCGATCGGCGTCTTCATGTTCGTCGGACCGACGGGCGTGGGCAAAACCCTGCTGGCGAAAGAGCTCTCCAAATGGCTCTTCGACGAGAACAAGGGACTCATCCGTATCGACATGAGCGAATACAGCGAAAAACACAACGTCGCACGGTTGATCGGATCCCCGCCGGGATATGTCGGCTACGGCGAAGGCGGACAGCTCACCGAAGCGGTACGCCGCCATCCCTATTCGGTCGTCCTGTTCGACGAAATCGAGAAAGCCCACCCCGAAGTCTTCAACACCCTGTTGCAGATCTTCGACGAGGGACACCTCACCGACGGTTCGGGGCGCAAGGTCGATTTCCGAAATACGGTAATCATTCTCACCTCCAACGTCGGATCGCGGGCCGCGGCAATACGCTCCACGCAGGTCGGGTACAGCACCTGTTCGAAATCGGACACCCAGCAGAAAGCCCCGCAGTCGGAATACCGCCGGGCGCTGGAAGAAACCTTCGCACCGGAGTTCCTGAACCGCATCGACGACATCGTCATCTTCCGCACGCTCGACCTCTCGGACGTGGAGCGGATCATCGACCTGGAACTCAAGGAGCTGCTCTCCCGTACCGACCGACTCGGCTACAAGGTCGAAATCACCGACGAGGCGAAGCGGACCCTTGCCGCCATCGGCTACCAGCGCAAATACGGCGTCCGCGCCCTACGCCGCACGCTGCTCGAACGCATCGAGGAACCTCTCTCGGGACTGATTATCGACGGCAAACTGCACAGCGGGGAGCGGGTGATCGTGGAACCCGACGGCGAAAAGGAGGTGATTCTCCGGGTCGCCTAACATAAATCCGCACCAGTGGCGGACGGTTTTCGAATCCCGGCCGAAGCAAATATCGGCCGGGATTTTCACGCCTCACCCACTCCTTCGACGAAGCGGTTTTCCAGAACCGACAACAACCCCGGCCCGACATAACGGAATAACCCCAAACAGACCTCCCGGCAGCAAGGCATTTGCATCGAAATCGGAAACAAACCCCATATATGTCCGTCCCGCATGCTTTCAATATCTGCCTGCAAAATCGGCCCCGACACCCGGTCGAAAGGTCCATACATCAGCCCCCGTCCCCCTTTCGAAACGGATGCGAAAGAGGGATAACCGATTATTTTCGTACCTTTGTCGTCTGATTCAAGAAATATGTACCGTTTTTCAACCTACAAACAACAATACAAAGCCAATCTGAAACTGGCCCTGCCCGTCGTGATGACCCAGTTGGGGCAGATCCTCGTACAGGTCGCCGACAACGTCATGGTCGGCCGTTACGGAGGCGACGACCCCACGCCGCTGGCCGCCACTTCGTTCGGCGGCTCGGTCTTCTTCATCCTCTTCATCGCCGGCGTCGGCATCGCATTGGGCCTCACGCCGCTGATCGGCGAACTCTACGCCCAGGGCGACCGACACAAATCGTCGCAATACCTGCAAAACGGCGTGATGTTCTACACATTGCTGGGATTCCTGGTCTGCGGCCTCCAACTGGCCGTCATCCCTTTGATGTACCACATGGGACAGCCCGTCGAAGTGGTCGATATGGCCATACCGTATTACAAGTTGCTGGCTTACAGCATGCCGTTCATCATGCTTTTCTTTACCTTCAAGCAGTTCCTCGAAGGCGTCGGAAACACCCGGGTCGAAATGGTCGTGGTGATTCTCTGCAACCTGATGAACGTCGGCTTGAACTGGATTTTCATCTACGGCCACCTCGGATTCGAAGAACTGGGTGCCACGGGTGCGGGGCTCGGCACCCTCGGATCGCGCATCGCCATGCCGATCATGATTATCGGCTATTTCTACAAAAAACAGAAATACCGCGCCTATCTTCAGGGATTCTCGCCCCGCAACTATTCGGTCAAAACGATCCGCACATTGCTGCGTATGGGCCTTCCAATCTCCCTGCAGATGTTTCTCGAAGCCTCGGCCTTCGTCGGCACCAGTATCATGATGGGCTGGCTGAGCAAGACGGCCATCAGCGCCAACCAGATCGCCATGACCCTGGGCAACTGCGCCTTCATGATCGTAACTTCGATCGGTGCCGCCACGACCATCCGCATCTCCCACTGCTACGGCGCCCGCAGCTTGAAGGAGCTGACTCTGGCGGCAAAGGCCTCCTACCACCTGGTCATCGCCTGGAACCTCTTCGCCGCCATCACGTTCATCTCGCTCTGCAACGTCATTCCGACTTTCTTCACCACCAACGCCGAAGTGATCGACCTGGCCTCGAAGCTGATCCTGCTGATCGCCGTTTACCAGTTGGCGGACGGCATCCAAAACGTTTCGGTCGGCATCCTGCGGGGTATTCAGGACGTGAAGATCATCATGCCGATCGCCTTCCTCTCGTACATCGTATTCAACCTGCCGGTGGGTTACCTGCTGGGCTTTACATTGGGAATGGGGGCACAGGGGCTGATCCTGGGCTTCACCGTCGGTCTTACGACGGCCGCCGTACTGCTGATCGTCCGCTACCGCCGCGACATCCGGCGCTGGAAGGCCGGCATCCGATAATCCGGGATCTCCGCTTCCCGGCAGCGACGCACGTCCGCCCGACGGGAATATGCCGGAGTCTCAGCCGAATAAATTTGGCATTGCTCCCGGATTTCACTATCTTTACCGAAATTTATGACTCCAATGGATAACACCAAACCATATACGAAAGCGCCCAAGCCAGAAATCGGTCGCGGCTGCACGTTCTACTACGCCCCCGAAGGGGTCGCAGCCAAGCCCTGCGAGGGGTGCTACAAACTGCACGAAACAGCCTGGCTGGAGCAATACCCGCCACACACGCCGACCGATATTTTCGAAGTGCGCTTCAAGAACACCCGGCGCTCCTACTATCAGAACGTCAATAATCTGCCGCTGGAACGGGGCGACATCGTCGCTGTGGAGGCTTCGCCGGGACACGACATCGGCATCGTTTCCCTGACGGGCGACATGGTAGCCCGCCAGATGCGCCGCGTGGGTTTTAAC
>ERZ1504955.1146-NODE-1146-length-7683-cov-2.900236_pt1 | contig 7683 bp, 9 predicted proteins | sample MGYA00574590_ERZ1504955 | MGnify/ENA primary metagenome ERZ1504955 (study PRJEB39906, sample SAMEA3182091) | gut metagenome | biome: human; feature: gut; material: Stool; isolation source: human stools | place: Canada | collected 2013-03-11 ...
CTATGAGGCGTTTACTTACATTATATCAGCCAAGGCATATTTTTACTAGCAAAAAAGGCACCCAAGCCATATAGCCTGAGTGCCACAAATCTATATCAATATTCTATTATCAAACCACCTTGAACATATTCTGTTTCAAATGCTTATCGTCCTTGTCCGAAAGTCCCATCTCTTTTCTTGCATTTTCCAACCCCTGCATCTTCTGAAGTTCTTTCTCCGCATCCTCAAGTCCAACATGGGTGTAAACATTAAGTGTCACGGCAATATCCGAATGCCCCATGAGGTACTGCAATGTCTTAGGATTCATGCCGGATTTCGCCATGTTAGAGCAATATGTATGACGGCATACATGGGGTGTGATATTGGGCATCTGTACCTTATAAATCTCGTTGTACCTGCCCACCATACTGTTAAATCTGTGTTCCCAGTGCATGGCAACCATCGGCATTCCGTTCTTATCCAGAAAAAGAAATCCAGTGTATCCGCCTACCACTTTCTCCACCTTATATTCTGGTCTATCTTGAATGATTGCTCGAAACATTTCTGTAACTTCTTTTGTCATTGTAATTACCCTTGTTCCGGCATTCGTCTTTGTCGGCTCAATCACATACTCCGTAGCTCTATCTGCCAAACACCTTGACATCACCGAGCAGTTTAAGGTTTCCATTATCCACGAGAATTGCGCCAGCTCGCACAGCGGTTGCGTACACGGTTTTACCACGTTCAGCAAGTACCCGTTGTATCGACTCATCCTGTTCCAAAGTCCCCTCATAGTGAACTTCCAAATAAAAATCATTCAGATAAGGAAGCCCCTCATAATACTTAAATTCGGGGTAATCATCATCGGGAGACAAATGGTACTCTGCTAACTGAATGACAGCACCGGCACTATAGCCCATCAGAATCCCATCATGTTGCATCAAAATATCATACAAATCGAACTCTTTGATTCGATCCATCATTCTGTCCGGCAACCCACCAGGGAAATAAACAATGTCTGCGCTTTTGATTTTTTGAGTTGCAGATTCCTTTGTGTCGGTAAAATAATTGATAAAGTTAATGTTTTCTTCCGGGATGCCATAAGTAGTAAAGCCTCCAACAATCCCATCGTGATATTTGCCACATTCCTTGCTATACAAAGCATTCCAATCCGACAAGGATTTTACACGGTTGTCTCTAAAGGAGAACGCTACGACCGCAACAGAATAATTTGGCTGTATGTAGTTTTTCAATTCGTCATAGAGCCAAGGCGCATCTATGTCAAATCCTTCAAGTAAAATGTTAATCATTGATTTATCTCCTTTGCTTGTATTTGTGCTTTTTCCAGTACATCTGCAAAGCGCTGTATCGGCTCCGCAAGCGTCTCAGCGTAGTAAATGTCTCTTTATCGTCTCGATATTCCAACTGACTTCTGCGAACTATCAACGCATATCTAAGGGCTGCATAAGAAATAATTCTCTCGGCATATGCTATGCTGGGAGAAAAGTTCAACTTTTTGTGTCCAAGGTATTGACATAGCTCCAAGCAATATTCAGCTAAAATACAGTAACTATGTGGCTTTCAGCCACTTTTACGGCTATGCCGTGAATAATATAGGTAAATGTATGTTTTTCTAATTATTTGCGTTTGTTTTTTCCACTTCTGAAAGCAGGAATCATATTAGGCGGACACCATATTCAGTTAATACCGATACTGCATGTATAATACCATCAAAAGTCCGAGTATACGCTCAATAACTCCGTCCCCAATGGTTTTTAATTTGTTTACGCAAACCATTCCTTCATAACGTCAAATATTCTCACAAGCTCCTTCTCCTCTATCACATACGGAACCATGGAATACATGTATGAAAGGAAAGGTCTTGAAAAAACTCCTCTTTCGTAGGCAAACTGCTGGAAGCCCTCAAGCGTCTTCGGGTCATAGACCTCCACGCATGTGCAGCCGCCCATGATGCGGACCTCCTTTATGCGAGAGTCTGTAAAGTCTGCCATCTCGCGTCTGGAGATTTCCTCTATACACTTGATTTTGCTCATGTAGTCATCGCGTTCAAAAATCTCGATGCCCTTCAGAGCCACCGCACACGCCAATGCATTTCCCATAAACGTCGGTCCATGCATCAGGGCATGTCTGTCATTGTCACTGTAAAATGCATTGAATACCTTGTGATTGGCTACAGTGACGGCGTGTCCGATATAGCCTCCGGTGAGAGCCTTGCCAAGCACCAGAATATCCGGCAGCACAAGGTCAGCCACAAATCTGTTGCCTGTCCTTCCAAAGCCTGTCGCCACCTCGTCAAATATCAGAAGCACATCGTACTCATCGCACAGCTCCCTAGCCCTCTTAAGGAAGGATATATCATACATTCTCATGCCTCCGGCACCCTGCAAAAGCGGCTCGACGATAAAGCAGTTGAGCTCATCATGGTATTTTTCAAACGCCTCCTCAAGTGCCTGAATTTCCGTCGGGATATGTACCACGCCTGATTTGCTCTCAAATGCGAAATGGTAATCCTCATCGTCACCGACCTCCATAGCCTTAAAGGTGTCGCCATGATAAGCATGCTCTAAGGCAAGCACCAGCGGACGCTTCCTCCCCTGATTCGTGTTGTACTGCAATGCCATCTTGAGGGATACCTCCACCGCCACGCTTCCCGAATCTGAGAAAAAGCAGTAGTCCAGATCACCCGGCAGAAATTCCTCCAGTTTCTTAGATAATCTCTGAACCGGGTCATGTGTGAGCCCACCAAGCATCACATGGCAGAAGTGGTCTGCCTGCTCCTTTATAGCCTCAGTCAGCTCCGGGTGCTTGTAGCCATGAATCATGCACCACCATGAGGATACAGAGTCTATAAGCTTCTGATCCTCCGTGTAAAGATATACACCCTCCGCATCTATTATCTTGTACGGTGCCTTCATTGTCTTCATCTGTTCATATGGATACCAAATCATGTTGTACTCCTTTATATTAATTATGTCGGGGCAAAAGGTATTTTGCCCACAATGATATCGGATTGCTTCATGCTTTGCGCTCCCGCAATCCTCGAAGCTTATTCATAAAGCCCTAAAAGCTTCTCCACCTCAATGTCAAGCTGTGTGTCCCCCTTCTTAACCTTCGCAAGGGTTGGCAGCCCGGTCATATACTCGCACATAAATATGTTGTCATCCTCCATGACATTTCCCGGATGATAATTGTTAAATATTATTCCCTTCACTGGCAGGTCATGTGTCTTCATGTATTCAACCGTGAGCACAACGCTGTTTATTGTGCCAAGTCCGGCATCCGCAACAATTATGCAGGACAAGCCCAGCTCCTTTATGACATCCTCAAGCTGTATTTTTGCCTCGTCAAAGCATATAGGACAGAGTATTCCGCCGCTGCCCTCCATCGTGACATAGTCGTATTTTTCACAGACCTTTTTATATCCCTCTTTGACAACGGACAGCTCCACCGGATGCCCCTCTATGCGTGAAGCCAGATGCGGGGAATATGCATTTTCATACACATAAGGACACATCTCGTCAAGTGGCTGCTCTATCCCTGCCGTCTGCCTGACAAAAAGTGCATCCCCCGGTATAAGAGTGCCATCCTCCCTCCTGTCATTTCCGCTCATTGCTGCCTTATAATATGCCGCCGATTTCCCGGCATCCGCAATTTTCTTTACAATCAACCCCGCAACATACGTCTTCCCGATATCGGTCCCCGTACCGGTTATAAATATAGATTTAGCCATCTTAATTACCCTCTCTGTTGTTCATTCCTTAAATAAATACTACTTCCAATACTCCGGCGTCACATCGCGTCCCATGCTTTCAAGCAGCTCCCTGTCACTTCTGATTGTCGCACAGGCTGCGGTTGTGAGCATGTTTCCAGTTATTGTCGCTGATGCACCTGACTTGAATGCAAGCTCTCCATCATTGGTGAGCAGTGCACGTCCAGCCGCAAGTCTGATGTCCGCCTTCGGATTTATGTATCTGAAAAAAGCGATTGTACGCAATATTTCCGGCTCACTCAGTCTTTCAAGCCCCTCAAGCGGTGTGCCCGGTATCGGCATGAGTGCATTTATCGGTATAGAATCCACGCCGACCTCGTCTCGTGGGCTCGGAGATGTGTATAAGAGACAGGTGCCCGGTATCGGCATGAGTGCATTTATCGGTATAGAATCCACGCCGACCTCGGAAAGGCTCACTGCCATGTCAAGTCTGTCCTCCCATGTTTCGCCCATTCCGATTATTCCGCCTGAGCATGCATACATTCCCTCAGCCTTCACCTTTTTGAGTGTCTCAATCTTCATATCGTAGGTATGTGTCGTGCATATATTAGGGAAATTTCTTTTGGAAGTCTCGATGTTGTGATGATAGCTTGTAACTCCCGCCTCATGAAGCCTGTGAAGCTGCTCCGCCGTCAAAAAGCCCATCGAAGCACACAAATCTATCTTGCACTCCCTTTTCATCGTCTCATAAGCGTGTATAGCCTTTTCAAACTCCTCGCCGGTCAGTGCCTTTCCCGCAGTCACAATCGAAAATCTGTCCACACCCTCACTCTCATTCATCTTACACGCTTCAAGGATCTTCTCCTCAGGAAGGAAATCATAGACCTCACAATTCGTGTGATGATGAGCCGACTGTGCACAATATTTGCAGTCCTCCGGGCATCTTCCGCTTCGCCCATTTATGATTGAACAGAGGTCTACCTTGTCCCCGACAAACTTCTCCCTTATCATATCCGCACCCTTGCACAGCTCATCCAGATCACAGTTCAGGAAAAATGACAAATCATCCTCCCTCGTGATTCTCCTTCCTCCGATAATCTCCTCAGCTAATTTAATTGCATCCATGTCATGCCTCCCATTTTCATTATAGTAACAATATTCAACGGCTGTATTTCAGCCTCTTATGTGAAACCATCGCCTCAAGTCCCAGCACAGGCTTGATACGCTTTGCAAGCACTGCTGCTAATATGCTAAGTGCTATGTCGCCCGGAACTGCCAGAATAAAGCAGTACAAAAATAACGGCCACACAGCAATCGGCGTGTTAATCACAAAATTGCAGATTATGTAGTAATAAATCATTCCTATTGCATAGACGAAGAACAGCCCTGCAAAATTCGCCACAAGATAATTTCCCACATTCTTTTTCTTCATGTGCTCTGCTATGTACCCTGTTACAAATGTACCCACAATAAATCCTATAATGTACCCGAAGCTCGGCTTAAATATGTACCACAGACCGCCGCCCTCCGCAAAAATTGGCAGTCCGATAAGCCCGAGCAGCATATAAAAAGTAACTGCCATCGCACCAAGCTTAGGTCCTAACAAAAGCCCCGCCATCATCGTGAATAAATACTGAAGCGTAAATGGCACAACAGGAATCGGTATCTTGATAAATGCCCCAACGGCAATAAGTGCCGTAAAAAGGCCGCAATATACCAGTGTTTTTGTTTTTGATGTCATAATTGTCAACCTCCGTTATCCTTATGGTTAACAATCATAATAAAAAAAAGAGCCCCTGTCAAGGGGCAAGTGTTTATTACCTTTTGTAAATGAAGTTAGCACTACTCCAATTTTATATTTTTTTGCATACTTACATATTTTTGCAATTCTTATATCATCATCGGAAATACTTTTTTCATGCGACATAGGCAAATTATATCCTGTAATAAAGCATTCCGGCAATAAAAGAATATCTGCATGGTTTTCCGAAGACTCTTCCATTGCCATAATGATAGTTTCAATATTCTTATCTATTTGAGCATTAATGGAACGTTTTTGTAGTATGGCAACCTTGAACATTCACTTTCCCTCCTATAGATAATTCAAAATGTCAGATAAGTTATTAACTTCAATATCGGCTTTTTCACTCTCGTCCATTACAGTCCACAAACTTCCAAATCCCTGTTTTATCCATATCGTTTTCATTCCTAACTGTTTTGCTGGTACAATATCATTATCAATGCGGTCACCAATCATTACAGCATTTTCCGGCTTACAGCCACTTCTTTCCAAAGCAATTTCAAATATACGTCTGTCCGGTTTTGAAACACCTTCTTCTGCTGATGCAATGACTAAATCAATATATTTTCGCACTCCGAGATTTTCTAATCTTTCAGAAGTTCCTAATGGTTGGTTTGCGATTATACCAATTTCATAATTTCTGCTTAACCTTTTCAGGCAATCTTCAGAATCTGTATACAGCTTTTCATATTGTGATTCCCATTTAGGTAGTTCTATCCCCAATTGTTTTGCTATCTCTAAATCACCTTTTTTATTTCTCCTGTACAATGATATCGCATGTTCATAAATTTGTTGCGGAGTTATACCAGATAATTCAGCTATTTTTTTCATCCTATCTTCATAAACGCTACTTTCATCAACCAGCGTCGAACCAACATCAAAAAATAACCATTTTATTTCATCCTTCTTAGGCAAAAATCCTCTTTGTCTCGCTTCTTCCATCAGTCTTGGTTGAATTTCCGGATATGTCCAATTAAGCGGTAGTTCATTCATAATTGCTATTTTCTCTATCTCACTATGTAAATCTTTTTCAAACGTATGTATCTCCGCGAAAAATAACTTTCCAAAGGTTTCTTTCCCCTTAAAGTTGTCTGGCACCGTCACAGAATAAATACATATCGGATTTATCTCAAAATTAATGGCTCCTGTTTCCTCATACAATTCTCTCTTTGCTGTTTCAAGAATATCCTCACCTTGTTCTCTATGTCCTCCCGGCACTTCCCATGTACTTCTTTCTCTATGCTTACAGAATACCCATTTTCCATTATGTTTTGCAATAATAACTGCAAACTTTAGCATTGAATCATCAATGCTATCATAAAAATTCACTTTCGTCATATAATGCTCCTTATTAAATTTCTTCTATTTATCATTTATTGTTCCCACAAATAGAGCCAAACTAGAGCCATTTGATAAAACAAATGCCGGAAACCCGCATAAATACAGGCTTTCGGCATTTTAGTCCGTTATTCAAACTCTTTTTCGGGTTCAATTTTTCACATAAATCTGCTGTTATTATATTGCAAAACCGTATCATTTTAATGCGGTTTTGTATCTTGTTAATATGGTTTCAAAGTTACTGTACCCAAATTGTACCCACGCTATTTCTGTACACTATTCTTCATTATCAAAGGTGTCATTTTTTCCATGAGTGCATCTGCGATACGTCTGCTTTTGTCATCAAGAATTTTCTTCTGTTCATGCGCCCACTCTACAGCCTTAAGCTGATCTTCTAATTTTTCACTTAACAAAACATGATCTTCATCATTCATATGTCTTATTCTCCTGTTACATCTTCAAACAACTTTGCTGACACAATATCCTCAATTTTTTCTCTGAACTGCTTAAGCATTGCTGTATCTCCAACAATAATTTCATCAAAGAATAAACTTCCAGTTGTTTTTCTTAGAATCAAATCTACAGTCCCCGGATTCTTCAATTCATTTCCTTTTATCAAGGACTTCGGACGTGCTTTCTTTGATTCTGAAAAACCTAATGTGCAGTTTCCATCCGCTGTTGCCAGCGAACACACTACCCGATTTTTCCGAAAGCCTTCTTCTACTTGAACATCCGATTTCATTAGTGTCATCATATCCGGCAAAACCTGTATTTTTCTTCTTACTGTACCTTTTGCCGACTTCTCATTGTGTCCTGCTTTTGCAAAATCAAAGTC